>ORJL010453624.1_pt1 | contig 24037 bp, 18 predicted proteins | sample 1779941 | NCBI WGS metagenome assembly ORJL01 (sample SAMEA104232317, study PRJEB22302) | groundwater metagenome | biome: forest; feature: aquifer; material: groundwater | place: USA | collected 2011-08-07 | depth 5.8 m
CGCGCGCAAAACGCGCAACCGGGTATTCCGGGGGCGCGTCGGCAGTAGCGCCTGGCTCCGGGACCCATTCTACGGCCTCCTGGCGGCCCGTGTGGTACCCTATCCCGCGATTTGTGGCTCCCTCTTTAGCCGCCGTTAACACGCCGTGGATCGGCGTCACCGAGAAACGCCATCGGTTGAACCACGCCAGAATGTCGAACTCATCGGTTCGGAGATCTGCACCCATGGACACGCAGGCAGGCACGCCTCTGGGACCTCCGCTGGGACCGCTCGAGAAGCGGGTCCTCGGCGTGCTCGTGGAGAAGGCGCTCGCGACGCCCGACTACTACCCCCTCACCGTGAACGCGATCGTGGCGGCGGGCAACCAGAAGAACAACCGCGACCCGGAGATGCACCTCGAGCAGGGGGAGGTCGAGCGGACGCTGCGGTCCCTCGCGGAAAACCGCTGGGTCGCGGAGGCGGACCACTCCGCGCGCGTCGTCCGCTGGAGGCACCGCGTCTCGGAGAATCTGAAGGTCGGCGTGGGCGTCCAGGCAATCCTCGCGGAGCTCCTCCTCCGCGGGCCACAGCAGCCGGGGGAGCTGCGCACCCGCGCGTGCCGGATGTCGAACATCGAGACGATGGAGGAGATGACGAAGCTCCTCGACGCGATGACCTCGAACGACCCGCCTCTCGCGACGCGGTATCCCCGCATCCCGGGCGAGCGCTTCGACCGGTACGGCCAGACGCTCGGCGCCGATGCGCCCCTCCCGGCCGCGCAGGCCTCGGCCCCTCCCGCGGAGGAGGCCTCGCTCCTGGAGCGCGTGACGCGACTGGAGCAGGAGGTCCAGGAGCTGCGGGCCGCGCTGGCTGCACTTCGTCCCGCACCGCCTCCGCAGGCCGGCGAGTGAGTAGTGTCCTAATTTGAGGTCGCGGCCCGGAGTGCGGGGCCACGGGGCTACTTCGCGGGAGGCGCCGGAGGTGCTGCGGTCGGCAAGGGCGTAGGGATCAAGTCCGGGATGTACTTGCTGGCCAGATGCCTGTCGAGATGCAGCTTGCCGAAGAGGTGGCGGACTTCCTTGATCTTGTACGCATCGGTCGGGCTGGAGAGTCGGCGGAGGTCCGCGCAGCCTCCGTTCGGGTGCCGAAGGTGGAAGCCATGCCCTCGCGGGTGGAACTCCACGCCTTGCTCTTGAAGCGCCTTGTAGAGTGCCTGTTGCGAGACAGCCACGTTATGCCGCCTTCGGTTGCGCCAGCGTGACCCTCTCGGAAGTGCTCATCGTAGGGTTCGGTTTCTCGATCTCTTCGATCAGGATAGAGGCTTCGTATTCGCTCTCGTCCCGCTTCATTCCCGGGAGGTCGCGCGTTCCCTCCCTGATCTGCTTCCGGGCTTCCTCCCAGAGCGCAGCGTATTCGTCGTTGGTAGCGAACGACTCCTCGATCTCCATCTTGAAGGTCGGGAACTTGTCGGCCGCTTCTGCTGCATCCGACACGACCTCGCGGAGTCTCACGGTGAAGGCGTTGAGTGCGGCATCCTTGTTCGGACCGAACGCGCTGATTCCGCCCGGATTCACTCCGTAGACCCAGAATTCGTCGCCGTCCTCTTCGAGGAGTAGGCGGCCTCGCATGGTGATCCCAACCCAGAACCCCTTGCAGGGGACGGGCAGGCGGAAATCCATGAAGAGGGGGTAATTGGTAGACATGGCGTCCTCCCGGCGGCCAAGAAGTATATGTTCCCGGTCGACGATGGTCAAGCGCTTCTACAACCAGTATCGTCGCTTGACGTTCGGGACTCAACGCCTAGCTCGAAACTCCTCTACGATGGCAGCGCGGACGGCAGCTTGCGCGGAGTCCACCGGAGGAATTTCAAGTACCGCGACGAACCGTGTGCCCTTGTCGCTTTTCCCGTCCGCGTGTGCCCATGCGTAGCACCGCTTCGCCGTGGCGTGCCCCTCGCTTCACGGCTACCTGGAGCAGATCCAGGAGACCACCCGTCGCGGCGCCGCGCTCACCGCCCAGCTCCTCGCCTTCAGCCGGCGCCAGGTGGTGCGGCCGAAGGTGCTGGACCTGAACGCGGTCGTGGCCGGTATGGAGCAGATGCTCTGCCGCATGGCGGGGGAGAAGATCCAGCTCGGAATCGTGCGCGGATCGGACCTCGGCCGGGTCAAGGCCGATCCCGGCCACCTCGAGCAGGTGGTCATGAACCTGGTGGTGAACGCGAGGGACGCGATGCCGGGAGGCGGAGGGATCACGGTGGAGACGGGGAACCTCGAGCTGGAGGACGACACCCAGCTTCGCGGAGAGGAAATCCGCGCGGGGCGGTACGTCACCCTCACGGTGAGGGATGCGGGGTGCGGGATGGACTCGGAGGTCCTCGGCCGCCTGTTCGAGCCGTTCTTCACGACGAAGGAGCCCGGAAAGGGGACAGGCCTCGGCCTCTCGACCGTCGACGGGATCGTGAGACAGAACGGCGGGCACGTGAAGGTCGAGAGCGCGCCGGGAAAGGGGTCCTCGTTCCTCGTGTGCCTGCCGAGGGTCGAGGAGGCCCTCAAGGTCGCGGCGGCTCCGGTCGCGGAGCCGGCCCCCTCCACCACGGCGGGCGGCGAGACGATCCTCCTCGTGGAGGACTCTGCCGACCTCCGCATGATGATGTGCGAGGGACTCGGCATGTTCGGGCACCAGATCGTCGAGGCGGGGAACGACGAGGAGGCCCTTCGCCAACTGGACGGCCCCGCCCGGAAGTTCGACCTGCTGATGAGCGACGTCATCATGCCGGGCGAATGGAACGGTTTCGACCTCGCCCGGCGCGTGCTCTCCCTGCGTCCCGACGTGAAGGTCCTGCTCCTGACGGGCTACACGGACCACCTGTCGGTCGAAGACGATTCGCTGCGGGAGCGCATCTCGATCCTCCAGAAGCCTGTGGCGCTGGCGCCCCTCGCACGCAGGATCCGGGAGATCCTGGACGCGCGCGCGCTGGCACACGCCTAATCCTACAACGCTGGCATGAAAGCCCGAGTCAAGACAACAGCGCTCCCGCAACCGCCAGAGCACGCTTTCGCGCCTTGCTCTGGAGGGCTCCTTCCGAATCGCTGATTGGATGTCGTACCACGACGTATCGGGGGCCACACCCCGTCCGTTTGATCCCGCTACCGAGGTCTCTCTTGACGGCGAACCAGTGTTCCACCTGTTGTGCCGCAGGTCGAACGCCCAAGCGGATGCAGGCATCTGAGGACATGTCGCGACGACAAGTCGCGACAGCCTATGGTGGACACGGGCTTGGTTGCTGGGGCCTATCCAACAGGGTGGGCACCGCTCACCGTGGCACGGTTTGCGACGCCAAGCGTTGGGTCGAGACATCCCAGCGCCCAGGTTCGCCAAGAATCCTCGGCACAGGGACCGGCGGGAACGGCAAGCCGAAGCAGGGTCGGCCTCAGCCGCCGTGGATTCCTATTGCGTCCGGCCGAACACGGGCCGCGCGCTGCCGTTCGCGGCGTTGTACGCGGGCCAGTCGACGCGGAGCCAGCGGAGGGATGCGTAGTTCCCCTGCGCACCTTCGCGAATCTGGAGCCAGCCGCCACTCGTGCGGTACGGTCCCGTCCCGATCGCCACCTCGAGGTCGCCGTCCCCGTCGGAGTCTCCCGCCGCAACCCAGGTCTGCCCGTCCGCCGCGTTGTAGTTCGGCCAGTCGAGCCGCGTCCAGGCCCGCGTCGCGTATCCGCCCACCGCGTCGTCGGCGATCCAGATCCACCCGCCCGCGGGGCGGTAGGTTCCAAGCGCGACGAGGATCTCGGCGCGCCCGTCGCCATCGAGGTCCCCCAGCGACGGCCGCGTCTCGCCATTCGCCGCGTTGTACACGACCCACGGCACCCTCGGTGTGCCGATCACCGCGTACCCCGGCGCATTGTCGAACACGTACATCCGCCCGCCATCCGCCGCGTACGGCCCGATCCCCGCGACGATCTCGTCCGCGGCGTCGCCGTCGACATTCCCGCACGCGGGATGCACCCGCCCGTCCGCCGCGTTGTACGCCGCGTCGGGCACCCGCACCCACGCCAGCGAGCGGTACCCCGCCTGCGCGTCGTCAAACACCTGCATCCAGCCGCCGTTCGACGGGAACCTCCCGGGGGCGACTACGATCTCCGCCCGCCCGTCGCCGTCCACGTCGCCGCAGGCAACCTCCGTCGAGCCGTCCGCCGCGTTGTACGCCGCGAGCTGCAGGCGGATCCACGCGAGGTGCGCGTACCCGCCACCGGCGTCGTCGATGACCTCGACGAAGCCTCCATTTTGAGGGAAGCTGCCGAGCCCCACGACGAACTCGTCCCGCCCGTCGCCGTCCACGTCGCCGCACGCCACGCGCGTCTCGCCGCTGGCGGCGTTGTACGCGGCCCAGGTCACCTGCTGCCAGCCGATCGGGATGCTACGCGCCGCGTCCATGACGAGGAACTTGCCCGCGCCGCCCTGCCCAAGCCCGATCGCCAACTCGGCCACGCGACTCCGCGGCCTGTTCAGCAGCCACGCCAGCGACTGGCGCATGAGCGAGATCCGATCGTCGGGGTGGAACGCCTCCAGCGGCACCGTCAGGTAGAGGAGCCTCCCGAATCCGCTCCACTGCACCCCCGCTGCCCTCCCGTCCGAGCGGTGCAGCAGGCACGCCTGCGCGTCCGCCGTCGGCGCGACCTTGTCCGCCGAGTCGACGTTGTACACGCCGAGCGACCCGTCGTCGTACCGGAGCCCGCCGAGCACCGCGAGCGTCGACCCGCCAGCGCCGTCGATCACCCCTCGCGCGGCGGGGTTCCACACGTACGTCGCGTGCAGCACGTCGCGCAGGAATACCACGTCCTGCGCCGTCCCGTTCGCCCCAAGGTCCCTCGCGATCTCGCTGCCGGAGAGGAGCAGGGCGCCTCCGTGATCGATGTAGTCCTTCACCACCGCCTGCTCGACCGAGGAGAGCGTCTCGTCCAAGGTCGACTCCTCGCCCGTGAACCAGTCGACCGCGTCGTACCCGCCGAGCACGACCAGCCCGTCGGCGACCGACTCGTTCGTCGCGGAGTCGAACGCCGTGCTCCCCGCGCTGATCGCGAGGGCGTGCTGGCGGACGTAGTCGAAGGTGTTCTCGTCCTCGCGCGGCCTCACGTAGCGGTCGACCCGGTCGAACCCGTCGACGATTTGCACCTGCGCCCGCGGGCCTGCGCGTACAGCACAACCGACCGCTCTGAGGGTTTCCACCAGACCGGCCGCATCCTCACGGGGAGGACAAAGTCGGGTGCGCGAAACTTCGGGTCAGAGGCACTCGACATGCTCTACCGGACTGATTGCGCGTCGATGTCTACAACAATGTCATCGGCGTGTGGGAGGCGAATCTCTCCAGTTGTCGCGAAACGAGGGCATGCGACCTCGTACAAGCCTGGAGGCAGCGACTCAACTACGAATCGGCCATTCTCCCCCACGGAGACGTAGGTTTCGATGGGCAACTCCGACTCACTAACCTCACGGGACCTGAACCGCAACACGGCTCCTGAGTATGGCTGCCTCTGAACTGATGACGGATCGGCCGTATCGCGCGAGACGATCTTCCCGCGGACAAGGGCCGCCGCGCTCAGGGAGACTTGAATTACAACGGCCGCTGAGGTTGAACTCGTTGGAATAGTGAAGCGGGTCGATGCAATGGAAAGACCAGAGCACTCGGTTCGGAGATAGTAGACGCACGTGCGATCGCAAAGTTGCTGTCCGTCAATGATGAGCTGGGCATTCCCGTCCGCGTCGGAACCACCATCCGTCGAATTGGACCCGATCACATCATAGTCCGTGAGACTTGATTTCCGCGTCCGAAGCAATCGCGTTACTGCGCCATGGATTGGGCCACCACCTTCGGCGCTTCGCACGCGAATCTGGATGCACAAATTCGACGGTGCCTTCCGCAGGATGCAATCATCGGCAACAATCTGGCCACTGGTCTGGATGACGGTGTCTCGCCATGTGTCAACATAGCCGGGGCATCGAAATCTCCACATGTAGGATCCCGTGCCGAGGTCCGGGATCTCGAAGCGCCCAGACGCGTCGGTCGACCACGTGTTGTTGCTGAAGGCAACTCCGCGGAATGCAGAATCGAACCCCTGAATCTCGACACCGCTCAGCGTCCCTCCCAGTTCATCTCTAGCTACGCCGCAATACTTGCAGCCCAGGGGCAATTCCAGGATAACGGGGGCTGATTCACCAGTACGGGGGACCTGCTGAAAGCACGTGCACGCGCCCGCTGTTGAGACTGCAGCTGCGTAAGCGGAGACGCTCCCAGAGGACTCCGTCGGCACATCCAGCGCTGCGAGACCGCTAGCGTCGGCGAGTCGTGAGACAATCAGGGGGCGTCCGAGAATAGAGTCTTGGCCTATGAACTGACACATCGCATGCGGGACCGGAAGTCCAGTGGACTGGCTCACCACCTGAATCCAGAGCGGTTCTCGCCCCGTTCGTTCGGCCCCGAAAGCTTCGGTCGATGCAGCAGGGGCTCTCAACGGGTCCATGCACGCCGGCGTAGAGCGGATGGCCGAAGGAGCGATATACCTGCTCGCGCCGCGCGTAGGTCGCCCCCTCCCCTGTAGGAGTAGGATTCCGACCAGCAGGGCACCGATCGCCAATGCGCGAATCAAGCGCTGTCTAGCGATGTCCCTGGTCACTTCAGAAGGGCCTCGATGAGCTTCGGGTCCAACTCGCAACAAGGCGGCCTCTGCTTTCCGAAGTCAGTCTTCTCGCCCGGCGTGGCCGTTCCGCCCCCCTTGACCTCGGCTTTGCCGCCATTCGGGTTCGGGTTCACGCCCGAGGGTGGAGCAGGAGCATTCAATCCAGCTCCGCCGCCCTGCCCGCCGTTCGCGCGGTTGTCCCGTGACCCTTCAGCACGGGCGTCGCCCCCCGCCTTCGCGTGTCCACCCATATTCTTCTGGCCCGAATTTCCCCCATTGCCGCCACCACCGCCGCCAGCTTCGGCCACCGATCCCGCCGCCCCATTCTCAACCGTGGCATTAGCACTTCCTGCCTTCCCTCCATCACCCGCTTGCCCGCCTGCCGGATTGTCAGGCGAGCCCGTATTGTTCCCGCCGGTCCCGCCGTCACCGGAATCAGCATATGCTTCGCCATCGCCCGCGGACTTCGTCTTGTCGTCAGCGCGTACGGTCGCGGATGCGTCACCCGAATCCCCACCATCGCGTCCGGGCTCTGCGAAGGAGTCTCCGTCTCCCCCGCGACCGCTGCACGCGATCGCTTGACCGAATGCGCCAGCGATCGCGTTAGCACTTCCACCCTTGCCATGCTTTCTTGACTTGGAGTCGTTGATTTCGCCGCCGCCTGCAACGGCAATCGCGATTCCTCCAGGACCAGCAGTCGCGTCCGCATCCGACCCCTCGACAGCATCCACGATCACGATCTCTCCCGCTCCCCCGCCGACGACCAGGGGTGACTTGAAGTCTCCGAGAAGCAAGCGAACCGGAACCTGGATGCCGTGCACATTCACGATCAAGGGTGTTTCCACATCTCTCTCACCCGAGATCGGGCCAGACGGCGCACTGGCGAGGACACGGCGGAGAGCCGCGATCAGATTGGCGACCTCGCAACAGACCTCGCACGAGGTCAGACGACGGCCATCGCGGATCAGCTGAAGATGAGGTCCGTCGGGTCCCCCGATGTTCCCTCGGAAGACCTCAATCGCGTTGAAGCGCTGCAGCCAGTTCTGGATGACGCGCGCTTTGCGGGCGTGCACGTCATCTCCGGGGTTCGTTTGGCCGAAGATCGAGATAGCGCAGCCGAGGAGGAGAAGATAGGAAAGCACGCAACTCCGCATCCTGATGTTCCTCCCAAAGTGCAGCCGTGACCCTGACGATTTTGCGTAGGAGCGTGAACATATCATGGGCCAGAACCTCTCGGCAAGTGAATGGGTCGTGCCCTGCAAATTATTGGTTGCACCCGCCCCCGCGACTCTAGCGCGTCCGCGCGAATGCCGGACGGGTGCGTCCGTCAGTAAGGTTGTATTCTGGCCAGTTGAGGTGACTCCAGCGGAGACTCGAATAGTGGTACGCAGTGCCGCCGAGGACTTCCACCCAGCCGCCAGCGGGGCGGTAGGGGCCGATCCCGACCGCTAGCTCGATCACCCCGTCGCCGTCGGTGTCCCCCGCGGCGGACCAGGTCTGGCCATCGGCCGCGTTGTAGTTCGGCCAGTCGAGCCGCGTCCAGCCTCGCGTCGCGTATCCGCCCACCGCGTCGTCGGCGATCCAGATCCACCCGCCCGCCGGGCGGTAGGTCCCAAGCGACACGAGGATCTCGTCGCGCCCGTCGCCGTCGAAGTCCGCAAGCGAAGGCCGCGTCTCGCCGTTCGCCGCGTTGTACACCGCCCACGGCAGGCGCGGCCTGCCGATCACCGCGTATCCGGGCGCGTTGTCGAACACGTAGAGCCGCCCGCCATCCGCGCCGTACGGCCCGATCCCCGCGACAATCTCGTCCGCGGCGTCGCCGTCGACGTTTCCGCACGCCGGATGCACCCGACCGTCCGCGACATTGTAGGCTGTGTCGGGGATCCGGATCCATGTGAGCGGCGCGTATCGCCCGGACGCGTCGTCGAACACCTGCATCCAGCCGCCGTTCGAGGGGAACCGACCGGGCGCGACCACGATCTCCGCCCGCCCGTCGCCGTCCACGTCGCCGCAGGCGACCTCGGTCGATCCGTCCGAAGCGTCGTACGCCCCGAGCTGGAGCCGGATCCAGGCGAGGTGCGCATACCCGCCGCCTGCGTCGTCGATCACCTCGACGAAGCCTCCATTCTGAGGGAAGCTGCCGAGCCCGACGACGAACTCGTCCCGCCCGTCGCCGTCCACGTCGCCGCACGCCACCCGCGTCTCGCCGCTGGCGGCGTTGTAGGCGGCCCAGGTCACCTGCTGCCAGCCGATCGGGATGCCGCGCGCCGCGTCCATGACGAAGAACTTCCCCGCGCCCCCCTGGCCGAGGCCGATCGCGAGCTCGCTCACGCGGCTCCGCGGCCTGTCGAGCAGCCACGCCAGCGACTGGCGCATGAGCGAGATCCGGTCGTCGGGGTGGAACGCCTCCAGCGGCACCGTCAGGTAGAGGAGCCTCCCGAATCCGCTCCACTGCACCCCCGCTGCCCTCCCGTCCGAGCGGTGCAGCAGGCACGCCTGCGCGTCCGCCGTCGGCGCGACTTCGTCCGCCGAGTCGACGTTGTACACGCCGAGCGAGCCGTCGTCGTACCTGAGCCCGCCGAGCACCGCGAGCGTCGACCCCGCAGCGCCGTCGATGACGCTGCGCGTGGTGGGGAGGTCGGCCACGTAGGTCGCGTGCAGCACGTCGCGGAGGAATGCCACGTCCTGCGCAGATCCGTTCGCCCCCAGGTCCCATGCGATCTCGCTGCCCGAGAGGAGCAGGGCGCCTCCGTGGTCGATGTAGTCCCTCACCACCGCCTGCTCGGCCGAGGAGAGCGTTTCGTCCGAGGTCGACTCCTCGCCCGTGAACCAGTCGACCGCGTCGTACCCGCCGAGCGCGACCAGCCCGTCGGCGACCGCCTCGTTCGTCGCGGAGTCGAACGCCGTGCTGCCCGCGCCGATCGCGAGGGCGTGCTGGCGGACGTAGTCGAAGGTGTTCTCGTCCTCGCGCGGCCTCACGTAGCGGTCGACCCGGTCGAACCCGTCGACGATCAGCACCTGCGCCCGCGGACCGACGCGCACGACGAGCGTCTCCGTCGGGAAGCTCTCGCCCCCCGCGTTCACCGCGCTCACGCGGAACCAGGCGACCTGCCCCGGCGCGAGCCCCGTGACGTCGCAGGAGACGTCCGCGGCGGCCGATGCCACCACGACCCCGTCCTCGAACGCCTTCCCGTTCCGGCTGCGGTAGACGCGGTAGCCCGTCGGCGTCGAGGAGGGCTCGATCGGATCGATCGCGCGCCGCCACGAGAGGTGAACCCTCCCGCTCCCCGCGTTCTGCACGCGGAAGTCGGTCGGCGCGACGGGGAGGATCGTCGCGTTCGGGTCGAAGTACCGGACGATCCCCTTGTAGATGGCCCGCGCGGAGAGCTTCCGGAAGTCGTCGTCCTGGAGCGCGTCGTTGTCGGGCGTCTGCTTGTCATGGAAGGCCAGCTCGAGCAGGACCGCCGGCATCGTCCTGCACTCGCGAACCTCGCCGAAGTTGGCCGTCTGCATCCCGCGGTCGGTCCACGTCGACAGCCACTGCGCGCGGATGTCGGAGACGACCTGCGTGTGGATCGCGCGCTGGAGCGCGGCGCTGCCCGGGCTCGGCGCAGTGTCGTGGATGAAGGTGTCGCTCCCCGTTCCGCCGCCGGCGTTCGTGTGGAGGCTCACGTACGCGTCGCCTCCCTGCCAGTCCGCGTAGGTCGGCCGGCAGGTGACGTCGCTGTCGCGGTCGGTCGCGCGCGTCTGGTAGACGGAAGACGGCGCGCCCATGAACTCGAGCCAGTACCGAGCGCATTCCTTCCACCGCGGCTGCCCGCTCGCCGAGCCGTTCCGCACGAGCGAGCCCATCCCGCCGCCGAACCGCACCGCGTCCGCGATGACGACGCCCGACTGTGCGCTGCGGTTCGACAGCTCGACGCTGCCCGCGGTCCCCTCGTCGAACCAATACTCGCCGAGCCAGATCCACCGCGACCCGTCGATCCGCTGGTTCATGCGGACCTCGGTCGTGCCGCCCGAGTGGTTCACGCGGAACGTCGCGTCGGTCACGCGGTTCGCGGACGCGGCGGCCCAGACGTAGACCGAGTACCACCCCGCCCCGCCCACCGCGACGGTCGGCGTCCAGCGAGCCGCGGCCGTCTCCGTCGCGGAGGTCGCCACGTACCGGTAGAGTCCGTCGCCATATCCCGTACCCGCGTTCGCCGTCGTCGACCATCCGCCCGAGTCGGAGTACCCCGCGGAGCCGTTGTCGACGATGTACTCCCTCGTCTGCTGGCACCGCTCGCGGCAGATGAACGCCGTGCCGCCGGCGTTGTAGAGGTACTTCGCGAGGTAGTCGGAGACGATCTCGCAGGTGTGGATGTCCTCGGTGAGACCGAAGGTGACTCCGCGCTGCGTCGTCCAGCCGTAGGTCTCGTCCCAGTAGTAGCCGTGGCCGGGGCTGATGTAGAGGCGCTTCCCGGAGAGGGCGCCGCCGGGCTGCGGCTGGGCGTAGCGGGAGTCCTCCGCGGTCGCGGCGACGGAGAGGAGGAGGACCAGCGCCAGGGGGACCCATCGGCTCATGGTGTGGAGAGCAGCAAGCCGGGGACCAGCGGCGACAACATGTGTGAGCTCACAAATGCCAAGTGAACAGCGGGTTGGGATGCGACGCTGAATCGGCGAATTTCGTGGCCGCATGATGGTTTCCCGGGGTAACGCGGGGGAGTACGAGGTGTAACGCCCATCGCGGGCTGGAATGGTCCTGGCGCCCAATATTCATGTTGAAGGCGGGCGGCCACGAGGGCCGCCCCTACACCGCCGGAGCGTGCGGGGCCGGGGACGGGACCACACTGCGCGTGGTACACCTTTATTTGGGTGGCGGCTGCGCCGGGTCGGTCTGCGGAGGCCCCTGGTTGGGATTGGTATTGGGGTCCATGGGCGGGCCGTCCGGCTGGCCGGGCTGCGGCTCGAGCGGCGGCGGACCGGGGTGGTAGGTGGTGTCGGCAGGCGGGCCGTCGGGGACGTTCGGGTCGACGTCCTGCGGTCCAGGCCCGGGGTAGTACGTCGTGTCGGGCGGCGGTCCGTCCATGTTCGGCTGGTTGAAGACGGGCGGGCCCGCCTCGGGGGCGGTGTCGGGGTTGGCGTGGAGATCGCCCGAGGCGATCGGAGACTTCGTCACGTGGGCCGGCCCGGGCACGGCCTTCGAGGGGTCGGGGACCTCGCCGGGCACCGGCAGGCCCATCGTCCCCTTGCCGTTCCCGGGCGTCTGGACGATCTGCTTGTCGTCCCCTCCGCGGACCATGCGGTTGTCGCCGCGCGAGAGGAACATCCAGACCGCCGCGGCGCACAGCACGAAGACCGTGCCGATGACGAGGGCGGGACCGGCCTTCTCGAAGACGCCCTTTTCCATGGATCCACTCCGAATCGAATCACGTGAAGTATGACGGTCCGCGGTCGTCGCGTCAATACCGCGCACGGAGGCCGACTATGGCACGGAGCGATTCACGATTGCGTGTCTGGCACTTGAATGAGTCTTGCCCGCTGGGACAACACGAGGGCGAACTGCCGCACCTGTGCGTCGTCATCGGGCCATCCCTCGATATTGGCGTGTCTCGGATGGACAGCCGGGGCAGGCTCGGTCCTCAGTTGGCACGCTGTCACCTCCGCGGCCTGCAGGTCGGCCCTGGCGTACAGGGTCTTCTGCAGCGGGCCAGCGACGAACTCGCGACCAATCTCCCATATCGCGTCCTCGTCGAGGTCGCTCGTACGGTAGACGGACAGCCTGCGGTTCGGTGGTGGCATGAATGCGGTGTGATGGGCGCGCCCCTGCGCCGGCCGCATTTTCTTGCTCTCAATGATGTAGCGAGAGAGCTGCTCAGTTGTCGCGACCGTCGTTTCCAGGTCGGTCACGTGCGTTCCTTTCGAAATTCACCCACGCGACGGATGTGATCCACCACGGCTTCTGGGACGGCACCTCGCAGGACCTCTGTGCCTCGAAGTAGATTTCCTTGTCCGAACATCCCTGCGTACACGACCGTTCCCTTGCCCTTGAAGCTAGCGATGAACACCAGATTTGGCGCGCCGTACCACTCCAGGGCGAGTCCCCCGTCAGGTTCGGGGAGCACCTCCGGGACAGGCAAGGACTCAGGGAGGTCTTCCACGAAGCGCAACGCCTCGAACATTGCGCCGAGTTCGATTCCACATGCTCCCTCCCCGTCCCAGTTGGAGAGGGCATGGTCTGCGTAGCACGCCGCGATCTCCGCCGACACGTCAGGCGAGCTCGCTGTGCGATGGCGCAGGTTCCGCGCATGGGAGAGCTTCTCGACGACCAAGGAAGCGTCGTCACCGACGCCAGTACGCCCCGAGCACAGGAGTGGCTCCTTGAACCGCGGGGCATCCAAGACGGGGCTCATGCGAATGCCTCGATTGCCTTGTCCGTCACGCTCCCAAAAAAACAGCGATTCTTGAGGTCCCGCAGGGACTCGAGAACGCTCCAGGCCTCATCGGGACTCATGGGTGCCCTGGGACTCGAGGCTGTTTCGATATCGAGAATCATCTTCGCTTTGGACTCGCCTGGCCCCGGGTCGAACAACTGCGTGACCGTGGCTGTCGCCGGAGAGCCAGGGTCAGGCACGGACACCCGCGTCAGGAACCCACACACCGTCGAGAACCCCCCAGGCGTGGGGACCATGGAACTGAGGTACTGTCCGAAGTCCTGGACGGGCAAGGTCAGCTCGATCTGGTTGATGAAACGGAGCGCGACCTTCGTTACGAACTCGGGCATCGCGTGCGCGGCATACGCATTCCACAGTTGCCGCGCTTCATCACGAAACCTGGCCCAGCCCTCATAGGGCTTGAGACGATTGAACGAAAAGCCGTCCAGCCGGGCCTGGAATACCTGCTGGCCGTTCGACGACCTGAACAGCCATCCGTCCGACGTGGGCTCCGCGGAGGAAACTTCGCTCTTTCCCTCCATGAGCCGGATGCGATGCTCGTGCAGGAGGTGCCTCGTGAACAAGGGATAGTCCCCCTTGACCGCCTCTCCAGCGGCGCGGAGCATGTCGAGGCCGATGTTGGGCGGCAGCTTCACGAACAGATCGAGCACCGCTTCCGTGATTGGCGGGTTTCGCAGTGGACGAGGCGTTGCCATGTTCGAGGTGTTGGCTCCTTGCGGGGGGGGCGTGAGTTACCCCAATTCTACCCAGGAAGATGGCGTGGTTCAATCGGAGGTGACACTCGCGAGGGCATTCGCCGAACTCCAACTCCAACAGCCAACTCCAAGAAAATCCAACTCCAATTCCAACTCAAAGGGCCTTTGAGTTGGAATTGGAGTTGGAGTTCGACCACTCGTCGGGATTGTCGCCCGAATCAGCCGCCGATTGAACCACGCCAGGAAGATGATACCGACTCGGTCGGAATCCTGCTACAGGGTGCCCTATCTTGCGTTGATCTCAACGCTCGCCGTTCCGCCTGCCTCCACGACGCACGTCACGCGGTGCGTGCCGCGATCGAAGTCGTGGAGGAGGGCCTCTCCCGGTCCCGACGTCCCCGCGGGCTCGCCGTCCACGAACCAGTAGAGGCGGGAGGCCCCCTCGCACGTCGCGCGGAGCGCTACGGCCGCAGCGCCCTCCCCCAGGAGATATCGGCTGCCGGAGACCGGCGACACGATTCTGGGCCGCGAAGAAGAGGCCTTCGCCGCATGGAGGTCGCACGCGATCCGTGGCGTCTCCTCCTCCGACTCGAGCGCCCGCCGCGTCGCCGCGCAGCGCCCCGCGATCGGAAGCAGCCCGCTCGTCGCGCAGACCTCCCGCTCTACGATCCCCGCCGGCCTCGCGTACCACGCGCCCGTCCGCTCGACCGCCGCGTAGATCCTCGCCGCCGCCGGCGCGGCCGCCGAGGCGCCGAAGAGGCCCTCGTGGGGCCGCCCGTCGGGGTTCCCCATCCAGACGCCCACCGTGTACCGTGGGCCGTACGCGATCGCCCACGCGTCGCGGTGGCCGCTCGACGTCCCTGTCTTCAGCGCGAAGGGAGGGGTCCCCTCGCCGACGTAGATCCCCTCCGCCTCGATCATGCGCCGGTCGCGGAGGATGTCCGCCACGAGCCAGCAGGACGTCTCGGAGAGGACCCGCTCACCGGCGACCTCCGGCTCCGCGGAGAGGCGGCGCAGCGGGCGGTGGACCCCGAGCCGCGCAAGCGTCGAGGCGGCCTCGACCAGCTCGAACAGGCTCACCTCGCCGCCGCCGAGCGCGAGCGTGAGGCCCCAGCGGTCGGGGCCGTCGAGTGAGCGCACACCGCAGCCGCGAAGCTCCGCGCGGAAGGCCTCGACGCCGACGGTCGCGAGGAGCCGCACGGCAGGGAGGTTGAGCGAGCGGACGAGCGCCTCGCGCGCAGTCACCGGCCCGCGCGTCTCGCGGTCGCAATCCTCCGGGCGCCAGGCCGCGTTCGCGAGAGGAGCATCGGAGAGGAGCCTCTCCGGGGCCGCCTCCCCCTGCTCGAACGCGAGGGCGTAGAGGACCGGCTTCAGCGCCGACCCGGGCGACCTCGGGGCGAGGGCCCCGTCGACCGCTCCTGAGCGCGCCACGTCGAGGTAGTCGGGGGAGCCGACGTAGGCGACGACCGCGCCCGTTGCGTTCTCCACGACCACCGCGGCCGCGCCGTCGACGCCGGCCTGGGGGAGCTGGAACGCGATGGCCGCCTCGGCTGCCTCCTGCGCCGCGGGGTCGAGGGTCGTCCGCACCGTCCCGCCGCAGCCGGCGCGGCGGATCGCCTCCAGGCAGAGGTGCGGCGCGCGGAGCTGTCGCGCAGGCGGGCGCAGCGTGACCGGCTCCGAGGCCGCCTCCGCCTCCTCGCGCGCGTCGATCACCCCGCACTCGCGCATCCTCGCGAGGACGCAGTCGCGCCGAGCCCGCGCCGCCTCGGGGTGGCGGTCGGGGCGGAGGCGCGAGGGGGACTGCGGCAGCCCCGCGAGGAGGGCCGCCTCCGCGAGCGTGAGGTCCGTCGCGCGCTTGCCGAACCAGGCGCGCGAGGCCGCCTCGACGCCGACGAGGTTCCCTCCGAAGGGGGAGAGGTTCACGTACCGCTCGAGGATCGCGTCCTTCGGGAGCGCCTCCTCGAGCTGCCAGGCGCGGAAGGCCTCGACGCACTTCGTTCCGAAGCTTCTCTCCCGCGGCATCGCGAGCCGCACCGCCTGCATCGTGATCGTCGAGGCGCCGGAGACAATGCGTCGCGCCGCGAGGTCCTGGAGCGCTGCGCGGAGGATGGCGAGCGCGTCGACGCCGCCGTGCGAGCGGAAGCGGTGGTCTTCCACAGCGATGGCCGCAGCGAGGAATCGCGGGGAGACCTCGGAGAGGCGCACGGGCACCTGCCACATGCCGTCGGCGTTCGTGAAGGCGGAGAGCGGCGAGCCGTCGCGCGCGAGAACCTCGGCGCTCGGCTGCGGCGACGCGAGCGCCTCCGCGGGGAGCGGGAAGGCGAGGTCGAGCAGGCGGTACGAGACCCACGGCAGCGCGGCGAGCGCGACGACGGCCGCGAGGAGCCGTCGCCGCGCCTTGCGCGAGCGGAGCCAGCCGAGGCGCATCACCGCGGGGTCACCTCCCATTCGACGCCGCCGAAGCGGCTGAACGGGCGCGGGTCGTACATGCACTCCGCACGGCTCGGGGCCATCGCGAACCGCCCCGGCGTCACCGCGCGCATCACGTAGCGGAAGACGCGCGGGGTCCCCGCGCGTGCCGCGAAGAACAGCTCCACGCGGTCGTCGCGGAACTCCGCGTGGTCGGCGGTGTCCTCCCCCGCCGCGGGTGCGCGCGACGCGAGCCGCGGGTTCTCCGCCTCGAACCCCGCGGGCAGGAGCTCACGCGCGACGCAGTTCTGGTACGGGGCGTCGGAGGCGATCGTCAGCGTGACGGTGACGAGGTCCCCTTGCGCGATGCGAAGCGAGGAGATCTCCTTCCCCGCCTCGTCGGTGAACGCGCGCCGCACGCGGAGGCCGCGGTCGACGTCGGGCACCGCGCCGTCGGGGATCCCCTCGCTCTCCCAGCGCCAGAAGACCGCGCCGGTCCCCTCGACGCGCACGAGCGCCCCTCCGTGCACGTCCTGCGCCCACTCGTGGATCACCTCGTCGAGGTCGCGGAACGCGTGCGGCGGCGTATGGCCGACCTGGATGTCGCCCGTCATCGGCGCGCCCGAGACACCGCGCGCCTGCGCTGCGTACTTCCCGAGCGCGACGAGCGCGTAGGCGGTCTCGTGCGTCGTCGCCCAGTCGCCCGCGGCCTGGGACGCCTCCAGCCGATCGACCAACTCGCCGACCTTCGGGTGGCCCGGCGCGATGTCGAGCAGCACGGAGAGGAGGAGCGCCGCGTCGCGGATCGAGGAGTGGAGCGTGCCTCCCGTACCTCGGTCGTCCCCCGAGGGGAGCGCGATCCCCGAGAGGAGCGAGGCCGCGTCGTGCGTGCGCCCGAGGGCCGCCAGGGCCGCCGCGAGGTCCCCTCGCGCCGTGGGAGACAGCTCGTCCGCGCGCTCGCGCAGCCCCGCGAGGTCGCCGAGGCGCGCCTTCCCAGCCGAGGCGAGTACGAGCGCCGCGTACGCCTGCACCTCGAGCGACTCCGCGCCCGTCGGGCGATCGATGAGGATCGCCTCGAGGTACCGGAGGACGCCGTCCATCAGGTTCGAGGGGACCTCGTGGCCGGCCTTCCCCGCCTCGACGAGGAAGTGGCCCGCGTAGGCCGTCCCCCAGTCGTACGGATGCCCCTCGCCGGGCCACATCGAGAGGCCGCCCGAGCGCGTCTGCATCGTCTGCAGGCGCCAGACGGCCGCGCGGACGAGGTCGCGCACGTCGACGGGCGCTGCGTCCGGCTGCGCGAGCCGCAGGAGGTCGGCGACGTAGAGGAGCGGGAATGCGCGCGAGGTGGTCTGCTCCACGCAGCCGTGCGGGTACTCGAGGAGGCGCCGCAGGTCGCCCGCGAGCCGCACCGACGGCTTCGCCGAGAGGACGAGCCGCGTGCGGCCGGTCCCCTCCATCCACGACACGGGGACATCGATCGGCTGCCCTTCGCCGCGGTCGATCCGCCCCGACCGCGAGACGGTCGTGCGGTCGCACGGCGGGCGCACGGGGAGCGGGAAGGCCTCCTCGGCCGTCTCGCCTCCCATCGTCGCGCGGAAGGCGAGCCTCGCCTCGCCGCACGTCCCGTCGCACCGCAGGGCGAAGCGCATCGTGCGCTCCGTCCCCGCGGCGAGGAGGTCGCTGCGGGAGTTCCCGTCGACGCTCGCCACGCCGTCGCTCGCCTCGCAGGTGACGTGAACGGTCCCCTCTGCGGCGGTCCGGTTCGTCACCGTCACCGTCGCGAGGAACGTGTCGCCCGTCGCGGCGAACCGCGGCGCGGAGACCTCCATGAGGAGTGGCTTCGAGAGCCGCATCGGGCGGTCCATCGACCCGAACGCGTCGGCATGCGCGGCGATCGCCATCCAGCGCAGCTCACCGACGAGCTCGGGGAGGACCGCCTTCACGCGAACGCGTCCCTCGGCGTCGGTGCGCAGGAGCGGGAACCAGAGCGCCGCGGAGACGAACCGCTTCGCGCGGACGGGCGCCGTGCGCGCGAGGGGAGCCTCGCCTCCCTCGTCGCCGCCCGGCTCCGACCGCGCGGCCCCCGCGAGCTCGGGGAAGAGAAGCGGATAGAGGTCGCCGCTCCGGACCTGGAGCGACTCCTTCGCGAAGAAGAAGCCGAACGGGTCGGGGGTGCGGTGGCGCGTGAGCTGGAGGATCCCCTCGTCGACCGCCGCGACCGTCACCACCGCGCCGCGCACGGGCAGGTCCCCCGAGCGGACGAGGAGGGTCACGTCGGACGCGGTGCCGGGGCGCGCCTCGTCGGCGGCCTCGACCTCGACGGTGAGCTGGTGCGCCTCCGTCTCCATCGTGACCGTTGCCATTCCGAAGACGCGGTGTGGCCTCCAGGCCTCCATCGCGCCGACGGGGCGGACGACCGTCGCGGTGCAGTAGAGGTTCGGCCCGCAGCCGTCGGGGAGGGGCAGCTCGACCTCGGCGGCACGCCCGTGGACAGGGACGACCCGCCACGCGAAGACCCGCTCGCGCTCGATCGCGACGAGCGCCGTGCCGTCGAAGGGGGCCTCGAGGCGCCCCCGCGCGGTTGCGCCGGGGGCGTAGCTCTCGCGGTCGAGGCGCAGCCGCACGGTCTCGCGCTCGGGGGCGGCCTCCTCGGCCTCTCCCCACGTCGCGACCTCGATCGCGCTCCGCATCCCGCCGGCGGGGTCCTCGACGGTCACCTCGTAGTCGCCCCACTCGGACGGCGTGAATCGCCACGTCCCGCGGCCACCGACGAGGGCGACCTCGCCCTCCGCGATCGGGTCGGTCTTGCGGACGTAGTCGTACCGCACGCCGGTGTCGTCCTGGCGCAGGGCGTAGACCCACCGCACGCGTTCGACGCGCGTGCGCGCGACGGAGAGCGGCGCGGGGCGGCCCTCCTCGACGAGCGCGACGACGTCGATCTCGCAGGCGCGGCCGGGTTCGGGCGACGCGCCTGTCTGCGCGAGGCCGATGAGCACAGGGTAGCCTGGGATCCGCACCGTCGCGGTCGCGCAGGCGGCGCGGCCACCCGCCTCGAGGACCGTGCCTCGCACCGTCCCCTCGAGAAACGCGGGGGGCTGGACCTTCGGAGGCTCGACCTTGAAGTGCGCCTCTCCCTGCGCGTCGAGCGTCGCGTCGCCGAGCGACTGCGGCGCCGCCGCGGGGAGCGTCCGCTTCGGGTCGCCGAAGTGGTGCGAGGGGAACTCCTTCGAGGTGTACCCGACGCCGTGCCACTCGACGGTCGCCTCGGCGCGTCTGCCCGAGGCGGGTCCGCCGAACATGTGGCGGGCGCGAATCACGACATCGGATGGCGACGCCTCGACCTCGACCTTCATCCGCTCGGGGACGAAGTCCTCCACCTGGAAGAGGCATTGTCCGAGCGCGTCGGTCTCGCCTGGGATGCAGGCCCACGCGCGGTACATGCCCGTCCGCGCGTCGTCGGGGACGGCGAGGCGCGCCTCGAAGGCCCCCTCGGAGTCGGGCGTCACGCGGACGCGGCGCCACAGGGCGCGGTCGTCGCGTTCGATGCAGAGGTCGACGGGGAACGGCGCGGGCGGGAGGCGGCGCGGGTCGCGGAGGAGGCCCGCGAGGCGGACCTCGTCCCCTCCGCGGTAGACGCCGCGGTCGGTGAAGAGGAAGGCGCGGACGCCGCGCGCGAGCGTCGGGACGCCGCCGGGGGAGAAGGGGCGCAGGTCCCAGGCCCCCTCGTCGAGGCGGAGGAAGGAGAGGTCGTCGCCGAGCGAAGCGACGACGAGGAACGGCTCGCAGTCGCCCGTCACGGGCAGCTCGAGCGACGCGACGCCGTGGAGATCGGTCTTGGCGCGCGCGACTTCCTGATTTGTACGCGTGAGGACGCGGACCTCGACGTCCGCGACAGGCCACGCCTTGGCGAGGGAGGTGACCCAGGCGACGAGGGCGCCTCCCGACGCCTTCGTCGTGATCGCGAGGTCGGTGGAGAGGACGATGCGGCCGTCGCGCTCGTAGCTGTACTGCGTGAGGTCGGCGACGGTCACGAGGTATGCGCCGTTCGGTCTCCCGTCGAGCAGCTTGCCGAGGTCGACCGCGGTGCGAACCGGCTGGTTCAGCTTGTCTTCGATCGTCACCTTCTCCTCGGCGACGGGGAAGCCGAACTGCTCGGCGGAGTTGGAACCGTAGTCCCGGTAGGAGCGCCTGAGGAACGGGACGAGGTTGTTCGCGTAGACGCGGAAGACGGAGACTTGCGCGGTCGGAGCATTCACGCTGTCGACGAACAACTCGCGGTTTCCGGCGCGCGAGAGGACCTGTCCCGGATGGGCGAATCGGATCGAGACGGGGCGGTCGGGGAAGACGGCGGGGAGGGAGACCTCCTGCGCCAGGCGCATCCCGTGGACGCTCGTGAGGCCCGCGGCGAGCGTCACGGTGTAGGAGTCGCCGGAGCGGAAGGGGCCGAGGATGGAGAGGCCGTCGTAGGCCGTCTCGACGCGGAAGGCGACCGGCGGCGAGACGGAGATCGAGGCCCGCGCCGCGTCGGCATCGACTGCGTCGGAGAAGCGGAGCTGGACGGCCGCGTCGCCGGCCTGGCGTGCGTCGGCGCGCGCGTCGACCACGCGGAGGGTGGTGCTCGAGACCTCGACCTCGCGTCGCGTTTCGGCCATCGGGAGGGGGCCGCCCATGCCTGCGAGCCCCGCGGCGACGTGGAGGTGGATCCGAGCGAGGTCGCCTGCCGGCACGGGGGGCTGAATGGAGCCGAAGGGCGCGGGGGGCGTTGGCCTGGACACCGTCGAGATCGCGGACGGCTCCAGCCCCGAGGCCCTCACGCGCAGGGTGAACGTCCGGTCGATCCCGCTCTCGGCGAGGTCGAACTCGAGAGTGCCGCCGTGCTCGTCGTGGAGGTCGACCTTCTCGCGTAGCTTCGCGGCGGAGACGTCGTCGTCGAACTCCAGGCGCAGCGGGAGGACGCCTGCCTCGGCGGGCCCGGCCTGGGCGGCGGAGAGGAGCGTCAGGCACGGCGTATCGAATGAGAACCGCACGGGCTCGGCGAGTGCCGACCCGTCGAGGCCGCGGACCTCGGGGGAGACGACGACGGTGTACGAGGTCGCCTTACGCAGCGGCGCGGAGGGGCGGAAGGAGACCTCGCGGTCGGAGATCCACCTCGCGACGCCGGGCACGCGCGGGGAGAGGGTGATGAGCGGCCGCTCGATCGGCCTCGCGCGCTCGGCGGGCGTCGCCATGGGGCGATCGAAGGCGACGAGGACCTGGGGGTCGAGCTGGGCGAAGCGGTTCGGCGAGGTCGCGACGACCTGCAGCGGCACGGCGCCGAGGCGGACCGAGCCACGCGGGGCGAATCTCCACCAGGCGGCGGCGTTGAGCACGAGGGCGACGGAGGCGAGGACGAACCAGGCGCGGGCAGACGGGCGGAATGCGCCCCGCCGCGCGCGCAGGGGCGCGTGAAGGCCCGGGGACATGACGACCCTCCTGGGGGAATTCCGGCAGGCCGCGGATCGGTGTGTGGGGATGGCTGCCCGAGACGGGCACCCGGCAGGTGTCCGCGGGGAATATACCCTGAGGATCCGGAGGGAATCCTCGAATTCCGATTTTTTCCAGATGGGGGCTCAGCTTGTGCCCCGTCCTCGCGCCAAGTCCCACACTGGAGCGGGATGCGTGCTGCTCTTGGACTCTGAGCTACTCTCGGCCGGCGATTTCGCCCGGGGGCGCGGCTGCGCACGCCCGCCGGGGCGGCTTCCTACGAGACGCTCTTCGACTCCACCCAGTCTATCTGGATCGGGGTACGTCCGTGCTCGATCCACTCCTGGGAGTCTTCACGACGGGCCTCAGTTTTGAAGTAGTAGACTCCGGTCCCGCAGGTCGAGAGTTCACCGACCTCAATGATGATTCGAACCCTCCGCGTTGGATCCAGTCGGACAATGCTCTCCGGGCCCACAACAGAGTTGCCGTTTGGCATCAGCCAGCGAAGTCGCTGGACGGCCGTCTCGGGCTCATCCCAAGTCGTGCGAGTCCACAGATTGACCACGCAACAGGGAAGGAGAATCGGGTTCATCGCGCGGGCGTCGCTGCCCATGACTTGAATCTGCTCCACAACCTCCACCAATGAGACATTGCGCGAGAGTTCGTCAGTGATTGCCTGCTTGCACACGACGCTCCACACCAGTTTCGGCATCTTGCTCGCGCCTCATCCGTCGTGCTAGGGAATGGCAAGCTCGAAGACCTGTCTAGTCTGTCTTGCATCGCCCCTGGTCTCCACTCGGGCGGACTCTACAGGTCCGAACATCGCGTGCTCGGTCGTGTCGCCCATGCTGAACGCGGATTGCTGAGCTTCGGGATTGCAGTGTGCGATCTCCCGCGCCAGGGCCCTCGCGCTGTCGAGCGGCGACTGGTGAACCTCATTCCGACTGAACTCGATGATCCGTTTGCGTGTCGGATCCCCGGTAGGGAAGAGGGGAAACGCCACGCTGGCGACGAGCAGTCCCGCGTATCGAAGACTGGCACTCTCTTCGCCCGCCAAGCGTTCGACAAGTCGAGCGAAAGGGGCCCGTGCCACCACTTCTCCGGTGCGCTCACGTTCAACCGCTCTTCCAGCGATTGTCTGAATTGCGAGTGCAGCGTTGCTCCGCACCGCGCTCGGGATGGCCCGATGCAGGAACGTATCCACGAGATCCCCGAGCGTCTCCGCAGCATCGGCGAAGCTCAGTCCATCGGCCCAGGCGAGGACGTCATCGGCGTCCTCCTCCAGGATTACTAGAAGCGGTCGTGGCTCCACCGGCATCTTGTCTCGCCTCCGTTGTCCATCATGCCAACATGGACCGAACCGATGAGTGCACCTGAATTCCTGAGTGCTCGAGTGCGGTGCGAATGGCAGCTCTGAATTCAGCCGAACTGGCGAGCCTCTCCACTGTGCGATACGAGCCGCTCTTGTCGTTCAACGCCGTGATGACTCCGGACCGGAACTGAACCTCCCCGGCGGCAAGCACGGGTTCGTTCCTGAACAGGGTCTCGTGCTTTGCAATTCCGCGTACACTCCGGTTTCCACCATTGCGGGCGACGCGCATGTCTCCATCGCGCCCTACGGCGTAAATGTAGACTCCAATCGCCTTCGGTTCGAGCGCGGGCGTCTCCAGCAGCACCCGGGTCGCCGGGTCCATGGCAAGTCCGTCCGTTATCAACCTGCGTAGATCGAGTACCTCTGTCTCGTCTCCGCAATGATCCGTGCCGTTGCTCAACCTCCGGAGCTGTTCATCGCTCCCTTCGTAGTAGTACACGCTGGCTCCGCAGTGTGAGCGCGTATCGCTCGCATTCGCGAGTATAGCGTGCGCGGCCCTGATGTTCAATCACACCCCTTTTGGGATTGGCGATAGTGACCCCTCAGCGTGCTCGCCCCGAGTTCTTCAGCAAACCAGGCATGATCTACAGCGACGCGATGCTGGACCTGGACGAGGTACCCGTCGGCCGGGGCGTGGACGGCGTAGCGGTCTTTCGGCGTGTCGGTGTCCTTCGCGCGCAGACCGGTGTGGCTGGAGGGGAGGACGTGGCCTCCGACCTGCACGCCCGTCGGGTGGGCCTCCCCGAGGTCCGCGATGTCGAGCGGGAAGCGGGTCAGGCGCACGGCGGCGTCCACCTTGGCCTTCCCTCCGCTTCACATCGCGCGGAGCTCGGCGCGGGCCTTGTCGAGGGCGGCCGTGCGGTCGTCTTCCGCGCGGACGGCGAGCGTGGCCGCGAACAGCAGGAGGAGAGGCAGGCGCATCGGGACCTCGTGCGATGGGGCCGTGGCGTGCATGATGGGAGGGAGAATGGACCGGCCGCGGCGCAATTGCCCTGCTGACCCGCGGCAGGC
>ORJL011124304.1_pt1 | contig 24036 bp, 21 predicted proteins | sample 1779941 | NCBI WGS metagenome assembly ORJL01 (sample SAMEA104232317, study PRJEB22302) | groundwater metagenome | biome: forest; feature: aquifer; material: groundwater | place: USA | collected 2011-08-07 | depth 5.8 m
ATGGCTGGGTAGCCAAGTCTGGAAAGGATAAGCGCTGAATGCATCTAAGTGCGAAGCCAACCCCAAGATAAGGTATCGTTCTCCCGCAAGGGAGGAAAGGCTCCTGGTAGACTACCAGGTCGATAGGCTGCGAGTGTAAGTCCCGTAAGGGGTTTAGCTAAGCAGTACTAATAAGCCGAAAGCTTGGCCTTTTTATTTACAAAAGGATCTGCTGAAACGTTTTTCTTTTTGTCTTACATAATTGTCTATCTATTGCCGATCAGGTCGGCAAAGCGTTTTCCGGTAACTTTACTGAAGGGGCTACACCCGTTCCCATTCCGAATACGGAAGTTAAGCCCTTCGAGGTCGATGGTACTTTAGTCGCAAGGCTATGGGAGAGTAGAACGTTACCGGGTTAATTTTCCCCCCACACCAAAGAACAAACTTTATTCTTTGGTGTGGGGGGTATTTTTTTGCAGCACATCGACGGAAAATCTGTTAATATAGGATCATGAAAAGAACAAAAAAAGATGTGTTATATGGCCTTGTCCTCGCCGGAGGAAAAAGCACGCGGATGAAAAAAGATAAATCTTTACTCGAATATCATGGCAAAGAACAAGTCCGTTATTGTTTTGACCTCTTGTCGCCATTTTGCGAGCAAGTGTTTGTTTCCAATCGCAAGGATCAGGCCGGCCTTCGCGGGCACACGAAGCTGCCGCAAATCCATGATGTTTTTGTGGGTATCGGGCCCTTGGGTGGTATTTTAAGCGCCATGACCCGTCATCCGAATGTCGCGTGGTTGGTGCTGGCCTGCGACTTGCCGTTTGTCAGTGGAGCTACGATTGAAACGTTGATCAAAAAACGTGACCCTTCAAAGACAGCGACCGCTTATCGCAGCGCGCATGAATCGCAATTATCCGAACCCTTATGCGCGATCTATGAACCAAAAGCACTGCTTCAAATGCTGCAATTTTTAGCGCAAGGTATTGAGTGCCCGCGTGCCATTCTTGGCCGGTCAGACACACGGCTTATTACGCAAAACCAAGATACTTCACTGGATAATGTCAATAGCCCTCAGGAATATCGGGCAGTTGTCCGCTTAATTAAGCACAATCCTACCCGCAAATAAGCCCGGGTTTTCTCTTTGCAGTCCCATAAGAATGATGTATAATTATTTAATTTTAATATTAATATATCGCGGGGCGTAGCGCAGTTGGCTAGCGCACTTGAATGGGGTTCAAGAGGTCACAGGTTCAAACCCTGTCGCCCCGATTAAATGTCTGAACCAAGTAAGAAACCATGCCTGATAAACCAGACAAAAGCGAGAATAAAATGGACCAAGACCGACGCAGCAGCAAGCGGATCCGCAAGCATTTTATCCTTTCTTATTTCGAGAAGGAATACCCCGACCGCCGGTATGAGTTAACACAGCTGAAAAATATCAGCCACGGCGGCATGTGTTTTATTACCTCGCAGAAATTCAATCCCGGGACAAGGCTGGGAATCGAATTGAAAACGCCTTATGTGGCTGAGACGACGTATTTGGAAGGGATCGTCCTGGAATCGCACGAGAAGGTGAGAAACATGATCTATGAAACACGGCTCAAGTTTGAATTCCTTGACAAGCAGGGGGAATTCTGGGTCGCCAAACTGATCGAATTTTTCGTAAACGGAGAGAATGGCAGTCATGCGTAAGATCAATATCGGGATTATCGGTTACGGTGTCGTCGGTGCCGGCGTCATTAAATTTTTACAGAAGCGGCAAAATTATATCCAGGATAAATATCGGGTCCAATTTGTTGTGCGTACGATCTGCGACCGGAGTATCCACAGAAAAGATACCCGCGGATTAGGCGCCACCAAGCTGACCAAAAAGATCAGCGATGTCTTAGATGACAGAAGCACCGAGGTTATTATCGAGCTTATTGGTGGTTTGCACCCGGCCAAAGAGATCATCACAACGGCACTGCGCCGCGGCAAGCACGTGGTTACGGCGAACAAAGTGTTGATCGCCCACTACGGCAAAGAACTGTTCCAGCTCGCCGAGAAGCAAAACCGCCAGTTATATTTTGAGTCATCGGTCGGCGCCGGGGTCCCGATCATCAAGACGATCACCGAAGGCATGGTGGGCAACACTTATAACCGTATTTACGGGATCATCAACGGGACGTGCAATTTTATCCTGACCGAAATGACCAAAAACAATCTTTCGTTTACCAAAGCCCTTAAATTAGCGCAGGAAAAAGGGTTCGCGGAAAGCAACCCGACGCTCGATATCAACGGGATGGATTCCACGCACAAGCTGGCGATCCTGGCGTATCTGGCTTTTGGGAAATTCGTGAAGGTCAGTGACATTTACACCGAAGGGATCACGCACATTTCGCACGATGATATCGCTTATGCCGAGAGTTTGAACCTGACCATTAAGCTTTTGGCGATCGCCAAGCGTTATGAGAATATCGTAGAAGCCCGCGTGCACCCCACGCTGATTTCCAAGAGCCATCCACTGGCTTCGATCAATGGCATCTATAACGCGTTCTATCTTAACGCCAATCCGTTGGGCGATGTGCTTCTCTCCGGCGAGGGGGCCGGGCAGATGGCGGCGGCTTCAGGTGTGGTGAGCGATCTTTTAAATCTGGCATCGCGCGGCGCGGACGCGAATTTGCTTTGCAACCTTTACAGCGAAGCGCCCAATTTTCGGATCCGCAAGATCGACCAGATCAAGACACGGTTTTATATCCGTTTTATGGCAACCGATAAGACCGGGGTCCTGGGAAAGATCACCAGTGTTTTGGGCCGCTATGGCATCGGGCTTAATTCCGTCACGCAGCCGGCGCATACCGCGGCATGGGCTGTTCCGGTTGTTATGCTTACCGATTATACGCTGGAGAAAAATGTGCGCCTGGCCCTCAAAAAGATATGGGAACTTCCGATCGTCAAGAGCAAACCCGTTGCTATCCGCATGGAGAAATTGTGGTGAGCTGGAGAGGTGTCATTGAAGAGTACCGGGATTTCCTGCCCGTTACCACGAAAACCCCCGTCGTTACGCTGCTTGAGGGAAATACTCCGCTTGTTCCTTCCCGCGATCTGTCTGAAGCGACCGGCCTGGAAGTTTATTTAAAGTACGAAGGGCTCAACCCCACTGGTTCATTCAAGGACCGGGGTATGACCATGGCCATCTCCAAAGCCAAGGAGAAGGGCTGCAAGATCGTCATGTGCGCCTCGACGGGAAATACCTCGGCCTCGGCCGCTGCGTATTCGGCGCGAAGCGGTATGCGTTGTGTCGTTTTGATCCCCGAAGGCAATATTGCTCTGGGCAAGCTCGCGCAGGCGATGATCCATCAGGCCAAAGTCATCGCCATCAAAGGAAATTTTGACGAGGCGTTAACGCTCGTCAAGGAGATCACGCAAGAATATCCCGTTGAACTGGTCAATTCGATCAATCCGTTCCGTATCGAAGGGCAAAAGTCGGCGGCCTTCGAGATCTGTGATACGCTTAAGGACGCGCCGGAATTCCACGCGATTCCCGTCGGCAATGCCGGCAATATTACCGCGTATTGGAAGGGTTACGGCGAATATAAAAAATCCGGAAGATCAAAGCAACTTCCGAAGATGCTCGGGTTCCAGGCCGCGGGAGCGGCTCCGATCGTTTCCGGTAAAATAGTCACAGATCCCAAGACGATCGCGACCGCCATCAAGATCGGCAATCCTGCCAGCTGGAAAAGTGCGGTTGCCGCGCGAGATGAGTCAAAAGGCCTCATCGACGCAGTAACGGATGCGGAAATTCTTGAAGCCTATAAACGTCTGGCGGAGCGCAGCGGTATTTTTGCGGAACCGGCGTCCGCGGCCTCCGTTGCCGGGATGTTGAAACTGAGTACCGCAGGTTATTTCAAGAAGCACAAAGGCTCACGCATCGTGTGCACCCTGACCGGCCACGGCCTCAAAGACCCGGATATCGCCATCAAGAACGTTGCGCCGCCGGTTTCCATGAAGCCGGAGGTTAAAGCTATCTTAAAAGAGATCGGGCTTTAAGGACCTACATCCGTGGGATATTCCCTGAAGAACAAGAAGATTCTTATCACTTGCGGGCCGACATGGGTTCCCATCGACGCGGTGCGCGTGGTGAGCAATGTTTCCAGCGGCGAATTGGGCCAACGTATCGCGCTCGATTGCGCGCGTTCCGGCGCAAAGGTGACTTTGCTGGAGGGGCCCGTGGCTGTGCCGCTCTCCTCCCGGGTGATACGGATCTTAAAGTTTTCTTTTTTTGATGAATTGCAAAATTTATTGAAACATGAAGTAGATAAAAACACCGATGCGGTCATTCATGCCGCCGCGGTGGCTGATTATAAATTAAAAAATCCGGTACACCATAAGTTTTCTTCAGACAAGAAGACATTAAGGCTGGAATTTGTCGCGACACCAAAATTGATCCGTACGATCAAGCGGCTTGCGCCAAAGACATTTTTGGTCGGATTCAAGCTGGAACCGAAAATATCACGGGGATCGGCGCGCCGGAAAATTCAAGAACTCTTTCGCCAGGCGAATTGCGATATCGTCGTGGCCAATGAATTGTCCGCGCGGGGATATAAAGGATTTATTTTGGATAAATATAATATGGTCCTGGCACGCGCGGCTGATCGCAAGAGGATGTCGAAGGCTTTGGTGCGTATCATAAGCGAACGACTATGAAATATATTGTTATTGTTCCAGATGGTATGGCGGATTACCCGATCGCTCGCATAGGCAATAAAACGCCTCTGGAAGTGGCCAAGACACCTAACATGGATTTTCTCGCCCAGCAGGGCATGGTGGGACTGGTGCAAACGATCCCCGATGGAATGAGCCCGGGATCGGATATCGGCAATATGGCGATCCTGGGATATGATCCCAAAAGCTGTCACACTGGCCGCGCGCCGCTGGAGGCCGCCAATCAGAACATCATTCTCGCGGATGATGAGGTGGCATTCCGGTGTAACCTGGTCACGGTTGCTGACCACAAAATGATCGATTACAGCGCTGGGCACATCCCCACGAAAGAAGCCGCGATCTTGATCGAGGCGCTCAATCGGGAGATCGTCCAGGAGGGCATTAAGTTTTACCCGGGAAAAAGTTACCGTCATCTTTTGATCGTGAAGGGAAATAGAGTTAAAGAATATATGCAGATCAAAACTCATCCACCGCACGATATTATCGATCAGGACATTCGCAATTTTCTTCCCGGCAAAGCGCCAGCGGCCGAGATGCTTTTAATGTTAATGGAAAAATCCAAGACCATTTTTGCGCAACATTCCGTCAATCAGGTGCGTGCCGACCTGAAAGAACATCCGGCCACGATGATCTGGTTATGGGGCCAGGGCGTGCGTCCGAGTTTACCGCTATTTGAACAAAAGTTCGGCGCGCGCGGGGGAATCATCTCCGCCGTCGATCTGGTCAACGGGATCGGCCGGCTCGCCGGGCTCGAAATTATTGACGTCCCCGGGATAACAGGGTATTATGATACGAATTATTTAGGCAAAGCGCAGTATGCCCTTGAATCTTTGAAGAAAAACGATTACGTGTATGTCCATATCGAGGCGCCTGATGAGGCCGGGCATAACGGTGACCTGGACGCCAAGATCAGCTGTATCGAAAAAATCGACCGGGAGATCGTCGGAACGATCTTGAACTATTTCGGGCAATACGAAGATGTGCGTATCCTGGTTTTGCCGGACCATCCGACACCCGTTGAGTTACGGACACACACTTCAGATCCGGTTTGTTTTGTGATGTATGGCAAGGATATCCAGCCGGACGCCGCGCCCCGGCTGACCGAAAGTTTTGCGAAAGAAAAGGGGCTCAAATTCACCAGTGGCGAAGCTTTGGTAAAGAAATTTATGAGCAAGAATTAGCGAAGAAGATCAAAGAGCGTAGATGAAAAAATATATTGTGGTTCAGAAATACGGTGGTTCATCAGTGGCCAACATTGAGCGTATCCAGGCGGTCGCGCGCCGGGTGGTCGCTACCAAAACGAACAATAATCATTTGGTCGTGGTTGTTTCCGCTTTAGGGGATACGACCGACGAACTGGAGGCCATGGCCCTTCAGCTATCCAAAGATCCTTCGGACCGTGAAATGGACATGTTAATGTCCACGGGAGAACAGATCTCGTGCGCACTTTTGGCGATCGCCGTCGAGCAGTGTGGGCACGACGCCATTTCTTTTACCGGGCCGCAGGTAGGGATCAGGACGGACCACAGCCATACGAAAGCCCGTATCGAGACGATCAGCGGCCGGCGGATCCGCAAGGCGCTTGCCGAGAACAAGATCGTTATTGTCGCCGGTTATCAGGGCGTCACGGATCAAAATGAGATCACGACTTTGGGCCGTGGCGGATCGGACTTGACGGCCGTGGCGCTGGCCAAGGCTTTAAGGGCGAGGGTTTGCGAGATATATACTGACGTTAAGGGAATTTATACGACGGATCCGCGCATCGAACCGAAGGCCAAAAAGATCAAAACGATCACATTTGAGGAAATGCTGGAAATGGCCTCTTTGGGCGCGCAGGTCATGCAGGCGCGCTCCATTGAAGTCGCCAAAAGATATAATATTCCCATACACGTGCGTTCAAGCTTCTCGAAGGAGGAAGGGACCATGATCGTCAAAAAGGATGAAAAAATGGAAGAGGTCGCCGTTCGCGGTGTTACTTGCAACAAATCGGAAGCGAAGATCACCATTTGCGCCGTGCCTGACCAGACGGGGATCGCGGCCAAGATATTTACCGATATTTCCAAGATGGATGTCAACGTCGATATGATCGTCCAGAACGTCAGCCATACCAAGCTTACTGACATCTCTTTTACGGTCTTAAAAACTGATCTGCCCAGGGCCACCCAGGCGGCCAAGGCGGTCGCCCAGAAGATCCGCGCGGGGGAAGTCCTTTTTGACAAGAACATCGCGCGGATCTCCGTTGTCGGTTCGGGGATGCGCTCCCACCAGGGAATCGCGGCGAAGATGTTCCAGGTCTTGGCGGAGAATAAGATCAATATTGACATGATCTCAACGTCGGAGATCAGCATTTCCTGTATTATCAGTCAAAGGCACGCGGAAAAAGCGGTGCGCGCTTTACATCAGAAATTCGGGCTAGAGGCGTTGGTTTAATGACCAAGATCACCATATACGATACGACCCTGCGCGACGGTTCCCAGACCGAGGGGATCTCCTTTACGGTGCAGGACAAGATCAAGATCACCGAAAAGCTCGATGAGTTGGGTGTTCATTACATCGAAGGCGGATGGCCGGGCTCCAATGCGAAGGACAAAGAATATTTCCAGAGCGTCAAAGGCCGCAAGTGGAAGCACGCGAAGATCGCCGCGTTCGGTTCGACCCGCCGGGCTAATGTTAAGGCCGCTGAAGACCAGAATCTTAAGGAATTGGTCGCTTCGCAAACACCCGCCGTCACCATTTTTGGTAAAAGTTGGGACCTGCACGTCACGGATGTTTTGCGCACAACGCTGGAAAAAAATCTGGCCATGATCGGGGACTCTGTCGAATATTTGAAAAAGAACAAGCGCGAAGTTATTTACGATGCCGAACATTTTTTCGACGGCTATAAGCGTAACCCCGGATATGCCCTGAAAACTGTTTTGGCGGCCCAGAAAGCAGGGGCGAGCTGCATTGTATTGTGCGACACCAACGGCGGGACATTACCGTCGGAAGTCAAAGAGATCGTCTGCAAAGTAAAAAAGAAGATCAAGGTGCCGTTGGGCATCCATACCCATGATGATCTGGGCATGGGGGTGGCCAACTCTATCGCCGCGGTCGAGGCCGGTTGCGTGCACGTGCAGGGGACGTTCAATGGCTTAGGTGAGCGCTGCGGCAACGCGGATCTGGGCACGATCATCGGGATCTTACACACGAAGATGGGCTGCAAGTCTATCCCCGATGCCAAGGTCAAGCATCTGATGGAGGCGTCGTATTTTCTAAGCGAGATCAGCAATATCAAATTGCCGGACAACCACGCGTTCGTCGGACATTCGGCGTTCGCGCATAAGGGCGGAGTCCACATTGACGCGATCCTTAAGAATCCTTTGGCCTATGAGCATATTGATCCGGCCTTGGTGGGAAATCATCGCCGTCTTTTGACCTCGGAGCTGGCGGGCAAGATGCCGATCATTTTGAAAGCTGAACAGCTGGGCGTCAAGATCGACAAGAAATCTCCCGAAGCGCAGGCATTGCTTCTGGATCTTCAGAAAAAAGAGAACGAAGGGTATCAGTTTGAAGCCGCCGATGCCTCGTTTGAACTTTTTGTCAAACGGTACTTCAAAAAATATCCCAAGTTTTTTGAGTTGCAGGAGTTTAAGGTTGAGACGGGAAGGGGCATGGACGGTAAGGTTTCCGCCACGGCTTTTGTCCAGTTGAGTGTCAATGGCCAGGGAGAACGCAGCACTGTTCTTGGCGCCGGGCCGGTCGATGCTCTGGACCGGGCGTTACGCGAGGCTCTGACCGGGTTTTATTCCACATTGTCTGACATGCGTTTGTCCGATTACAAAGTCCGGGTGCTCGACTCCAAACAAGCGACCGCTTCCAAGGTGCGCGTTTTGATCGAGTCGCAGGACAACAGCGATTCCTGGACCACGGTGGGGGTGCATGAGAATATCATCGAAGCCAGCTGGGAAGCATTGACGGACAGCATCGAATATAAACTCCTTAAAGATCAAAAAAAGCATTAACAATATTCTGCGTAAGGCGAAGGGCATATGGCTTAGGATCATTGGCACTATGCCCTTTGCTCTAGGTGTTAATCCAGATCATGACCGAATTATCCTCGCGTTTTAATTTCAACGAAGTCGACGCCAAATGGAGTCAGCATTGGGTCGACAACAATCTTTTTCACGCTGAAGTCGCCCCCGACAAAAAGCCTTACACCGTCGTGATTCCGCCGCCCAATGTGACGGGAATCTTGCACATGGGCCACGCCCTGAACAATACCCTGCAGGACATCATGGTCCGCTATAAACGCATGCAAGGATTTGAAGCCCTCTGGATGCCGGGTACCGATCACGCGGGGATCGCCACGCAAAATGTCGTTGAGCGCCAGCTTTCCAAAGAGGGAAAGACACGGCATGACTTGAGCCGCGAAGAATTCCTGGAGCGTCTCTGGGCCTGGAAACGCGAATACGGTGACACGATCATCCATCAGTTGAAAAAATTGGGAGCGTCCTGCGACTGGCCGCGCGCGCGTTTTACCATGGATGATGGTTACAGCCAGGCGGTGCGCAGCGTGTTTATCCGTTTGTACGAGAAGGGCTTGATCTATCAGGGCGAGTATATCATCAATTGGTGCCCGCGCTGCCAGACGGCGCTTTCCGATGAAGAGGCGGAGCATCGCGATCTGCAGGGAAATTTGTATCATCTGCGTTATCCTTTCAAAGATGATCCTAACCAGTTTATTGTTGTGGCCACCACCCGTCCAGAAACCATGCTGGGCGATACGGCGGTCGCGGTGAACCCCAAAGATAAACGGTATAAAAAATATATCGGGAAGACGCTGATATTGCCGCTCGTTGATCGTCAGATTAAAGTGATCAGCGATGAATTTGTCGATTCCAAATTCGGCACGGGGGCGGTGAAGGTCACGCCGGCGCATGACCCCAATGACTTCGCGATGGGCAGACGGCATAAACTGGAATTCATCAATGTCATGAGGCCGGACGGCGTTTTGAACGAACAGGCCGGCAAATTCGAAGGAATGGACCGTTTTGAAGCGAGAGAAGCCATTATCGAGGAGTTGCGACAGCTGAAATTGCTCGATAAGATAGAGCCGCATACGCATGCCGTTGGCCATTGTTATCGTTGTCACACGATCGTTGAACCCTATTTATCGAAACAGTGGTTCGTGAAGATGGAACCGCTGGCCAAACCGGCGATCGATGCGGTGCGCAAGGGGAAGATCAAATTTTATCCTTCCCGCTGGACCAATGTTTATCTCAACTGGATGGAAAATATCCGTGACTGGTGCATTTCCCGTCAGATATGGTGGGGGCACCGGATCCCGGTCTGGTATTGTCTGGCGCAGGCCCAGAAGGAATGTCAGAAGCCCATCGTTTCGGAAACCACGCCAAAACAGTGCCCACATTGCAGTTCAAGCAATTTGAAACAGGATGAGGACGTCCTGGACACCTGGTTTTCGTCCTGGCTGTGGCCGTTCGCCACTTTCGGTTGGCCGGATTCGGGAAAGAAGGATTTGGCTTACTTTTACCCGACGGCATCTTTGTTCACGGCGCCGGAGATCATCTTTTTCTGGGTCGCGCGCATGATCATGGCCGGGCAGGAATTTATGGGAAATATCCCGTTCTCGGATGTGTACATCCACGGCACGGTGCGTGACGCCAAGGGACGAAAGATGTCGAAATCTTTGGGCAACGCCATTGATCCTTTGGAGATCATCAAGGAGTACGGCGCGGACGCGTTGCGCTACAGCCTGATCATCAATTCCGGACAGGATCTCTTTATTTCCAAAGAGAAGTTTGAGATTGGCCGCAATTTTGCCAATAAGTTGTGGAACGCCTCAAGGCTTGTCCTGATGAACGTCAAAGATCCTGATATTGACGTTGATCTGGCCAAGTTTGATAAAAAAGCGCTGGATTTGCCGTCGCGGTGGATCATCGCCCGTTTTTATGCGACGGTGGAAAAGGTCAGCGCGGTCAATGAAAAATATCAGTTCTCGCAGGCGGAATCATTGCTTTATGAGTTTTTCTGGAGCAATTTTTGCGACTGGTATCTTGAGCTCATCAAAGACCGCTGGTCCGACCCGGCCGTCCAAAAAATCGCCTTCGGGATCCTGCGTGACACGTTGAAGATCATCCATCCTTTTATGCCATTCGTTACCGAGGAGTTGTGGGAAAAGATCGGCAAAGAGAAAGGGCCGTTGTGCCGGCAAAGCTGGCCTGTTGTTTTTAAAAAATCCATTGATAGAAATGCCGAGAAAGAAATGCAGACGCTGATGGCGCTGGTTGCCGCCATCCGCAATGTCCGTTCCCTGTGGAACGTGAATCCGGCTGAACAGATCGAATGCCATTTGATAACAGCATCTACGAAAGACGCCGCCCTGATCAAAGAAAATATGGCCGTTTTGAAACAAATGGCACGGTTAGGGAACGTTATGGTTGTCCAAAGGGTTGAGAAAACCAAAGCGGCCGCCACGATCCTGGTCGGGAATATCAAGTGCGTCATTCCGCTGGGCGAGGTCATTGACGTCGATAAAGAAAAGAAGAAGATCCTCGACCAGGTTCAGGAACAGGAAAAGGCGCGGGGAGGATTAGCGCAGCGGCTTAAGAACAAGGAATTCTTGAAGAAGGCTCCGGCTGAGATCGTCGCCAAGGAGAAAGAGCGTTTGACGTTGTTAAACACCAAGGTGACGGAATTAAAACAGGTCATCGCCAGTCTGGAATAATCTCGTATGCGCGTTTCCGGCATTTTTCAATTTGATCCGATTATTCGCCGAGCGCTGGAAGAAGACCGTGCCCGGCACGATGTCACCACGCAACGGCTGATCAAAACTGCGCAGATCTCGAGCGCGCGGATCATCATTAAGGAAAAAGCCGTTGTCTGCGGCCTTGCAATTGTCCGTCGGGTCTTTCAGGAATTGGACAAAAACGTTCATTGTGATTTTCGGTGCGCAGATGGCAAGGAAGTAAAGAAGAACACGACCGTTCTGCGTGTGAGAGGCAAGACCAGAGCGCTTCTCTCGGGAGAGAGGACGGCGCTGAATTTTTTAAGTTATCTCTCGGGGATCGCGACCAACGCGCGCCGGCATGTCCAGGCGGTCTCTCCTCATAAAGCCATTATTTTGGACACGCGCAAAACAACCCCCGGCTTACGGGAATTGGAAAAATACGCGGTACGCTGCGGTGGCGCGCAGAACCATCGGTCTGATCTTGAAAATATGATCCTGGTCAAGGATAACCATCGTCAGGCTTGCCGGCATATGACTATCGCGCAAATGGTCAAACGCCTTCACAAAGGGCAAAAGAAAGTGATCGAATTTGAGGCAGACACGTTACGCCAGTTTGAGCAAGCGCTGGATGCGGGCGTTGATATTATTTTATTGGATAATATGAATTACGCGCAGATCAAAAGAGCCGTTGCTTTACGCAATGAAATAAATAAAAAGAGGCGGCCGCTTCTGGAGGCCTCCGGGGGCATTACCTTGAAGAATATAAAACAGTTCGCCCAAACGGGCATTGATCGTATTTCTGTCGGCGCGTTGACGCATTACCGCCGGTCCATCGATGTTTCACTGGAGTTCATTGAGGAATAATATTATGAAACGGATCCGGCCGGGTATCTTTATCATTTTTGTTCTGTCGGCGGTCTGTCTGGTGGCGCCGCAGGCGTATGGCCAGGAGGACATTTCCGAACAACCTATTTTTGACGATCAGCAACTCCTGGGCGGCTACGCGCAGAAGTACGCAGATCTTTCCAAGGATGTTATTCTCGAGATGATCATGGATGACACGCTCAATTCTTATCAGATCGCGGCGGCCGTGAGGGTGTTCAAGGAACGTTACAGTGGGGAGGTCGTCTCAAAGGAAAAGAGCCGGGGGGAACGTATTTTGGTGCGCCGCCTCAAGCTGACGGATTCGCCATTCGTGGAAGTGGAGATCATGCATACCTTGTGTTTGATGGATCGTTACCGGTATTTTCAATCAATGGTCCCCGCGCTCATTCAGAAGCTCAATCATTATAACGCCGCGGTCAACGAGATCGCCTTCAGCAGCCTTAACGATATCATCGGCACCAACAACAAGCGCGGGCGGGAGGCGAGGATCGTTTTTAATACGATCCGGAAGATGCTGTTTTTGTCCCGTAACCGTTTGGTCAATGTTACCGAACCCGATGAGAAACTGGCAAGGAAGTTAAAACTGTTGCGCTGGGCCATTAAAGTACTCGGCCGCCAGGAATTAAACCGTTTGCCGTCCGAGGTCATCAATCTTCTTTAAGATGAAATCCGATCGTCAGACATGGGTCATTTTTGCAGGTTTATCCTTCCTGAGTTTTTTCCTCTGGCTGTGGCTAAGTTATCCGCAATTGGAATTCGTTAATCTCTCCGTTGATCGCGCGAAGGCCGGGGAAATTGCGCGGGAATATCTGCGCGCGCGTCAGGAAGACCCCGCGCGTTTTCAGACAGCGGTTATTTTTTCCACAGATACAGAGGCCGACCGTTATTTACAGCGCAATGTCGGGTTTGGCGGTCTTGTCCAATTTGTCCAAAAGTACGACTTTGATCTGTTCTTCTGGATCGTTCGGTTTTTCCGTGAAAATGAAAAGGAAGGATATAAGGTTTGCGTCAGTTCCGCGACGGGAGAGGTCATCAGCTTTCAGCATACCATTGACGATAGCGCGTCACGCGGCCCCCTGGACAAGGAAAGCGCGAAGAACAAGGTCATCGCGTTTTTGGTGGAACATTTTAAGTTCGATCAGGAGCAATATACGATCAAGGGCGACCTGGAGGCAGTGCTTGATCATCGATCAGATTTTTCGTTCAGCTGGCAGAGAAAAGATGTGCAGATCCCTTGGCGTAAAGAAACGAACTCCTCCCCCAGGGATCCTGACGGGGGCACCGCGAAATTACTGGTCGGAGCCAAAGTGTCCGGACCAGAGATCCTCTCGTTCTTCAAGAACACGCTTTCCATCCCAGACCAGTTCAACCGGTACCTCGCGCGTATTCAGGACACCGGGAAGATCCTCTCACAAGCCATGTACATTCTTGGCCTCGCACTTTTTACGTCAGCGGTTTTCTTTATGATCGTTCGCCGTAATCATCTGGCGACCCACACGACCAAACGGTTCTATATCGGATTAATGGCCTTTACGTTCATTTTATCGTTGTTGGCGATCGCCAACCAATGGCAAAGCGTTTTATTTGAATATAGCACAGCAGGCGATTTCCGTGTCTATCTTGGGCAGTTAGCGCTACAGACATTAATGACCGCGCTGTTTGTAAGCGTCGCGGTCGTTATGCCAGGATTAGCCGGTGAAGCTTTGCATTATCAGACCTTCAGGGAAAAGCCCGAAGGATCGTTCTTGTATTATTTGCATTCGACTTTTTTCTCGCGTGAAGTGGCTAAGACCATTCTCCTCGGGTATGGCGTGTGGGTCATAATGCTGGGCATACAATCGGTCGTTGTGGCTTTGGGTCAGCGATATGCCGGGGTATGGGTAGAACATGCGTGGATGAACAGCCTTTCGACCGCATATTTGCCGTTTTTTGTGGCCTTTACCTTGGCATTCAAGGCGAGCGTGACCGAAGAATTAATGTACCGGCTGTTCGCGATCAGTTTCGGGAAGAAAGTGCTCGGCAATACCGTGACTGCCGTTATTATATCGTCGCTGTTATGGGGATTCAGTCACAGCAATTACCCCGTTTTCCCGATGTGGTTTCGCGGCGTTGAGGTTACGTGCTTGGGTTTATTTCTCGCGTGGGCGTACCTGCGCTTTGGCATCATTGCGGTCATTGTCGGTCATTATCTTTTTGATGCGTTCTGGAATTGCGCGGAATATATATTTGGCGTTACCAACCCTTTTTATTTCGTGAGTTCTTTGTCGATCCTTCTTCTGCCCGCGATCTGGGCGGTTGCCGCGTTTGTTCTAAACCAAGAAAAGGAGTTTCGGCCCATGCGCTGGCGCATGACCAAGCACCAGATTTACAACCTGGAAGTGTTAAAGACGTTCTTTCGGCAATGTCCGCAGGAGATCCATAACAAGACACCGCAACAGATCGTTGATGAGATTTCCAGTCACGGATGGGACCCTGCGGTCGTGGAGGCGGCCCTGGCGGACGCTGGAATTTCAGTACCCAGAACATAGAGCGGATTTCTAGATATTTTTCTTGCGCAATACGGTTTCTTTGGTATACTACTGCAAATAGTAAAATTTTACTATATTTTGTGCGTTGGAGAACCATGCTTTTAAAACCGTTTAACTTCCATACTCCCAATAGTTTAGAGTCTGCCCTTCAGGCCTATGGAAGCCTGCAGGATGTCAAATTGCAGGCAGGGGGGACCTTTTTGCTTAACAGTTTAAAAACGATGAAACGGAAGGGCGCTAAAACCCCGCAAAATATCATCAGCCTGGCACACATCCCGGAACTCAAAGGCATTGAGGACCAGGGGGAGTACCTGTTGGTCAGGTCCATGACCAATATCGATGAGATCTATGATTCGTCTTTGCTGGCCGGTAACTTAGGGGTATTGAAAGTCGCCGCCAAGAATATTTCCTCGCAATTGATCCGGAATATGGCTACCCTAGGGGGGAACCTGACCTGCCGCTACACCTGGACCGAAATGCCGGCGGTGATGATCGCTTTGCAGGCCCGGATGCATTTTATCGGTATTGATGGCCAGGAAGAGATCGTCCCGGCCGAAGATTTTTTCAGGAACGCCGCCAAAACAGATAAGATCTTTACCCACGTCAGCATTAAAAAAGATAAAGATATTTCTTTTGCCTATTTCCGCGCGAAGAAAACGCTCTACGTTGATATTCCATTGTTGTCATTGTGCGTCACAACACGTTTGGTCAAAGGGAAATTCTCGCAGACGATCGTGGCTGTTAATAATTGTGTCGCGTTCGCGCAGCGGGACCGCAAGCTTGAGGATTTCCTCAACGGGAAAAACGTCTCGGATAAAACTCTGATCGAGACGGCACTGGCTAATCTTGACGGGGCCATTTATGATGCCCGCAGCACCGATTACAAAAAGCACATGTTTCGCGTAGGGATAGGGCAAGTCTTGCGCGATCTGGCGGGAAACAAATGATGACGATACTGAATATCAACAAGAAAGAATATCAGCTTAACCTCAAAGGGCATGAGACGCTTCTTGAGGTCTTGCGTGATAATTTAAGCATGACCGGCACCAAGACCGCGTGTGAAGAGTCGGAATGCGGGACCTGCACCGTTACAATTGACGGCAAAGCGATCCTTTCCTGCATTACCTTGGCGGCTAACTGCGTTAACCGGGAGATCACGACGATCGAGGGTCTTGCCGACGGGGAGCAATTGCATCCGGTGCAACAGGCGTTCATCGACCATGGCGCCGTGCAATGCGGATTTTGCATTCCGGGGATGATCATGTCGGCTAAAGCGTTATTGGACAAGAACCCGGAGCCGACCCAGGAAGAGATCGAGTATGGCTTGGACGGTAACCTTTGTCGTTGTGCTTGTTATTTGAAGATCTTTGACGCGATCCGTGACGCGGGCCAAAAAATGAAAGCATTGAAGAGCTAATATGGCCACTTCTGTCAAAAAAACATTTTCCAAAGAATACGTCGACCCGGTGGGTAAAAGCGTCCCGCGGATCGACGGTCGGGGAATCGTCACGGGCCAGACCAAGTACGCCTTTGACGTAAGCTTTCCGAACATGCTTGTTGGAAAAATGATTCGCTCCCCGCATCCACACGCGCGGATTATCAGTATTGACACTTCTAGGGCTGAAAAGCTCCCCGGCGTGCGCGCCGTCATCACGGCCAAGGATACCAGCAATATCAAGTTTGGTTCCAATGAATATTTTTTTCCGCACACGGTTGACCAGATGGCGATCGAAGCCGAGAAAGTCCGTTATGTCGGCGATGAACTTGGCGCGGTCGCGGCGGTCGATGAGGAAACGGCTCTGGAAGCATTAACCCTGATCGATGTTCAATATGAGGTCTTGCCGGCGGTTTTCGACGTGCGGGAAGCCATGAAGCCCGGCGCCCCGCAGATCCACGAGTCCCTGAATAATATTGCCGTTATCCTGCCCGTAAATTTTGGAAACCCTGACCGGGTCTTAAAGGAAGCGGATTACGTTCGTGAAGATCTGTTTTTCGCGCCGGCCGCGCACATGGCCGCCCTGGAACCGCATGTCTGCGTCGGCCAGTGGGAGACTTTTTCTAATAAGGTTACGCTGTGGGCTTCCAGCCAGGCGCCGTTTAAATGCCGTGAAGCCTTGGCAAAAACTCTTAAACTCGATCTTAATGACGTGCGCGTCATTAAAATGGCGGTCGGAGGGGGGTTTGGCGGAAAGCTTGAGATGCTCCCGATGGATTTTGCCGCATGTTTGTTGTCGAAGAAAGCCGGAGGGTTGCCGGTCAAGATCTGCTGCAACCGCGAAGAGGAATTCCTGGCCACACGGCGTAAGCACGGGATGATCTATAAGATCAAGTCCGGCGTTAAAAAAGACGGAACGCTCGTTGCCATTACCGGTGAAGTTATCGCTGACGGCGGTGCGTATTGCAGTTACGGCCCGACGGTTTTGGCCGCGGCTATCATGCGCATCTTTATGCTCTATAAGATCCAGCATTTCCGGATGACCGGTTACCGCGTTTACACCAATACTCCCATCAGCGGCGCGATGCGCGGCTTTGGCGGCGTGCAGGCTGGCTTTGCCATTGAATCCCACATGGATATGCTCGCGGAAGGCATCGGTATGGATCCAGTCGAATTTCGTTTGAAAAATATCACCACACCGAACATGACGACCATCAATAAAATGGTCCTGACGACCAACGGTCTTAAAGAGTGCATCGAAAAAGCGATTGTCTCCTGCCGCTGGCATGAAAAACACGGGAAGCAGAAGCATCTTTGCCGCGGCCTTGGGATCGGCATCGCGGCCGATGTCATGGGTTCCAAAATGTATAAATCACATGAATCCGCCGGGTCGATCGTCAAGGTCGAAGAGGACGGATCGGTGTATTTGTTTACGGGCGCCGCGGACACGGGCCAAGGCTCGAACACCGCGCTTTCCCAGATCGCCGCGCAGGAATTGGGCGTCAGTTACAGCCGCATTCGCTGTAAATCCGGCGACACGGAGATCACTCCTTTTGATACGGGAAGTTTCGCCAGCCGTGTGACGTTTATCTCGGGCAACGCGACGCTTTTGGCCGGCCGCGATGCCAAGCAACAGATCCTTGCCATTGTCGCGGAAGAGTTAAAGTTAAATATTGATGACCTGGACATTAAGGCTGAGGAAGTGATCAATATAAAAAGCAAAGCGGTCCTGATGACTTTTGATAAAGCTTTGGAATTATGTTACGCGTTTAATTACGGCAAGCAAATTATCGGCCGGGGGAGCTATAATCCCAAAACAACACCGATCGATTTTCGTACCGGCGAAGGCAATGTTTCCGGAAGCTATGGGTTCGAGGCGCAAATTGCCGAGGTGGAGGTCAACAAGGAAACCGGAGAGGTCAATGTCCTTAAGTTATGGGACGCGCACGATATCGGGAAGGCGATCAACCCTCAATCCGCAGAAGGTCAGATCGAGGGGTCTTTGGCCATGGGGCTGGGGTACACTTTTATGGAGAACCTGCGGTTTGATAACAAGGGTCGTCCAGCCAACGGAAATTTCGCCAACTACCGTTTGCCGAGATCGATCGGCACCCCGCCGATCGAATGCATTATGGTCGAAACGGACGATCCTAACGGGCCTTTTGGCGCAAAGGGGATGGGGGAGGCCGCGTTGTTGCCGACTTCCGCGGCGATCGCCAACGCGATCTATGATGCCGTCGGGATCCGGCTTAAAGAACTGCCATTCACGCCTGACAGGGTCATCAAAGCGCTCAGGGAAAAAGAGCAACTCGAATCCCTCCCAAAGGGAGCCTAACGGCAGGCAACAGCCGCTTCACGATAATTCCGCTTTTAGTTGTTCGAACTCTTCTTTTGTGTTAAAGCTTCTTAAGATACCACGGTCAGCAACGGGCAGGAGCGCTACATCATCGATATGGTGATGAATGACGGTATTGATTCCTGTAGAGTCTGCAAGGGCCAATAGTTCGTTCTTTAGCTTTATGTTCAGGATGGGCGGGTGGCCTTTTTTATCCTGGCAAGTAGGAATGATCGCCACGGGCTTTTTACTTTCAAAAAAATTCATAAGTGTGTCAAAAGTTTGGCTTTGGATGAGGGGATAGTCAACTGGAAGGAGCAGGATACCGGTTACCTGCGTGGCGACTTCTTTTAATCCACATTTAAATGAAGAAGTTTGTCCGAATTTATAATCTTTGTTATAGACAACCTTTATCCTTTTGTGCTTAAATAGGAAAGGTTTTATTTGCTCGGCATCGTGCCCTAGAACAATAATGATTTCATGGAGTTGCGTCGCAAGAAGCAATTCCTGCAGGTGTTCGATCAGTGTGCGGTCGTTGAGCCGGGCAAGGGCTTTGGGAGACCCGAAACGGCTGCTGAATCCCGCGGATAATAACAGGCATGAGATCATCACATAAAATTATAGGCACCATTTCGGCGGTGTCAATCAGGAATATTCGGTGACGACATTCCTTATATTAGTCGGGATTTCAGTTGCCGGTGTCCTGCTTGTATTTTGGCTCTTAAAGAATGAAGACAAGCCTTCATTGCGTGATCTGGTCGCGCCGGTGCCAACGGCGACCTTTTCCGCAGCGACCCCGACAAAAAAGCCAGCACTTTCCACCGGTTTTTTTTCTAAACCCAAGAAAAAGGAGGTCATCGCTGGTGGTCCGTTGCCAGCGGCTAAACCTCTCCCGACACCCCAGGTCAAGAAACCATCCTTATTGACCGGACTCTTTGCTAGGTTTAAAAAAGAGAAGAAAATATCCAGTCAGGCAGAAGCTTCATGGCCAGGCGGGGCCAAGCCTGTCACGCCTCAGGAAAAGAAACCATCTCTGTTGACCGGGGTTTTTGCCAAATTCAAGGGGGAGAAAAAAGAGGCCATGGCAGAGTCCCCTTTACCCAGCGTGACCGATTTTATTGAAAAGTCTTTTGTCGTTTATCAGGATGACCCGCGATCCGATCCTGTCGCCCCGCAGGCCGCCCTTTCGGCCGCTGAGGAAAAGAAGATCGAGCAGGAGATCGACCTTGCGGCGCAGATCGAGGAGTGGAAGGGAAAGTATGAGCGTCTGGATAAGATTTTTAATGAAAAGAGCGCGGCGTTGGCGAGAGCAGAAGAGTCTTTGCAAAATGAGTTAAGCAATCGCAAGGAATTTAATAAGCTCAAGGATATGCTGGAAAAAGAATTGCGTGAGGCGAAAGACAAAACGCGCGGCGTCCAGGTGGAGTTAAGCGCCGTCAAGACTGAAGCTGAGGGAACCGAGAAAAGGGTCGCCCAGTTCGAAGAAAAGGTTGCAAAGATGGAAAAGGCCCTTCTTGGGAAGGATGATGAGATCGCCGATTTAAACAGGCGTCTTAAGGCGGCCACTGGCGCGCTTCCGGTTGTTGCTGCGGCGTCTGAGCCGGATCTGCCGGTTATAGTGGCAGACCTGCCATCAGCTACAACCCAAGTTGCTCCGGAAGTTTCTGGTCAACCTGTTGAGGTGCCGCAACCACCTGCAGTGCCGGAAGCGCCACCCGCTGCTTCTTCCCCCCAAACGCCAGAACCTGAAAAGAATGAGGGGGGTGCGCAGCAAGCGCAAGCCACTGAAGAGGGATTCCTTAAGCTCCAGCCTGATATCCTTTTCGCAAGAAATCCGCCGGATGCCGTCGCAGATCCGGCAATTCAAAAGAGCGAACCAGTCGAACCTCAAGGACCACAGGATAAGCCAATTTCTGAAGGAAAAATTGAACAACAAGATGAGCAAAAGAAGGAGTGATCGATGTTGAAATGGATTCTAGTCAGCATGTTCTTAGTGGCAGTCTTTTATTTTTCCAGGTTATTTTTTGTCCGTACCGCTCACGCGGCTGAGCCTGCGGGCAATCCCGTTGTCGTTTTTGAGACAAATCAAGGGATCATTGAAATAGAATTGTGGCCGAATATCGCGCCCAAGACATGCGAAAATATGACCGGGTTGGTTAAAAAGGGGTATTATGATGGCATTATTTTTCATCGTGTCATCAAGGAATTCATGATTCAAGGTGGCGATCCGACCGGAACCGGCAGAGGCGGTGAAAGCCTTTGGGGCGGTAAGTTTGAGGATGAGATCTCCGGTAGCGCGAAATTTAACAAGGCGGGCCTTCTGGCCATGGCTAACGCGGGTCCAAACACCAACGGCAGCCAGTTTTTCATTACGACCGCGGCAACCCCATGGCTTAATGGGCTTCACACCATTTTTGGTAAAGTTGTTACTGGCTACGACATTGTGCAAAAAATCGAAAACACGAAGGTCGGAGCCGGCGATCGTCCGGTCGAAGACCAGAAGATCATCCGCGCGTATATCAAATAAACGAGATGGAACATGAATTATTAATAAAGGCTCTGCGGGCCAGTGAAAAAGGCCGGGGTTACGCTGTGGCCACGCTGGTAGACTCTACTGTCAAGGGCACCCCGCGTAAGGCCGGGGCCAAAATGATCGTTCTTGAGGATGGGACCCTTTGGGGGTCTATCGGAGGGGGGCGCAACGAAAAGGCGGTCCAAAAAGAATGCCTAAAGGCGATCAAATCCGGCAAGACCTCTTTTGTAACTTATGATTATTTTGGTGGTGTGGGGCAGTCCGTTTGCGGTGGCCAGATCAAGGTCTTTATTGAACCTTTTAAAGGGGCCAAGCATTTTGTGATCTGTGGGGCCGGGCATATTGCGCTGCCGTTGTCCGTTTTAGGAAAAATGTTAAGCTTCAAGGTGACCATTATCGACAACCGTAGAGAATTCGCAAATCCCCAACGTTTTCCCCATGTGGATAAGATTATCATAGGCGACCATGCCCGCAAGCTCTCGCAGTTGTCCATTGACCAGAACACCTATATTATGGTGGTCACCCAGGGCAATGAATACGATTTTGAGTGCCTTAAAGCCGCTTTAAGCACCGATGCCGGTTATCTGGGGGTCATCTCCAGCAGGGCTAAGCGCATTAAATTCTTTGGGCGTTTGAAGAAAATGGGGATATCCCAAAGGCGGCTTAACCAGGTCAAGATCCCGGCCGGAGTGGATATTGGTGCCCAGACCCCGGAGGAGATCGCCATTTCTATAGCCGCGGAAATAATAGCGATAAAGAATGTCGCGTTCCTGGGTACCGATAAGTTCAAGTCTAGGGACAAGTCTCAGGAATAATAAAGACGCAGAGAAAGGATGGAGCAATGAAGAAGGAAGAAGCCATGGATTTGATCCAGGATGCCGGGTTTGGGTATTTGGCCACTTTGGATGGCAATCAGCCACGCGTACGCCCGATGATGCCGTATTTATTGGAAGATGAAAAGAAGCTTTTGGTTGCGCTCCTGGGGCGTTCCCGGAGCATCGCGGACATCAAGAAAAACCCCAGGGTTGAGTTTTGTTTTGTGGACCGGAAAATGTGGTATTGCCGGGTTGCAGGGGAAGCCAAAATCAGTACAGATATCGGCAAAAAAACGATTCTTTGGGACAATATTCCGATGCTAAAGCAGTACTTTGGCAGCGCGGACGACCCAAATTTCTTTCTGGCTGAGGTAACCATTGATTGGGCTGAAGCCATGACGCCGCACCAAAAGACCCCCGATATTATTCAATTCTAGAAGCTTTTACAGTATTTTAATGCGCGCAGCCTCCTCCCTGATTTTTTTGAAAATTGGAGGGAAGGTAAGATATTCATGTTTTTATGATTTTTTGCCGCAAAAATGTGTATCTTGTCAAAAAAGCGCTGATATTTAATAATGTAATCGAAACCAGGTAAATATATGCATAGTTTTCAACAGGGCATGAGTAAAATCCCCCAACCGCTAGAACAATATGACCTTCCGGGCGATTTTATCTGTGTATGTAGTTAACATAATATGTATTATAAGAAGTTGTAGGAATTAGGAAAATCAGGCATTGTTGGGTGCTTTGCCGGGTTGGAATTTTAAAATGTCTTCGCGAATGGTTGTTTCGGTAAGTTTTTGAACGCTTTGTGGCGTTGCCTCGGGGATTTTTCGTTTGGGTGGCAGGCTGTGCTGGCGTACCCCCACTTGGGTGTCGCCGGTGCGTATGCGGATTATTTTGCTGTTGGTAAGAGCGTCGGCAAGGATCTTACGGCCTTCCCTTAAAATTCGCCCAAAGGTTGGCCTGGAGATGCCCATGGCTTTGGCGCCTTCGGACTGATTGTAGCCCTGGTAGTCGGCCAGTTTTATGGCCTCGTAATGGTCGATATTGAGTTGCGCTTCATCTGGGCGGCCAGGGTTTCCGCGGGGGCTAAATTGGGCCGTTTTGGGCATCTTTTGAATATAGCGAACTTTTTTTCGTCTGCCGCGCCGTTTCATGGTAATGTGATTCTCCCGTTTTGTTGTAAGCAATTGCTCATAATAAGGTGCTATTTAATTTGAGCATATGCTTATTATAATCGAGGCTTTCTTGCATGCAATATCTTTTTTGTCTTTTATTTAAATTTTTTGAGCGGAATCAAACAACGGATGAAAGCAGGTTGGACAGGTATTGCAGATTTTCTATATTGTTTTCGATGTTGCAATGCGCTTCGCGGGTATGCAGGTTAAGGACCCCGAATATCCGGCGTTTGGCCATCAAGGGCATTACCAGAGCGTGCTGAATTTCCGGCCGTTGTAAAAATGGTTTGATCCGGTTATCTCCGGATTGCTGACCATGGATCACAAATGGTTTGTTTTCCTTTGCCGCCAGGCCGGCGATCCCCTCACCGATGCGTATGCGAATATCTTTGATGCGGTCTTCTTTAAGGCCGCGGGACACTTTTATTGTCAGATCTCCCTCTTTTTCCTGGTCAACCACCATGATCGAGCCGCACTCGGTATTGGTCATTTTTAGTGCCAAATCCAGGAGGGTCACCAGCAATTCATCCAGGCACACACTGGAGTAAAGGTCTTTTGCTGCTTTTCTGATCTCTTCGGTGAAGACTTCTTGTCCCTCTCCTTGCTGGCGCATTTCAGTTTTGATGCCGCTTAGCTCGATGTTATTTTTGACGATCTCATAGAGCAAGTCCAGAATAGAATTCATCATCACGTTGGAAACCACTCGCAAGCCGCTGATCTCATTGATCAGATCCGATTCAGGGATATTACGTTCGCGGGCAAGAGTCGTGTATTCGGTATTTTCCAGGCGTTTGTTGAGAATGACCGGGCCAACGATCATGTAGCCCAAAAGCCCCCCCTCCCCGTTTATATTTATCGGAATGGCGAACTGGTGCAACTTAAGGGGGCTGGCATATTCCAGATAGGAGCCA
>ORJL010093896.1_pt1 | contig 24031 bp, 29 predicted proteins | sample 1779941 | NCBI WGS metagenome assembly ORJL01 (sample SAMEA104232317, study PRJEB22302) | groundwater metagenome | biome: forest; feature: aquifer; material: groundwater | place: USA | collected 2011-08-07 | depth 5.8 m
AGAGAAAACAAAAGTTATTGCTGATGCTCCTCCAGTAGTCAAACGTAAAATATAATGGATTACTCCCAGCACCACCATCATCCAGCTCAGATTTTTGGCTGCTCCGCTCACTGCGCCTGCCCCCGCAGACTTCGCCTCCTCTCCAGAAGCTGCTCCTTGCCTTGCTTCACCAAAAAGTTTCATCCCATCTTCCTCTTTTTTAGCATAAAAAATAAAAATTAACCATTAATTGGCAATAACTATTTCACTAAATCCACTCGAAGTTCCTGTACTTCAATGGTTTTATCTGGTTTAACCTTTAAGGCATTATTGCCCTGAACGATATCATCACTTAAATCTAAGGTATAACTTACTTCTTTGGTATCAAAATTTTTGGCATGGCCATTAAAGATTAATTTTCCGTACTTGCTGCTGACCACATCCACAAAATTTAAGGTAGCGCGTAATCTTAACTTTTCATCAACCACATCCTGATATTGTTCGTAAGATACCTCAAAATAATAGCTAGGATATTCAACCTCTTTTAACTCTGATTCAATTTTAATATTAGAGATAACATAAGTTCCTTTGCTGGTCAGGAAAACAATTTCATTCCCTCCGGAATAAACTAAGCTAGGAGAAAATTCTAAAGGCACCATAGACAATTCGCAGTCAGGAATAGCAGAATAAATTTCGTTGCCGTTGATTAATACTTCCAGTTTTCCTACTTTATTAGTATCGCAGTCCGGCTTGAACTTTAATCTAATTTTTTCCAGGTTCTTCTTTTCAGTTTCCGATACTAAGAATAAATTTTTAGAAGCTTGAGATTCCAGATTGGTTACATCAGAAACTATTTTCAGTTTCTCTATTTGTACGGAATTGGTTTTCCAGAAAGCTGCTCCCACTCCAGAAGTGCTGAACAATAATTCGTTATTCTCTTGGATGGAATTTTTAGGAAGATTTACTACTAATGATTCTCCTGCACTAACTTCTGAGCTGAAGATTTCATCTCCATTTAAACTTATCCATAAATCTCCTTGCGCAGATTTTACTGTAAAGCTAAGCAAGAAATCATCTGATTGATCTAAACTTGGCACTGTAAACTTAAAATTGCTCTGTTCTTCAGAAAAAGCGCCTTTTTTCATACTGGCTACATTCTTTTCCGCCATGATCTTGCTTTCAGTTTTAGTAAAGATGGTCGTTACCGGAAGTGGATGTTCAATTTCTTTTTGGTTTAAGAAATCAATCTTTCCCGGAGAAACTTTCAAGAGATTAATTTTAACTTTGGCCTCATCAATCACTTTAGGGGCAGTGCTGGTTGATACAGAACTTTCTCCCAGCAGCTCAGCTCTTTCCTGAGGAGGGATTAAAACAATAAAGCCCACTAATAAAGCGGCAATAATTACCAATAAGATGGCTGCTCCCGCAGCTGCCTGACCTCTTTTACCTTGAACCATAATTAAAAGTAATAAAATCTTTTAATATATAAAGTATTCTATTTTTGTAAATACTAGATTAGAGATTAAAGTTACTTTTTCACACCCAACCTTTTTATAATCATTTACTTTACCTTTTAAACATGCAGATTATCCACTCAGATTTCAAGAAAGGAAGCGTAAAACTAAAGATAACCGATCCCGAGGATTTATGGTACTTAAGCCATCTCATTGATCCCGGAGATTTGGTCAGAGGCAGGACTACCCGTAAGGTCAAGATTGGTTCGGGGGATAACGCGGCGATAGCCAAAAAGACCTATATTGTAACCATCGAAGCAGAAACCGTAGATTTCAGCCCTGCTGGAAATTCTTTAAGGATTAACGGCAAAATCAAAGAAGCTTCAGAAGAGATTCCCCAGGGCAGCTATCAATCTATTTCCTTGGAACAAGAAGCAGAATTCATTCTTGAAAAAGTTCACTGGCTGGAATTCCAGAAGCAAAAATTAAATGAGGCTGCAGAAAAGAAATATAATTATCTGCTCTGCCTCTTCGACCGGGAAGAAGCTTTATTTGCCCTGACTAAAAATATAGGGCACGAGATTATTCTTCAGATTAGGGGAGAAGTAAACAAGAAATCTCATCCTCAGGAAATAAAAAAAGAATTTTACCTGGAAATTATTCAAACCTTAGATACCTATCTGAAAAGATATCTTCCGGAAAAGATTATCTTAGCCTCTCCTGCTTTTTACAAAGAGGATTTGTTTAAGAAAATAACCTCTCCGGAACTAAAAAGCAAAATTGTTTTAGCTACTTGTTCTGACGTAAGTGAAAGCGCCATTGCTGAAGTGATTAGATTGCCTGAACTGGCTAAAGTGCTCCAATCTTCTCGAGCCAGAGAAGAAAATTTGCTCCTGGAAGAATTGTTAAGCGCAATCAACAAAAATGGGCTGGCTACCTATGGCTGGGAAGAAGTAAAAAAAGCTATTTCCGCCGGAGCAGTAAGCAAATTATTAATTAGTGATTTATTCATCCAGCAGCAACGCCAACAAGGAAATTATCTGGAACTAGATCAATTAATGAAAAAGATTGATGGCCTGAAAGGAGAAATCCATATCCTTTCTTCAGAACAGGACAGCGGAAAAAGGCTGGACGGTCTGGGAGGGATTGCCTCTTTGTTAAGATATAAATTAGAATGGTAACTTAAATTTGATCATAACAACACCCCTTACAAATTAGAAATAAATATTAAACCCAGATTAATTTAGTACAGATATAATTACCCACCCTAAACTTCTCTTTAAAGCCTATATTTTCTAAAACCACAACCTTTTAATAGTAGTTAGTTTTACTGATAGTCAAGTAACAAAAGTATAGTGAATGTGAGATATTATCGAACGTGAACTATATTAGAAATTGCTGGATAATATTTAAAAATTAAGCAATTTCTTTATATCAAAAAGAGGGGGGTTTAAAATGATTGTAAAAGAAGAATTATTAAGCAAACTTCGTCGCTACTTTGATCTAAATTTATACGAAGTTAAACTATGGACTGCTTTATTAAGCAGAGGAGTTTCCACTGCCGGAGAGCTTTCTGATATCGCTGATGTTCCCAGATCTAGAAGTTATGACGTTCTAGAAAGCTTGGAAAAGAAAGGCTTTGTAATAATGAAATTAGGCAAACCGATTAAGTATATTGCCATTCCGCCTAGCGAAGTGGTAGATCGAGTTAAGAAAAATATGCATTCTGATGCTCAAGAAAAAATTAAAAGATTAGATACCGTAAAATGTTCACCTTTACTTGGCGAATTGGAAAGCCTACACACTAACGGAATTAGTTTAATTGAACCTTCAGAGATGAGCGGTTGTTTAAGGGGAAGAAATAATATCTATAACCATCTTGACCTGCTTATTAAAGAAGCTAAGAAAACAGTTAATATCATGACTACTGATAAAGGCTTCATGAGAAAAATGGAAGGCCTTAAAGCTACTCTAGAAAAAGCTAAGAAAAAAGGAGTGAAAATAAGAATCTCTGCCCCCATTACTAAAGAAAACAAAGATCTGGCTGAAGAGATTAAAGCTATTGCCGAAATCAAGCATAATGATAAAGTTCGTTCCCGATTCGTAACTGTAGACGGAACTGATTTAGTCTTTATGGCTTTGAACGACAAAGACGTCCATCCTTCCTATGATTTAGGAGTTTGGGTCAAGACCCCTTACTTTACTTCCTCTATGGATAGCATGTTTGACCAAGTCTGGAAGAGCTAGATTTTTTTTGTTTAATTTTATTTTCTTATTTTTTCTTTTTTAAGTATTCTTCTACTGCATTGATTACTTTCTCAAAATCATCCAGCCTTTCTCTAAGAAGATTAAAAATTCGCTCATCATCTATTTGGCCATATTTGTGCACTAAAATATTTCTCAAGCCTTTCATCTCCTGCACTAAATCTATGATTTTCTTAGAAAAAACTTTCTTTTTAGCTAAACTCACAAATATCTCATCTATACTTGAAGGCACTCCCAAATTAAGAGAAGAATAAATTATGGAAAAAATATCCACCAGATTTTGAAGAGAATACTCCAGCCTCTTGTAAATCCCATCTTTTACCAGGCCCAACTCAAAGAACTCTTCTATCTCTTCAGGGAGATTTTCTTGAATCAGATCAATATTCTCTTCAATTTCTTTAACTTTTTACGGGATTCGAGAATCGATCATATTTCCACCGCCATTTTATCTTTAGCCAAATAATAATCATAAACTTTTTTGAAATCATCGTATTCATTAATAACATCGATAGCTTTCTCAATCAACTGTTGATTATTTCTGCTATAGAGCACTTTACCGGAAAGAACACTCTTTTGAACATACAAAGGCAAATCTTCAAAGGTCTGAAGATCATATTTTTCAGGAAGAAGTCCGGACAATTTGATTCTAGCCTGAAGCCTTTCTTTTGGAGGCAGATTCAAAGAGATGCATAGGTCAATATCGGATAAAGAATTAGCTTTTCCTTTGCTTACTGAACCGAAGAGAATAATGAAATTAGTTTTAGTGAAAAGGTTAAGTTTCTTTAATATTTTAATCAGGTCTTGTTTATAATTCATTCAATTAATGAATAGTTTAAACTAGTTATACTTTTCTTCTGTTTTTCAGGATTTCTTTTTACTAACGGGGGGTAACGCAAGTTTAAAAGTAGGGACACCTTATTTCTCAAAATAAAGATTTAAACTTTAAATGAGGTGAAAGAATGAAAAAACTATTAATAGTGTTGAGTTTGCTGGTTTTAGCTTTATTTGTAATAAGTTGTGCTCCTAAAGAAAGTGCAGATGGAGAAGAAGGTGCTTTGGCTGGTGAAGCGGTGAAGCTTTCCAAAGCGGATCTTACCGGTCCAACTTGCAAAGTGATAGATATATTGCAAGTAAATGGAGAGAAATTCAAAGGAGTTACTGCTACTGAAGCTTGTAAGCAGATAGGCAGGACTTGTATCAGTATTGTTGATAGCAGCACTCAATACATTGCAGAAGGAGATAAAACAATTCACTTTACCTACATTGAAGGTAATTATTATTGTGATAATATTATTTTAGGGGAAGTGAAAACTGACGAGAATGTTAAACCAGTTGGTTTCTTAAAATCAGAAGTAAATCAAGTCTTTTGTTGTAAATAAGACTAATTAATCTTATTTTTTTTCTTTTTTTAATTCCATCAATAAACTTTTATAAATAAACACCCATTCTCGTTTAGTATGAACCTTCAATCTATTGTCTCTAAACTTCATCCCCTGGAACGTAAAGTCTTACCCCTCTTAAAGACAGAGACCAATCTCGCCAATCTCATCCAAAAATCGGGATTAGATGAAACGGAAACTTTGCGCGCCTTGCAATGGCTGGAAAATAAAAAAGCCATAGAATTAACCTCCACCACCAAAAAAGTAGTAAAATTAGATCTAAATGGTTTACGATACAAAAAAGAGGGCCTGCCGGAAAAGAAGTTTCTGCTAGCCCTCAGTTCCGATTTCCAGCCCATCAATGAGATTACTAAAAAAGCAGGATTAAACCCTGACGAGCTTACCGCCAGTTTAGGGGTATTAAAAAGTCGCCTGGCCATAGAGCTAAGAAAAACAAAGGAATTAGAAGTCAAGCTTGGCCCTCAGGGAGAAAAAATCCGAAAAACTGGCTCTTTTGAAGAAGATTTTCTAAAGAAAGATTTTCCTTTGGATTTTGATTCTGTTCAGGATCTGGACCAGCTGGCTCTAGAAGAATTAAAAAGAAGAAAAAGTTTTCTGAAAATTGAAGATGAAAAAACCATCACTTTTAAACTTACGGATTTAGGTAAACAATTATCCGCCCAAGATCTCAGCGGAGAATTTGTCAACCGCCTTACTCCGGGAATGCTTAAGACCGGCAGCTGGAAAAAACAGCAGTTCCGCGCTTATGATGTGGAAATTAATGTTCCTAAAATCTTTGGAGGAAAAAAACATTTTGAAACTGAAGCTTTAGAATATATTAAACAGGTCTGGTTAGATCTAGGATTTAAAGAAATGACCGGGAATTATGTCCAGTCTGCTTTTTGGGACTTAGATGCTTTGTTTGTTCCCCAAGATCATCCCGCTAGAGAAATGCAAGACACTTTTTATCTTCCCGGAAAAGCTAAACTGCCTGCTCTTTGGGAAAAGGTTAAACAGACCCATGAAAATGGTGCAGATACTCACAGTAAAGGCTGGCAATATCTTTTCTCCAAAGAAGAGGCTGAAAAAATATTATTGCGTACTCATACTACTGTACTTTCCGCGCAGAATTTATCTAAACTAAAAAAAGAAGATTTACCCGCTAAATTTTTCGCTGTAGGTAAAGTTTTCCGCAATGAAGTTTTAGATTGGAAACATCTCTTTGAATTTTATCAGGTAGAAGGAATTGTAGTTGATCCTAATGCTAATTTCCAACATCTGAAAGGCTACCTTCGAGAATTTTATCAGAAGATGGGCTATCCTAAAGTCAGGATGAGGCCAGCTCATTTCCCTTATACTGAACCCAGTGTAGAAGTTGATGTTTTTCATCCAGTCAGAAAAGAATGGGTAGAATTAGGCGGTGCAGGAATCTTCCGCCCGGAAGTAGTTAAAACCCTGCTTGGTTTCGATTGCCCAGTATTAGCTTGGGGCCAGGGCATGGGCAGAATTATTTCAGAGTATTGGAACATTACTGATATCCGCGACCTCTACAAAAACGATCTAAAACAAATCCGCGAGATGAAAATGTGGCTGAAATAAATTTAAACCGATTACAAAAACAAACTAAAACATAAATAAATAATTTAAAGAAAATCCTGAAAAGTGGCTATCCCCAACCATAAATGGTGGGGATTTACGCCACTTTTCCAAAACGGATTTTCTAAAATCAAATATAGCGAAATCCCTACGAGCATTTACTCGCATTCATCCCTAAACATGAATGATGGGGATTTCTGCTTATTTGATTTAACAAAAAACACTGAAAAATGCCCACCATCACCATCAACAAAACTGAACTGGAAAAATATCTAGGGAAAGTCCTACCTCTCGAAGAGCTGAAAGACCGCATCAGCATGTTAGGTACAGATTTGGAAGGCATTGAAAATAATCTTATTACAGTAGAAATTTTTCCTAACCGTCCGGACATGTTAAGCCTGCCTGGCTTCGCCAGGGCTTTATCTAGTTTCATTGGAGTAAAGATTGGATTAAGAGAATATTCAGTTAAGAAAAGTCATTATAAAATCATTATTGATCCCTCGGTTAAGGAACTGCGCCCTTACACCGCTTGCGCCATTGTCAAGAATCTAAAGATTGATCCAGAAAAATTAGTTGAATTAATTCAAATTCAAGAAAAATTAGCCATCACCCACGGGCGCGACCGCAAGAAATCCGCTTATGGAATTTACCCTTTGGATTCGATTACTTTTCCGGTTTATTATATTGCTAAAGATCCAGCTAAAATTATGTTCAAACCTTTAGGTTTTGACCATCCTATTTACGCTAAAGATGTTCCTCGATTACATCCTAAAGGCAGAGATTATGCTCACTTAACCGAAAACTGGACTAAGTACCCTTTCTTTATTGATAGCGCAAATAAAGTCATGTGTATGCTACCTTTCACTAATTCTGAAGATATCGGTAAAGTTAATTTACAAACTAAAGACGTTTTTATTGAATGTACCGGAAACGATTTTAATAATGTTATGGTCGCTTTAAACATCATCGTTACTGCTTTAGCCGAAATGGGGGGAGAAATTTATTCCCTAGAGCTAGATTACGACCATAAAAAAATCATCAGCCCAGATTTAACTCCGGAGAAGGTGAAATTAGATTTAAAGTATATTAACAAATTACTGGGTTTAAGTTTAACCCCAGAACAAGCCAAGATTCTCTTAGAGAAAATGGGCTATGGCTATGAAAACGGAATTGTTTTAATTCCTGCCTATCGTGCTGATATCCTGCACCAAGCTGATCTGGCTGAAGATATCGCCATCGCTTATGGCTATGAAAATTTTAAGGAAGAGATTCCTAATGTTGCCACTATTGGCGAAGAAGATCGCTTAGAAAAATTCTCCCGAAAGATAAGAGAAAGTTTAGTTGGATTAGGATTAATTGAGGTAAAAAATTATCATTTACTAACCAAAGAAGAGCTTACCTCAAAGATGAATTTGCCCGCCTTAAAGCCAATCGGATTAAAAAACGCCTTAGGAGAACATAATCATCTGCGCAATTCTTTACTGCCGAGCTTGTTAAAGAATCTTAAAGAAAATCAGCATCATCAATACCCTCAAAACATCTTTGAAATAGGCAGGATTTTTAACCCCGATAAAAGCACAGAAACAGGTATTGGAGAAAAAGAGCATTTAGTTATCCTGCTCTGCCAGGAAAAAACAGACTTTACTGAAATCAAGCAGATCTTAGACGCTTTGATCTCAGCTCTAGGATTAGAAAGCAAAATCAAAGAAAGCAAACAGGACAGTTTCATCCCCGGAAGATTCGGCGAGATTCTAGTTCAGGAGAAGAAAATCGGGATTATTGGCGAGATTTCTCCGCAGGTGATTACCAATTGGAATTTTGCAGTTCCTACTACTGCTCTGGAATTGGATCTAGAAGAATTGTTTGGGCTGGTTAAGGGATAAAGACATTTTTGAAGAACAAGAACATGATGGAGGCAACTAATATGGGAAAAACAAAACTAAAAGAACTTCAGGATATTATGGATTTTCCAGTTATAAGTCCCACGAATGTTCCCGATGAAAAGAGACTCCAAGTAGCAAGAGAGGTGAATCAGCAACTTTATGATGGGTTACTAAGTGTCAAGGGAGCGGATTATTTAAGAGAAAAAGGAATAACCCCCTCAGAACAATGGAACAGCGACAATTTCTGGGAAAAAAGTGGTGAATTAAGAAGTTGTTATCAAAGAGAGTATAGCCTTCAGCAGAAAGCACAGTTTGAAAAGTGGAGACTTTGGTTGGAGATTGGTTTAGTAGGTTTAGGTGCAATATGCTTTTCAGTTTATATTATTGGAAACGATTATCTCCGACAAAGAAAAGATGCTCGGGCAGATTATCTCTACTGCCAGAATTTATTTCAAAGAGCTCAAAATGAAAGTCTAGAGACACAATACTTTGTTAGAAGAAATACGACTGCTCCCAACTCCGGGAGATTGTGCGATTTAGTTCTGGTAGAAGAATCCAAAAAATAAATCATTAGCTCAACGCCCTAACCAACAACGGGTCAGGTACAGAATAAACTTGATCAGCTTTTTCCACAAAATTGTAATCTATCAATTCTTTAAGGTACAAGTCTAACTGCCGGTCAGAAACGGCTTTATCTTTCTTAGCAAACTGTTGTTTTATAATCCCCCATTGGTTATGCCCCTGAGTGATTAGTCTAAGCACCAGAGTATAAGCCACCCGGTTTCGATTGTGAAGGAAATTATCTAACTCTTTTTTTGCCAGTTTGCTTCCCTCTTCAGTTACTTTAAGTAGGGCGCTTTTATGTGCAATATTCTGGCTGCGGAGCCACCCATATAAAGTAGCCCAGCCAATAATTCCATCTAATTGTTCCAGCACTTCTTTAATTTCACCTAAAGAAAGGCTTTTTTTTAGCTGGGAAAATCCTTCTTTAAGAAACTGGCTGGCCTGCTCGGAATCGAGTTTTTTGGTTTCTATTTCAATTGCGCCCCTTCCAAACAAAGGCGCATCCGCATCTTTCCTGCCTATGAACTTGTCCAATAGCCCAACTTCTGATCCTGATAAAACCAGCTTAAATTGGAGGTAATTATCATATATTGCTGCTAATAAATTATCAAATTTTATCTTAGATAACAACTGGGCCTCATCAAAGGCAAGGATAAGGTATTTTTTCTTAGCCTGAAGTTCAGTATTAAGCTGGGCAAAGAAAGAAGACGAGACCGCTTTATTTTTCCAGTACACTTTAGCTTCGACATCTTTGTAGGATAATCCAATCCCGCTTATCTTCTTAAGCACTTTTTCTATCAGCGATTCACCAACTGCTTCTTTAATCCTTTCTATCAGATATTTTTCAAATTCGTCCCTATCGTCATAAGGCGATTCTCTTACATCTATCTTAAGAAAATGGCACTTAGATTCTTCTAAAGCCACATTAAGAAGTGAAGTCTTGCCGGTTCTGCGCAGCCCTTTTATGATGAGCATCCGCACCGAAGGGTCTTTTAAATAAGAGACTAATGAATCTACCGTAAAGTCCATCCCGTACAAATCTTTCTTTTTGGCTTTAGGAGCAAGGTCAAAGTACATTTTAAATCCAGAAAGAAGAGCTACTTTAAAAGCTTTACTGTTAGTAACTAACACCTCACTGTTAGTAGCTAACACCTAAGTGTGAGTGGCTAACACCTATAAGGCATACCTATTCTTAGGCCGTAAGTTAGCAAATATTTCAACAAAAAATAGGAGATAAAGAAATACTTTCTTGGTTTATTTATTTTAAGATCATCTGGAAAAGAATTTTTCTACAAGTAGTTTGTGTTCCAGCATGGCAGACTGCGATAGTATCAGCAGTAAAAACTATTGGAAAATCATTGAATTCAACTTCTTTACAACGAAGAGTTAAGTGAGGGTCAAAATTTTCAGAACTAAATTGGGCATAATATTTATTAATATAATCGGGAGTTTTAGTTTCTTCATTTTCTTTTTTATACAATTCATTTAAAGTTGCGTCGTATGAAAAATAAGGCAGAAGTTTATTCATCAATTCTTCATGAAGTTTTTGGATTTCTTTAGTTCTTTTCATTCTCAAACAGTATGATTTGGACCCATCGCCACCAAGGGCATAATAAAGTTTAGTTAGTTCTGCCTTTAATGGCTTTTGAGTTTTCAATATTTCAGTAAGAATTTCTTTGATTTTATTCAAATCTTCTTTCTTTATAGTTCCCATAGCCAGAGAAATATGCGGATAAAAATCATCTTTTGCTAATACTCCCCAGGCCTTTCCTCTTTTCGCTTCTTTTTGGTTGATTGCTATAACTTTATCCATAATTTCTTCAGGAGGAATAATAACAATATCGATTGCTATTTTGGTCATAGAATCTAAAAAAGGGCTACTTTATATAAAAGTTTTTAAAAATAATTTAATCTATTTGACAAATATTAAAAAATTTAAAAAAAAAGATTTTATTCTTTCTTTTTCTTCTCGGTTTTCGCTGGAGATTTTTTCTCTTCTTTGCTTTCTACTGCTAAAGCAGCAGCCTTCTCTTTCCGTTTAGATTTAGCCTCTCCAGCAGCTGCTTTCTGCTGACTTTTCCTTTTTCTGCGCGGCCGTTCTCCTGCTTTTTTAGGATTAGTAGCCCAGACTGATAAGCCTAACTTCTCGAAAGCTTTTTTGACCTCTTCATGAGACGCTCCTTCTTTCAGCTTGAGCATCTCATTTAAAGGCTCAAGATGTTTAAGATTAACTCTTTTCCTGCGCACATCTCCGTCCACAATCACAAAAGTGTTATCAAGTATGTCTACTACTACGCACTTTCTTCCTGCATCTCTTCCGGCAATTTTCACGCATAATCTTCCAATTTCGTAGAGGCTCATGGTGCACCTCCAACTACTTCAGCTCGCGCCTTCAGGCGTAAAATTTGTCTGGTGCAAGCAGAGCAATATATTCCGCCGTAAGGCCTTTCTGGGCGTTTAGCGCTTTTAGGCATATTTTTCATCTTACTGGGAATTTCCCTGGGAACTCCGATTAAAACTTTTTTGCAATTAGCACAGATGGCTTTGCTTGGCTTTCTTCTGCGATAGCGCAGAACTGTTCTCCCCCCAGGAGTTTTCACAAACACTCTTCTGAAGGTCCTCGATCGATACATTCCTCTTGGCATTTTAGTTTACCTCGTTATTTATTATTTAATTTTATTATTAACTCATCAACAAACAACTCAGAAAAAGATTTAATTAATTACTTACCTTTTCTGATCAGAGTCGCCTGCAGATCTGTCTCAAAGAGACTTTTATCCTTATTCTCGGGGTATTTTATAAAGATTACGGAAAAGAAAGTTAAGATTAAGAAAAATAAGAAAACAAAAAATCTTTAACTTCCGCAGCTAGCTGCCGTAGATGCTCCCGCAGTATAGCCGAATCCTGGCTGGTACGTTTCTATGCTTAATTTCTGCCCGCATTCTGCAGGTGCAGTATTAAAAGCAGCACAGACCAATTTCAGATACTCTGCTGGAGACCTTCCCGCATTGACCATCTTGCCGTTAAGCACTACACTTGGCGAACCCTGCACCCCATACAATCCATTCTCGGTTTTATAGATATTGAATTGAGGGAACTGTCCACCATTCCAGCTGCTCTGATCGTTAAACAATTCCGTAACTTTAAATTCTTTGTCGGTAGCTGCAATGCATTTATCCAGCTTAGCAGAATCAATTCCAGTCATGCAGGTAGTGCTTTCCCCTTTCTCCAGGAAGCATTTCAGATAAGTTAAGAATTTAACTTTTTGCTCTTTTTGGATACAATATTGTCTCAACTGTTCATCTAATTCCTTCTTACCATGCATGGCATAATCCACAAATTTAACCTCAAAACTGATCTTGTCTTTCAATAATTCCACCACTGGAATCATCCCCTTTTCCGCTTGGGTTCCGTAAGGGCAATGGGACATTACAAACAATTCTATTTTAGGTTTATCTGCTTTAACCAGATCTTGAGCAACTTCTTCTGAAACAGCTGCATTTGCGGAACTATCTGCTAAGCTGTTAATTTCTTCCACTTTAATTCCCTGAGGAAAAAATAATTTTCCGTCCTTGGTAATATAACTGTTAATCTCCTTTCCAGACAAGCTCAGAATAACATTATACATCCCGTTCTCTTCTTTCACTTCCACTAATTTAGCTATGGCCTGGCCTTGAAGTAATTCTGTATTCACAAAAGCTAGGGTTTTCGTTCCCGCTTCTTCTGCAGATAGTTTACTTCCAGAGAAGAAACTGTTCCCGGTTAGAACAATCAGTATCGCTAACATTACTCCGCAAGCAACCTTCCAGGGATTGAATTTCAGTTTAGCTTTCTTCTCAGAAGGTTCCGAATGGGTTGTATGCTGTTCTGCATGATGCTCGTGATGGGGCTCATGCTTTTTCTCAAAATTTTCTTTCTCAAAATGGGTCATGGTTAATTCCTCCTTTTTTTTATTATTTTTATCGTAAATAAAGTATAGACGATTTTGAAAAACATATATTCGACACGGTCTAATAATCTCAAATACGTTCGACAAGTCTCACTATGTCAAAGGCGTTTGACACACAACACCGCATTTGAGGTATTCAAAATCGTCTTAGAGGACTTTTGATAAACCCAAACTTTTTCGCTAATAGGAGTTTATTCAAAGTCCTCTATACTCGACTCGGTCTCGTAATATCAAACGCATTTGATATATGAAATCTTTATTTACGATAAAAAAGCTTTTTGCCTTTTTTTATCTTAATCTATTTAATGCCTTTTAATACACGTTCAATATTTTCCTTAAAGCTAAAGAAAAGATTAAAGATAAGATAATATAAATTCCCAGCCAGCCCGGCTTCCAGCCAAAGATATCAAAACCCCCTAACGGTTTTAGGGGTTTGTAATCGATCTTAATTGATTTTATATCTGAATGAAGATAAGTATCCATTGCTGATTCCGTCTTAAGTTGGGTAGTGATTAACACTTTCTTGGTCTGTTCCTGATTACCGGTTTTAACTTTCAACAGATGTTCACCCTCTGTACTCTTTAATTGCCAGCTGGCCTTTCCTTCTTTAATTTCCTGTTTCGCAGAGCCAATTAATTCTGTTCCTTGATCCAGATCAATTACCAACTCCGCTTCTCCTTTCACTTCCTCTAAGAATTCAGCAGTGATGCCGAAGGTTTCTCCAGGATAGACCGGCTCATAACTGAAAACTGCCGCCATCCAGCCAAAGATTAATAATACTGGAATCATGGTAATAAAAGTAGGCTTGAAAGAATGTTTCATATACTCAAAATTCTGTTTCATCATCTCTTTCTGCATTCTCATTATTTCTTCTGGCCTATCTTTTAATTCTTTGATTTTATTTTGAGCTTCTTTCTGCTTATCTTTCATCTCTTTCATCAGCTGCTGGTTAGTCATGTACTTATAGACTAAAGTTATCAGTACCGAGACAAATAAAGCCAGAATAAATATCGCCCAGAAGGGGCCTAAAGGTAATAAAGGTCCAAAGATATAATCCAAAAAACTGTACCAGGCCATGATTTTCTTACTTTTCGATTAATCCTATATAAACATTATGGATTTTAGCCAGAATTAAAGAGAGTAAAATCTTAACGATTGAAATGTAATTTAAACTCAGTTCCCGGAGTCAGTTCTCTTTCTAAAGTCCTGGAAATCCCATCGCTAGTGCTATAAAATGAAGCTGGTCCCCCTTCAGATTTAGTGGAAACACTAACATAACCTTTTTCAGTTCCTCTTCTACAAAGAGTAGGCAATTCCACTAACGCTTTTACTAATTGTAATCCCCATCCTCCGCCCGCTTTTTTAGTGGAATACTCGCCAAAGATTTCCGGTAATCTTTCAGCAGAGATAGGCTTGTCCTCTTGATCTAATATTCCCGGGCCATTATCTCTTACCACCAGTAAACTCCCCCCTTTATTTCTATAAACTTCAATTTCTACTGAAACTTTTCTTTCGGGTACCGGTGGCACATTCTGGACTAATTGATACAAAGAAACATATTCCCTACTAGTTATAGTTCTGGATTCAGGGATAGTAGTGGTTACTTTGAGATTAATTCTGCCCTGATAAAGTAAATATTCTAACTGTGAAACTGGAATTTCTGTAACATATGCTGGTGCTCCGCCCAATCCCAAATCTGCCATGGTTAGGACTAAAGTACGATAATTAGTATAATTCCGAAAAAAATGTTCAGGAAGATTAACCACCTTTCTATTTGAATAGGCAGAACAAATCGTTCCAAAAATCCCCACTAGATTATTCAGATCATGGCCAGACATACTTAAAGCTAATTTCAGGTTCTTTCTTCTGGCCTTTCCTCTATGTTCAGCAGCAAAATCATGCACAGAATACGTAAACTCCCTAATCGCTTTTAGATTAAGAGTTTCCAGAAATCTCCTTTCATCATCTTCAGTTACTGGAAAAGTTATTCCTCTTTCAAACATATCCGGAAGAATTTTTAATACCTCCTGACCAAATCTATACAGTCCAGCTTCAAGGGCACAGTCAATTGCTGCAGTCATAGTCTTCTTTTATCTCTTTATCTTAAAACCTCTCTAAAACCACTCTCCTCCCCAGAACACCTTTCACCAAAAACAATAAACTAAATCCATTCAAAACTCTATTCCATAAATTTCCGCATCGCCGGATGCATGTCCATCATGTGATGCTTGGCAATATCTTCATATAATTTGTAAACGATCATTACTGCCAGTAAAATACCAGTTCCCATAGACAAAGCTCCAGTAAGATCTGCTATAGCTGCTAATAATCCTACTGACGCCCCACCGACTACGGTCAATGGCCAGATATATCTATTTAGAACCATCTCTAAAACTCGTTCGTCCCTTCTGAATCCAGGAATTTGTAATCCTGAAGATAAGATCTGTTTTGCCTGGGATTTCGCATCCATATTGGCAGTCTGCATCCAAAAGATGGCAAACACTACTGATCCAACCATAAATAAAATCACATAGATTAAAGCCTGCCCCAGCATATTCCAGCTAAAACTGCCTTTAATGATATTTTGTACCAAATCAGGATAAGTAACCCAATAAACAAACCCGCTGATGGGCGCATTTCCGGAAAAAGTTCCCAGCCAAGGATGGCCCCACCGCTCTAACAAACTAGCAACTAGCTGAACATTAGCCATCAAAGCTGCCATTAAGATAACTGGAATGTTAGAAGTATAAAAAAAGTTTAATGGCCATCTGATACTGTACCCTCTAACTCTGCCGAAAGCTAAGGGAATTTCTACTTTCATCGCCTGGCCATAAACACAGATCATAAAAACTAAAACCGTAGAAGCTACTGCCGCAAACTGCAAGGCTGCAGTGGTGGCATCTCCTTGAGATAAAGATTGAAATAAAGCCGGGATTGCCCCCGCAGCAATTTCCTGATTAGTAGGGCTGGGCAGGAAGTTAAAGGCCCGGATAAAAATCTGCTGGGCTACTCCCCCTGCGATGAATAAGCTAATTCCTGAACCAAAACCCCATTTACTGATCACTTCATCCATAAACATGATCACGATTCCACCCAGGATTAATTGGAAGATCAATACTAATTCAATCTCAAAAAACAAAGGAGTTCCTGCTAAAGCCGGATTCGGCGCTAAACCTCCCATAAAAACATAGATGGCCCCTTCGAAAATGATAAAGAATACAGATAATATTTTTTGCAGTCCCTGGAACCTTCTTCTCGACTCAATTTGGGTCATATCCATGTTCAATATTCCTGTTCCCACCAAAAGCTGGAGAACAATAGAAGAAGTAACTATAGGGCCGATTCCTAAAGAGATGATACTTCCAAAAGAAGCTCCTAAGATGATGGACAAAAATTCAAATTGTTGTAAGGCATTATCTCCTAGCCCGAATAAGGGAACAAAACCCATCACAAAGAAAATCACTAAAACCACTAAGGTCCATTTAAGTTTTTCTTTAAAAGAAAGCTTTTTTTGCTGAGGGCCCCTGACTTCCGGCAGGTGACTGATAATTGTATCCAGGAAAGACATTTTAACTATTATTTATTTAGTTATAATATATAAATGTTCTTAATTATTCTTAATTAAGCTTAATTAAATTTTAAAAAAAACGATTCACTGAGGAGAAATTATTTCTCCGCCTTTGCTCTTGACCTTTTCTTCCACCTGAGCAGAACATTTAGGAACAGTAATCTTTAATTTTAAATCTACTTTTCCTGTACCTAACAATTTGTTATAACCTAAATCTTCAAGATTAATCTTAAAATGATCGCCTTCCTTTTTAGCCAGTCCCTGGGCTACTAATTTATTCACTTTATCTTTAGTAAAATAACCTAGATTGATGGCTTTTTCTTGGGTCCTGGACTTACTGGTGAAACCCCGATTCTGACCGATAAGTCTTGCCTCTGGATTAGTCTTTTTATGTCCTGCCCTTTTACCGGATCCAGCATTACCTCTACCCCCTCTTGAGCCAGCTCCTCTTCTTTTCTTCCTGCTGCCCCAGCCATGGGTAGTATGCCCCAAGAGTTTCCTATTTTTTTTCTTTTTGTAAGTAACCATTTTTAAAAAATGTTTTATTATAACATCCTCTTGATCAGATCATTAATTTTATCTCCTCGATATCCTAAAGCTCCCCCGGCATTGAAAGCTGCTTTGATTCCTTTCCTGCCGAACCCTTTAGTAGGAGGATTTAATCTAAAATAAGGTTTGTAATGCTTGCCATTAAAACTTAGGCTTTTATAAGTGTAAAGATTTTTACTATCTGTATTCCTGCTCAAAAATTCTACTCCACGTTTAGCTACTAATTCTTTGAAGGTAGCTTCATCAATCTCTCCCCAGGTAACAAAATCATTAATTTTAGCAATCATGCCTAGATTAACCCCATTTTTAAGGACAACTACTGCTTGATTTTTTCTGCTTAATTTTAATAGTTCGAAAGTTTGTTTTATAGGGTGAGATTTATTTACTAATCCTCTCACTAAAACCACCACGATCTTTTGAGTATCATCAGGAGTATTCTTAAAAGAAAGCTCCATTTTATTTTTCTTTACACTCTTTTCAGTTTTCAGGTTTTTAGTTTCAGCCATCTGATGATTTCCTTTTTTCATTGTTTATAATGTATTGTTCACATTTAAACTAAAGAAAATTGCTTTTTTTCAATTTTCTTGTTTTTCCAGTTTTCTTTATTTTTCTAAATTTTAATTTTTTATTCTTTAGCTTCAGTTAAAACTGCTTCTGTTTTTGCTGCTTCCGACAGAACATTTGGCAGTATCTCTTTTAATTCCACTCTTTCTGCCTCATTTTCTTTTAATTTTCCTTCTACTAGTCCTAAGCTAAGAATATCTTCTGGCTTGATCTTCATCTCAGATAACTTTTGAAGGGCAGCCATTAAAGCTTTGATTAAGTTCAATTTCACGCCGGTCTGCCCTGCGGTTTTACTCCAGACATCTTTCACTCCCGCTAAGGCCAAAACTTTAGCGCATTCTTTCTCTACGCATAAGCCTTTACCTTTCGGTGCAGGAATTAAGGTAATAGTTGCTGAACCGCATTTGCCGGTTACTGCAAAAGGGATCGAATGCGGCTGTCTGCAATTGCACTGCCAGCTGCCGCATCCTCTCCTAATTCTGATTAAATTTAATCTTGCGTTTCGTTTGGACTTGTCTCGGGAAGGGACTGTTTCTTTACTTTTACCTACGTCCATACCCACATAACCATTACGATTACCTACTACTGCACAGGTTAAGAAATGAATCTTGTTTCCTTCCTTAGTTTTCTTTTGGGTTTGTTTGAATATTCTTCTCTGCCCGCCGCCAAACTTACCTTTAGCCTGGCCGATTAATAATAAATCTTCTTCTAGATTAGGAAGTAGAACCTTAACTATTTCCTGCTCTTGGATCCGCTCCCCGGCCTTAAAAACATCTTCTATATCGGAGATGGAACCATCTTTAACTTTCAGTCCTAGTTTGGTCCTTGGTTTCCAGTTAGATTCAACTTTTTGTACTTCTTCAATTCCAGGAACGACAATCTCTTCCGGCAATTTTTCCTTTTTCAGTTCTTCTTTGATTTTCTGATCCATTTTTGAATTTGTTTAATTTTTTATTAGTTCAATCTATTCTATTTCTTCAATATTTTCTCTTTTACCTTGACAAACTCGCTATGAATAGTCTCAGGACTAAGATTCTTTTTAAGATATCCGGAAAAAATCTTTTCATAAGCAGTTTTATTCAGTTTTAGATGCTGAGCATATTGAGAAATGTGCTTACCGCTAAGTCTCTCTTCTGGAGGAAAAATATCTTTATCTCCGTGAGGAATCTGCATGCCTCCATCAATTAATCCTTTCAGGAAAGCGCTTAAAACTCCTTTCTTCAGTAATACTTTGAATCCAGTATCTAAAATTGTTTCTGAAAAACCTTTTTCCAAAGATTTTTTGGCTAAGATTAAGCCGGTAAGATAAGCTGCGGGAAGGCTCTTACAGGAAAAGTTCCATCCATACTTTTTCAGCTGAGATGAATCTGCGGCTGCTAAGATTTTATCTCCTTGAGTTCCAAACTCTACTAACTGAGCTAAAATCTGATGATTAGTAATTCTAACCACGGCTCGCGGCTTCCTTGCCGTTAAAAACTTAATTCTCTTTCGATAATTAGTCTTTCCTAATCTTCTTCTTCTGTACAAGACAGTTTTTGGTTTTCTGGAAGTCATTTTTAATTAATTTAATTTTTTAGTTTCAGTTTTTATTTTCATCTTTATTTCTTTTGAATTAGCTTATATTCAGTTAAGTATAGCTTAATATGCCTCTTGTTCCTGAAAAATCCTCCTTTGACTTTCAGGTACAATTCCCGATAGATGGGAGTCGTAATCAAGCTTTTAACTATTAATTCTTTTAAAAATTCCCGCTGTACTCTGACCCGGTTGATCCATTTCCTTTTTCGTCCCTCTCGAGCGAATTGAGAACCTTTGCGGCTCCCTTTTCCTTTCTGCCTGCCCTTGCTTTTCTGGCGCATGGTCTCTCTGGCTCTACCCCGGGATTGTTGACTGGGATTAACTTTGACTATTTTTCCTACTGCAATCAATCCTCGAATGTCTGAACGGGTAATCGCTTTCTGAATCTCTCCTAAGGCCTCTTCAGAAAATTTAATTTTCTGTGGAGATGTTTTCAGGATTTCCGCCGCTAATCTTTTTTTGCTGATCATTTTCTAAGTTTAAGTGTATTTTTTTAATTTTTAGGGATTAAAATTTATGTTTTATTGTTTTTTAATTAATGTTTTTTCTACAGCTTTCTTTTGCTCTTCAATCTTCTCTTCTTGTTCACTGAGCTGCTCCTCTTCAGGCAGAGCTTCAATCTTTTTCTCTTTCTGCTCTTTTTCTTCTTTTACTTTTTTAAGTTTCTCTTCTGCTTTCTTTTTCTTCTCTTCTTCTTTTCTTGTTTTAGTGCTGCTCTTTTCCACTTTAGCTTTTTTCCTGGAAGCAAAAGATTCTTCCATCTCTTTGATTCTCTGCTCTATTTTTCTCACATTGAGCACTTTAATCTTTTTCTCTAAAGCCGCTTTTAATACTGCTAAACCTTTTTTCATTCCGATTTTCGCCAGTACTGCTCCTTGGACCTCCGGATTTAAAGATAATAATTCTTTGAGATTATGCACTAATACCGGCTCAAATCCTGATCGATCCAATCCTCTGATCTCTTTCGGGCCGGAATAGCCGATACTAGGTAATTTAGGTCTGCCATGATGCATCTGACGCACTTTGGAATGCCTTCCATAAGGGAAACGCCATCTTTTTTTGATTCTTGCAGAAAAGTTTGATTCTTTAACTACAAAACTTGGCTGTCTTTTCTTGATCTTGTTCCGTAACTCTAATAATTTTTTATCTGGCATTTAGATTACATCCTTTCCAGCCTTGCTGGTAATATAACATCCATCCTGGAAAACCCGAATATCTCGTTTAGTGATTCTGCATAAGTTCTCTATTCTGGAAGCCATCTGGCCGGCTGCCTCTTTATCTGCACAACTGACCACAATATCACTTCCATTAACTTTAACTTCTACCCCTTTTACTAATTTAATCTTTCTAGGCACACTCTCTCCCAAAAAGTTTTTGACCACGAAATCTGCTCCAGAAACACTCACGTTCATGGGGAAATGGCTGGCACAGATTTTTAATTTGTATTGGAAAGGTTCCACTACCCCTTTTACCATCCCTTTGATATGGGCAGTAAAGGTGCTTAAGGCCATTTTTTCTTTTTTAGTAGCTTTGAATGAGCTTATCGTAATTTTACTTTTGTCTACAGCCAATTTAACTTTAGGATGGATAAAATCTCGTTGTACTTCTCCTTTCGGCCCTTTCACTTTTAATACTGCTCCTTGAAGTTCTACGAAAACTTTTTCCGGCAGTACAATTTCCTTTTTTAGGTTTAATTTCATGGTTTAGTAACAGTAAGCAATCAGTTTGCCCCCGATTTTTTTCTCTTTAGCTTGATAGTGAGTCATCAATCCTTGGGAAGTAGAAACTACCAAGATTCCATAACCTTTAGCAAGAAGATATCTTTTCTCCCATTTCTCGAAATTATTTTGTTTAGTGGAAAATCTAGGTTTGATTACTCCGCATTGGTTGATATTTCCTAAAAGATTAATCTTTAAAGCAATATTTTGTCCTTCCTCAAATTCCTCGAAGAGGCCGAGATATTTATGCTCGTTAAAGATAGTTAATACTTTTTTAATCAGCTTAGAAGAGGGTTTTATCACTACCTCTTTCTTCCCTACTTTTTCCGCGTTCATCACTTTGGATAAAGTCGCTGCTAAGGCATCATTTAACATTTTTTAACCTCTAACTATATTTCTTGAACCCTAATCCTATGGCCATTTCCCGGAAACATTGCCGGCATAAATGTAAACCATACTTATTGATATGGCCGCCGTTACGTCCGCAGTTCCTGCACTTAAACAGGGCAATCCCGCAGGACCTTTTCTTCGGCTGGTTGAACTTGATGAATTTCGCTTTCTTTACTGGTTTGGCATCCAACTGCTTGAAAGCTTTTTTATGATCGCTAGTTGTCATCTTAGTTTATCTCCACCCCAAAATTTTTCTTGATGAAATTTATTGCTTCTACTTTAGTAATTAAATGCTTCTTACCAATTATCCCCGAAGCAATCTTTTTCTTCTTCACCCTGAATCCAGGACGTTCTAAAGTCACTGCAACTTCCAGACCAATAATCTTTAAGTCTGGATCATATTCCATCCCCTCAATTTCGATATATTCTGGAATCCCAAAAGAGAAATTTCCCAAATCATCAAAAACTTTTTCTGAAAGGATATTCTCTTTTGCTACCAATAATCGTTTAAGTAATTTATCTGCTTCTTTTCTTACTGTAACCTTGCATCCGATCGCTAATCCCGGTCTTAATCCCCAGCCAGGAATCCTTTTCTTGGTGATGGTCTTTACCGGAGTAAGCGGAGTAAGCTTTTTCATCAATACTAATCCTTTTTTGAGTAAATCTTCATTCTTCCCCGCACCGATATTCAGGGTAACCTTAGCTACTCGGATCTCTTTCATCGGGTTCTCGGAAGATTTTGTTTTCACCGGTTTCATTTTTTAGTTTTTAAGAGTTATTTTTTAGTTAATTATTGATTAGTCATTTTCAGTTCGATTATCGGCTTATCTTTACCCAAGACGAAAATATAATCTTTGGCCGTCTCGATCTTTTCTTTTCCTTTAAGATAAACCGCTTCTCCGCCTTTTAATTCTTTTAAGGTTCCGCTGTCACCGCTATGCTTTCCTTTAGTTAGGAATACTGCTGCACCCGACTGTAAAGCGAAAACTTCTTTTATTTCTAATTTAGGCAGGTTAAGGATTAAAGTATCTCCCACCTTAGCTTTAAGATCAGCAATTAAATTTTTGCCGTCATGAAGATGGAACTGAATTTTTTTCCCAGCCAGCATAGTTTTACCCACAATTTTGCAGGGTTTAATCTTACTCTCGCTTTCTTTAATTTCAGCTACAATTATTCTGCCTTTTTGGTCTAACCAAAGCCGATACGCTTTTTTGATTAAAGGGATAGTAATCACATCAAATAATCCCACTAAATAACGATGGTCTTTCCTGCGCTTGCCATCAACAAAGATTTCATTATTCTCCAATACCTTTCTGATCTCGCGCATGGTCGAAGCTAATTTCAGCTCGTCCCTTAAGATAGTGCCTAAAGCTAAGCCCTGGTCTAAAGGATGCGCTCCCGGATTAGGCCTGGTAATGAAAGTATTTTTTTTTCGTAAGATGATCCAAGTTCTTGGTGAAGCGATTCTTTTTAAGTGATTCTTCATCTTTTACCCTCGTGCTTTGCTTCTTGTTTTTTTTCCATTGGTCCAGATTTCTTCTTTTTCTGTTCTAATTTTTCTTTTCTTTTTTTATCGCTTAAGTCTAATTCTATGATCATTAAATTGGAAGGGACCAAAGCTACGATTAATTTCGTTCCATCTTTCTTGATAATCTCTATCCCGCTAACAAAAACATGCTCACGTTTAAGATCGATCCTCTCCACTTTTCCCTCTCTCTTTCGGAAACTTCCCCGGATTACTTTTATCTTATCTCCGCTCCGGACTTGAATCGCCCTGCATTCATACTTTTTCCGCAGATCCGCAGAGAGATGCACATGCATAAACTTTTGTTTCTGGTGTAGAGGAGCATTATGCCTAAACTTGCGCTGTTTGCGCACCTGGCTGCTGCTTTTCCATTTCGAAGAGTAATCTTTTTTGACCATTTTTGTTTAATTTTGATTTTCGTAAATAAAGTATGTAATCGTTTATTGTTCATAAAATATGAACTAGAGAAAAATGACTTTTTTCATTTTTCTCGTGTACGATTAAAAGGCTTTTCGCCTTTTTTATTTTAGTTATAGGATCATGTCCGCCAATTTGGCTACTGCTGGCCAGCGTTCTGCTACTTCTTTAGCGATGGGCCCTTTCAATAAAGTTCCTTTAGGATTGCCTTTCTCGTCTTTTAATACTACCGCCGCATTATCCTCGAACTTAACTCTGGTACCGTCTGCTCTGCGGAACTCTTTTTTCTGCCTGACGATTATTGCAGGAACAACCTGTTTCCGCATCTCTAATTTACCTTTTTTAACTGCAGCAAAAATCCTATCTCCTACACCCGCAGCCGGAAGCCTTCCCCGGGAAGTCTTATGCCCGATGACTGAAATTATTTTCAGCTCTTTAGCTCCGGAATTATCACAAACGTCCACTCTTGCCCCTAAAGGCAATGATTTTGGAACGTTACTGGTTAAAGCTTTCATTTTTTATTTCTATTTTTTGGATTTATTCTCTAATTATTTTCATGATGACATGATGTTTAGTTTTGCTTAAAGGCCTAGTTTTAGCTACCAATACTTAAGCACCAATATCCGCATTGATACAGGCAGGATTGTGCACTTTGA
>ORJL010744111.1_pt1 | contig 24028 bp, 20 predicted proteins | sample 1779941 | NCBI WGS metagenome assembly ORJL01 (sample SAMEA104232317, study PRJEB22302) | groundwater metagenome | biome: forest; feature: aquifer; material: groundwater | place: USA | collected 2011-08-07 | depth 5.8 m
ATGTCCGCACCGTGCGGGGCCATCAAATGAAACATCCAGGGAGCACCCTCTCCCCGGGAACGGGGCCGGCGCGTGCAGAGAATCGCCCGCTCACGGCGGTGGATCTCGGTCTGCACAAAAAGATTGCTGAAGGCCGGATGCAGCGCATCTGCCGCCGGCGAGGCGAGGACGACCTCCGCATAACTCGTGACATCTATGGTTCTGCGTTTCCCCGAACGGTTTACGATCGTCACGCGGCGCAGCTCAATGTCATCCTCGGGCGATACGGAGATTTCCGTATGCATGTCGAGGTCATGGAAGCGGCAACGGAACTCCGCTTTGGCCTCCGTAAAGATCGTTTCATAGGTGTCCGCCTGCTTAAGCGCCGGCTGATAGGCCACCGAACAGAATTCTCCGCTCTCCACGTCCCGGAGGTAGCAGAAGGAGCCCCAATTATCGCAGGTGCTGTCTTCGCGCCAACGGGTGACGGCCATATCCTTCCACCGGCTGTAGCCGCCGCCCGCGTTCGTGATCATGACGTGGTACCGGCTGTTGGACAGCAGGTGCACTTCCGGTTTTGGCGTATGGGGACTGCCGAAGAGGCGTACCGGCGCCTCCGCGCCCATGGCTTCCGCATGACCGGAAAGTTCGGCGGTGTGTGCAAAGAACGCCCTCGCCTTGGGGATGCGCTCCTGGAGCAGCAGCATGGTCGCCTGGAACATGGGTTCCGCTTGAAATCGCTTCTGCAGCGGACGGTCCAGGAGCACATAGGCCAAAGAGAGGAAGCTCATACCCTGATGATGCGCCATGAAGGAACGAACCACGGCCTTTGCCTGCCCACGGGGCAGACGGGAAGGAGTATAATCGATGGCCTCAAAGAAGCCGTACCTGCCGCCAAAGCCCTCGGCCGCAAGCCGTTCGAGATTCGCGCATGCCTCTTCGGGCGCGATCATCAGCGCCAGGGCCGAGGCATAGGGCGCAATGACCAGATCCTCGGCGAGTCCGCGTTTGAGACCCAGGCCGGGCACGCCAAAGGCGCGGTACTGGTAGTTGAGATGAACGTCGATGGCGTTGTAACCCGATTCCGAACTGCCCCAGGGCACCCCGCGTTTCCTCCCGTACTCGATCTGCCTGGCCACCGCCGCCTTGCAGGTCTGGTCGAGCAGTGTGTGCTCGAACATCGGCATCACCAGCAGCGGCATGAGGTATTCGAACATCGAACCGCTCCAGGACAAGAGGACCGGCTCTCCACCCGCGGTGGTCAGCAGCCGTCCCAGGGCAAACCAGCTTTCCTGCGGCAGCTGTCCCTGGGCAATCGCTATGAAATTGCACAAGCGCGCTTCCGAAGCCAGGAGATCATAGTAACTCGCGTCCCGCCGATGTTCATCGACGTTGTAGCCGATGGCCAGGAGATGGCGTGCCTCGTCGTACAAAAAGTCATATTCCATCTGGACCAAGGCGTCGATTTGCCGTATCAGCGCTTCGCTGGCCTTCATCCTCGCGCCGGCGCGCCGGCTTGCCTCCTCGAGGAAGGGCCGTACCGCATCCGCCCCAGCGCCCCTGCCAGGCGCCCCCGCTTCCAGGTTTGCCAATTGGCGCAGCGTCGTAATACCGGCGAACTCCGGCATGGCTTGGAGCCGGTCCGGCGCTGCCGGCAACGATGTCCAGGCGGCAAGAAACGTTAGTTCATCGAGAAAGACCCGGCATTGCCCGGCCAAGGCACTGGCCCACCACTGCGCCTGGCTCCCAGAAGCCCCGGGGAAGACATTGACGGCGGCGGCCGCTTCTGCGGCGAACCCTGCCAGCTGCTCGAGGCACAGCCGCGCCGCCGTCAGCGTGGTGGGCGGATTCTCGCTTGCGGTCTTCAGCAGCTTTTGCAGTTGCCCGAGCCGGCCCGAGGCGGTTTTATCCGCACTGTCTGCAAGGACCTGGAGGGTATCGCTGATTCCCGCAAATAAGCGCGCGTTCAGAATCGGGTCATCGGGCAGGGCGAGCAGCCCCTGCCGCAGGGTCAGGAGATGACCGGCAAGGTTGCCGCTGTCCACGGTCGAGATGTAGAGAGGGTGAAGCGGCTGCCGGGATTGCGTGTCGTACCAGTTATAGAAGTGGCCGCGATGACGTTCCAATGTTTCCATCGTCCGCAGTGCATCAGTAGTGCGCTCGATGAGCTTGCCCGCCGGGATGTAGCCGAAGTCGTAGGCGGACAAATTTGCGAGAAGTGCCAAGCCCATGTTGGTAGGCGACGTGCGATGCGCAATGACGGCAACGGGATGCTCCTGAAAATTGTCAGGGGGTAGCCAATGATCTTCCAGGCCGACGAAGGTTTCGAAAAACGCCCAGGTCTTGCGGGAAAGCTTCCGGAGAAAGGTAGTCTGGTCAGCCGTCAGCCTGGCTTCGCGACGAGCAAGCGGCCGGCTGATCCACCAGGCGACAACAGGAGAAACAAACCACAGACCCAGGATGGGCCCGGCCACGACTAATGATTGGGGTATCGAAAGTGCCAGATGGATAATCGTGGCGGCGGCAAGAACCGGGGCGATCCACATGGATCGGAAAAAAGATCCGAGGTCCGTACGGTTACTGCCATATCGTTCGTCCGACGTGCTCCATTCGAGAAGCCTCCTGTGAGTGATCAGCATCCGCCAGCCCGTGCGCACAATGGCATCGAGACTGAAAAAAGCCTCGTAGGGAAGGCAGGTGAGAGTAAATCCTGCCTGAGCGAAGTGACGGCCGGCGGAGTGCAGACTGTCAGCGAGGTGCTGGCTCAGAAGCACATCGTCTGATTTCTGCAGCACTTCCATGAGAGAGGCGATCAAAGAAGGAAGCAGGATAATCCCGAGCACCGCTAGGGTCCATAACCAGGCCGATGGCAAGATCGTCCAGCCCGCAAGCAAAAGGATAGACAACGCCGCCGGTACGAGACTGCGCCGCAGATTGTCGAATATCTTCCATTGTGACAGCCCGGAGAGCGGATTATTTTGAAGACGCGCATCGGGGCTGGGAACAACGGACCGCAACCAGCTCAGGAGCTGCCAATCACCGCGAATCCAGCGATGCCGCCGGCTCACGTCCGCATTGTAGCGAGGCGGATATTCCTCATAGAGCATTACATCGCTCAATAACCCCGCCCGCGCATAACACCCTTCCAGAAGATCGTGACTTAAAATCCGGTTCTCGGGGAAACTTCCTTTTAGCGTCCGCTCAAAGGCATCAACCTCGTAGATGCCCTTGCCAATGAACGAGCCTTCATCAAACAGGTCCTGGTAAACATCGGAAACGGCGCGCGTATAGGGATCGATGCCGGGCTCGCTTCCGCACATGGCCGCATACCGCGACCGGTTCCTGCCGGGCAGGCTTACAGCGACACGCGGCTGGAGGATGCCGTATCCCTCGCAAACACGCTGCTTGGCTTCGTCGTATCGAGCCCGATTCAGCGGGTGCGCCATGGTGCCTACAAATTGCCACGCTGCATCGCGCGGCAGCTCGGTATCCGTGTCCAGAGTGATCACATACTTCACGTTCGATAAGACTGTCCTGTCGCCAAGGACAAGCGAAAAACGATCGCCCGCTTGCTTCCCGTCCCGTAGGAGAGCATTCAATTCCGCCAGTTTTCCCCGTTTGCGCTCGTAACCCATCCAGATCCGCTCCTGAGGATTCCAGCGACGGGGGCGATGGAAAAGGAAGAAGGGGGCGCCTTGGGGGCTGCCATACTTGGTGTTCAGCCCTTCTATTCCCCGACGGGCAAGACGCAACAGCGGCTCATCCTCGGTCAGCGTTTCCTTTTCCGCGTCTCGAAAATCGGTCAACAGGCCGAAGTGCAGGTTAGCGTCCCGGTTTGCCAGAAACCGCACTTCCAGCGCCTCGATCAGAGCCTCTATATTCTGCGCGTTCATGAGCATCGTCGGAACCACTGCCAGTGTGCGGAATTCCGGTGGTATCCCTTTGGAAAAGTCCAGGCGCGGCAGCGGATGGGGCTTCATCAGCAGCGTTACCAGCATATTTACCAGCGCAATCGCCAGTTGACTTGTGCTCAGAACCAAAAGGAGCCAGATGAAAGCAATTGCCCATCCCGGCATTGAACCGCTATGCGCCTTCGCCAGTAACCACCCGGCAAAGATTGCTGTCATCATCGTGATTGCGCCCAGATAGAGGGGCAAAGGAAACCGGCGGCTCCATCTCTGCAAATGCTCAGACAGAGAATGGTGCACCAAAAGCGCTCGTTCGAGTTGGGGTAATTCCTTGTCAATCAGGTAGAAACCCACATGTGCCGCGCGTTCATCGCCGCCTTTTCCATCTGCACCATCCTGCGCCAACCGGATCGCCATACTCGCCACCTCGGTCTCGGAAAAACGGCTGTGTTTCGCTATCTTTTCCACAACATGGCGGTAACGGTCACGGGTAGAAAAATCCATTTCACTGTAAGCGTCGCCGGGATCCTGGCGGAGAGTCTGGTCGACAACACTCATGGTCTCGACGAATTCGCGCCAGTCCATCGCGCTCAGGAAACGAAGGCTGCCGATGCTGTTGCTCATGGATACCTGATCGGCAGCCTGTTGTTGGTTCTCCGCCTGCACCAGTTGCTGGATCGTCTGACCGCACTCCGCCAGCCGCTGTTCAAGCCAGGTAAGCGGCAATGACAGAGCTGGGCCCTGTCCCTGCAGGCGGCGGGTAATTTCCGCAATAAACGAGCCTACCAGCGGCGGGTTTGATCGCGCCATGTCTGCGATCACCATAATCAGGCTCTTCGGGTCCCTCGTGGCGCTCTCCGTCATCTGGTCTGCCCAGTAATCGGCCAAGCTGCGATCAATTCGATCGGTAGCGATCCGGGCGGCAACGCGTCGGAGATTCTCGATTAAGGCCAGGCTCAGCATGATGGGAATGGCCCACAATTCTCCCAATTTCAGGGCGGTGACAGTCTGGTAGGCGGCGACAAATCTGCTGAGATTCTCGGGATCTACCCTTCCATCGCCATGCAAGATCATCTCCAGCGCAATGTCATAGACGCGGGGTAGAGCAGCCGACGAACCATTCATCAGGCGAGGAAGTTCCCGGCTGTACCCCTCTGGCAGATGCCTTCGGGCGGTGCGTATCTGCTCTTCAATTAAATAGAAATTATCGAGCAGCCATTCCCCCGCCGGTGTAATCCGACGGTTTGCCTTAACAGCATCCGTCAGCAAATTGTAAACGCCAACCAGGAGGCTTTCATTCTCAGCCAGTCGCGCCAGCAGCCTGTCCGGAGCTCGTCCCGGACTTAACGTGTGTGAGTCCGCGAGAATCTTGCCATGCTGCTCCATCTGATCGGCGCTGAATAACTCCGCTCGCAGCGGCGGCTCGGAACAGGCGAACTTTTTTGCTAAACCGTTTCCGTAAAGTCTTGCCCACAAACGGGGCAGGTTCTCGAAAATGGTCTTATTGATAAACTTCACTTTTCTAATTCCCCCTGTGAACTTGTACCACACTTAATGGTAAAGTTCCGGATTATTATGTCAGGCGTTGCCGGATATTGCTTGACATTACTTATTATGGGAGTAGACTCATAGCACAAAGTGATTGACTCTAAAAATTGAATATTATCCTTTCCCAATATAGGGAAGTGGAAACTTGGATCTTCAAGCCCTGTCCATTTACGATGCGACGGGGTTTTTTTGTTTGCGAGAGGAAGGGATTACCGCGTTGATAATTGGCAGAAGGTTTAACAGGGTGTCAGAAGGCACCTCTGACTTAGGGGGATTACCAATGATGGACTTAGGGAGGCGTATCAATGACAAAATTTAAGGAAGCATTATCACTGACCAGAGAAACTAAGGGTAAGATTAAGGTTGGATTTTGGGGGCTAATTGGTGGGGCAATTATCGCCATGATCGTCGGCTTTAATTGGGGCGGTTGGACAACCTCCGGCACGACGCAGAAGATGATCGAGGAAGCAACCTTGAAGAGCCAGGTGGCGATCTGCGTTGCCCAAACTATGGGAGCACCAAAAGACAAAATGGTAGAATTACAGAAATTGCAGAGCTATGAGAGATCTGATTATATTGCCAAAGGGGGTTGGGATAAAATGCCCGGGCAAAAAGAGGCCGGCTCCGGTGTAAGCCAAGGCTGCGCTGAAGGACTTCAGCCTTTACTGTCGCTGTCGATGCGATAAAAATTAATCGTGACGCTGTTTAGCAATTGATAAAGAAGGGGGTGCCGCTCAGGCACCGATGCCTTGGTTGGTCCACTCGGGCAACGTCTGTCTGAGCTCCTCCCCCTGCACGATTTCCTTCTCCGACAGAAGATGAGCCGGGCTATCCAGGAATTTCCGGCGTTCAAAAAGAATGTTGCGCTTTAACAACCGCCTTTTACTTCTACCCCGGCGGTTTTATCGTGGTTGTCGTTGATAATGTACTTGATGTCGTGGTCGGCGCCACTGAAGTCGTTGGCGCTACCGTGGTCGTGGTCGGTGGCACCGTGGTTGTTGCCAACACGGAGGTAGTTACCACTGAGGTAGCGAAAATTGTTGACCCCGCAGTGGTCGGTACCACCGAGACGGATCCTGTCGGTGGCATCGTTGTTCCCACCGAACTGCTTCCCGCAGTGGTAACTGGTGTTACTCCTCTTTTGGAGCCCGTAAAGTTTCCTTGTTTAAGAGTGCCAACATTAACCCAGTTTCCTTTAATATTTCCCGACAGGTCGAGCGTCCCGGTAAACGTGGCCCCGCCTGCCGATGATCCCATAACTGCCGTACCATTGGCGCTTATCTGCCCTTTAACGGTAACGGGGCCGGAATTACCCGCCGCCGTCCCGGAAATGGATCCGGTGGCAGTGACGGTTATCTGCCACATCCCTGCATCATCACCGCCCAGAGTGCCGCTATAGTCGCCGGCATAAGTCGCCACCAGATTGGCCAACGATTGGCCCAACTGTGTTGCAGCGGCAGTTGCGCTCAGCATTTGCGTCTTTCCCGTCGCTTTAATAACCGCCAGGGCGCCGGCATCGGCATTAAATACATTGGGGGCGGCATCGAAATTTATGGTTTTACCCTGCGCTTTCAAATCGCTCATCGCAGTGATGGCGGCCGCCGGAATCACGATCTTCACCGTCAAATTTCCTCCCGCATCAAGCGATTGGAGAAAGGCCGCAATATTCTGTACTTTCTGGTTGGTGGCATCAGCGGCACCCGGCACTAAATCCACCACGGTAACGGTGGGCCGGGCCTTCAGGGCATCGCCAATCTGTATTCCACCCAGAGAAAATTTGACTGTTTCGCCTTCCAGGTATTTGAATTGCCCATTCGCATCGGTTGTACCGGACAGGCTTTCCGTACTGTATTCAATCCCCTGAACGGGGGAATCAAAAAAAACACCGCTTTGTAACTGGCTGGTTCCGCCGGGGCTGGAAGAACCGCCTCCCCCACAAGCCAGGATAATGGCTGCTACCGTCAGTAAGAGAAAGACGACTGCAAGACAAACACCTCCACCAATGTGCCGGCGTATACTTTTCATTGTTTCCTCCTTAGTTGGCTAAACGAAACAACCAATTACCGGCCCGCGGACCACCGGAGATCAACCGTGAAAAAACTATTAATAAAACCGATTGCTGTCAAGTATTTTATAATATTACTACATTACGGCAGCAAAGGTCACAATTTTGGCTTTTGTCAGGATTTACCGAATTCCTTTTCGATCCGCGCCATCGCCTCTTCCAGCCGGTTGTCGGGTACCGTGAGAGAGATGCGGATATAGCCCTCACCATACTGGCCGTAAGCTGTCCCGGCGGCTACCACGACCGCCGTCTTTTCGAAGAGCCGGTTGGTGAATTCGATGGCCGTCATGCCCGCCGGCACGGGCACCCAGAGATAGAAGGTACCTTTGGGGGGTTGGAAAACGATCCCGATCTTCTCGAGGGTCGCCAATACCCGCTCCCGGCGGCGGGAATAGATGCTCAACATATGGGCAATATTCCCTGTTTCCTCTTTGAGGGCATGGAGCGCGGCAAACTGGATGGGATTGAAGATACCGGAATCGGTGTTTTCCTTGACCTTGCTCATGGCAGCGATAAGTTCGGTGTTGCCCGCCGCCATGCCGATACGCCAGCCCGTCATGTTATAAGGTTTGGACAGGGAGTTAAGCTCTACTCCCACTTCCCGGGCCCCCGGCACCGTCAGAAAACTCAGCCTTTCCTGGCCGTCAAACAGGATTTCACTGTAGGGGTTATCATAGCAGACGGCGATGTCATGGGCTTTGGCAAAGGCCACCGTGCGGTCGAAAAATTCCCGCGTCGCACAGGCGCCCGTGGGATTGTTCGGGTAATTCAGGAACATGGCCGTGGCCCGCCGGACAATATCCGGCGGCAGTTCTTCGTAAACGGGCAGATAGTTGTCTTTGGCCAGGATTGGCATGTTAAAGGGCACCCCACCGCCCATCAGGATGCTGGAGCGGTAGGCGGGATAGCCGGGGTCCGTCATCAGGACCACGTCACCGGGATTCACCCGGGCCAGAACAAAATGATGGCATCCCTCTTTGGACCCGATCAGTCCCAGGACTTCATCGGCGGCGTTCAGGGTAACGCCGTAACGTTCCTGGTACCAGCGGACCACCTCCTGGCGGAAGGCCAGCATGCCTTTTTCCTCATCCGTGGGATAGCGGTGGTTTTCCGGGTCCCGTGCCCGGAGGCACAACTCGTCGATGATGCCGGGCGGCGTGGGCTCCACGGGATCGCCGATGGCCAGGCTGATGACATCCACCCCCTCCGACTTGGCTTTGGCAATTCTTTTCCGCAATTCCATGAAAAGGTAGGGTGGAATCTTTGTTAGACGTTCAGCGGTTTGCACAGTATCTCCTCCTTTATTATTATTCCTTGAAGGCTTCTTCCCACAGCAAGCCCTGATAGACTACTTTGGCGGCCCCTTCCAGATATACGTTCCGGTAACCCGCTTCCGTACGGTCGAAATAGATCTTCAGCCGCTCGCCGCTCTGCACCAGAACCTCCACCGGCGAGGACACCAAGCCCCGCCAGTCGGCAATGAGCGCGCTCGCCGCGGAACCGGTGCCGCAGGCCAGCGTTTCATCCTCCACGCCCCGCTCATAGGTGCGCACCTGGATGGTGTGGCTGTCCAAAACCCGGACAAAATTGGCGTTCGTGCCAGCCGGCCGGTAATGTTCATGGTAACGAATTACATTCCCGGTCCGGCAGACGTCAAAATGTTCCAGGTCATCCACAAAGTGGACCACATGAGGGACCCCCGTGTTAATGCTGCTTACGGTAAGCTTTCCCGCTGCCGTTTCCAGTGCATGGTCCAAAGCAAGCTCCCGCGGGTCCGTCAGACGGAGCTTCACCGTTTCCCCGTTCACGGTAGCATCGATAATGCCGGCCCCTGTTTCAAAGGACATCTGCGCCGGGGCGATTTTTTTGAGCAGGGCAAAGCGGGCGGCGCAACGTCCGCCGTTGCCGCACATATCCACTTCACTGCCGTCGGCGTTAAAAAACCGCCAGCGAAAATCGGCGCGCTCCGATTTCTCAATAATGATCAAGCCATCGGCCCCGACGGCGCCTTTGCGGGCACACAGCCTCGGTACCAGGGACACCCATTCGTCAGCGGTCAGGGTACCGTTGAAATTGTCAATCAAAATGAAGTCATTGCCACTGCCGCTCATTTTAAAAAATTCAATCAAGTAACACCTCCCCCTGCCTCAGGCAATTGATGATCATTTCCGCATAGCAGTCCGCCGCCCCGCCGTTGGCCGCCACCAGACGGCGCCCCGCCTCGCCCCGGAGGGCCATTGCCGCCGGATCGGCCAGGAGCTGCAGAATTCCGTCCCTGAGTTCGCCGCCGTCCCGCACGGTAATCCCGGCCCCCGCAGACTCGAGCAGCACCCTTTCCTCCCGGAAGTCATCCATGTGAGGGCCATAAAAGACGATCTTGCCCCAGGCGGCAGCCTCCAGGATATTCTGTCCGCCTTTCGGCACCAGACTGCCCCCGCAAAAAACCACGGTCGCCAGGCCATAAATCTTGAACAGCTCGCCAATGACATCCACGATTATCATCCTTTCCTCATGACGATTGCGACCGCAGACAAGCTCCGTCATCGTGACGACGTCCGCCAACCCCTTTTCCCGGGCCAGGCGGAGCACGGCGGGCGCCCGTTCAACATGGCGCGGCACCATAATCAGCTTACAATCGGGATGGGAAAGAAGGATTTCCTTGTAAACAGCAATGATAATCGCCTCCTCGCCCTCATGGGTGCTGCCGGCCACCAGGACCAATTCGCCGGGCGCAATCCTCAGACGTGTCCTCATCTCTTCCAGCAAAACCGCGGAAGACTGGGCAGCCAGGCTATCGTACTTGGCGTTGCCGCAGACTTGCACTTTTGCCGCCGGTGCCCCCAGGCGCAGGAATCGCTCGGCGTCCCGCCCGGAAATAACGCCTATACCCGCGAAAGCACTCAGAATGCCCTTCCAGAAAAACCGCGTCAGCGCATACTTGCGAAAAGAACGGGGGGAAAGACGCCCGTTGGCCATCATGACCTGCACGCCCCGGGTCCGGCAGTAACGAATAAAATTCGGCCATAGTTCCGTCTCCATGAGCACAAAGACATCAGGACGGACTCCGTTGATCGCCCGGCGGACGGCGCCGGAGAAATCGAGGGGATAATAGATAAAAGTATCGGCAGCGGCAATCATCCGGCGGGCCATCTCCTGCCCCGTGTCCGTTGTTGTGGAAAGAATGATCGATGCCCCGGGCACGCGCCGTCTGAGTGCCGCGGCGACAGGCGCGGCGGCCGTCACTTCACCCACCGATACAGCATGCAGCCAGATGCGGGGACGGCCCGTCAGACTGGCGGGGAGATTCGCCGGCAGGAAACCGAACCGCTGGCGAAACCCCTGCCGGTATTTCCCCGCCACCAACATCCTGGTTGCATACCAGGGCACCAGAAAGAGAGCGGCGATCCAGAGCAGGATATTGTACAATATGAGCATTCCAGTCCTCTTCCCAGGCCACCTTCGAGTGTCTTTCCGTTCTTTTCACCCCGCAGGTAAAAGCGGCGGTTGAAGTCTGGCTCAGCAAACAGCGCGGTTTTAGTATCATGACCGGCAGAAAAAGTGCAAGCAAAAGAGGCATGATACACCGGCGTTGGCACGTTCAGGCCCTCTTGCGACTTGCCGATAGGTCATTGACAGAGGGAAGAGAATCATGTAGGAATGTTGATAACTTGTAGTGTGAAAGGGAACCCATGAAAAAGATTGCCCCTTCAATTCTTTCCGCTGATTTCGGCCGCCTGGCCGAGGAAATTGCCGCCGTGGAAAAGGCCGGCGCCGACCTGATCCATATCGACGTCATGGACGGCCACTTCGTTCCCAATATTACCATCGGCGCCGGAGTGGTTGCCGCCCTGAGGAAAACGACCCGTCTTCCCTTCGACGTGCACCTGATGATAGAAAACGCCGATCGCTACCTGGAAAGCTTTGTCAAGGCGGGAAGCGACATCGTGACTGTCCATGCCGAAGCCACACCTCACCTCCACCGCACGGTAACCATGATCCGGGAACTGGGCGCGAAGGCCGGCGTCTCCCTTAACCCGGCCACTGCCCTCGCGCAGGTGGAAGAAATTCTGACCGATGTGGACCATCTCCTGGTCATGACGGTAAATCCCGGTTTTGGCGGCCAAAAATTTATCGCGGGCATGCTTTCCAAAATCAGAAAATCCCGGGAACTGATAGCCGCCGTTGCTCCGGGCGTTTTAATCGAAGTCGACGGAGGAATTACCCTGGAAAATATTGCCGCCGTTGCCGAGGCCGGCGCCGATATAATAGTGGCGGGGCAGGCGATCTTCGGGCAACCGGATTACGGAGTGACGATCGCCACGATGAAGAGGACCCTGGCATCAATGTAGAAGGGAAGCCGGTCGTGAACCGGCCTCCCTTGGCAATATTCCCGGGCCACTAAATTCAACAAAGACTACTTATTGTAACCATAGACCCCCTTGCCGCTCTTTCTGCCCAGGCGTCCCGCCCTTACCAGCTTCCGCAGCAAAGGCGCCGGTTTATACTTGTCTCCCAGCTCCCTGTGCATCCCTTCCATAATGTGGAGCAGCGTATCGTTGCCGATCAGGTCGGCCAGGGCCAGGGGGCCGATCGGATGATTGCAGCCGAGCACCATGCCCTTATCGATATCTTCCGCGCTGGCGATGCCTTCTTCCAGGGTATAAAAGGCCTCATTGATCATCAGGCAGAGGATCCTGTTTACCACAAAAGCGGGTGCTTCATTGACCACGATGACTTCCTTACCCAGCTTTTTTCCCCAGTCCTTGGCTGTTTCCAGTGTCTCATCGGATGTTTCGCAGCCTTTGATCACCTCAAGGAGCCGCATGACCGGCACGGGATTGAAAAAATGGGTGCCGATAAAGCGGTCGGGCCGCTTGGTGACGGCAGCCATTTCCGTGATGCTCAGCCCGGAGGTATTGGTAAAGAAGAGGCACCGGGGAGACACAACCGCCTCCAACTCCGCATAAACCTTCTTCTTGACGTCCATCACTTCGAGAATGACCTCCACAACCACATCAGCATCGCCCGCCGCTTCCTTCAGATCAAGCGTCGGCTTGATCCGGCCCAGGATCGCATCCATCTCCTCCTGGGTCCTTCTGCCTTTTTCCACATCACGGCTCAGATTCTTCCGGATCGTATTCATGCCGCCATCGATGAAACGTTGTTCTATGTCCCGCATGGCTACCTTGAACCCCGCCTGGGCGCACACCTGGGCGATGCCGTTGCCCATCAAACCGGCTCCTAAAACACATACTTTATTGATTTCCATGTCCCTGCTCCTTCCTGTGCCTGTGAGTTATTGTCACTGTTTCTCCCCTTGCACCATTCTCAGCCCCGGAGAGGGCGAGGGGCATCCATATTTATTATTATAAACGGATAAGCGCTTTAACGAAATTTTTTTCTGCCCGATAACCGCAGAAAATGATATCTAACTTACTAATTCCTTTGCTCCTGCGTCCGGGGCAGACAGACTTCCATTATGAAACGCTCCAACATAAGTTGGGGGTCTCTGCCCGTGGAGCGCAGGGCAAGGTCCATTTGGGCCAGCGACTCCAGCTGCCCGATCAGGACATCGAGCGGGAAATTCCCGGCATTCTTGAGCAGGCGAAAAAGCACATAGGGGTGTTGGCCGGACAGGAGGCCCGGACCTTCCTTGTCTTTGCCGCCCCAGGCTTTGATCGCCGGATAGACGCTGCTCTGAAACCGGCTGTAGTCCATATTGGTCTTGTAGGATGCCAGTTTCCCGGACTTCATAAGGAGCTGGGCATAAAGCAGCAACCGGATCTCCCTGGTCAACATCTTCATAATGACCAGATGGTGGATACCCTGCTCCAGCAAGCCTTTCAAAATAGCCAGCGCCTGCGGCGCTTTCTTCTCCACCAGGGCGGCCGTTAATTCAAAGACCGTATCGGCCTTGCTTTTCCCGATAACCGCTTCTACAGCTTCCACATCTATTTCCGCAGCCTCGCCGGTGTAGGCGGCCAGCTTTTCCAATGCTCCCATGGAGTCCCGGAGGTCAAAGCCCGTTTTACCACCCATGGCCTCCCAGGCCGCCGGTGTTAATCTTTTTCCCCTCCGGCCCAGGAATTCCTGTGCCGTTTCCAGAAGCAGGAACTTTTGCTTGGCCTCGCCCTTGACCTGCGGAAAGTACAGGACCTTAGCCAGGCCGGCTACTTGCTTGAAGGCCTGTTTTCTCTTATCCACCACCTGTGCCGTTAAAATCAGGTGGTTACCTTGCGGTAGCCCGCCGGCAAGGACCTTCGTCAAACCTTCCCCATCATCAACGGCGGCCGTTGTTTCGCATCCCTCTGCGGCGCACACCTCAACTGCTTTGGGGAGCCACAATTCCCTGTCTTCACCGCTGTCGCCTTCCACAGTTTTCTGCCATTCTTCCGAGGTAATCCTTTTCCAGCCATCATCCCGGAGGTCGGCCAGTTTCCAGCCGGTAAGCTTGAGAAATTGGGTAAAGTCACCGGCGGCCTGCCGGGGACTTTTTCCCAGCTCTTCACGAATTCTCCTGATCAGGCCCGGTAAAACTTTTTTCGTTTGAAAGAGGGTCGTGTTCTTTACCAGGATAACCTTACGACCCGGAAGAAGCGGCACGGTAAGCAGCGCCTGGCAGATTGCGGCAATACTTTCCTGCCCCCCGGCCACGGAAAAAAGATTCAGGTCCCGGTCTGCGGGAGGAAGGAGAAGATCGACTATTTTATTCAGGGCTTCCTGGACAAGGTAGTCTTCTTCTCCATAAATAAGGTAGCAGGGCGCAACATCCCCTTGCTTGATGCTGCTCAGAATCCTGGACAGGCTTAACGCACTGTCACCCGCTTGAGTTTCCATCTGCCGGCTCACATATTAGTAAATTAGAAATTTTCCTACGTCTCGTTGGTAATAAATAATTTCGTTAACGCCTTTGTCCTCTTTGCAGGACTTATCCCGTTTATCGGGGTTAGAATGGAAGAATTTTTTCGCAGGGGATCAAACAATGACGTATTTCTGAATATGCCTTACCACTTCCTCAGGATCATCGATAATTTCGATAAGGGACAGGTCATTGGCGGAAATCTTGCTCTCCCGCAATATCGTATCCTTTATCCAGTCGATCAGACCCCGCCAGAATTCACTACCCATAAGTATGACGGGAAAGCTTTTTATCCGCTTGGTCTGCATGAGGGTCAGCGCTTCAAACAACTCATCGAGCGTACCAAAACCGCCCGGCAGTACGACATAAGCCATGGCGTACTTGATAAACATGACCTTGCGGATAAAAAAGTACTTGTATTCGAGACTTACATTGGCATAGGGGTTGGGTTTCTGTTCAAAGGGGAGACGGATGTTCATCCCGACGGATTTGCCTCCCGCTTCCATGGCGCCCTTATTGCCCCCTTCCATGAGCCCCGGACCGCCGCCGGTAATGATGCTGAATCCCTCTTCCGCCAGCCGGTGGGCAAGATACTCCGCTTTCCGGTAATAGGGATCGTCCGGCTTGACCCGTGCCGATCCAAAAATGGTGACTGCATTGCCCACTTCGGCAAAAGACTCAATCCCCTCTACAAATTCGGCCATAATTCTGAAGATGCGCCACGACTCTTCGATAGAAAGCGAATCGATCAGGTATTGTTTTTCAGCCAAATTTTGCCCCCTGATTAAATTGACCGAAGACGCTGAAGAAAGCCTCGCCGAACTAAACTAACCCCGATAAACGGGATAAGTCCGGCAAACAGGATAAATGCGTTGACGGGATTGTTTAGCAAATAATCCCTAACTTACTAATGCGTTAACGAAATTCCTTCCCCGCGGAAGGCAATTTCTAACTCACTAAAAAGTTCTTCGCCTTTGCACCTTGGCCAGTCTCCTCCTGGCTTCGATCGCTTTGCGCTTCCTTTTGACAGAAGGTTTCTCGTAAGCCCTGCGCACCTTCAATTCCTTGAAGAGGCCGCTTTTCGACAGTTTGTTCTTTAGAACTTTTAAGGCTTTTTCGATATCATTATCAAACACTTTTACTTCCAAACTGATTTCTCCTTTCTTTTATGATGATGAGAGATGGTTAGGTCCTTCCAGACATAAAAAAAGGGCAGTACGGCCCTGCACCTGGTTCAGTGCCGTCATCTACCCTTTCACTGTGGCAAATATATTAAATCACGCTCCTCACTTGGCGATAATACGCTCTAATGCTCCCAAAAACTCTTCATTTTCCTTCTGGGTCCCCACAGTGACCCGCATACAATTTTTAAGGCTTCCGCCATTAGGAAAATTTTTGATCAGAATCCCCTGCCTATAAAGATTTTCGTATACATGATCCGTATCTAAAAGGCAACTAAAAAAAATGAAATTGGCAGCGGACGGATAGGGCCGAATTCCGGGCAGCTGTTGCAAGTCATGAAAAAGTCTATTTCTTCGACCGACGATTTCCGCTGCCTGCTCTAAAAACACCCCCTCGTGGTCCAGATAGAAACCGGCAGCCACCTGGGATAAGGCATTAAGATTATAGGGAAGCCTGACCTTGTTCAGTTCCTGCACCAAGGGTGGAGCAGCAACCAAGAAACCGATTCGCAGCGCCGCCAAGCCGATCTTTGATAAGGTCTTCAGAATGACCAAGTTTTCGTACTTTCCCAGAAGGGGAAGAAAACTTTGTTCCGAAAAATTGCCGTACGCTTCATCTACTACGACCAGTCCGGGAGCCTTCTCCAGCAACTTTTCCATTTTGGCCCGGGAAAAACAATTACCTGTGGGATTGTTCGGGTAGCTCAGAAATAGCAGCCCTGGTTTGTAAGTCTCTATCTGCTCGAGTATTGCCGGCAAGTCGAGATCGAAATCACTGCCGAGAGGCACCTCCAGGACCTCATGCCCGTTATTCCGGGCACTGATCCGATACATGGCAAAGGTGGGCAGGGGCACCAGGACGTGGGTTGCAGCCAGGGCATTACAGAGGATTTGAATCAGCTCGTCGGAACCGTTGCCGACCATAAGCATAGCGCCGGCAACGCCAAACCTTTCCGCAAATCCGGCCAACAGCTTGGTTGAACCTGCTTCCGGATAACGGTTAAGGGGCACCCTGCGGAGCGCGGCCATGAGATCACCGTGGAGTGCAGGGGGCAGAGACAGGGAGTTTTCATTGGCATCGAGTCTGATCGGGGCCGTTAATATCTCCGCCGCATAGGCCTTCTGTCCGCGAACCTCGCTTTTAATGAGATCACAAAGATGCGCTTGCAATTGGTACTACCTTTAAGAAATTGCTTTCCGCTGGAAAGCAATTTCGTCAACGCCCTTATCCCCTTTATCGGGGTTTGGCCTCAGTCCACATCGGCTTCCTCTTCCGCTTCCTCAACCAGAAATTCATGATATTCCCGCAAATCCAGCAGGTCATCCAATTCTTCCTGACAGTCCATTTCCACAACTATCATCCAGCCCGTGTCATGGGGGTCGCTGTTGACAATTCCTATGTCGTCCAATAGATCTTCATTGACGCTCACAACCTCGCCGCTAATCGGAGAAATTAAATCTATCACCCCCTGGCTCGCGGCCTCGATCGTGCCGAACGGTTCATCTCTTTCCAGGTAGGTCTCGGGCTCCGGCAATTCGATGGAAATTGCCTCACCCATTTTTTCCTGGGCATAATCGGTAAGGCCGACGGTGACAAAATGGCCTTCAACCCTCACCCACACATGTTCGCGACTGTACAATAAATCATCCGGAAATACTTTCATCGCCAAAATCCTGTATTGTTATTTAATAAGTTAGAATCTTTTTGCGTTTTTCGAAAAAAAGCCGTTTACACACCTATACCGTTCAGGGTCATGTCCAGCAAATTTTAAGAAAGGGCTGCAATTTATAAGACAGTCAGGTCCTTGGGCACTTTACTTAAAACCTCACAATCATTCTCGCGCACCAGAACCATATCCTCAATTCTGATCCCCCATTTGCCGGGAAAATAAACCCCCGGTTCAATCGTTACCACCATCCCGGCTTCCAATACTGCCTTGGAAGGTGCGGCAATTCGCGGCGGCTCATGGACATCGAGTCCGGTACCATGGCCGGTGCCGTGCGAGAAAAACCGTCCCAATCCCGCCGCCTCGATGCAAGCCCTGGCGATGCGATCGATCTCAGCGCAGGCAACGCCAGCCTTTACGGCGGCCAGCGCCTGATCGTGAGCTGCCTTGACGATTCCGTACGCCTCCTGGAACGGGGCCGAAGCCTGGCCTAAGACAAAGGTGCAGGTCTCATCGGAATGATACCCTTGATAAACGGCCCCATAATCCATTACCAAGGTGTCTCCCGTCCCCAGTAACCTCGAACCGGGAGCGGCGTGAGGCAGCGCCGAATGCATCCCCGAGGCGGCAATGGTCGGGAAGGATACGCCCCCGGCACCGTTTTGCCTCATGCGGTATTCCAGTTCCAAGGCAACATCCCTTTCCTGCATACCCGGCTTAATATCTTCCAGGAGCGCCAGCAGCGTCCTTGACGCAATGACCGCCGCCGTCCGCAGGTTGGCGATTTCCCCCTCATCCTTTACGGCCCTGATGTTGACAAGGTCGCCGGACAATGGCTGCAGGCGGACGGTAGAAACTTTTTCTTTCAGCTTACCGTAGGTTTCAACGGTGACCGCCGCGGCCTCAAACCCGATATTTCTCATCAACTCGCCGGCCAGGACTTCCGCAATCCCCTCAACCTTCTCGCGATATTGAAAAACAGTTGTCCCGCTCGCCTCTTCACCAGCCTGGGTGGTGTAGCGACCATCAACCATCAGCACCGACCGGTCGCGTTCCAGAAGGAACGCCCCGTCGCTGCCCGTGAATCCCGTCAGATATCGAATATTCTGCAGGTCAAGAAAAAGCAGGGCATCGAGGTCGTCGGTCAGCAAAATCCGGCGAACGCGGGATCTCCGGTCGGCAAACCCTGACGCTTCAGGCGGCATGGCTTCTCATCCTCTCTATGTTTTGCAGCCAGCGGTTCAATTCTCTGAGAATGGCGCCGGACTTCGGCAATTCGAGTTCGTCCGCCCGCAGTAACTCGCCACTGCCCCGAATTTCTCTCAGCAGGGCCAGAGCCCGCTGGTTGGTCTTATCCTCTTGGAGGATTGATTCCAACATCTCGGCCGCCACATCCGGATGGCCTTGCTTCAGGTACAGCTGGGCCATCGTCACCGTTTGCAGACCGGGAAATGAAGGCCGGCCGGCGCTTTCTTCCTCCGGTTCTTCTGCAGGAAAAATATCTTCGACATGCGGCGAAGACAGGGTGTGGATTTTTTTTATTACCTCCCGGGACATTTCCACTTCGGGATTCAAGGTCACAAATCTGCGGTAGAAGGTGACAGCCTCCTGGCTAAGGCCCGATTGCCGGCAAATGTCGCCCATCCGGGCATAGATCTGTGACATGCCGAAAATGGCTTCATCGATCTCCTTTAACATCTGCTTAACGTTATCCAGCTTACCCAGACGGGTCCAGGCATGGCAGACTACCACCCGTGCTTCGGAATCGCGGGGAAAGCGGCTCAGCCAATCCAGAGCCAGATCCTGTGCCGCCTGAAACAATTCCTGCGACAAAAAAGATTCTGCCTTGGCCAAGAATGCATCTTTTTCGCTGTTCTCGCCGGCAGTCATCTTCTCCCATCCGCACAAAGAATTGTTAGTAAGTTAGGGATTGTTTGCTAAACAATCCCGTCAACGCATTTATCCTGTTGGCAGGACTTATCCCGCTTGGCGGGACTTATCCGTTTATCGGGGTAGATAAAACACGTTAATTTTACGGCAAACATCGCGAAACGGCCGCACGCTAACACAGCTTTTTGGAAAGTGTCAAGCAGGAAATTAGTGGAATCTTAAGCAAGATTTCAGAAACATTTTCTGAGCTTGAAGAGGATATTATGCCTCTTGACTAATTGCTTCAACCTACGCCGACATATGCTTCTTCAAAAGTTCCAGATCGTGGATGGTAATGGAATTCCGTGAAGTCGATATATAACCTTTGCTGCGGAGGACCTTTAATTCCTTGTTGATGCTCTCACGGGAAACACCGAGGGTATCCCCCAGTTCCTGCTGAGATATTTTCAAAGAACAGGCAGGCTTTTTTTCTCCGCCGCCGATGATCGATTCAGCCAACTCAACGAGTTTGTTGATTAAGCGGGCCGATAAATTCAGAAAACACATCTCAGCCAATAATTTATCCGTTCGGCGCAATCTCATGGATAGTGAAGAAAGCACGGCACGGACGGCATTGTCGCTGCCTTTCAGGAAAGAGAGAAAGTCCTTCCGATTGAGAGCATAAAGTTGAGAATCCTCCAAGGCCACGGCATCGGCGGAACGGGGTAAATCGTCCAGCAGGGCCATCTCTCCCAAAAATTCACCCTCGCCGAGGATCGCCAGCGTCACCGTATCCATCCGCCGGGAAACGGATATCTTTATGCGCCCCTGCAGGATTATATACAACGCCGTCCCTTCATCGCCCTGCCGGAAGAGGACCTCTCCCTTTCTCAGGCTATTCCGCCGCAGCAGGTTTGCCAGACGCTGCTGATCGACCTCGGCCAGGGATGCGAAAAGGGGAATTTTTTTAATTATGTTGATTGGTGTAACCACTGGCCATCTCCCTCCGTGAGGCATATCACACATAAAATGTGAAACAGTTCACATAGTTAAGTGTTATAACTCTTGACGTTAAGATAATCTATCTTTATTCTGGATGCAAGTAAAATTGCAAGGGAGGAGATATCCGTGGGGCAGGGAAAAGAGATAATGAGGAACGGCTTTTCTCTCGTTGAACTCCTGATCGTTCTGACAATTGTGGGAATCTTGGCCGCCATCGCCATGCCCGGTTATCAGACTTTTATGGCCCAGAGACGTTTGAACGGGGCGGCGCGACAAATTATGTCGCACCTGATGCTGGCCAGGCAGCGGGCAGTTACTCAAAATCATCAATGCAAAGTATTCTTTGATTCCGGCACTCATTCTTACACGATCCTGCACGACAGCGATAACGACGGCACGGCCGATACAGGCGAAAATACCGAGGCAAGAAACATTCGGCAGAATTATGATGATATTTCTTTCAGCGCCACTGCCGATCCGGTTTTTCACCCTCAGGGTACAGCAGCCTCCGGGATGACGGTGACCATCACCAGCGCCGGAATAAGTTCTGCAAGATATGTCAAAGTGGCAGCAACCGGGCGGGTGAAGATCGATGACACACCCTGATCACAACCCCGATAAACGGGATAAGTCCTGCAAACAGAATAAATGCGTGAACGCAAGTATTTTTTGCCCCAGAAACCCAAGCAATAATTTCTTCGGCACCAGGAATAATGAAATTAAGAGGGCCTCCCCCTGCTTTGATCCCACCGGCGATCGCGGTTTTACGCTGATCGAAATAGTAATTGCTGTCTTCCTGATAGTTACCGCCCTGGTCGGCCTCACTTCCACAACGGTAATCGCCATCAAAGGAAATTCCTTCAGTAAAATGATGACCACGGCCACGACACTGGCGCAGGACAAGATGGAGGTACTGAAGAACAGGAGTTTTGCGAATATTTCTTCCGGCGGGCCGGAAATTGTACAGACAAGCTACACGCGGAGCTGGGCTGTCACTGACGGCTCCCCCACCGCCAACATAAAAACTATCGGGGTCACGGTAGCCTGGTCATGGCAGGGTACAAGCCATAGCGTCATTTTGAACAGCATGGTGGGCAATTAGCTTTAGCCAGTTAGAAATCAGATTCTGATCATTTTCTCAGGATATGATTTCGTTAACGCATTTATCCTATTTGCAGGACTAATCCCACTTGGTGGGGCTGATCCCGTTTATCGAGGTTGAGTCGATGGAATTTTGTATGGACAGGGATTGTTCGCAGAAAAAGATGACCGCTTTGAAGACTATTAATTATGAGCGGATGCGTGGTTTCTCCCTGGCGGAGCTGATGGTCGCCATGGCCATGGGATTAGTGGTCTTGGGTACCGCATATAATATTTTCACTGTGCAGAATAAATCCTTAAGCAGTCAAGAACAAATAGTCGAGATGCAGCAAAGCGTCAGGGCGGCAATGGACATTATCTGCCGCGACGCACGAATGGCGGGCTATAATCCCGCCGGGACAACATTTGCCGGTGTTACCGTCAATGCCTCGCAGCTGGAAATAAAGGCCGACCGGGACGGTGATGCCATTATCAGCGCCTCGGATAATGTCATTTACGCTCATGATGCCACTAATATGCGGATTAACAAAACCACAGGCGGGACTACTGAACCGTTAGCCGAGAATATCGAAGCCTTGACATTTCAATACCTGGACGCGGCGGGAAACGTAACGACATCCAGTGCCGACGTCCGCATGATCCGCATAACGATCACCGGCAGGACCGCTCTGTCCGATCCCTTATATCCTTCCAACAGCGGCTATCGGACCTATCTGTTGACGACGAACATCATCCCAAGAAATCTTTCTATTTGATCGAGGAGACCGCCAATGGCCAAACAAGTGAGGCAAAAAAGACTGGCAAATCAGCGGGGGATGGTTTTAGTGGTCTGCCTGCTCCTGGTTGTCGTTTTGCTGCTTCTGGGTGCCACCGCCATCATGACATCGACGACGGATTTAAACATTACCGGCAATTATAAGACCGGTGTACAGGCCTTTTATACCGCCGAGGCCGGTATTATAGAGGCCATGGGCCGGCTGAGGGGGGCGCATTCCGGTGCCAATTATGCGGGAGATCCCGATGCGGACAATGAATCGTGGTGGTCGGCCTACATCCTGACATCAAATTCCTGGCAGACCTCCCAAGACCCTGAATACAGCGGCAGCTACCAGAATTTCATCCCCACCTCATCCTCCCATACCAGCACGGCCATAACCGCCAACAGTCTCCAGTCAGCGATACCCTACTTCGTCAAGATCAGGCACAAAAGGGAGTTTGACGCGGAACAGGAAGGCCATACTACCGCTTCCGCCCATTATTTCGACAATGACGGGAACACGGGCACGCACACCGCTTCGTCGCCCGGGCGCATCATTTACTACGGATACGGCAATTCCGCTGCCCCCACAACGGCCCTGCAGTTCACCTCGTCGGCCGGCGTGACTCATCGACCGGTGGAGGTCATAACGGCCTACGGAAGGGTTGGTTCCAGCTTGAAAAGAATAAAGGCCGAAGTTGCTCACACCCCCGGGCCTGTTATTGTGAGTGCTATCTATGCCAAGGGCAATATTACGGGAAACGGCAGCGCTCTGACCATCAACGGTAACGATAACTGCGGCGAAGCTGCAGCCAAGCCGCCCACCTATAACCAGTCCCCCTCCACGACTAATCCCAACGGCACCCCGGTCATGGTACCGAACCCCCCGGGGCCGCAACAGGGGCCGCTGGATATCGACATAGCAAGCCACGTCAATAACTTAAAGAATTCCGCTACGGTTATCATCACGGAAGATCAGACCGGCATCACTTACGGCAGCAGCAGCAACTCCGTAACCTGTTTCTCCAACACGGATCAACCTTATAACGTTAATGGTTTAAAGATGCAGAATATTCAAGGCTTTGGAACCCTGCTGGTGGAAGGAGATCTGGAGTTGGGCGGCAACTTTAACTGGGACGGACTGATTTTATGCACCGGCGTCATCACCTTCAATGGGGGCGGCGCAGGCATAAACATCAGAGGAGCGGTGCTGGCCAATCAGACGGTAACGATCAATGGAAGCCTCGATATCAGATACGACAGTTGCATGATCGAAAAAGCTTTAAATAACCAGGCGCCGCAGATCATCAGCTGGCGGGAACTCTATTGACCTCTTTCCCTGAGGACATCCGCCGCTTTATTACCCATCGCGGAAATCTCCAGGAGCTGTTTATCGTAGATATGGCCCCACCGGCCGGCCAGCACTTTATCCCGGAACGCCCGCAAATCCTTTATAAAGGCATAGAGTTCCTCGGTTGCCATGTTGTCGACTCTTTGAAAGCGCTCCTGCAAGAGGCTAAATTCCTGCACGAGGCGCTGATCGCCACTGCTACCGTTCTTAGGAAGAGTCCCCGTCGTCGTCAGGGGCTGGGCGGCGGCTGCTGCCGGCACCGGCCCTGCCTGCGTGACGGGCGGTGACGGCGGTCCTTCAGGTACGACTCCACCTGTTGTAACTATCGATGATTTTTCTATTTTCCTGACATACCTCTTCTCAATGCCGACAAATCCCCCCATGATGTAGAATCTTATTTGGTTGCCTTCCTGCGCATACCAGGGAGTCACAAGCTCCGCGCCGGTATCAAGGTGGATAATGAAAGCAGCGTCACTGGCAACAGGAAACGTTGTAATTAGAACAAGTATCGGTAACAGCAAGATAAACTTCTTCATTACAGGAATCCTTTCCCCTACGGTGCCCGACGATGGATGAGGAACTAAGCGGCCCCGGAAAACCCGGGGCCGCTTAGAAGTTTCATTATTATTGGATGACAATTATCACTGGCACCCTGATCGTGCCCAGGAATCCATCCTGTACAGTGATCACGTCATTGAAGACAGTACCGCTGACGAGACCGGCAGGCGCCGTAAAGCTGTA
>ORJL011594566.1_pt1 | contig 24028 bp, 19 predicted proteins | sample 1779941 | NCBI WGS metagenome assembly ORJL01 (sample SAMEA104232317, study PRJEB22302) | groundwater metagenome | biome: forest; feature: aquifer; material: groundwater | place: USA | collected 2011-08-07 | depth 5.8 m
GTTTTTGCTGATCCTGTTTTTGTTGATCTTGTTTTTGCTGTTCTTGTTTCTTCTTGTCTTCTTTATTTTTCTGTTCTTGATTCTGCTTCTGATCTTGTTTCTTATCGTCTTTTTTATCGTCCTGCTTTTTGTCGTCTTGTTTTTGCTGCTGCTGCTGTTGTTGCTGTTGAAGCATTCGCTTGGCATACTCGTAATTATACTTCGTATCGGCATCTTTGGGATTAAGTTTAAGTGCCTCTTTATAAGCGGCTAAACTTTCTTCGTATTTTTTACTGCGAATGAGCGTGTTCCCAAGGTTGTGTAATGCGCCCGATTTTATTTCGGGAGATGTGGCTTTAGATGCCGCTATCTGGTACTGCTCAGCCGCTTCATCAAACCTATCCTGTTTATAGAGTGCATCACCAAGATTAAATGTTCCCTCTTCAGAATTGATGTTCTTATCGAGAGCTTTTTTATAACTCACTTCAGCATCGGAGTATTTCTTGTCTTTGTATAATGAGTTACCATCCCGAATATGGGATCGATCCGATTGAGACCATAATGGACTCACCGAGCACATGAAGAGAGCAAAAACAATAATCAGATTTCGCATGTTAATTCCAGTCTGCATTTTTTTGACGGAAAGAAAATGGCTTTGCTAACAACGATTTCCATTTTCCGATAATTGCATTTTTCCGTTCGGAAAGGAAATATTCAATGATTAAGAGAAACACTGCAATTCCAAGAAATATCTGGAAACGATCTTCAAATTCGGTAAACACCTTTGCACCGAATTCCTTCTTTTCCATGGTTTGTACTTCTTTCAAAATTTCATTTAACTCGTCTTGCTGGTTGCTGGCGCGTATGTATCTGCCATGTCCTGCATCTGCTATCTGCTGCATTCCGGATTCGTCAAGCTTGGTCATCACAACGTTTCCGTCCTGATCTTTCTTAAAACCGGTTTGAATGTTATCCTGATAAATAGGAATGGGTGACCCTTCGGGCGATCCCATGCCTATGGTATGAATGACAGCGCCCTGATCGGTAGCATCTTTCGCCGCACCGATTGCGTCGTCTTCATGGTTTTCTCCATCAGAGATGACGATGATCGCTTTGTGTTTTTTCTCCCCTTCCACAAACGATTTCAATGCAAGTTTTATTGCAGAACCGATGGCAGTGCCTTGAATGGGAATAATATCTACATCAATCGTACTGATCAATAACCGCGCCGCACTGTAATCCGAGGTTAACGGTAACTGTAAGTAGCTGTCTCCTGCAAAGACAACGATACCGATTCTGTCGTTCTCAAATTTATCCAACATGCGGGAGATTTCCTGCTTTGCGCTTTCAAGGCGATTCGGTTTGATGTCTTCCGATTTCATACTGTTGGAAACGTCGAGACAAATAAAAATATCCACACCTTCGCGTTTTACTTCTTCCATCTTAGAGCCTATTTGAGGATTGGCAATAGCAAGAATAAGAAATGCAAAGGCTGTAAATGCAAGGAAAAATTTTAGTAACGGTTTTTTACGGCTCGCATTGGGTGTTAACAAATCAAGCAGGGCAATATTACCATACCGTTTCATGGCGTTTAACCGCCATCTGCGTGCTAACCAGAAAAGGACAATCAGTACAGGCAGAATTGCCAGCGCGTACAAATATTCAGGATGTGCGAATTTTATCATGCTGATTGGTTAGGGTATCTTCTTAAATACTGTTTGAGAAAATAAAAGTTCTAATAACAGGAAAAGACCTGAGAGCATAGCCGCAGAATAGAATTCTTCTTTATGTTTTCTAAACTGCGTTACTTCAATTTTTGTTTTCTCGAGTTTATCGATATCAGCGTAAATATCTTTTAATTTTTTATTATCAACGGCGCGGAAGTATTTCCCGCCGGTCTGATCGGCTATTTTTTGAAGCACGGGCTCATCAATATCAACAGGAACATTCTGATACTGAACGCCGAATGGTGTTTGTACGGGATAGGGTGCAGTCCCGATTGTTCCCACTCCGATAGTGTACACGCGAATCCCGTAAGATTGAGCAATACCTGCGGCTGTTAATGGGTCAATGGAACCGCGATTATTAACGCCGTCAGTCATTAAAATAATTACTCTGCTTTTTGCTTTGCTGTCTTTCAATCTGCTGACAGCAGTAGCTAATCCCATCCCGATTGCTGTACCGTCTTCAACCATGCCGCTATGGACTTCTTTCAGTAATCCGACAAGTACGCCATGATCGATGGTTAATGGGCATTGGGTAAAACTTTCACCGGAAAATATCACAAGTCCGATTCTATCATTTGGCCGTCCCTCAACAAAATCGGCAGAGATTTGCTTTGCCGCTTCTATACGGTTGGGGCGGAAATCTTCCGCTAACATACTTCCGGATATATCGTTTGCAAGAACAATATCAATACCCTCAGTAGAAACCTGTTCACCGCTTGATGTTGAATATGGTCGCGCCAATGCCACTACAAGGAAAATAATAGCAAGCAAACGGAGTACAAATTGTAAATGTCGTAACCGGTGTTTCCACGTCTTAGGAACTCGGTGGAATACGGCAACGGTCGGTACCTGTAACTCCACATATTGTTGGCGGTGTTTCTTCCAATACCAAAAGATCATAAACGGAATAACAGCAAGAATAAAAAAGTATTCCGGGTTTGCGTATGCCATACCCATCATGCTTTTACCTCTTCTGTCGGCTGGGCTACAGGTTGAGCAACCGGTTGTACAATGGGTTCAACAGGTACTGTACGCCACGTTTCTTCAACAAACATTGCCGCAGTTGTTACGCTGGATGCATTTTCCTTTTCAGAGGGAATCAACTTGGCAAATTTCACATAATCCGAAAGTGTTAATAATTCTTTCAATGGTTCGCGTACATTTTTTTCTAATGAAGAAATATGTTGTGATGACATAATCTCGTCGGTAACCATTTCCATAGCCATTACATTAAATCGCCGTTCAATATATGTACGAACGATATCTGTTAATTGTGAATAATGCTCTTTTATCTTTCCGCGCTGGTAAAGATGTTCCGATTCTAATGAGCGCAATGCTTCAAGTGCTACCTCATGTGCAGGTCGTTTCGGTGCTTCGGGAATGAGGCTTTCACCTTTACGGCGTTTATTCCATACATAATAGAACAACCAGCCGAGCCCTGCCAGACCAAGAATACCGAGGATATACGGCAATAGCTCTGCAAATGTGATTGATAATGAAAGCGGCGGCTTAATATCCCGGATATCAAGATTTGTATCAACTTCAACTGTATGGACAAAAATCGGGATAGGTGATGTTTCCGCTTCTTGCTTAGTTGTATCGCCCATAACCATGAATTGAAACGGGAGTGGGGGAACAACAACGGTCCCCGAATCAAATGATGTTATGATGTAATCGGCTTTTTCAAGAACATCCGTTCCGTTTTTTTGTATCTGGACTTCACCCCGTTTAACTATTTCAATTCCTTGAAGGGAATCGGCAATTTGGGGCCAAATGATGGATGTATTATCCCGGTGTTTGACTTCCAGATGTAAGCCGAGCCAATCACCAATCATAATATTATTGGAGTCAACCTTCGCTGTTACCTGAACATCCTGTGCAAATGCAGATGTTGTAAACAGGAAGGCGAAGAAAAGGATACAAACACTCAGCGTACGATGAAAATGTCTTTGTATCAATGGTTTTTCTACCATCGTTTCTCCCTGAGTTTGAAGAATCCGATCAATGGCTCGATGTAACTCTTATCAATTTGAATATTCACATCATCAATGCCGCACCGTCGGAAGAGTTTTGTTCTGATTTCTTCACGTTCGTTCCACCATCGTGAATAGGCTTTGCGTACACCTGCATCGCTTGAGTCAACCCACATTGCTTCTTTTGTTTCGGCATCAACAACACGCATAAAACCGCTTGAAGGGAGTTCCCGTTCACGGGGGTCATATAATCTCAAAGCAACAAGATCGTGTTTCTTTCCGGCAATTTTCAAGGCATCATCGTACCCATCACCGATAAAATCGGAGATGACGAAAGCAATGCTTCGTTTTTTGATGGCGCTTGTTAAATATCGTAATCCTTCGGCAATATTGGTACCGCGTTGGTCGGGCGTAAAATCCAATAATTCCCTCACAATACGGAGGATATGGGTTCGTCCTTTTTTCGGGGGAATAAATTTCTCTATTTTATCGCTAAAGAAAATAACGCCGACCTTATCATTATTCTGGATAGCCGAGAAAGCAAGTACAGCACATAATTCTGCGGCAATTTCCTTCTTCATCTGCGTTACTGTCCCGAATTCTCCCGACGCGCTGACATCAACGACAAGCATCACTGTTAATTCGCGTTCTTCTTCAAATATTTTAATAAACGGATGATTGAAACGTGCAGAGACGTTCCAGTCAATCATTCGAATATCATCACCATATTGATATTCGCGGACTTCACTGAACGTCATACCTCTTCCTTTGAATACGCTATGGTATTCACCGGAGAAGATTTGATTCACCATCCCCTTCGTGCGAATCTCAATCTTACGGACTTTTTTAATTAATTCAGTTGATTCCATTGTTATCTAATACGAGCGTTGTTACTAAATGTAATTATTATCTTACTGAGTGTACCAAGTACCAAGTACTATTAAGGAACTTCAACTGTATTGAGTATATCATCAATAATATTTTCCGAAGTAATATTCTCAGCTTCAGCCTCATATGTTACAGCGATACGGTGGCGTAATACATCGTGGCAGACTGCACGGATATCTTCGGGAATAACGTACCCGCGGCGTTTCACGAAAGCAAAGGCTTTGGATGCAAGTGCAAGACTAATGCTTGCACGCGGTGATGCGCCGTAATTGATAAGATTGGTCAGTTTATCAAGCTTGAAATCTTTTGGCTTACGGGTAGCAAAAACAATATCTAAGATATACCGTTCAATTTTTTCGTCCATGTATACTTCTTGAACGAGGTCTCTCGCTTTGATGATATCATTTGTCGATACAACTGCTTTGATTGTAGCTTGAGCGCCTGAGATATTTTGGCGCATAATTAAGCGCTCTTCCTCACGGTTCGGATAATCGATTTTAATTTTTAACATGAAACGATCAACCTGAGCTTCGGGAAGGGGATAGGTACCTTCTTGCTCAATCGGGTTCTGAGTAGCTAACACAAGGAACGGATCATCTAATTTATATGTGGTATCACCAATAGTGACCTGACGTTCCTGCATGGATTCAAGAAGTGCGCTCTGTACTTTTGCAGGGGCGCGGTTTATTTCGTCTGCAAGAATAAAATTAGCAAAGATAGGACCCTTACGAACCGTAAACTCACCTGATTTTTGATTAAATACCATCGTACCGACTACATCGGCGGGGAGTAAATCAGGGGTGAACTGAATTCGGTGGAATTTTGCTTGAATTGCCGAGGATAACGTCTTAATTGCAAGAGTTTTTGCAAGTCCGGGCACACCTTCGAGTAGAACATGCCCATTGGATAACAATCCTATAAGAAGGCGTTCAATCATGTATTTTTGACCCACGATGTTTCTGCTGATTTCCATCGTTAAAAGGTCTATAAATGCGCTTTCGCGCTGGATTCGTTCGTTTAGTTCTTTAATATCTGCCATGTGTCAACTGATTAGTGAATAAACGTATTGATTTCGAGTTTCAAACAAGCATTATTGCTTTGTGAGTTCCCCTTGTGAAATGAAAACTGTCATCCCGAACAAACATCTCAACAAGCAGGTTTTCAGATGACAGTAAAATTACTCACAAAGGGGGGAATTACCTCTTAGAGTAATCGTAAATGTAGCAAAATTAACGAAATTTTCAAAGTTATTGGTTTGACAGCTCTTTTTAAACCTTGGTTGACTTTGCTGTGTATGTATTACGTTTTAGTAAGGTGAATAGTTCCAATATTATCCGGTGGGGGCTAATTTTTAACACTTTTTAACACATTGGGTGTGGATTTCTGAGTGTGTTGGGGAGCTGAGAGCCGTCTATCGACTGCTTCTACTTCGTCTTCATAATAAACGCTCCATCCCAATCATCCGGGGGAGGATTGTTCTTGTAAAAATTACACCGATCAATATACATTTTGGAAGTATAATCTTCACCCAGCCACTTTAAGCCCTGTTCAAAAGAAGTTATTGCCTTATCCCATTCACGATTTTTATACATTTCTAGGCTCTTATTATACGTTTCAAGAAATCGCGCCCCGTGTGGCGGCAACGGGTCTTTGGCAAGGCATAATAACTCAAATACCTTAATAGGTTTTGATTTACCCTTAACAACCAACGAATCCAATTCCCGTACAATCACTTCAGAGGAAACCATTCGATACGTACTATCGGAGATCATGATTCGTGAACCGTACTGTTTGTTTGCTCCTTCAAGGCGTGAGGCGAGGTTTACGTTATCGCCGATGACCGTATAATCGAATCTTCGTTCGCCCCCCATGTTGCCGACAATCATATCTCCGGTATTTAATCCGGCGCGAACACCAAGTTCAGGGCTTCCTATTTTCTTCCAACGGCGGTTCATCTCGATAATTGTCTCTTGCATTTCTAATGCGGCTTTGCAGGCGCTCAATGCATGATTTTGAAGGGGTATAGGTGCTCCCCAAATAGCCATCACCGCATCACCGATATATTTATCCAGCGTTCCTTCATGCTTAAAGACTAATGCAGTCATCTCGCTTAAGTATTCATTCAAGACAGCTACAAGTTGTTCAGGACCGAGTTTTTCGGAAAGTGGAGTAAACCCGACAACATCGCTAAAGAACACTGTAAGTTCTTTTTTCTCGCCCCCTAAACGGACCCGGTCAGGATGTTCAATTAACTCGTTCACAACTGCGGGACTAACATACCTGCTGAATAATCCTTTGATATATGTCTTTTGTTTCTTCTCACCAAGATAATTATACACAGTTGCTCCAATGAACCCTGATGCAACCGCAAACATCGGACTTACCATCGAGGCAACATAATTGTGTTGATTAAAGAGATATTGCGAGAGGCTTATAATACCGGCAAGAAAAGCCAGCATAACAAATGCGCTGAGAATCTCACTGAATGCAGAAAACTTGAAGCGGATTTCTTTTAAGAAGGTTGTTGTATAAAATGTTAATAAGCAAGTAGCTATGATAACAAGGATTCTCAACCAGAGTGGTTCTACCGATAAAGCGGATTGGTCAAGTACGTTTTGTATTGCGCTTGCATGGATTTCAACCCCGTACATAAGGTTATCTCCTGCTTGCTTTCCCAGCGCCATTGGAACGGGAAATAAATCTTTATCTTCCGGCAGAGTGGAGCCTATGAGAACTAATTTCCCTGCAAATGTACCGTCATATAAAAGTCCGAAGTCGGGGTCATCAAACGTATTAATTTCTTCTCCCGATGCCGCTTCGTCGGCATTCGTAAATTCATGGTCATCAATGACATCGGCGATATTTACGTGCTTAAATGTCCTGTCAGGACCATAGTAATTAATCAGGAATGATGTCTCATCCGATTTAGGAATATGCTTATTCAGGTATTCAAATGCCGTTGTGGTATTTTCAGCAGTATAGAATGGGGATTGTGTAAATCGTTTATTAAGCGTAGCAAAAGCGAGCGTGGGAAGCCTTCGTTTGGCAGATGGATCGTACGCAAACGGTCTGTAACGTCTGTAGACGCCGTCATCATCATTACGAACATACACGATACCAATTGAGCTATCGACAGGGAAGAAGATGTTCGCGTAAGTTTCGTTATTGCTTTGAATTGTATAGCCGGTATTTCCGATTTCCGTCTTTCCCCCTAATGCGACGATGTTTGTTTCGCGAATGGCATTCCGGAAATCTTCATCGTTTGCAGTGTCGCGCGAATCAGGTTCTTCCATTGTGAGATCGAAACCGATAGCAACCGCCCCAGCCTTTTTCAGATTTCGTACAAGACGTGCGTAGTATGAGCGGGGCCAAGGAAATTTTTCAGGGAGAGATTTGAATGACTCGTTTGAAATTTCAACAATGACAACGCCAAGCGATTCAGGTGCAATATCCCGGGCTCCGCGTTGCCGGAAACGGTAATCGATTGTAGAAAGTTCAAGGCGGGTTAACGGAGTGAAATCAACAATAATATCTTGTGTTAAAACAATAATCACCATGGCAATGCTCAAGGCAATAAGAGCTTGCTTCAACCTGCTTCGCATTGATCTTCGAGCAGAAACAACAGTGGTATCGTTAGAAGAATCTCCGGAGAGGCTCATCGAATATTATTACAATTAAATAAGTTGAATGTATTGTATCGGAAAATATACTTCTCTTTGCCGAAAGTTCCTATTGTTGAAAAGACGTAGAGACGCATTGCCAAGCGTCTCTACGTGCCAATGAAAAAATATTATAGATTGAAATAAAAATAGTCGTAGGGGAGGGGTCTTCCGATGCAGTCATTGGTTAAGGAATAATCCCGCATGACCATAAATGGTCACGCTACTACAAACAAAGCCCGATAAATCGGACTGTATTCATAGTCCCGTTTACGGGGCTTTATTCGATATAGCGTCCCGATTTATCGGGATGTGGAAATGGCTAACCGGACAATTGTAGCCAATTAAAAATATTTCTCGATAACCTGACAGTATGACTCGCTTTCGTACTTGTCGGGAAGGATGAGTCATTTAATGAAGAATGAGATTCGGTATCGTATTGTTCTCATGAAATGTTTATCGTTCCTTTTATATTCAAATGGGTAATCCCAAAAACCTATTTGTTTTTCCTGTAAAAGCAGGAATCCAATCACCTAAAACGCTGTAAGTTTAACGCAATCTCATAAGTACGTACACGCGATACCGATTCTATTCAAAAAAAAAACCGCAGATATAGCGTCTGCGGTTAGGTGTAGTAAATATCTCAATGTTCAAATTACATATTATACTTCAACAACAACGAAACAATTGAATCCGTTGAACCATTGGTATAATTCAATATTGTGCCGTCAAATGTTGCAACAAGATTGGTGAAGAAACTATAATCAACGCCGAACGTCATAACAGAACGTTCTACATCGCCAAATGTTGGGGCAAACATTGCTGAAAGACGCAACCGCTCTTCAAGCAAACGATAGCGACCAGCAACTGTTAATGTGGTATAATTAAAATCTGTCTGTCCTGTCGCTGTTGGGAGTTTGCTGTTGTTTAATGAAAGTCCCAATGTTGATTGAAGCGGGAATTTCCACGATGAAATCAGCGAAGTGCTGACGGCAGTAGTTTTTGTATCAAAATTACGGTAAGTGTTATCATCCGTATTCGATGTGCTGACATTTAGTGAGACTGTGTTTCGTGCGAGATAGGAGAAATCGTATGCAGACTGTACGAAAAATCTATTCGACTTATCGTCACGCATGGTACGCGCTTTCGTGCTATCAACGCCATTCGGGTCAAGACTGCTAAGCCCGTTATCATTGGTGTTTTGTCCTACTCCAACTGTGATATTCGGGAAATTAAAGCGTGGGTAGTACGATACACTACCGCTCCATGATTGTAATGTTGTTGTGGCAAATTTCGTTTCATCGGTATTATCCTGCAATCGCTCAAACGAACCGGAGAGGAAAAGTTGGTTTTTCATTAAACGTAAACGGTCGTAAACATTAAATCCTTTTACATCACTGCGAGTATATGTCTGACCGAATGAACGGAATGAACTGCCGTGGAAGATATATGTTCCCTTAATGTAATTATCAAATGCATCAAGAGAGATACCGCCTTCGTATGCTAATAACGATGTCAGTTTATCCGTTGAAAGTGGGACGATATTTTGATTGACAGTGATATACTTTGATACTGCATCGCGAATATCGCGTAGTTGTTTTCGTTTATCTGTCGAATCACTTCCCGAGAACAATGAATCAATTTGGGAGTCGGTAATATTGCCTTTGGAGATATCGGAGTTGTAAACGCTTGCCGCCGCCTGTGCAGTGATCTGCAATTTACGATCTAATGCGCCAATAAAGAGATCTGATCCTAAGACAAGATTCTCTTGAGGATTTATTCCATGGATGATTGATGAAGCGTCATCTTTTCCCTTTAAGTAGCTAAACCCTAATTGGAATGATTTCCCGCTACCGAAACTCGGACGAAATGCTGTTACCTGACGTTTGTAAGTGCCGTAACGGTATTCCGCCCAAAGTGTATCGTATGGCGCATAAGAACCTGAATTTGTTGGAGGTGTTGTAAATGTTCTGAGCGTATCACCTTCGATAGCGCGGGTGACATCACCGCAGGAATAATCAAAATTAATGAATCCTAATTTTAAACTTCCCGTAAATCCGCGTAATCGTTTACCGCTCATAATGAGGCTGGGATAATTCGGATAATCATCACCGTATGCCAATCGTAACCATGAAGTATTCGCTTCAATAAAGTATTGATTTACCGGTTGGCGGTTTGAGCGTTCTTCATTGGAAGCGTAAACTTTACCTTTTATCGTAAGGTCGCCGCGTTGGGTTGAGACCATGACTAACCCACGATTGTACGGATTCCATGTATTTGCAAATCGTTCGTGACGTGTTTCAAGTTGTGCACTGACATTAAAAAGAAATTTCGATGGTTCTTCCTCATACGAGAAGAGGGGACCCTGACTGAAACGTAATGTCTGTGAATTATAAAGCTGTCCTTTTTTCGAGAACATATCGACACGGAATAAATGATTCCCGTTTTCTAACGGGGTAGGAAGTTTTTCAGGATCCAGTGTGATAAGACTATCGGCAATAGAGGCTGAAGAAGTAACATCGGTGCCGTCAATAAATAATTTCATCGTCGATAAATCAACTAACGGACTTACATCTCGCAGTGAAAGCGCAATGATCAATTCATCTGCCGGCACACTTCTTCCCGTATCCGGGCTTAAAAATGTCACCATTTGTTCTTTTGGAGCGGCAGGATACACAACAAGTCGCAAGGGATTGTTCTTCGGATTCTCCGAGGGATATGTATCATACCCGTCTTTTAATAAAATGGTCATAACGAAATAATATTCGATCTCGTTAGGGACGACTTCCTCGCTCGGGATGGTTGCCGCCGCACTATTGCCTGTCACTGTCATTTCAATCCGTTTGTAATCACCGGAACCGGCTGAACGGTAGTTGATAAACATTTGATTGACACTGATGGCATTGGCAAGATCAACACTGATTGTTACCGGCTGACCTTCGTTTGCCTTGCCTGTATTGACTGATAATATTTTATCGCTGACTTGTGCGGTGAGGGAGAATGCGGTTAACAACAGTAACCCTACGACACAGAGGAGTTGTTGGTACAAATTCTTCATAGCGGTATCAAATTTATTATTGAGTATTTGAATAATGATTGAATGTGGTTCAGGTTATTGTTTGTAACGGAGATGCAGACGCTTTTTGTTGTTCTGCGCATCTTTTAAGTCAATATCAAGAGTGTTTTCTCTTCCCTGTCCGTTTCCGGAATTTACCGATTGTTGTGCGCCGTCTCGTTCACCCGATGTTGAATTTCGTACGAAAATTCTTCCGTCATCATACGATATACCGGTTTGTCCTCCTCCAACATCCATTGAGGTGTTGTTGATGGTATTCAATAAATTTACTAAACCTTCAAGCACAACAACAACATCGCCGCTATCAACACGGGTAAATGTTCCTTGTGTTCCGCGGATAGCAGCAACAGAAGTGGGAGATGAAAATATGAATTTTTCATTATCCCGTTGTTTTTGTACATCGAACGAAAACTGCCCTTTCGTGAGATGAACGTTTTTCTCTAACGTTTTATCTTTCTGCTCGCCGAGAATCTGAAGTTCAGAATTTTCGCGTACGCGTAAAATGCTGTTGTCGGAAAATTTCACAATAGCGATTGAATGAGGCCCTGTGCGAACATGGTCTCCCGAATAAATCAAGTCACCTTTTTTCGCCTGCGTCCAGTCGATTGTTTCTGTCTTACGCGAAACATCTTTAATGACTTTTACGGCAAGTGCGATTGATTTCTCACCCGCCTGAGCGTACAATGCAAACAATGCAATTGCACATACGAACGTTACTATACGAAGATAGTGTTTCATCATAATATTCCTTGTTTTCATATCTATTGATTAATTACCTTCATTTCGACGATTCTATCCGGATTCGAGAGAAGATCGTTCAGTATTTGTTGAAGCTCCAGTAACGAGATTTTCTGTCCGTTAAGATAGATGTCACCTGTCATTTGATATTGGCGTAACAATTCTTGAAGAGCCGACACGTCCATTCCTGGAAGTTCCTGAAGTTGGTCTGCAAGTTCTTGTGTCTCGACTATTTGTTCTACGGGATCGTTAGAACCACTGCCACCGGTGGATGATGGAACTGTAAACAGCCATATCTCGCTATTTAAACCTGCATCGCTTCCGCCTGTACCACTTGTAATCGATTTCACAGCCCATACATACGATTTACCTGCTTCGAGCGCTCTTGCCGCAGAAGCCGGATATTGATATGTACGAACACCTGCCGGAAGTCCCGGATCTCCTGTACGAACAGTAAGATATGGTGTTCCTGTTAATGCTTCTTCATTCGATGTGTGCTGAGGAAGTTTTTCATACACGGAAAGTTCGACCTGATCACCATCATATTGCCATTGAAACATAGGAAATGCCGATGTCACAGTGTTGTTATTCATCGGGCTTATCAATTCGATGCGTGAGGGGGGACGAAGTGTAAGCACAATCTGAGTAGAGTCCGCACCTAATACAGGATTCACAGCATTTTCTGCACGTAAATAAAATGTGTATGTGCCTGTGGGAAGTTTTCCGGTAGCAAGGGCAATGTTTTTAATTTTATCTTTCGCTTCACTGCTGAATTGGAAGGAACCCGGCTCAATTTGTATGGTGCCGTTTTTACCCAGATCAAGATTAGTAAAACTTCTCGGAGCAGAAAATGGCAATGTTGTTAACGATACCGCGTTCTGAAAATAATCTTCTGCAAGCGATACATCAACGCGTAAAAATAATTTAACCTGAGTTGCCGGAGGTGCATCAATATTAACGGTAAAAAACCAATGCTGGCTTCCGAAACTCTCGAAATCGAGATCGCCAACTGTTAATTGATCAATCTCAGCATAATTTGTCGTAATGGTAACTTGAGCGTGAGACAGTCCGTTGAAAAGAAACAGACTAAAAAGAAAGAAAGAAAAGATGGTAAACCATCGTTTATGTTGGGGAGACATGATATTGTTTCCTAATTGTGATAACTCTTACTATATATACTACTATCAATTAACGATTATTTTGTGACTTTTTGAGTGATTTTACTCACTTTGACACTTCTCACCGTTACAACTTCTGCTATTATAGAGAACAAGTTTGAATTTTCAAAGTAAACTGATAAGATTTATGGTTATCCGGCAACCGTATTTAGTTTAAATTGATATTTATTATTGCCAATGGCAGAGCCGGTCTCATTACTGTTTGGTTAAGGATTAATCCCGCATGACCATTAATGGTCACGCTATTACAAACAAAGTCCTATAAATCGGACTCGATACATAGTCCCGTTTACGGGACTTTATTCGATGTAGCGTCCCGATTTATCGGGATGCGGATAGGGCAAACCGAACAATATTATCCTAATTACAATACTTCCCCTTAACCTGCAGTTTTTTACTGAGTGTGCGTGGTCTGATAATTAAAAACTCATCAGATCATTATAAATTACAAATGCCATGAACGTAAGGAGTAAAACAAATCCTACCTTCTGGATACCCATTTTTACCTTCACGGGAATTTCGCGACCGGCAATCTTTTCATATAACATCATGGTAATATGTCCGCCATCCAACGCGGGAATAGGGAGGATGTTTAACACAGCTAAACTTACACTCAACATTGCCATAAAAGTCATAAAACTTGCAAATCCATACTCAGCCGATTGTGTTGCCATCTGAGCAATGCGGATTGGTCCGCCGAACGATTCTTTAACCGTTGCCTGGCCCCAGATAATATTTCCAATCGATTGTACAATAAGGTCAACTACTTTGTAAATTTCTGTAAACCCCTGACCGATTGCGCCGATAAATGAATACTCGATATGCGTCGTTGGTCCCGTATATTGTCTGCCGATACTGATGCCGATTCTTCCCGCTTCAGAAACCGCGGCGATACCGGTATGAAGCGAATCATTTCGCTTCCATTGAAGTGTAATTTCTTTTCCGGGATTAGAACGGATTGCTTTAATAATTTCTTGGTCGGTATGAACGGGATTGCTGTTAATTGCAACAATAACATCACCGGGAGCCAACCCTGCTTTTTCTGCCGGTTTGCCGATTTCAACACCTTGAATCGTAGGAACCATATGCGCTTCTACGATACCTATGCCGTCTCGCGTTGAATCGGAAAGCGTAAATGGGGGAACGATTAATTTCTGTTGTGAACCGCCCCTATTAATCACAACCTGATGCTCACTACCCATATCATTGAGATATAAATTTTCATCAACTTCGCCCCAGTGGGTAATCGTTTTCCCGTTGATTGAAACAACCTTATCTCCGGGCTTGAAACCTGATTGTTCTGCAACGCTTCCTTCGATGACATACCCGACTTCAGTCGTTTGCTCAATATATTTTCCGCGTACGTAATGAATCGAAGCAAATATAGCAACCGCCAAAAGAATATTCATGATAACGCCCGCCGAAAGCACAAACACACGCGCCGTTAATGATTTTGATCGGAATTCCCACGGTTCTGCCGGTTTATTCATAAACTCCGTATCAAAACTTTCATCAATGATGCCCGCAATTTTAACATAGCCGCCCAGCGGCAGCCATGAAATACAATAATCGGTTTCACCTATTTTCTTGCCGAATGCGCGAGGCGGGAATCCGATGGAGAACGTATCCACCCGCATTCCTGAAAATTTTGCCGCAAGGAAATGTCCCAGCTCATGGATGAACACCAGTACGCCAAGCGTGATAACGGTATAAAAAACTGAATATAAAAATTCCATAGAGAGTAAAATTCTTTAACTGTTGGTTCGAACAAATTCGCGGGCTGATCTATCCGCATGAATAACTGTTTCAAGTGATGCTTCACCCTCAACCGGAATCGTGTGTAATGCACGTTCAATCAGTTCGGGTATTTGAGTAAAGCGAATTGCTTTCTGTAAAAATAATGCAACGGCAACTTCGTTGGCGGCGTTCATAATCGCCGGAGCAGTACCGCCTGCACGAAGCGCTTCAAACGCCAGCCGTAAACATGGAAATTTTTCCATATCTGGTGCAAAAAATGTCATTTCTCGTACCTTCACAAAATCGATACGCGGGTTCTGAGCAGGTAACCGTTCGGGATACGTTAACGCATACTGAATAGGTATCTTCATATCGGGGATGCCGAGTTGCGCTTTCACCGAACCATCCACAAATTCAACCATAGAATGGATGATGGATTGAGGATGAATCACCACGTCAATCTTCTCTGCCGGAAGATTGAACAACCAATGCGCTTCTATTACTTCCAAACCCTTGTTCATCAGCGTTGCCGAGTCGATGGTGATTTTACTTCCCATGCTCCAGTTCGGATGTCTTAACGCCGCTTCGACCGAAATCGTTTCAAACTCCGATTTGGGAAGATTGAGAAACGGACCGCCGGATGCCGTAAGTATCAATTTTGAGACGGATGAGGCGTTTTCACCTGCCAAACACTGTAAAATTGCACTGTGCTCGCTATCAATAGGGACGAGGGTTGTTTTGTACTGCTTTACGAGTGATGAAATCAACTCTCCGGCAACAACAAGCGTCTCTTTATTGGCTAATGCGATTGATTTTCCTTGTTTTATGGCTTCTATGGTGGGTTGTAAGCCCGCAAATCCCACTAATGAATTGATAACGATATCCCCTTCATCACGGCGGACAAGCTCCTGCAAGCCTTGAATGCCGGAAAACACCGAAACTGAGCCATTTACGCGGCGTTTCAATTCTTCCGCGGCGGATTCATTCAATACAGCTACCGAAATTGGCTTAAAACGGGCGATTTGGCGCTCAAGCAGGTCGATATTTGAATTCGTCGTGAGAGAAGCGATGCGGAACGTATCGGGGAATTGAGCGATTACCTCAAGACTGTTTGTACCGATAGAGCCGGTGGAACCGAGTATGCAAATTTTCTTCATTTTTCCCATAAAAACACATAATCCTCTCCATTTCTACGGAAGAGGACTCCACTAAGTTACTTAAATATTGGGTGGATTGCAAAGAAGGTTTCTTGCTACTGAAAATGTAGGGGGCTGTCAGGTTAAGAACTTCTCAATAAGTATTCAATCAAACACTTTCACTCCCCTCCTCGAATGAGGAGGGGCTGGGGGTGGTCACGTAGCCATTACCATAGGATTAATAATGAAAATGGCGCTACCACAGATGGTCATGCTTTTGATAACAAAACAATTTAGCATTAATGAAAAAAAATTTCATTAACCTGACAGCATTGGCCCCTCTCCCCACAAAAATACCTCCCAATCTTCCCAAAATTACCAAATCCGTTCAAAAAACCCAATAAGAAAATTTTTCCTATTGTTTAATTCCAAAACAAATTTAAATTGAAAGTAAGTGCTTAATCAAGCCAAAAACTCTCGAAGGAAACAACGAGATATTACTCCTTCCCTTTTTTTAAGGGGAAGGTTGGGATGGGGTATGAGCAACAACATCCAATTGATAGAACACGAGTAGGCAACCACCAAAAGGCGAAACTAAAAAACTATCTATTGCCGTTGCATTTATGCAACGGAATTATGGAATAATAAATCATACAAAACACCATGAGACATACAACCGACAAAACACACAACCGGACAGAAACCAAAAACACCTTTTTGGCAAACATCGATCCATCAACCCTGCCTGAAGCATTTCAACGCCCGATTAATATCAGAGATGATTCAACACGAAAAGTCTTCCTCAACGGCAAAACCCTGCTACAACTCGATGAGATAGAAGAAGCCTCGCTCATAAAAGGATTGATCCGTGAACAATCCGTCAACTTCTTGTTTGGGGAAGAAGGTTCGGGCAAAAGTTTAATGGCGATGAACCTCGCGATAAGTGTGGCAACAGGTGCGAAACAATTTCTCGGATACGAGCTACTCAACCACGGCAAGGTGCTCTATCTCAACAACGAACTGCCGTTCAAAGAATTTGTCAATCGCTTCAAGAAGATGGCGGAAACCTTGAACGTGGAACAACATGAACTCCTCTCCAATATGATTGTCCCGCAATCCGTACCGCCGTTCGAAACATTTTGGAAAGAAATCAACGATATATGCCGTGTCGAAAAACCCGTGCTCATTATTCTCGATTGCCTCTATTGGTCGCACGATAAAGAGGAAAACAACAGTTCAGGCATGAAACAAATCATGCGCCTGTTTACAACCCTTCGCGATAAATACAACCTTGCCGTTGTCATCCTGCACCACACAAAAAAGAGAAGCCGTTTTCAAACGTTAAACAGCAACAACATGCGCGGCTCCGGAGTGTTCGCCGCGGCAACCGATACCAATATCGAACTCCGCCGTTCAGAAAATGACGAAACAAAACGCATCTTCAAACCAACAAAACTCCGCTACGCAACCGATGCAATGCGCCAAACCCGCCTGCTCTCCCTTGTAGGCGAGACGCTGTGGTTTCAAGATGAAGGTGCAACGGATGAAGAAGAGCACATAACAAAAGTGCGAGCCAAACGCTTCTCCTACGAGACAATAAAATTCGATGAGATAATAAAACCCGGAGAGATCCTCACAAGAAGAGAAATTACCGAACGATGTCAAGCCCTCGGCTACCGCCAGCGAACCGTAGACTACACCCTCAACGAAGCCAAAAAATCCGGCACAGTCCGCTCCCCAAAACACGGACTCTATACAATATAATTGAACCAAATAAATGCACGTCATTGCGAACAATTCCAACCCATCACCAGTCATTGCGAAGCCTTACGCCAACACATATCAGGCGAGAGGCTGAAGCAATCCCCAACCATGAAAAACCAATACGTTACTACACAGCGTTATTTCTCTGTGGCGGGGGATTGCTTCACCATCCCACGTGATGCATGATGTGGGAATGGTTCGCAATGACACCCGTTTTTTATTATATTTCAAATAAAAAAAATGACATACCCCATATACTTCGTATACATCATGACGAATAAACACAACACGGTTTTATACACTGGTGTTACGAATGATATATACCGAAGAGTTTCCGAGCACAAGGAAGGGCTCACAAAAGGATTTACAAAAAAGTACAACGTAAACAAGTTAGTCTATGTTGAAGAATTTCTAGACCCGAACAGTGCCATTGCACGTGAAAAACAAATCAAAGCCGGCTCACGACAAAAAAAGATTGACCTGATTGAAAGTATAAATCCTGAATGGAATGATTTGTACAACGACTTAAACCCTGGATAGCAAAGTAATGAATCTCCAAGGTGCTTGTCGTTGCGAACAATCCCATTCCATCACCTGTCGTAGCGAACAAACCCGCTCCACGAACTGTCATTGCGAACAATTCCCGCAACATCTATCAGCGGGATTGTGAAGCAATCCCCAACCACGAAGAAGAATAACTATTTAAAAATGGAAGAATACCCAATCTATGAAATAAAAAACCTCGATAAGCAATAAAATTGTTGTTGAATGGATGGATAATAAAAGGGTAAACTACACCCTCAACGAAGCCAAAAACATCCGTTTCCATCCGCTCCCCAAAACACTGACACTATAAAATATAATTGAACCAAATAAATGCACGTCATTGCGAGACGACGAAGCACTCCCATTCCATCACCGGTCATTGCGATCAAACCCGCTCCACGAACTGTCATTGCGAACAATTCCCGCAACATGTATCAGCGGGATTGTGAAGCAATCCCCAACCACGAAGCAGAATAACTATTTAAAAATGGAAGAATACGCTATCTTTACAATAAAGAACCTCGAGAGGCGATAAAATTGTTGTTGAATGAATGTAAAAAATATATTTCCCAAATTTCATGCTTATTTAACTAATCATATTTTTGACAGTCAGGTTTTGATTGCCTGACTTTTTTATTTTTGGGGAGTGGTGGGAAATGCCATGTATTTCTTCGTGGTAAGGAACGGCAGGTTGGAAAACCTGCCGGGATACAAAAACACGAAAGATCGGGTGTAGAACTTCCCCAATAAAATAACTAATTTCCCTGTCGAGATATTATTGCTACTTTATTGTCTTCAAATAATTCGATGCCTGACTGATCGCCTTGACCTATTATTGATTGAAAATAGCAATTTGGGTGGCATTTATTACTGGTTTCAACATCCATTGTCCCTAAAACAAAATGATGATTTTGTTGACCGACATCTGCAACATCAGATGGTGCAATAACTAAAGTTAGCATCTGTAGAACTTCTAATGAAGCAAGATGAGAGCTGAAAGCAAAAACATTCTCATGAGCATTTAAAAAAGATGTGTTTTCCAATCCCTGAATATATGATTGATCATCAAAGTATCCTTCTTTTTCGAGCTTTGCATTTTCAGTTCTGTACTGACCTAAACATTCAAGGCAAGCTCTTTTGAAACCGATTGTTTGCGCTTTCCAGTCGGCACCAATTATTTTTGTATTGTGCTTATTAGTTCGTACTAAAATACCACCATCAATGACAGGAATTAAATGAGCATAGGCAATAAAATTCAATAATTGTCTTGGCCAAGGTTTATCGACGCAACTGAAAAGTATGTCGCAGTTCAATGCAGCCTTATAACCATCCTCACCACAAAGAGTCGAATCTATATTATTAACAGAAACCTTGGGGGAGCTGGCACTCCTTAAAATCCCTTCCTTGATTGCAGACACCTTTAGACGGCCAATATCTTTTTCAAAGACATTTGTTAATCGATCGAGATTTTTTTCTTCGACGGAGTCAAAATCAATTAATGTAAAATCCGAAATACCGGTTCTAGCCAGTATCTCAGCAACTATACTACCAACACTGCCAAGACCGACAATTCCAATTTTTAAACGAGAAATGTTTTCTTGAGTTTTTTCTCCCCATGCTGAAATCGTTCTAAGTTGTCTCTCAGAATTAAAGATAGGTTTCAAAAGATTATCATTAAAGGTGATATGAAGCCCTTTTCCTATAATTCTGACGGATTCACACCAATGACGAATATATTTTCTTTTTTCAGTTGTGTCTTTTACCCAAAATCTACCACTCCATGATTCATCAGTTCCCAATGTTAATCCTAGTAGTGGTAATGAAGTAGTACCAAAAGCAGAGGGGGAAATTCTTGTTTCAGCAATTTCATCATCATAACTCATGCCCTGCCAGCCGGGGTATGGATGTGAATGAAGTAGGGCGATTCCCTCTTTTCGTTTTGAAGCAATATTCAATACTCGTTCAAAATATTCGGGTAGGAAGCCAACATTGCCATGTACATTTCTATCTGTTTCTTGCGGCAATATAATTTTAGAAAGTATTCCTGAGAACCGTTTACTCCCATTGCTAGGGATATAAGTGGCAAAACATAAATCTTCTTGACTATCATCACGTATCAAATGATTTAGTAATTGAAGATGTATTTCGTCGGTCATTACAACACTATATTTATCCATTATAATTTTGCTAAAAGGTTTTTAATATGAGCCAAATATATTTTAACGGTTTTTTGTGTTCTATTCCAATCTGGAAAAGGTCGGCTCCAATAACGCCATTCATTACCAAAAGGGCTTGGATTAACATTCGCTGTAGGTTCAATCCAACCCTCAATTCCAATTGATTTAAAATGCGGCCCTGTTGGGCAATTCATTGGAAAATCATTCTGAACTTCAAACCCTATCATAATTTTTTTACCAATGTTACGCCCTACAGGGATTTCGTATTCAAAACAAATTTTGACGTTATCAGGCTCTTGGGGTGTAAATCCAAGAGCCCTGAGTTCTTCTATGAAATTTGATTTTGCCATATTTTGTATACCTTATGATAAAGGAGTTTCACCGCGAAATGAAGAAACGAACTTCAACGCAGGGCACTTCATTATTAATGGTTGGTTTGGCGTATCTTTGTAAGAAGTTTGACTCCCATCTTGGTTGATTTCAACAAGATAATAGTCTGTAACTGGTGTTAATCCCGCCAATTCAAGTATTTGGTTGGGAGTTAACTGCTTTTCATCAGTTGTTTCTGGCTCACCATCTACAGTGTAATGAAATACTTCAGCTTTTTTTATTATGAAATGTTCAATTCCCGGACGGGCCAAATCCACTTTTTCATTAAGGTCAATTTTTTCAAAATCGCAATCTTTGAATTTTTGATAAAGTGTATGACACTCAACATGAGCTATATCTGCTTTAATAAGTATTTCTTTTCCGGTGACGATTTGGTGATCAAAAATATAGTATTCAGAGTCGATTCTGACCTTATATTTTTTCCCAAATGGTGGTTTTTGGCCAGATTTTGAATAAATTTCCAAATCAATTATTTCATCGAAATTGTCGAGCTTTAGATTGTTCGTGTTATTCGTATTGTTTTGCATGTTCTTTTCCTTTTATTGTTCATAGTTATAATAACCGATGAAATATTAGTTTTGGTCATGACCAAAATGTTTTTTTTTTGGTTATATTAATAGTAATAATAGACTATTAAATGAATAGAAGAGAACTTGTATTAGATAAACTTCAAAATATCTCAGATGAAGATGTTAAAGATGCAATTATGCAACTTACGTTACATGTGAGAGCTCGTTTACGTTGGGGATCATTTTTTGATCGAACGAAAACAGGTGCCCATAGTGAGAATAATTTAGGAATGGATTCTGTCGATTATTATGTCGGTGAATCTATTAGGAAATTGTTTGAACCACAGGGTTGGGATTGGAAGTTTGAAAAATTTTCGTTTGCGGAACAGCTTAAACGTATTGCTAACAAACTCATATCTGATAAAGTAAGTTCTTATAAAAACAACAAAGAGTCAAAATTAGAATTTATTGACAAAGACATTGAAGAAATTTATAATTTATCTGATTCCTCAAATGGTGATGATGATGAATTATTTGAGAAACTAAGGGAGCTAGCATATGAAGTATCTAAGGATGACGATAACTTAGCATATTTCTCTATACGATATTTCGAATCTGCCAATTTTAATACTATAGCAGAAGAACTAGGGATTTCAGTTGAGCAAGTTTACGTTTTACGGAAAAAACTTGTAAGGCGTTTAATTCCACTTAAAAATGAACTTATCCAACTATAAGAATTTATATGAATCCAGTAAAGAATAGTAATAAATACATTCTTTTGGACAATTTATTCAACCTTTTTCTTGATACCAATATTTTACCTGAGGATGAAGAACTGTTTAATGAATGGGATATTAATATTGATAATATTGTTCATAAAAACATGTACTTATTTCATCAGTTAAGGACTCAAGCTAGAGCGGAATTAAATCTATCAAAACACAATCGAATTAAGGAGTTTTTAATAAAACTCAAATTGGGTTTAGATTCAAGTATTGATGAATATAAATCATTTGCAGATGAAGTAATAGCTAACCCTAAATTTGCAGAACTCCAACCAATGTTTAGAAACCTTAATGAGCTATCTTATCAAGATAAAAAATCCGTTTTAATAGATGCTAAATTACTTGATATGTTGGATGAAATTGAAAAAGAATTCTATGGCAAACACAATAAGCTATAGCAAAGTTGTTAATGCTGTAAATAGCATGTATGAAGAATGTGGCATTCAAAATCCTCTACAATTACCTCTGGAAGTTATTGTCAATAGCAAAAACATCTTTCTTAAAGAAGAAGAAATGGATTCTGCTGAGGGGAGAATAATTATGAGGGGAGACGTGGGAATTATAACTATTAACTCCAAAATTGAATATCCAGCAAAGAAACGATTTGTTTTAGCCCATGAATTTGGTCATTTTGTTTTGCATAAAAATGTTAAAAAAATTTTTAATGATACGGAAGATACTTTAAATCAATGGTATCAAAACAATTTTGGTGTTGAGGAAATAGAAGCCAATGAATTCGCAGCAGAATTTCTAATGCCTTCAAAATTATTTTACGAGGAATGTAAAGGAAAAAAATTCGGACCAGAAGTTATCGATTATTTATGCGATAAATTTCAAGTTAGCAAAACTGCTGCTATTTTAAGGTTTGCCAAAAGAGGGAACCATCCGATTTTTGTGGTATATTGTAAAGACAATAAAACAAAGTGGTGGAAAAAATCTGATGATTTCAGATATTTCCATGAATTTGAATATGATAAAAAACCTCCAGGTGATTCTGTGGCTTATGAAGTTTTTACCAGTCAAAGTTATTATAAAGATGAAGAGCGAAAACAAACAATTTGGAAGTCAACCTGGTTTAATCTTAAAGCGAACGAAAAGGAAAGTATATTTTATGAATATTGTCTGTTCGTAAAGGCTTATAATTATTCATTAAGTGTAATTTGGGAAGATTAAAGACAAGTTTTACGGCAAAATTCCATCCCGGCAGGAGTTTCCTCCTGCCGTTCCACACCACGGAGAACTCCCATCTCACCCCTTTAAAATTTATTCTCATTTTGGTACATAATCCAACTAACATTTCACTACATTAAGGGGTAAAAAGCAACACAAAAACTATCCCCAACTGGTACCTTTCGCGCAAAAACAGCGCACTTTTCATGCCCTTTTTTGCAAAATAGGGACAACCCCCAATTAACCCATTCCCCAATCCCTTTTAAACAAAAATGCCCAATCCAATCTATTTTCGACAAACTGCAAAACTGCAAAACTGCAAATTTGCAGTTTCGCACAGGTGTTTGCAGTTTTGCAGTTTGGAAGAAAAATCGTTGTGGCAATTAATATTCCCACAAAAACCCCAAAAGAACAACAATTCGGTGTGTTTAAAATAAAAAGAGCGATGGGTTTTACACCCATCGCTCTTCGTCATTAAAAATATACTTAAAACGGAACGTTATCCGGCATAATGGTGAGGTTGGGCGGCGGGGCGAGTTGTTCCAATCCACGGTGTGCGAGGCGTTCGAAGCCGGCGTAGTGTTTTTGGAATGAGA
>ORJL010426752.1_pt1 | contig 24026 bp, 6 predicted proteins | sample 1779941 | NCBI WGS metagenome assembly ORJL01 (sample SAMEA104232317, study PRJEB22302) | groundwater metagenome | biome: forest; feature: aquifer; material: groundwater | place: USA | collected 2011-08-07 | depth 5.8 m
AAAAGACCCCCAAACCACAACATGTGCGGACCCTCCGCGCCACCCCGGCCTCGAAGGTATCCGGATGCTAGCACACCTCCGGGCGCTGGGCAACCTGGCTAAGAAGGTTCTGATAATCGCGGTTCGTGGATGCGGCCGACGGTGCGCAACCCCCGCGATTGCGCATGCCCCCCTCCGATCCCGTAGGGTACGCTGTGCGTACCTTAATTTCCTCTTCGGCCCGCATGGGTCATCCCCCCGATCCGCGTCGATCCCGGTCGACGGTTGGGTGGCATGTCCGCCCTTCGGGCGGACATGGTTGATGCCCAGGACATGGCCGCTAAGGAAGCGGCCATCCCGCCCGGCGCCGCGGTTCTCGTCGGCCGCTGACGGTTACGGCTCGCAAACCCGTCGATCGGTTGACAGGCAACTTGGCGAACCCGTATAAATCGCCGACCGTGCATGGGCGGCGGAACGCGCGTTCCGTGGGACCGGGAACCGTCCCGGCCTACGGGAACCGGGACGTCCGCCCCAAGAAACCCCCGCGAAGTGCGCCGGATGGACCCCCGGTGCATCGAGGCCGCGTGACCGGCGGGAGCGCGGTGAACCGATCACGCCCTGGCCGACTGGAAAGTCGGTCCCACTGTTTTCCTTCGGAGTGACCCGACGATGCTTTGGACCCCCTCGACTAGGGAACGAAAACGTACATACCCGTGGTGGTTGCTCGCGGCGGTGCCCGTGGCCGCGAGCCTGATGCTCGGTGCCACCTGCGGCACTCCGCCCGTGGACGACGGCACCGGCGGCGGCTCGGGACAGGATCCCGGAGTGTTGGGCGTCACGGCCCGGCTCGTCGCCCCCAACGCCAACGTCGCCCTTTCCGTTCTGGATGCGCAGCCGCTTTCCGTCATCTACTCGATCACCGGTGAAACCGCCCGCGTGACCAGTTCGGTTGGTTTCTACGTGAAAGTGGCCGGGAGCGGACCGGACGCGGGCGACCTGAGCGAACCCATCGTGATCGACGCGAGTCTCAGTGTCGGTGAGAACCAGAGCTTCACGTTCGACCCTCGAATCACCGGCGTCGGGTTCTATCGCGTGGGCATTCGCGTCACCGTGCAATCCGTCGCAAACCCGATCGACAAGCGAAGCACGGGCGTGCTCCAAGTACAGGGTCCGCCGAACCCGCGGTTCGTGCTCCCCGCCGTGCCGATCACGACGGTCGATCAAGGCGACGACGTGTTGATTAAGTTCGACGCGGGCGACCCGGAAGGCGTCGTGCAGTGGAGACTGTTCTACCTGATCTCGACCGACCTCCTCGATGGACCGCCGGATCAGTTCGGGACACAACTGGGACAGCCGGGCTCGGGCAACGCCGGAGATTTCACCTGGTCCACCACGGGACTTCCGCCGGGCGAATACCGCCTGGGCCTCTCGGCGACCGACACGGGCGTTTCCGTCGCCGCCACCGAACAGCGCGGGGACCGAGCCAAGATCACCTCGATCCCGAGTTCGACGACGTCGACCCCCAGCATTCGCATCGTCCTTCCCGGTCAATCCAAACCGCCGACCATCGCCATCACCCGTCCCGGTTCCTCGGATGAAAGCCTCTTCCTCAACGCCGGGTTCACCATCCAGTTCGCCGGAACGGTCAACGAAGTCGGAGCGACCGGAAAGATCGATGTTTTCTACGACCGCGACCGGAGCATCACCAACGGATTCAACATCATCTCCAGCGATCTCCCGGTCTCGGCCACCTCGGTCGCCTTCCCGACGAACCTCCCCGAGGGAACCTACAACATCGGAGCAACCATCGACGACGGCATCAACGCCCCGGTCACGACGTATGCAGGCGGCAAGGCGGTCGTGGTCCGCACCGTCACGCTCTCCGTCACGGAACCCAAGGGGACGCTACCGATCCGACCCGGCGATGTCGTCCAGGTGAAATGGACGACCAACGCCCCGGCCGGCGCGGGCACCGCGGAAGTCGTTTCACAGCGAGTGGATTCGACGGGACAACCCGTCGGCCTGGAAACGAAAATCCTCCAGGGCGCGCCGCTTTCTCGAACGTCGGTCGATTTCAGCAGCACTACGCCTGGGTTCTTCCAGTTCACGGTCCGGCTGATGCTGACTGGCGGCACCACGAAAGAAGACACGGCTCCCGCCAACGTTCGGGTAACCTCGCTTCCGGCGGTTCTTTGGGTGGGATCGCTTGCGAACGCCGCGCCGACCTTCGCCGGCGCGATCTTCGGCGGCGCCAACGTCGAGGACAACGCCGGAACCTCGTTCTCCTCGATCGGCGACCTGGACGGGAACGGGACCACCGAGTTCCTTATCAGTTCGCGGTACGGCAAGCCGTTCTTCACCAACCCGGACGGCGTCGGTCCGGGCGAGGCATATCTCGTTTACAACTCATCGGGCGCTTCTCGACTGCGCGGTTCGTTCAATCTGAATTCGCTCGGAACCACCACGCTGCGCGGCGTAACCTTCGCGGGCGTGCGAACCCGTCAAGACAACAACTTCACCGACGGCATGAGCCTCGTCGGTCGCTGGCCGGACGTCGACAACGACAACAAGAGCGAACTCGTTTTCGGATTCCCGAACACCAAGTCGCGCGGGCACAATGTCGCGCCGCAACAGGACGGCGTCGACGATCCCACATCGTTCGCAACACTGGAGCGTGAGGACCAGTTTCTGCGCGGCGGAATCGTCATCGTCAGCAGCCGCAATAGCATCCTGGCGGACCCGACCCGCGGCGAAACGTCCATGTTCCTGGACGTGGTCGGCCAGGATTTCGACTTGAACTGCCCTACCCCTGAACCCGCCGATCTCACGGACGCGGAGTTCTACGCCAACGTGCATGCCGACACGAACAACACCGATCCCACCCAGGGTTGCGGGGGAAGTTGCGTTGTGCCAATGGCGGGCGGAAAGCCCGACGGCAGCCAGATCGCCTCCGGTTTCCCCCTCGCCCTCGCCCGAGATTATTTTTCGACCTTCGTTTACAGCTGGCAGTTCAACGGCGGACTTCGACTCTGCCCGTCGTCCGAGCCGTTTCTGAGGCATGAGTGCATCGAGCGCCACTTTCCACAGATCCCTTTTGAGTATTGCAATCTGAGCCCACCGGCCTGCGAGCCGCACTCCCCTGGGCTCCACTCCAACGCCCCCGACCCGGGCCCGATCGCGTCCGCGCTTGAACCTTTCCCTTCACCCCGACACTCCGGTTTCTACGCGAGTACCGTCGCTGGGACGACCCCGACTGGGCCGCGCACGCCCAACCAGCCTCACGAACCCCTTGGCGCGCGCCTAATCGGCGTGGGCGTCGGCGACGAGTTCGGGACGACGATGTCCTTGAGTCGCCGCCCGGGGTCGACCACCGGCGACGTGATCGTGTCCGCGCCGAATCGAACCGCGCGCGGCATCCTCCTCGGGAACTTCCCGCTCGGTTGCCTGTCGCCACCCGAATGCGGTGGTGAAATCAACGGGCTAGAGAGTTCGACCGGAACCCCGCAGGCGAACGCGGATTCCGGCGTCGCATACCTCTTCAACGCGCGGAGTCTCTGGACGGCCGACTCGGAGGGCAAGATTCCCCCCAAGCCTCACCAGTACATCGTCGGCGAGGCGAGTCACTGCGCATCGAGGCTCCGCCTCATCGACAACGTTGAAGCCCTCCGCATCGCCGGTTTTGCCGGTGACCGGATCACCAACATCGTCGGGATCGACGACTACAACGGCGATAGCCGGGACGATCTGGCGATCGGCGCGCCCGACGCCAACGGCGGACAGGGTCGCGTCTACATCGGCTATCGCCGAGACCCGTCCATCGAGGGCGACTACGTCCTGGAGAAACTCGCCCGGAACCCGTCCGACCCGGGACGACTGGACGGGTTGCTCATCAAGACGACCGCCACGGACGCACTCGGCTCCAGCTTGGCGACCGGTTTCGATTTCAATAACGACGGCGTCTCCGACCTTGCGATCGGAAGTCCCACCGCCGCCGGCGGCGCCGGCGAGGTGCTCATCCTGTTTGGCGGAAGCGACCTCATCAGCCCGCTCGACGGCGTCACCGTCACCGCCCTTCTCACCACCCGCCGCGCCACAGACGGCACTCCCGTGGCCGCCCGCATCCGCGGCAACCGTTTGGACACCGCCGGCCTGTTCGGTTTCAACATCGCCAACGCCGGCGACCTCGACGGCGACGGGATTAACGATCTTATGATCGCCGCACCGGGCGCAACCCCGCGCTTCGATCCCGATCCCAACGACACCAACGACACGCTGTCGGCCAGCGGCGTCGACGTGAACCAGGACGGTCGACAGGATCAGGTTCCCGGCGCCGACGATCTCGCCGGCTCGGGTCTGGTCTACGTCATCTACGGAAAGAACCGCCTCGACAACACCAAGACCTGTTCCGGCTCGGGCATCCTCTGCACCGCCAACGATCAATGCGGCACGGGGCAAGTGTGCACCAGCGCCGACGTCACCGTGAACATTGACCAGCTCGGCAAGAACGGCCTCCGCGGCTTCATCATCGCGGGTCGCCGCGCCGGCGATCGACTGGGCGGCGGAGACGCGGGCGACATCGGCCAAGGCGGCAACGTCAACAAAGTCGGACGCGGACGTTCGTTCGGCCTTGCCTCGGCGGGCGATACGGACGGCGACGGCAAGGCAGACCTCCTGATCGGCTCCGTCCTTGCCGATCCGCGTCGCGATCCCAACGACGACCGCGTCGGCGTGAAACACGGCGGTGAGGCCTATCTGATTTACGGCTCGGAAGCGCCGCAATAGCGCCTCGCGTATCGTGCCGCTGCATAACGGTCTGGGGCAAAACTTGGTGTGGGACCGACTTTCCAGTCGGTCTCCTCCACAGTCGCTACGGTGGGTTGACCGACGCGCACGTCGATCTCGCAGACGCGCGGATTGCTTCAACGGGCTACATCCGCCCGCGAGCGAAACGGATGACCGCTTCCTCACGGGCGTAGCGCTGAAAGTCCGGGCACAACCGGCATTTTCGGTGCTCGACAAGCTGTGAAATCCGATAATCCAACGCCTTTTTCGCCCGCCACGCACGTACCCCGTTATTGGTTGACAGACACTCGTTCTGAGCGATACGATTGCCGTCGCGACGAAGAAATCATGACCTCCGATCGCCTTCGCGCGACCGAGGAACGGTATGGGCGGTTGGGAGAAGGCGTGGGTCGTCCGGCGGTCCGCCGACACGCCCCAGAGTGGACCGGTTCCGTCGCCGACGGCAAGTAACCCGAGCGCTACCGTTGCTTCGGCCTTGCGTGGCCCGCGGTGCAGAACCCGCCTTCCAACGCCCAACGACGCCTGCTTGCACGGTTCAGTGAAACTCGAAGCGGTCCCTCGCGGCGCAGCGGAGAGACGATTCGCGTTCAGGAGTGTGTACACGATGAGATGGCAAACCGAACGGACTCGCACCACGCGGATGCTGACGCTCTCGGCGCTCGTGGCCGGAGCGACCCTGCTCCTACCCACCAACCTCGCCCACGGCGAACAGCGGCAGTTCGCGGTCATGCTGGCCCATCCGCCAAAGTCCTTCCGCGTCGGCGGTGAACCGAGCCTTCCGCCCGGCGGTTTGCCGAACATCAACGATTTCCGAAATCTGTTCTTCGACCCCACCAACAACCCCTTTATTGAATCCTTCGCGGAATACTGGGAGGAAGTGAGCTACGGCGACGTGCAAGTCTCGGGCGATGTCTATGGATGGGCGCTTCTTCCCTGGCCCATCGAGCGTCCGCCGGTGACGGCTCCTGGAAGTTCGGTCGAGGGTTTCTTCGACGGTGTGTCGCTGATCATCACCGATGGTTTCATCGCGAGCCCTCGGGCTTCGGATGACCCTAGAAACCCGGCGCTTTCCAGCAGACGGCTTCCCGGACTCAACGATTTTTCGGTAAGCGGGCTTTCCGTCTGGACGCCGGGTGAGGTCTTCTCAGACACCGACGGAGACGAACAGTGGGACTCCCTTGACGAACTGACCGACCGGATGTGCAACTCGCCGAACGGCTGCACCCAAGCGTGCAATCTTTGGAAGTGTAGCAAGTCGAAGACCAGGTGTTTTGGTCGCGACAGTTGTCCTTTCGGCGAGGCGTGCGTCCCCACCGGAACGGACAATCCATGTGTCGACAGCAGCGACTGCGGGAACGGCGAACTTTGCGGCGACTTCCCCGACGCGGGTCCGCGCGGCTGCTCGGTTCGCGGCTGTGGAAACCTGGCCATGCCGTGCGTGGATTGGGATGGTGACGGAATCTGCAACAATGCCGCCGGTTGCGTCGTTCCGCAGCGGTTGAAGATGTGTACGCAGGACAGCCAGTGTGACGACGCGCCCGGCGTGTTTCCACCGCACGGAGTCTGCCGCTTTGACGAAAACGACCCGGATGCCCCTGGTTTCTGCCTTCCGCTCAATTGCGTTCCGCCGCTTCCCGGCGGTCAAGCTCCTGTACTCCCACTGTGCTGCGACCCTGTCGAGCCCGTGCAACCTTGCGGAGTTCCCGTTGAAGGCGATCCCGGTATCAGTTGCGGCACGCCCGTGATCGTCTGCTGCAATTTCCAGGATGTAAACCGCAACAACGTCGCCGATGCGCCGGAACCGTTCGTGGACAGCCTGTCCATCGGCAATCTGCCATCGGGGCCGGACGCCTACAACAACTATATTCGCAACAACTACCCTGGAGACGTGGAAGCGCTGATCGCGCGTACGGGGAACGGCTGGTACGACTCGCCGGACTTGTTTTTCGATTCGGGCGACGGCCACATGTTCATTTCGGGGGGGTCCGGTCGAGTACCGAAACCAGGATCGCGCGGGTGTGCCGGCGGTACCAACATCCGGAAGGCATGCACGAAGAACGAAGATTGCCCCGGTAGCTTTTGCTCGCCCCGCAGATACTCGGCGGTGGACGAAAAGGCCTGGTTCGACGACTTTTGGGAGGATCGCTACCACACCGCGCCGCCGGAATGGCCCGGGGGGGAAGGTCCGGACCCGTTGCCGAACGGCATCGAAATTATCGCGTTCCAGCCGCCGACCGAGGATGCCGGTGAGGGCAGCATCCAGCCGGATACTTCGTTCGGGCTATACGACGGGCCGGTCGAGTTTGATGACCTTCCGTCCTCGAAGTACCACTCTCGCGGCGACGGTCGCCTGGGAGAGGTCACTTGTCCCACGACCGACAGTCCCTCGGGCGAAGATCTCGGATCGCACAACCCGGACCTCCCCCAGTTGCAACCGGACGGGTTCAAAGTCCTCGCCGGTCCGTACGCGGTCAACATCCACGGCCAGAAGGGTTATGACGCGGGCGATGTGGCGTTCACCGAATGGTTGACCTGGCGAACGGATGGGCAACACCCGACACCGGCGTACCAGTGGGAGAAGAATCATGGCGAGCACCATCCCTTCGCCGGAGTCGACAGCCTGCCGCTGCAAACGCGCTGCGCGGGCACCGTGGACAAAGACAAGTTGTGCCGCACGGATGCACACTGCGGCGGCGCCGCCGGATCCTGCACGACGCGTCGATGCTCCGCGTCCGGAACACCCTGCACGCAGAATTCGCATTGCGAGGGCGGTACGGACACGTGCAGCGCGGTAGCTCCGGCCTACGGTTTCCGAGATTTCAACCTCAACGGCATGATCGACCAGGGAACCGCGCACGCCGCGGGAACGGAGAACTACGCGAGCATCGACGACAACGACTATCCGTTCAACCGGACCCGGCTGATCGAGGACGTCGTCGAGGCGTTGGACCCCACTCTGGACTGGGACGACTATCTCATACCCGACTCGATGGCCGTACACTTGTGTAGCCACCCCGAAGAAACGAACCAAGTGTCCGTGAGCGATGCCGCAAGCGACGCGCTCAGCCAGTTCAGCAACGCATCGAAGAACATCACCGCCCAGGGCTTCGTTTCCGGGGTCGTGATCCTGCCGCCGAACGCGTACCGCGATCGGGAACTTTTCAACAATTCGCCGCAATTTCACCCCATCCACAACGAAGACAATGTGACCTCGTTGTACAAGTTCCCGGATTGGCCGACGGACCCGATTACCACCGGGGAAATCACCAAGAGCTTCAACCTCGGGTTCCACGACTTGGTGGTCTGCGCTAACTGTCAGCCGAACCTCGCGCAGTATGCGGCTCAGCTATACGGCGAAACCTGGCAGGGGTTTCCATCCCTGTTCGACTTCGATCTGCATGACGACATCCAAGCGGACGAAATCAACTGTCCCATGGGCGCGTACGACCTGATGACCGGCGGGTTTCCCGGCGCTGGAGGTGCATTCGTACACTTCTCGCCGCCGCTGAAGAACCTCGCCTGTGCGAATTGGATTGAACCGGTAGACCTCACCACGGTGCTTACACCGGGTGTGCCGGCGCTGCTCACCTTGCCGCCGGCGGAAATCTCCCGCGACGGCTATTACTTCCTTGAGAACGAGGATCGGCCAGGTGAGCGCTATTGGTTCTGGTCGCCCGGACTTGGGTTCGATGAAAACCTCCCCAGCAAACCGTTTGAGGGGATGCTGATTATGCACTTTGACTCCGCCGGGGCAAACCCGGACGCGCTCCCGTTGCAGCAGCGTATCGCTCCTTTCAGCTACGAGATCGTCCAGGCGGACGGCGACGAGGATCTGGAAGTTTGCCAGAGCGGAGGGAACACGGGCGACTTCGGCGACGTCTGGCCCGGCAGCACCAACAACCAGACCTTCAATTTCAATTCGGTGCCGCCCGCACGTTGGGTCACGCAAAACAGTTGGACCGGATTGGACATCGATTTCATTCAACCCGACGGAGCGGGATCGACGGTGCTGCGGCTGAGTTGGACGCCGACCAGTCTTCCGAGCTTGCGGTTCATCAATCCGCCGGGCGGCGAATCGGCCCAAGGTCGTTACCGGATCAACTACAACGCCACGGACGTGTACGGCGGAACGCGCGTTCGCCTTTACTACACCACGAATCCCGCCATCGTCGACCCCTCGAATGCGGCGGTGAAGTTCATCGGGGAGAAGCGAAAGGACCTTCCGGGAACGGTCGATCTCAGCCAGGATTGGTTCGTCACGGGCGTTCCCGACGGGCGATACTACCTCTTCGCCAAGCTCGTACCGGGCGTCGGCTCCAACAACAAGACCGAGGCGTCGAACACCAAGGCCCGCGCCTCGCGCAACAACATCGGCGACGGCGTGCTGACCATCGATCAGGTCGATACTGGTTTTGAGGACGCCGGCAAGGCGCGGTCCGAAACATGGACGGTACGGTACTTCAACACCGAAACGGACGGCACGCAGGACTGGTTGGTGTACAGTTCCTTGACCCAGCCTGCTCCGCAAAACGATCCGCCGACAACGAAGAAATGCACGGCCGTACGAACCGGGAGCGATCCGCTGGATCCGTACCAGCACCTTTGCCTCAAACCCTCGGCAAGTCCTCTCGGCGTGCAGTACACTTCCAAGGGCGGCGAGGTGAAATTCACGCTCAGGCAGTGTTCCGTCGGGACGGGCGGATGTGCGCCCGGTTTCTTGCCCTTCGCGGTCGGTGATCAATTCACCTTCACCACGACCGGCATCACCGCGCCGAGTGCGGGTATTCTCGTGGAAAACGGAAAGATCTCAGCCATTCCGACGGCGGTCATTACGGCCACGCCCTTGTCAGGTTCGCCGCCGCTGAAGGTCGATTTCGACGCACGGAACTCCACCGACCCGAACGGCGCGCCGCTTACGTACCTATGGTCCTTCGGCGACGGGAGCGCAACGGCGACGGGAGCGACCGTGTCACACACCTACAACACAGACGGGACGTTCGCCGCCCAGCTTCGCGCGACGAACGCGGCCGGACGATTCAGCGAGACGGCGGTCGATATCCACGTGATCAACAACGCCCCCCACGCCGCCTTCACCGCGACGCCGACCAACGGTAAGTCGCCGCTTACGGTGCAGTTCAACGCATCGTCGTCGAGCGACACGGAGGACGCGGGCGAGGATTTGATCTATCAGTGGGACTTCGGCGACGGGATGACCGCCAACGATCAGGGCGTCGTGGGGCAGTTCCGACAAACCTCACACGTCTTCAGCAAGCGCGCCGACGGCACGCTCTGCACCGCCGCGAGCCCCTGCAACCTCACGGCCAAGTTGACCGTCACCGACACCGCCGGCAAGAAGGACACCGCGACGCTGGGCATTCGGGTGGGCAATTCCAACCCGGTGGCCCGCGTCGTGGCGTCGCCGCAGTCGGGCGATGCGCCGCTGAAAGTGCGGTTCAACGCGTTGAGCTCGACCGACGCAGACCTGGATCCGCTGAAAGTGGACTGGACCTGGGGCGATTCGACCTGTGCCGGACGCGATCCGGATCTCCCCAACCTTGACATCAAGGGGAACACGTCGGCCAACGACGGAACCGTCGAACACATCTACAAGTGCGTGGGCACGTTCACGCCGGTCGTGGTCGTGAAAGACGGCAAGGGCGGCGAGTCCTCGTTCAACGGTACGCAGATCATCGTGACCCAGGGAACCGGAACCGGCGGTGGTGGTGAGGCGCAGCTGGTCGCGAGGTTCCGCATCACGCCGAGCCCGCCGCTTTTGAACCAGCCTTTCACGGTCGACGGATCGGGTTCCACCGGCACGATCTCCGGATATTCGTGGAACTGGGGTGATTCAACCCCCGCTAGCTCCGGCGTCAGCCCTACGCACAGCTACACGGCAGCGGGTTCGTACACGATCGTGTTGACCGTCACCGGACCGAACAACACGTCCGCCCAGACCTCGCAGCGCGTGACCGTCGCCGGAACGGGGACAGGTGAGCCGCTGCCGGAAGAGAATCACGCGCCGACGGCGGTGATCTTGGCCGAGCCCACGTCAGGTTTCGTGGGCCAGGAGTTCCGTTTCGACGGACGGCGTTCAACGGACGCCGACGGCGACGCCCTGACCTATTCGTGGACCTTCGGGGACGGCGCCAGCGGAACCGGTCCGCAGACGACGCACACGTACGCCGAACCGAAGACGTATACGGTCCGCCTGACGGTGCGCGACGCCAAGAACGCATCGACCCAGGTAACGCAGAACATCCAAGTGGTCCGCGCCGGCGAGAACCGTTCCCCGGTGGCGATCATCGCAACGGGTCCGCGGACGGGAACGGCGCCGGCGGTTTTGGACTTCGACGGTCGAAACTCCTACGACCTCGACGGCGACGCCCTCACCTACCTCTGGACGTTCCAGCAGGGCACCGGACCCGTGGACGATATGGACGGCCAAGTGGTGACGCGCCGGTTCGGCGAACCCGGAACCTACACCGTCGTCCTGACCGTCACCGACGCCAAGAACGCGAGCACCGTCTCGACGCCGGTCGAGGTGCGAATCTCGGCACCCGTCCAGCCACCCGACGACGGCGGCGTCACCCCGCCGGACACGGGCGGCGGCGAAGAGCGCCCTGTTCCGGACAGCGCCGATCAGCGCCCGTCGACGTGCGGAATCGGTATGGTGCTTGGCCTGTTCGGATCGCTCCTTGGGCTAACGTCCCTCCGGGTCGTCCGACGACGACGACCGGTGTAGCCGGTAGTGCTGGGTGCCCCATCCTCGCTACGGCGAGGGTGGGGGACGGATCGCCGAGAGCGCGAGACCGGACCGTCGAGCGGGTGATTCGCGCGCGGAAACGCGAACCCAGAGCGGCGGCATGGTTACACGTGGTGCCACGCCGACCACGCGCTCGCGCTTGTGGCTCTTGCATCGCCGGCGGACCCCGCCGGGAGCAGCATGAACCCCGATCGGCGACAAGCCTTCCGGGGTTTCTTTTCATCCGGGATCATTCCGATAGAATGCCCATCATCATGGGCGAGGATCGAAACCAAACAGATGACCGTTCGCCGGCACCGTCGCGCGGACCCGGCGGGGTCGCCGCCGTCGCGTGCGTCCTGCCGCTCCTGTGGGCGACGCTTCGCCCGCGCCATCCTCGTTCTTGCACGGGGTCGTCGCGCATCGTCCTGGTGGTCGCACCGACCTCCTCAGCCAACGTAACGGCCGGACCCAGCGTCACCGCGCCGACGCGGAGCGTCGCGCGATTCAGCGTGGCCCCGCGCCCGCTGATCGCGTGTCTCATCGATTGCCTTCGCGTGCAACAAGTGGGCACGTCGCAGATCGGCAGCCTGTTCGGACCTTAGAGCCGATCCCAAGACCGCCTCTCCCTTCTAGGGAGAGGGGCAGGGGTGAGGGTTCTTGGGATGGTCTCGACCGTTCATCTCAGCCGCCCCGTCGCGTTTCCTCGTCGGATTCGAATTCGCGCGCCGCGCGACATCCGATCGTCTCCCTTACGAACGACACTGCTCGCAGAGCAGTGGCACACAGCGATCACGGAATTCGCGGACGGTCCGGCGACGGGTGCCCCATCCTCGCTACGGCGAGTGTGGGGGACGGACGGCGTCCTAATGAGAGTGTCAACATGCCAGTCATGAACGCAGCCTCGTCTCTCTGGAAGAAAGTTTCCAAGCTCCCCCAGAGAATCCTCGGTACGCGGAACGAACGACTGCTCAAGGTCTATCGCCGCAAGATCGGCGGAGTCGGCGCCTTCGAGCCCGAAACGCGCGGCGACTATGACGAGCGATTCGCCCGCGCGGCAGCCGCCGCGAGACTTTCCGACCTCCCCGCCGAGGAACGCCCCGCCGCGGAACAGCGTCTGCGCGTCGAGCTCAGCCCCGATCTCCGCGAGCGAACGCAGAAACTGCGAGAGCGCATCGCGCCCATCCTCGCCCCGCTCGACGACTGGTGGCAAGGCCTCGAACCCATGAACCGCGTCGAAGAGTACTACCGCGACGAATATCGCAAGCGGAACACGAAGCTCATCGAAGCCCTGGACCGCGAGGGAATTTCTCAGGAGGCGTTCGCCGTCCTCCGCGAGGCCTCGCGCCGGGCGCAGAACCATCGCCACTTCGATTGCCAGTTGATCGGCGGGCGCGTGCTCTTCGAGGGTCGCATCGCCGAGATGCGAACGGGCGAGGGAAAGACGATCGTCTGCCACCTGGCCGCGTATCTGAACGTCCTCTGCGGTCGGAAGGTCCACATCATCACGGTCAACGACTACCTCGTGAAACGCGACTCGGAGTTCGCCGCGCCGATCTTCGAACTCGTGGGCGTGAGCGTCGGATACATTCAGGGACAGGTCGATCCCGGCGGACGCGAGGGCGTTCGTCACGCCGCGTACGCCTGCGATATCACCTACGGCACCAACAGCGAATTCGGCTTCGACTATCTCCGCGACAACATGAAGACCCGCCTCGAGGAACAGGTGCAGGGGCGACTGGACTACGTCATCGTCGATGAGGTGGACTCCATTCTCATCGACGAGGCGCGGACCCCGCTCATCATCTCCGGCCCGACCTTCGACGACGTCACCCGCTACGCCCGCGCCAACAAAGTGGCCGAAGAGCTCGTGCGGCGACAAGTCACCTGGGACCGCAAAGTGCGAACCACCGTCGCGAAATACGACGGAGACTCGCGCGGAATCCCCAAGCTCGACGACGCCATGCGGATCCTCGGATACCGCACCGCCGACGCGAAGAAAGGAAAGGTCGCCGCCGCGGTCGCAACGACGAAGACCGACGATGACGCATCCGACGTCTCGTCCTCCGACGCCGCCAACGACGGACCGGCTGTGCTCGGACCGGACTTCCTCACCGACGACCAGGTCGACGCCCTCCGCGAGTACGAAGCGACGGCGTTAGAGGTTCCGCCCGCGGAACAATACCGCCGCTTCTTCATTGTCCACACCGAGCGAAAACAGGCCGGCATCACCCACGAAGGCGTCAGCATCGCCCAGGAATTCCTCGGTCTCGGCAGTCTCTACAGCGGCGACAACGTCGAATGGCCGCACCTCATCGAGAGTTCTCTCCGCGCGCACAAAGTGTACGAGCGCGATCGCGACTACGTGGTGCAGAACGGGCAGGTGATTATCGTGGATCAGTTCACCGGCCGCCTCATGCACGGGCGACAATGGTCCGACGGTCTGCACCAAGCGGTCGAAGCCAAAGAGAACGTCCGCGTCAAAGAGGAAACGCAGACTCTCGCCACCATCACCATTCAGAATTTCGTGAAGCTCTATCGCCTCAAGGCGGGCATGACCGGAACCGCCATGACCGAGGCCACCGAGTTCAGCAAGATCTATCGCCTCGACGTGATCGACATTCCCACCAACCGCCCGGTGAATCGCGATGACCACAACGACAAGATGTATCGCAACACCGACCAGAAATACGGCGCCATCGTCGAAGAAGTCCACGAGATGCACCGTCGCGGTCGCCCCGCCGATCCGTTCCTGATGGCCGACGCCTTGACCGCCCTGCGACCGATCGTTCAGAAGCAGGGTCAGGACGTGGCACGGATCGACGAAGCCATCAAGCGCTTCAACGCCGCCGAATGGGGCGACAAGGAAGTCACCAACTTCTTGATCGAAGTGTACGACGAGTGCATGGGCGACATCGTCCACGGTCGACCCGTGCTGGTGGGAACGACGAGCGTCGACAATTCGGAGAAGCTCTCCCGCCTGCTCACCGCCCGATACGGCATCGATCACGAAGTGCTCAACGCCAAGAATCACGCTCGCGAAGCGGAAATCGTGGCCAAGGCGGGATACTGCTCCGTCCCCGTCGCGGGGCGGGACAAGACCCCGGTGGGTCACGTGACCATCGCCACCAACATGGCCGGTCGCGGGACGGACATCAAGCTCGGCCCCGGCGTGGTTTATGCGAAGTGCAAAGTGCCGGAGAAGCTGCCCGAAGGTTCGATCGCCCTTCCGCTCTATCCGCCGGGCGTGACCAAGTGCTGTATCCACTGCCAGGAATATGACCCGGCGACGAACTGCGCCCATTGCTACAAACCGAAGCTCGATCCGCGTTTCCCCGAACTGGGTCGCAAGGTCTGCGCGCTCACCGCGCCGTGCGGACTGCACATCATCGGCACCGAACGACACGAAGCGCGGCGCATCGACAATCAGCTTCGCGGCCGCGCCGGTCGACAAGGCGATCCGGGGTCTTCGCGTTTTTCGCTCTCGTTGGAGGACGATCTGCTCAAGCTCTTCATGCCCGACTGGATGCTGAAGATGATGGAGAAGCTCGGCTTCACCGAGGGCACGAGCTTGGAAGACAAACGACTCAACAAGGGCATCGAGCGCGCCCAGCGCAAGGTGGAAGAGCGGAACTTCTCGACCCGCAAACACCTCCTCGAATGGGACGAGCCGATGGACTTCCAGCGCAAGGAGTTCTACACCGCGCGACAGCGAATCCTCGAAGAGCGCGATCTGGCCGACCTCATCTTCGAGGTCATCACCGACACCATTCACAGCACGCTCGACGACTTCCTCAGCGGGCGCTACGACCGCAAGTGCATCGCGGAGTGGTGCAGGACCAAGCTCGACGTCGACATCGAAGAGGACGACGTCGACACGACGGACTTCGATCGCGCCGAGCGCGTAATCCGCGCCAAAGCGATCGACGAAATGCGCGAGACGATCCAAACCTCGATGGGCGAATACATCGACCCCGAGGAACCGCCGACCGCCTGGGACGTGGGCGGATTGCTTCACTGGGCGCAGCGCACGTTCCCTGTCGCGCTGTCGCAGAACCAGATGCGGAAGATGTCGCCGGAGGAGATTCAAGAGGTTCTCGGCGAAGCGGCGCAGGCACACTACGCCAAGGTGGACCTTGGCCCCATCGGCGTGTTCCTCGACAAAGTCTTCCCGCAGAAGAGCTTGTCCGAATGGTCGCGAACGAAGTTCAACATCAAAGTCGAACTCGACGACCTGACCGACACGCCGCGCGGCGAGATCGAAGCGATGTTGTTGCAGCGCATCCGCGAAGCGTATGCGGAACGCGAAGTGCAATACCCCGTGGAATGGTGCCTCGAACGCGCGCTCGGACAGACGGACACGGACCACGCCGCCGCGGCGGAGATCATCATTGGGTGGGTGAACGCGAAGTACAACGCCGGATGGACCGCAGCCGACGTGCAAGGAAAGTCCGTCGCCGAGGTGCGAGATCGCATGGTGGCGCTGAGTCGAGAATTCCTCGCCGGTCGATTGGAAAAGGAATTCGACGCGGGCATCGCGGGCAAGAGCCCGGAACAGGCGATCGAGTGGGCGAAGACCCGCTGCGGCCGCACTTGGAATCAGCGACGATTCGAGCAATTCAAGGGCGAGGCTCGCGCCGCCCTACTCGACCAGGGTCGAGAGATGCTGCGCTGGGAACTCACTCGCCTGGAACAGTTCGTTCTCCTTCGCATCTACGACCAAGCCTGGAAGGACCACCTGCTGGAGATGGACCATCTCAAGGACGCCGTCAGTCAGCGGCACCTCGGCGGCGATCAGACGCACCCGCAGAGTCAGTTCGCCATCGAAGGTCGCGTCCTGTTCACCAAGATGTGGTCGCGCATCGCCGGCCGCGTGACGGACGTGATCTTCAAGATCCAACAGGGCGGTGCAACGGAAAACACCGCCGCGGCGCGTCCCGGCGGATCGCCGCAACCCGTGACGCTCAAACACGGCGACGCCACCGGCGCCGGCTTCGCCCAACACTCCCGCGACCAACAGGCCGCGATGCGGGCGCAGAACGTCGAAACCAAGGTCGAAACCATCCGCCGCGAAACCCCGAAAGTAGGCCGCAACGACCCCTGCCCCTGCGGCAGCGGGAAGAAGTTCAAGCAGTGCCACGGGAAGACGTGATGATCCGTCGTAGCGTCGCCCTTCATGGGCGGCGGCGTGTCCCGAAAGGTCTTTGCGAGCCGCACCCGTATCGAAGCGGCCCTCATCCTCCTTCCCCCCTTACGAGGGGGGGATCGAGGGGGGGATCACTTGCGACACGAAAACGAGGACGGCTCCAAAGGCCAGCTACGTCGCCGTCACCGTCTCGCGACGTGCGAAATAAATCTTCGCTCCGATCAGCAGCAGTAGTGTCAGGACCACCAGACCCCACACGGAAACCGTTGGAATCGGTCCATCGCGGCACACGTCCGCATTCTCGTCACATATTTGGTCCGGCAAGCATGGCGGTTCGCCCGGACCGCACTGCCCGGCAGTGCCGCACTGCTCCTCGCCGTTGCAGAACAGTCCGTCGCTGCAGCCGGCGTTCGTCTCGCATCCAGGGCAGTCGCACGTAATGACATCGCCGGGCGTCAATCCAGGGATGTATAGGCTGACTTTCCCACGCGGAACCCCATTGACGAACGGCTGACAGATTCCTGGCGACGGGCAGTTGCCAAGGCAATCGATGCTCAATGGGTCAACGCTGATCGGCCCACACGGACCAGGCTCGAAACAAGCGCAGTCGCTTGCACTCGCGTACAGGAGCTCTGGACCTTGTATGATCTCCACGCGAGCGGGAAGGCAGGATTCGCTGCTCAATCCGTTCCGGCAATCGAGCGGCTGCCGCAGACCGCAAATGTCCTTCACGGGGGGCCGTGGCGTCGGACACAGCGGCGGGGGCGGGCAGGAGATTTCCACATCACCCTGCTGATACTTGTCTGGACCAGATGCATCCAAGTCGGAGTCGATTAGAAAGCTGTTTGCGGCGGTTCCCCCGGTTGCCTGCAGAACCTGGAGTCCATAAATATACGGGCTCGGGGTGCAGAATGGCGCGATGCTGGGAACTTGATAGGTCAGAATGTCGCCCGTTGCCAATACCTGATGCAAAGAGCTAGGGTCAAAGTCAAAGTCGGTTCCTCCGGCGCTGTTCGAACCGCAAAAGTTCCCGGTATTGCGACCGACACTAAAAAAGTTGGTCGTGGAGGGCGCGTAGATGCCGGTCGCGGGATCCGGACAGTACTCAAGCAGCCGACTTCTATGGGCATCGCTCGTTGTATCCGAATCCATACTGCGCTCCGCGAGTAACATGCAACAATCCGGCTTGAAGCTGATATCGGCAACAGGGTTGGAATAAACTCCCGTTGGGTTGCAAGGAGTCCCGTTGGGCAACGGCGGCAATGTGAGTACAAGCTGCGCTGGGGGGATAAACTGCCCCGTTGTTGCACTGATGCCGATGGACCAAATTTCATTTGCGGGTCCAGGGCGGCTTTCATCTTGCCAATATACGCTGTAGTAGAGCTTGTCCCTGCTCGTCTGAACCGCCCAAACCCGTTCCCCGAGTGGCGCGAACGTAAGAGGATCCAGATCCGTACAGTTTCCGCCGGGGAAAAGCGTGTTGGTGGCGTGATGGTAACAGCTCAAGATGTTGCCAGCCGTGTTGAGACGATAGATCCCTCCGTCAGCCCAGTTGGTGGCGTAAAGCTTCCGTGTGGCACAATCGAAGCAGATATTTCCCAAACCCGGGTAGTTGTTCGGAGCGATGATGCCCGAACTCGTAGCCTGCGGATTGGGCAGCGTCGCAAACCAACCCGCGGCCCCGCTGTTATCAATCTTGTAGATGGCGCCCGGTCCCTTGCCCGCCGGGGCAAGCCCTCCAAATGCATCGGAAGCAACCTTATAAATGGCAGTATGGGCGACGTAGATATTTCCGAGGTCATCCAGCGTGATCCCGAAAACGCTGCCGAGTTTCGCTCTTGTCCAATCGACTCCGACATAGTTCGGTGGCGTCCACGCTGGGCATCCCATTGGGGTCGATGCGCTCTGGCCACCTAAATTGAAACCCACCACGACGTTGTTGGTGCTGTTGAAAGTCATGAATGCCCATGGACCAGGTGTGCTCGATGCCGCGAACTGCGGCACTGTACCGCAACAGGACGCACAGGGCTCGCACGTATCGTCGACGCCGTTACCGTTGTTGTCACCCTGACACACCGAACCGGAACCCTTCGGCGATCCGCCACTCTCGATACAGCACTGTGGGTCAAGCATCTGGCATCCAAGGATGAACTCATTGACGATGCAGCACGCTTCGGGCGGCTGAAGGCAGGGGCAGCAGGTATACGTGATCGTGCCGTCGGCGGGATTGTGTGTCTCCCTCAATTCGCACGGCTCAACGGCCGGACAAGATAATCCCCGACATGTTGCCGACGGGGGATCCGTCTGAGAAAGTTCGACGTAGCACTGTTTCGAATCCACACAGTCGCACCTGGTCACGATCCAAGAATCGGAAACAGGATCGAACACGCGCACGGTCGGCCTGCAGAGTTCGTTCGAGCCCGGACAAACTATCGGCTCGCAGTCCGAGCCATCGGGGAGCGGCTCGCACCGCGGCACACACGGCCCATTGCAGAATTCTCCCTCGACTCCGATGTCAAGCGTTTCCATGTCGCCCGTCACCGTCCATTGGAGGGGCGCAGCAAACTGCAAAACGTACAGTTGGTTTCCCATGGGCGTAACCGTGAATTCATGGCCCCCGAACCACACCCCTGTAACGATTGGCACAACTGTGTAGACGTTCCCTTGAGGCGTCGCAACCAGGCTGACCGTGCTTCGTTCACCAGCGATTTCGATCGTCCAGCTTAATGTGAGGGGCAGATTACCGGGCTCCGGCACGCTCAGGTCCAACTGGAGAAACGAGTTGGGATCAACAGTCACGTCCATCGTGTTTGGGCTTGCGCCCGGGATCCAGGTTTGGCTGGCGGATGCGGCATGCCCCGGCTGTCCGGGTATCGAATGCGGCGGCGGGGTTCCTGCAGCTGCAGCGGGGTCCGGTGTTCCTCCTAACATGGCGGCCCGGGACAAACCCAACGGGAAATTGGGATGATGGTGCGCATGCCAGTATCCGGAAAACCCCGTCCCCTTCGGCGCACGATAGTCACCGTCGTTTACACCTTTAGCTTCTTGTGCCCAAGCCGTAGCGAGGTATGGGCCTGGGTAATCTTTCGTGGCGTACGCAGTGCCAGAGTGCGACGGGAAGGAAGTACTGCATCCACCGATACCAAACCGGTAGAGGCATGCATTGGCGTGCATTCGCCCTGCAAGGGCGGTGGACGGGATTACAAGGCATTGGATCAGCAATACACTCAAGGTAAAGCGACGACTGCGCGTCACGACACCGGTGTAATCGCAACGCTCGCGCGGCACGACTTGACGGGTTCGCATTTTCGGCCCTCCCTTGGAGAAAGAATTGGCGTCGCGGGGAGTCGCTACGGGCGAGCGACAGATGGGTCTCCACGACGCTGGGAGCCATCAGTAGCAGATTCGAGCGCCGTTGTACAGAGACAATCGATGTTTTTTCGGCGAGTATTTGAGTGGATTTATTGAGGCGCCACGCCGGTGCGTGTTCGTGCTGTACTGTAATCGAACGGCCCGCGAATAGGAGAAAACAAGGCGTCACTGCGGATGAGAGGACTCGAACCTCCATGGAGTTGCCCCCACTGGTACCTGAAACCAGCGCGTCTGCCAATTCCGCCACATCCGCTTGCGGGTACGGGGGGAAGATAGTCCACGCACGGGTTCTGTCAATGGCGGGGAGGAAGGGCGGAGGAAGGGACGTAGGGACGGAGGGACGTAGGGACGGGGGGTGACTGATAATCGGTGGAATTCGCGCAATCCGGTTGATTCGTGCCCGATAAAATGCTATTCTATAGGACTGAGGAGCCTTGCGCACGTTCTGCGCGAACGCGGCCTGGGTTTGGTCGTTGCGCAGCGGCGTGGATTGAACTCCACGGTGCGTCGGTGGCTCGATTCGGGCGAGTTGCGGGTGATAAGAACTTACGGTCGCGGCTCTGAATGGTTGCGGCGGTGAAGGGTCGCGGGGTTGTTCGGGTCGGAGGCGGAACGCATGAACATCAAACATTTTGCACGGTGCGCGTACCACGCAGCCTATGCGTGCGCGTGTCTCGCGTCGTGCGTGTGGATGTTGGGTTGCGGCGCGGCGCCGGGCGGTGCTCTTCCGTCGAACAGCGACAGCACATCATCTTCCTCGAATGACGGCACGTTGAACAACGGGAATCCGTCGGGAGTGCCAGCGAGCGGCACGGACGACGGCGTGAGCGCCGGGAAGCCCATGCCTCTCGATTCGGTCGTGCAGGCGCGGGTTCGCAATGAGAGTTCGTCGCGCTGCGATGTGACCATGCGGTTTATTCACGACGAGTCCGTCGTGAACCTTTCCTTTGTACGCGTTCCGCCGAAAACGGTTACGACGGTTTCCAGCCCGGAGATGGCCAACGAGGTCGAGCTTTCAGGGCTGGATGAGACGGGTCGAGCGCTGGAAAGCGAGATGTTCGTTTTCGGCGTGGACTTCGACTCGGGTACGCCTGCGGAATACGTGGTGCGGGATCCGAGCGCGGAAGTTCCGACGGACGAAGCAAGTTCGGGGGCGGCCACTTTGGCGCTTTCGCAACCGAGCGTGATGGTGACCCGCGCGGTCGGGTCGACCCTGACGATCGCGTGGAACGACGTCGGCGGCGGTCCCTCGGCGATCGTTCGACTGTATTTGCGGCCGGTGGGCAACAACACGCCGTCGCAGTGGACGCCGCTGGGTCCGGCGATCAGCGCGCAGTTCGACGGAATCAATGATTCGCTGACGGTCGTGGTTCCGTCGGTGAAGAACGGGACGTACGAGGTGGTGGGCCGACTCGATAACGGGGGTCAGTTCACCAAGGCGATCGCGCCCGGCAAGGTGAAAGTGGTCAGCGATCCGCGAAACGCAGCGCCGTCGCTGACGATTGTCTCGCCGACAACGTTGACATTGCAAGAGTTGACGACCGAGGACGACGCCAAAGTCACTTGGAAGAGCGTCGACCCCCGTCAAACCGGTCTCATCCGCTTTTCGTTGGAGCGGAGCGACGGAACGGGCACCGCGATCGGTCGATTTGTGATTAGTGTGCCGATTGCGGCAACGACCCACATAGCCGGGCGCGACTCGGCGTCGTTCCCGTTGAAGGGCGTACTACCGGGTCTTTACGACTTGGTGGGGACGATCGACGACGGACATCTGACGGGCACGACTCGGGTCGAGCGATCCATTCGCGTGCTGCCCGGCGTCGACAACGACGCTCCGCAGTTGAAACTGTCGAGGCCTGCGGCGGATCTGGAGGTTCTCGCCGGTGGTTCGTTTGCGACGGCGTGGAAGGATTCGGACGCCAACGACGACGCGCGGATTTCGTTCTACCTGGATACCGATTGGAGCGCGGTCGCGCTGGATGGGAATGAGCAGCTGCTGCAAACGGGCGTTCGAGAGGACCCTGATGCGTCCGGCGACAAGCTCGAACTGTTGACGCCACCGGGGCTGGCACTTGGTAAATATCGCCTGGTGGGCGTCATCACGGACGGTATGACTCAAGTCGTGACCCGCGCTCCCGGTTTCGTGACGATTCGCGCTCCGCTTCCGCCGATCGCGCCGCCGTCGACGACGGGCGGCAAGCCCGAGGATTCCGGCGACAAGAGCGAGACTCCGAAGCCGCCGGCCGGTGGCGGAGACTCGGCGGACAAGGATGAAACCGACAAGAGCGAGCCGGTTCCGCCGGGCAGCGACGGCACTCCTCCGGGCGATGTGAAGCCCGATCCGGATAAGGACGACGACAAGAGCGATGATCCCGGCAAGAATCCGGGAGGCAATGGCGATCCGGACAAGAATGGCGACGGCGGAACGACCGATCCGAAGGCGCCCGTCGAGATCGTGGTGGTGATTCCCGAGGCGGATCTTCCCACGGATCGCGGCTCGGCGCCCTCCGACGTGCCCGGTGACAGCAGCGAAACGCGACCGCCCGACGGGGACACGCCCGCTCCCATTCCGCCCTCGCGCGAAGTTGTGGTGCTTACCCCGAACGCGGACCTGGATACGAATCGACCCTCGTCGCCCTCCGACGTACCCGATGAGACCGGCGCGACGCGCCCGCTCGACGACGACAACACCGACCCGCCCTCGCGCGAGATCGTGGTGCTGATCCCGAACGCGAACCTGGATACGAATCGAACCTCATCGCCCAACGATGTCACCGGTGAAACCGGCGCGGCGCGGCCGCGAGGTCCGGGCGGAAGCAGACTGGTGGCGAGCAACACGCGCTTCGGCGGCGAAACCACGGTGGACGTAACGCCGGAGGGTTGGACGGGGCGTGAGGCGGAAGTGGGCGGCGCGGTGCGGATTCTCGCCGACGCGATCCCGAACGACGCTTGGCCTCGGACGTTCGACGTTTCGATCACCGATTCGACACGGACTCTGGCGGTGACCTCCAAGCCGATCATTGTGCCGCAGGCGGTCGAGATTCTGGATGTCTCGGTGGGCGGCGTTTCTTGTGGGGGCTCGTCGGAAGGTTCCACGGCTGCGGCGACCAGCGTGCGGATCACCTGGTTCGGCGGCGGAACGGTGGAAGCGGCGACGCCCGCGGACGTCGAGTTCTGGCTGTCCGCCGACGCGAGCGTGCCGACGAACGGTCTCGACGACAAGTCGCACCGACGGATCACGATCGCGACAGGAAGCCCGAATTACGTCCGCCAGACGGAACTCGATTGGCGAGATGTGATCGCGAGCGAAATCGACGATCGCGGTTCGTCCCTTTCGGAGTCGCCCTCGTTGGCGCCGGGACAGTACCGCGTGATTGCGGTCGCTCGGTTCACTGACTTCGGCGATATCACGACGGTGGCTGCGTCGGGGGTGATCCCGGTTTGCGAGCCCTGATTCGGCGCGACAGTCTCACGACGACTTCCCCTGATAAACCGACGACAGCCTGAGCGAGCGGTGCGCTGCGCGCGCTCGCTGCCGCCTTCGCCACGACAATGAGATCATAGCCGATGGGAATCTCCGCCCTCCGGGTTCGAAATGCCTCTCGGATGCGACGTTTGATGTAGTTCCGCATGACCGCGTTTCCCACGCGACGCGACACGCTGATCCCCAGCCGGGACCAAGCTAGACCGTTCTCCACGGCGTAGACCACGATCCAATCGTTCGACGTCGTGCATCGCGCCTCGAACGTCCGCGCAAAGTCGCGGCGCAGGATGACGCGATCGCACCGACGAAACCGTAGGCGAGGGGCGGTCGGCTGAAGGGTGTCCGTTGCGTTCTCCAATTTACTGTCACCGATCGATTCAGCGGCCGGACACAGACACGAGCCGTCGGCGATTCGTTCCCCGCCCTTGCAGCCGTTAGGAATTGCGGGGAAATATGGTCAACAACTCGCTTCGTGATCTTCGTGTCCTTCGTGGTGAAAT
>ORJL011689401.1_pt1 | contig 23989 bp, 24 predicted proteins | sample 1779941 | NCBI WGS metagenome assembly ORJL01 (sample SAMEA104232317, study PRJEB22302) | groundwater metagenome | biome: forest; feature: aquifer; material: groundwater | place: USA | collected 2011-08-07 | depth 5.8 m
CTACTCACACCATCAACGCTAGCCGGGAGGATGTGGCGGCCGCGGTGGCCGAAATCACCGGAGGCCAGTTGGCGGACGTGGTAGTAGAGGCAGTGGGACGGCCCGAAACCTCGAACTTGCTGTGGCAGGTTGTGCGCAAAGAAGGGCTGGTGGCCCTTTTCGGCCTGCCACACGACCAGGATTCCTTTCCCTTTCACTACGATGCCATGATGAGCAAGCTGCCTACTGTAGTCGTTACCGTGGGTGCTCGTACCACTGACCCTACCGGGCATATTGAGGCGTGTGTTGACCTGGTGACCCAGGGACGCATGGACCTCTCGCACCTGGTGACCCACCGCATGACTTTCGACGATGTTCAACGTGCCTATGACATGTACAGCGAGAAGTCGGACAACGTTATCAAGGTTGTCATGAAGATTTGATGCCTTGATCCAATGGCTGGGGCTTGCGCCGCTCCTGTAGCAGAGGTACGGCGAGGATAAGGGCTGCTGAGACGGCAGCCAGCGTCATTGCGCCTGAGGTGAGGGAGCCGGTGGCGTCGCGTAATACGCCCAGGAGGAAAGAGCCGCCGAACCCACCTATTTCAGCGGCGGCAAAAAACAGACCTCCTGCAGAACCCATACGGGCAGGCCCAACGCCGGGAGTCTCCATCAAGATCAGAATAAGGATTGGCATCATCGACATGCGGGCCATGCTTGATACCACTAGGGCGGCTACCAGCATTGGGCCATGGAGCAACACCAGCCCCGCCGTGCTCACTGCGGCGGCTGCCAGCAGGAGTCCCATCATCATGGCTCTATAGCCATATCGGGCCAGCACGGGGAAGACCAGCAAACCGATGGCACCTATTGCAGTTCCCACAGCCATCCACACCCCCGACTGGGATAGCGTCATGCCGCTCTCTCGTAGCAGAGTGGGACCCCAGTTGTTCAGGCCGTGGTTCAAGAGGAAGGTGGCGGTGGCCATGACCAGCAACACCTGGACGTTCCTCATACGTATCAGACTCGGCTGGGTCGTCCGCCCTGGCACGGTGGGTACCGAGCCTTTCTCTGGCTGCGGGGACGGCGACGGCGTGTCGCGGGCGAGCAGCCACCATGCCACCACTACCAGCAGCACTATGGCTCCGTACACCAGTGAGATTCCCCTCCATGTGCCAACCAGAGGCATTACCAGACTGCTCGCTGTAGCCAGGGCTGCGGCCATTCCAATGACTGGCCCAGTGGCGTAGACGCCCGCGGCAATGCCGCGTTCGTTCTGCCCAAACCAAAGAGCCACGACCTTGGGCGCGCCTATGGATATGATGGGCCCTCCCAGGCCGAATAGGGCCACTGATAGAAACAGAGTCCAGAAGTCAACTGCGGCGCCTCTGAGGATTAGTGAAATCCAGACCACCACAATACCTATGGCCAGGGAACGGCGCACGCCGAGGCGGTCTATGAGGGTACCCAGAGGAAAGGCGGCGGCAATGTAAACGAGCTGCCACGCTCCCAGGATGAGCCCCATCTGGCTATATGTCAGGCCCAGGTCATCTACGATTGGCCCCACCAGCGGCGGGATAGTGGTGGTTATAAGGCCAAAAGAGGCATACAACGCCCACACCAGGCCCAGCATCACCCATCGGAAAGGGCTTCTGGTGGGAATCAGCTTTTTGGAACTTTCGGCAGTGGCCACGGGTAGTGTGACGTCTTGCTATGAAAAAGAGGTCGCCTGGAAGGGTGTTGTGTTCATTTGCGCGACCTGACGGCGACGTGTAGTATACCAGGGATGTCTCATAAGCATAGCAGGAGGTGCGGATGGACGACGGAGCCACGCTGCTCGATTACCTGAGCGTTATCCTGGTCAAATGGTGGATCATAGTGGTCATGGTAGTGGTGAGTGTAGTCGTTGCTTGGGTGCTCTCTCTTCAGCGTCCACCTCAGTATCAGGTGCGCACGCAGCTTCTGTTGGTCTCCCGCACCTCAGAGATCCTTTCTGGCTCTGCTGCTGTACCTAGCGTTACAGTAGCACTTTCCGTGGACACGCTATCCAAACTCGCCTTGGCCAACGACCTGCTGGAGAACATTGCAAAATCACCAGATTTGGCCACCTCTGGAGGCTCCCTCACAGCAGCCTCTCTTTCTCAGATGATGCATGTTGACATAAAGGTCTCAGAAAACAGCAGCCGCACCGTCTTGCCACTTCTCACCATGACTGTAACTGGTGGGGACCCAGCCCTTTTGAAGAAGATAGCCGACACCTGGGCTAATCTGTTCATCCAGCGGAACGTTAGTCTCCTGGCCAGCGAATCAGCTCGCTCCTATGACTTTATCCAATCTCAGTACCAAGAAACCAAGGACAGCTTGGCCGCGCTAAACAAACAGAAATCTGATTTCTTGCGCCAGAGCCAGCTTGACACCACTCGCAGCACCTTGGAAGAGCAGCAGTCCCTGTACAAACAGTTCTTCTCCAATTTTGAGACGTCCAAGGTGTCTCTGATAACTACCCAGGCGGAACGGCAAGCGTTGGCGGATGCCCTGGCTAATGAACCACGCATCCTTAGCGATAGCAAGATATTCGTCGATGGGGTGGTAGTAGAGAAGGCGATCAACCCTATCTACACGTCTCTGAAAGGGAGACTTGATGACGCAGCTGTCAGAGAGGCGTCTCTTACAGCGAGCGTGACCGAGCTAGAGAAGAAAGTGCAGGAGTATAACAAGAGTATCGCGGATCTCTCTGGTAAAGTAGGGGATGCCCAAGCCCAGGCCGCAGCACTCGATGCAGAGATCTCCGCCCTGGCCGCTAATCTTCAGGTGCTGGGATCCAAGCTCCAAGACGCAAGGCTGGCCAAGGAGGAGCAAGCGGGCTCCATCCGAGTGGTGGAGTCTGCAATACTACCCACAGCGCCCATAGGCACCAGCCGCCAGCAGTTCCTTCTGCCCGCCGCTGTCATAGGGCTGTTGGTAGGTATAGCGGTAGCCCTCTTGGTCTACTACGTGCAGGAGGGAAACCTGCGGGCAAAGCCAAAACGTAGAGGCGCATCCTAGGACCTGGTGGGACAGCTAGAAGATTGTCAGGCTACTGGTTCTTGGGACTCGGAACGTTTTGCAACTGGCCCACGCTTTCCAGGAGAGCTTCCTCTGCCTCTCGAATGTTTTTCTGGCTGTCGATGGACTTCCAGAAGGCGAGAGACTTGTAGGCGTACAGGAGTCCTCTCTCTGCAAGCCTCGGGAAGGTGGACGTCTCGTGGTCTCCCAGCGCAGGCAGCTCGTCTTTTATAGCGCTTTCCAGCACGTAGACGCCGGCGTTGATCCAGTAGGGAAGCAGGCCCTTTTCCTTGAACGCCAGAACCCGGCCAGCGGCGTCTACGTCTACAACACCGTAGGCGCTAGGGTAGGGGGTCAGCATGATGGTGGCCATGGCATGAGCCTCTCGGTGCGTCTGCATCAGCGGCGCAAAGTCCTGTGAGGTAAGGACGTCCCCATTGAGCGCAATGACCGTCTGTTCGGTGTGAGGGATGGTCTCCAGGCCTTGCTTCAGCGCTCCTCCTCGTCCTAGTGGGCTGCGCTCCACGGAGTAGTGGGCGCGTATGCCAAAGGTAGAGCCGTCACCGAAAAAGTCCCGGATGCTCTCCCATCGGTAGCCGCACAGGAACACCACATCTGTCACTCCCAGGGCCTTTAGCTGTGAGACCTGGTACCAGAGGATAGGACGCCCGTTCACCAGAACCATGGGCTTTGCTACGGTATCTGTGAGGGGCTTGAGTCTCTCGCCCCTTCCACCTGCTATGATGAGTGCGTACATGGACTACCCTCTCAGATGACTATGAAGCATCATATTGGGCATCTAAACAAACTGCAATGGCCTTGACTGTGCTTTGCTGTTTTGGTACGCTTTGATGAATTGGCATCTATGCTCTTAATGCTCTCTCATGTGGGCCCTTTTAAAGTTTTTGACGTTCAGTAAGGCTGTCGCAGGAAATAGGCATGGTACTGCCTGGCGATGGTTTTTGGCTTTCTCCCTGGCCATCGTAGTCCTGGGTCTCGCCTGCACTCCCACGCACTCCCAGTCTACGTTTGACGCCGCAGGCCCTGTGGCGGAGAAGCAGCTGAACCTCTTCCTTATCATCTTCTGGGCTGCCGTCGTCGTTTTTGTGACCGTAGAAGGGGCTCTGGTTTATACCGCCATAAAATACCGGCGCAGGACTGCAAACGGCGTTCCCAAGCAGATCCACGGCAGTTCCAAGTTGGAAATCGCTTGGACTATAGCACCAGCTCTGATTCTGGTGGTCATAGCCATACCTACCATCAGCACGATTTACCAAACTGCCGGCTCACCTACCCAGGGGCCGGTCTTACAAGTCAACGTTACGGCTCATCAATGGTGGTGGGAGTTCGAGTACCCAGGATTGGGAGTAGTGACAGCCAATGAGCTTCATGTGCCGCCGGAACCGTGGGCCGTGGAAGCTACTCTGGCGTCGCAAGACGTTATCCATAGCTTCTGGGTCCCCAAACTGGCAGGCAAGGTTGACATGATACCCAACCACGCCAATAAGATCTGGTTTAGCGCCAAGGAGCCTGGTACGTACTATGGCCAGTGCGCCGAGTTTTGTGGCGTCGCTCACGCCCAGATGCGCTTCCGTGTCATTGTAGAGCCGACTCAGGCCGCGTTTGATGAATGGGTAGCTGCCCAGAAAGTTTCGTCCGCACCCGTAGTCGATGGTCTGGCAAAGCAGGGCCAGCTAGTGTTTGGCATTAAAGGGTGCGGTATATGTCACACCGTCAGCGGCCCGGATCCGCAGGGTCTGCAGCAGACCCGTATGGACGCCTTCTTGAGTGGCGCCCCAATGTTCCCTGCCCCCAACCTTACTCACTTCGCCTCCAGATTCACCTTGGCTGGGGGTCTGCTGGACAATACACAGGCGAACTTGAGTGAGTGGCTCCGGTCCCCAGAAGATGTCAAAGCAGGCAATCGCATGTCCCAGTTTGCTGGTCCGTACAAAGACCCTGACCTGGCGCTATCTGATGAGGAGATCGCGGCGCTGGTTGCCTACCTTGAGAGCTTGAAGTGAGCTACAGAGAACTATCAACGGACACTAAACCAGAGGGAACGGGGAGCCAATTGCTATCCCTTGGAGTCGGAGGCGACTAATGGCAGCCGTGACGGGTGCGCTACCTAGCTGGTTGCAACGTCCCACTACCTATAGGGGCTGGTGGAGCTGGGTTGTCACCGTAGATCACAAGCGCATAGGGGTGATGTACGGGGTTACCGCAGTAGTTTTCCTTCTGGTTGGCGGCATAGAGGCTATGGTGCTGCGGCTCCAACTGGCCGCCTCGGACAACACTCTGGTCTCATCAGAGATGTTCAGCCAGCTCTTCTCTATGCATGCGCTGACCATGGTCTTCCTGGCGCTTATGCCTCTGGGCGCCGCCTTTTTCAATATCGTGGTGCCGCTTCAGATTGGTGCGAGGGATGTGGCCTTCCCCAGGCTCAATGCCCTCAGCTATTGGGTCTACCTCTTCGGCGGCCTACTGATCAATGCCGGCTGGGTCTTTGGCGGCTCTCCAGACGCCGGGTGGTTTGCTTATGCCAACTTGACATCCAAGCAGTTCTCCCCAGGAGTGGGCATGGACTACTACGTCCTTGGCCTCATGGTTCTGGGGGTGTCCTCCATGGCCGCGGCCCTCAACTTCATCGTCACCATTATAAACATGCGCGCACCGGGAATGACTCTCATGCGGATGCCTTTGTTCACATGGATGACCCTGGTGACCTCCTTCCTCTTGATACTGGCCATGCCGGTGATCACAGTTGGAGTAGTGGAGCTGGCCTTCGATCGATTCTTTGGGACGAACTTCTTCAACACGTCGGAAGGCGGCGATCCTCTTCTGTGGCAGCACCTATTCTGGATCTTCGGGCACCCGGAGGTCTACATACTGATCCTGCCTGCCATGGGGATCATCTCGGAGGTGTTGCCTACATTCTCTCGAAAGCCTCTGTTCGGATATCCATTCGTAGTGCTATCTGGGATATTCATCGGTTTCATGGGCTGGGCGGTGTGGAGCCATCATATGTTCACAGTGGGTCTAGCCCCCACTGCAAACGTTTATTTCGCAGTATCCACCATGCTCATCGCCGTCCCAACGGGCGTGAAGATATTCAACTGGATCGCCACCATGTGGGGTGGCTCCATCAGTTTCAAGTCGCCCATGCTGTTTGCCGTGGGATTCATAGCTATGTTCATCGTCGGTGGCCTGAGCGGGGTGTCTCACGCCTCTCCTCCCGCCGACACTCAGCAGCAGGACACCTACTATGTGGTCGCGCATATCCACTACGTACTCTTTGGTGGCACCGTCTTTGGTCTCTTCGCTGGCATATACTACTGGTTTCCTAAGATAGCAGGCAGGATGCTTGGCGAAGGACTGGGCAAGGTCCACTTCTGGCTCATGTTCGTGGGCATGAACATGACCTTTGCGCCCATGCACTGGCTGGGTCTGGACGGGATGCCCCGCCGAGTCTACACCTACGCGCCAGGAATGGGCTGGGACTTCTGGAACCTGGTCGCCACTATAGGGTCCTGGATCATAGCGGTTTCTATCCTGGTGTTCCTGTGGAACTTCTTCCCCACTATGCGTAAGCCTCAAGATGCCCCAGCCGATCCATGGGATGGCCGTACCTTGGAGTGGTCCATCTCCTCGCCGCCACCTGTATACAACTTCAGAGAGATCCCAGTGGTCCACAATCGCGATGCCTTTTGGCATCAGAAGTATGTTGAAGGAGCCGACGGCCTTCCCAGGCTGGCGGCTGCTGGAGGTGTGGGTTCGCACCATGAGAATGGGCGTGAAGAAGGAGATACGCATGGTATTCACATGCCTGGCCTCTCCTATTTCCCAATAATAGTGGCGGCAGGTTTTACCATCGCGGCGGCCGGCCTTATGGTCCATATGGCCGTGGTTGCCGTGGGATTGCTGGTGCTTTTCTTCGGCGTTTATGGCTGGGCCTTTGAACCTGCAGGACAAGAAGAGTGATTCCTAGGAGTTGATGACTTGGCACATGCTTCTAACGTAACCCATGCCGCTCCAGCCGGGACCGCTACCGGGCTGGACCACCGGAAGCTCTTGATGTGGGCCTTTCTGGGCTCAGACTGTATGTTCTTTGGCTCCCTCATAGCCACGTACCTCCTGTACCATGGCAGGAGTGTTACTGGGCCCTACCCATATGATGTGTTCAACATACCGTATACCTCCGTCAGCGCATTTGTGCTCCTTATGAGCAGCCTTACCATGGTGCTGGCCTTGGCTGCCATCCAGAAGGGGGACATGCGCGGGCTAAAAGTGTGGCTTCTGGCCACGGCTCTGCTAGGCGCTGTGTTCCTGGGAGGCCAGTTCTTCGAGTTTACGACCTTCGTGCATGACGGCCTCACGCTTCGTACCAACCTCTTCGGCACTACGTTCTTTGTGCTCACAGGTTTCCACGGTGCCCACGTGACCGTAGGGGTCATCATTCTTCTCTCGTTCTTCGTGATGGCTATGCGTGGGAAGCTGGTGCCGGAGCAGCACCTGAACATAGAGCTGGCAGGGCTCTACTGGCATTTCGTTGATGTGGTGTGGATCGTGATCTTTACCGTGGTGTATCTGGTCGAGGCACCTAACATCGTTGCTTAGAAGGGGATGACGCAGTATGACTACAATTAGTGGTAGCGTGCGATCTCACGAACGGGCACACCCCACGCCGACGAAGTATGTCGCCATAGCCTTGGTTCTAGCGGCGCTGACCATGATTGAGGTGGCTGCGGTTTACATGCGAGCCCTGGAGCCTGTGCTTATCCTCATCCTGTTGGTGCTTTCCGCCACCAAGTTCGCTATAGTAGCGATGTTCTACATGCACCTGCGGTTTGATCATCGGCTGTTCTCCGCTTTGTTTGTGGGAGGACTGCTGCTGGCATCTTCGTTGCTGGTCTCACTGATGGCGCTGTTCGGGGTATTGGTCCGTTAAGATGTCTCACCAAGGCAAAGGATCAAGGGTCATAGTGGATAGGCTGCGCTCAGCGCTATGGGTGCCGGTGGTGGCAATTCTTGCCACGGCAGCAATTGTCGTGGGCATTGGAGAACTGCTCTTGATGCTGGCTAGGGTGGAGCCGGAGTTGTGGGGAATCAAAGAGCCACTCTCCGTCATCGCGGCGCTGGCCATTGCAGTTACAATACTCCTGGGCGCCACATGGCTGGCGCGGAGCGGACGCCAAAGCCGGAACTAGGTCTGCTTTGCTGGTGGGGCGAGTCTGCTAGTACCTCGTAGACGCGGGAGGCAAGATGCCTGACCCTGCGGTAGATTTCTCCTGGTGGGACTGGCCCTTTCATCCAGAGGTTGTCGTGGGCCTGCTGCTCTTGGAGGTGGTCTACCTGCTGGGTGTTGGCCCATGGCGTAGGCGCTGGGATCTGGCGCCTTCAGTGAAACGTAGCCAGGTTGTGGTCTTCTCTTCAGGCGTGCTTCTTCTGTATCTTACCCTCGTTTCGCCACTTCATGAGCTGGCGGACCACTATCTTTTCAGTGCCCACATGGTGCAGCATCTCGTGCTGATGCTGGTGGTGCCTCCACTGCTGATCTGGGGCACGCCTCCCTGGCTTCTGCGCCCGTTGGTGCGGCCTCGCTGGGTGCTGACTGCAAGCCGGTTTCTCACTCATCCTGTAGTGGCCTTTGGGCTCTTCACAACTGTGCTTGCGGTGTGGCACCTTCCGGTGCTCTTCAACTTGGCCATGGGGAATGAGCTAGTACATCATTCCCAGCATCTGACGTTCCTGGTTGCATCAGTGATCATGTGGTGGCCGGTGATGAGCCCTTTGCAGGAGGTGCCCAGGGCCGGCTATCTGGTCCAGATGGTCTACCTCTTTGCGCTTACCTTACCTTCAAACTTCGTTGGAGCGGCCATAGCCATGTCTGATCGGGTGCTCTATTCCTCGTATGACACTCCTGCTCGCCTGTGGGGTATATCGGCCCTGGACGATCAGGGGAACGGAGGCCTGATTATGCAGGTCCCGTGCGGCCTGTTTTTCCTGGGGGTGCTCACAGGGGTGTTTTTTGTCTGGTTCAATAGGGCGGAGCGCGGCGCGGCAGATTCCAGTGAGGCGGGTGCCAGGGAGCCATCGCCTGGGCAAGAAGCGGCGTCCCGTCCCAGCGCAGGCAGCTAGAGGAGAGCAAGACCTCCACCCACTTGCTTTTGGGTGGTGGGGCGCAGCCGTACGCAGTACGGGGTGGGCTGGGTTGGGGAAAACTCATTGGGGTGTGGCACATCTGCAGACTTGCGGTTATCGCCACTGAGAGGCAAACGGGACATCTCTCCTTCTGCCGTTGACTGGCCACCTAGCGAATGGTAAATTGGCTTAGGTAGGATTGGGTTCAGTTCGCAGGGGCGTAGCTCAGCCCGGTAGAGCAGCGGTCTCCAAAACCGCCGGTCGAGGGTTCAAATCCTTCCGCCCCTGCCATTATCTACAAATGGCCCCTGAGTATCTCTCAGCTTCCTATTTGCGCTCCACTAGCTGGTAGAGGATTCCGTGACTGTCCCTGGGGTGAAGATAGGGACCGCCTGCGCCTTCCATGAGTTGCATTCCCTTTGACTTCATCTCAGCCGTAGCCTGGGTCACGTCCTCCACTGCGAGAGCTATCAGGTGTATTCCCTCGCCCCGGCGCTGGAGTGTCCGGGCCACCGGGCTATCGGTGCTCATGGGCTCCACCAACTCTATGTAGTTGCTTCTGTCTCCCATATATAGAAGGGCCTGCCGGTTGCCGAAGGGGGTTACTCTTCCCACGTGCTCGGCCTTGAAACCCATCTTCTGGTAGTCGTCCACAGCTTTCTGAAGATCGTTCACAGCGATAACTAGGTGGTCTATGCCTTTGAACATCCCTGTCCTCCTGCCTGAGCTAAGGAAACGCTATTTCTCCGCTGGCTCTCTCTGCCATTGAGTCGTCGCCGCAACCAGGGCCGACAGCATGGCGATCCCGGATGCCCATAGGAACGCGGCTTTCACGCCATAGGCGTCGGCCAGTATCCCGGCCACCGCAGGCATCAGCCCTGAGACCACCACGCCTGCGCCGAAGACCAGGGACACCGTGGTTGCCTGCACGCCTCCCGGCACTAGGTCCATGGCTGATGCCAGGAGTATGGACATCAGTGAGAAGAGGAATGCTCCCATGATCAGCACAACCACTACCAGAGGCCAGCCCGCCGGCGCTATGCTCAGTCCCAGGGCGGAGAGGCCCAGGATGGCTAGGCCAGGTGCAAGAACAGCCCTTCTGCCCAGCCGATCGGACAAATGTCCCATAATGGGTTGGCAGCCTATGCCTGCCACCTGTGCTAGGGAGAGGTAAAGGCCCAGCTTCACGGATGAGGCCCCCAGGTTTTCCCGAAGGTAAATTGGGAAAAAGGTCATTATCACGTTCTGCGTTCCGGAGAACCCTCCGGCGAGGAGTAGCACCAGCAAAAAGCGGCGGTTACGTACCAACCTGCTCACAGACCCCAAATATGCCTTCATGCTGGGCAGGGAAGACTCGCCTAGGGGGATGGAGCGCAGCAGAAGCCAAACGATGAATCCAACGGCCACTGCAGGTACTATGCTGGCATGCAAGACCGTCCGCCAGGCTAGCACGGTGATGAGGGTGCCGGTCAGTATGGGCCCCAGGGCTTCTCCAACACTGCCCCCGGTCCCGTGGAGTGCTATTGCAAAGCCTCGCCTAGACTCAAAGCGCTGTGAGAGGGAGCTGATGGCTGATGGGTGCCACAAGGTTATGGCCACAATCATGAGGGTTGCTGCCAGCGTTGCCACTCCGAAGTTGGTGGCTATGCCCAGGAAGGCACAGAAAGTGCCTATTAGAGCTATGGACATGCCCATGATCACCGGCCTGCGTTTGGCGTAGCGGTCCGCAGCGAATCCGGCGGGCAGGTTGGTTAAGCCTCCGGCGACGTTGCGTATTGTGGAAAGGGCACCCACTTGGCTATTGCTCAAGGCCAGCGCTGTCTTGATCTCTGGCAGAATGACGAAGAATGATGAGTTGAACAGGTGTTTCAGGGCGTGTCCGGCCACCGCCACGATCAATAGCGTCCACCGCTGGCGTCCGGTTATGGCATCGGCGGTGCTGGGCTGTGTGCTGCTGCTCTGCATGTACCCTCCTCAATCCCCGGAAGCATGTGTCTTGCCATTATACCCTTTGACACAAGCTACGCCAGACGGCATAATGGCTTTGGAATCTGTGGCGCCGAGGTGGTGGAATTGGCAGACACGCGGTCTTGAGGGGGCCGTGAGCGCAAGCTCGTAGGAGTTCAAGTCTCCTCCTCGGCACTTATTCGATGTCTGTTAAAGGGGCGACGTAGCCAAGTGGTCTAAGGCGGGGGTCTGCAAAACCCCTATTCAGCGGTTCGAATCCGCTCGTCGCCTCCAAGCATACGGTAGCGGACTCGCCGCCCATTGGCCTTGCTAATCCTTTCCAGCGCTTTTCGTTCGGTTTTCGACCACCGCTCGCCTGTCCACTTTCTCCCCAAGGTGATAGCATACGGTCGTGCCCCGTAGGCTTTGGGCAACCCATGTCGGTTGTGTCTGGCGATAGGGCAGAATTGCCTCCGCCAGATATGTGGTTTACATAAGTAGTTTACATAAGGAGGCGTCATGTACACCGGACCAAGCCAACTACAAGAGGTTACTCCCTATCTGGCTGAGCTTACAGGCAAAGTCTTGTTCGGCGATGTCTGGGAGCGCCCTGGCCTGTCCAAGCGCGAAAGGAGCCTCATCACCATCGCTTCTCTGGTAGTCATGTACAGGACGGAACAGATCCGCGGTCACATCCGTCGCGGTCTGCAAAACGGCCTGACCAAGGAGGAAATCGGAGAGGTGATAACCCACCTGGCGTTCTATGGAGGGTGGCCCACGGCTGTAAACGCTGCCCAGGTGGCAAAAGAGGTCTTTGACGAGAAGTAAACCTCGGTACAGGGCGGTGCCTTAAAAGTCAGGAATGTGCAGTCCCAACCAATCGGGACGTTGAGGGTCTGTCCAGATATCATCGGGACAGATTCAAAAATTCCCCTCTCTGGCTCGGAGAGATGGACACAGGGGGATAGGTAAAAAGACTTTTGGGTCAACTCCTCTGTACGGGAAGGGAGGCACGCAAATGGCGTTGGAGAAACTGCGTCTGGATGACAAGGTCGCCATTGTCACGGGCGGTGGCACGGGTTTGGGCAGAGCTATGGCCGTAGCTTTGGCCGGAGCTGGTGCCAACGTGGTGGTTGCGGGCAGGCGTCCAGGCCCAATCGAGGACACTGCGGAGTGGATCAACGCTTTGGGCCGCCGAGGCCTCGCTATCCCCACCGACGTCACTAACTCCGCTCAGGTTGACTCCATGGTGGCCAAGGTGATAAATGAGCTAGGTCGAGTGGATATCCTGATCAACAACGCAGGCCGTGGCCGCGTGGCCGCAGGCAAAGCCTTGTGGGAGATCACCGATGCGGAGTGGCGCCAGGGCATAGACGCCGACGCTACAGGGACCTTCTACTGCACCCGTGCCGTGACCCGACACATGGTGGAACGCAAGAGCGGCACCATAATCAACGTTGCATCAGGTTCCGGCATGAGGGGGCAACGCGATAACTTCATGTACGGCGCTGCCAAGGCTGCCGTTATCAATTTCACCAGATCCCTTGCCATAGCTTTTGCCGACGATAACATACGAGTGCACTGCATCGTCCCTGGTTTTTTTGTTGAGGATGATCCTCAGACTGACGAGGAGTGGCAACGGCTGCGGGAGAGGGGACGCTACGTGCCGGTGAGACGCGTTGGCTACCCTGCACAAGTGGGCCCGCTGGCAGTGCTCCTGGCCTCCGATGCGTCCAGCTACATGACCGGCGATGTGGTGTGCATCGATGGCGGTGGCCTCGTGGACGGAATCGCCCCAGCCCAACTGGTTCCGGTGGTACCTCTTTGAGTTCTGTATGCCACGTTTGGCCCATTGTGGGCGTGGGAGATTGCTGAGGAGGAGCACATGGCTGTCTCAGGGTTTGACCTCCAGGGTAAGAAGGCTGTTGTCGTAGGAGCTGCATCGCCTGCGGGCCGTGTCATTGCTTTGGCCCTGGCTGAAGCAGGCGCTGGCCTGACCCTTGCTACGTGCACTCGCAGCGCCGCCGAAATGAGCGACGTGGAAGCCTGCGCCGCTGACGTGGCTCGGATGGGCCGCCAGGCTCGCAGCGTGGCTATAGACGTCACCAGGGACGGGGATGTCCTCAGCATGATTGACGGCGCTGTTTCTGCTACGGGCGGACTGGATATCCTGGTCAACAGCATAGATGTGTCGTTTGCCAAGCCTCTGGTGGATACCACTCTTGAAGAGTGGACTAGGGTCTTGGCGGCCAACCTCGGCGCTGTATTCCTCACATCGAAGCATGCGGCCCGGCATATGTTGGGGCAGGGCAGTGGCAAGATCGTCAACGTTACCTCTATGCTGGGGGATCGGGGTTTACCCAATGCCGCAGCCTACTGTGCTGCACAGGGTGGGGTGGTTCAGCTTACCAAGGCCTCTGCCTTGGAGTGGGCGCCCTATGGCATTACAGTCAACGGTCTTGGGTTGGGTTGGATGGAAGGCGCGCCGCTAGCTCAGGAGGGAGACCAGGAGATGAAGACCCGCCTGCTGCGCTACCTGCCCACACACCGACTGGGTCGGTCACAGGAGATTGGAGCCCTGGCCGTATATCTGGCCTCCGAGGCCTCGGCCTTCATGACTGGGCAGACCATGTGGGTGGACGGTGGCGCTATGTGCCACATCTAGCGGAGCGCCGCTGCTACTGTTTCTTGTCCTTGGACCTGAGGGGACGCGAACGTGTCTTCCGGCGCTGTGCTTCGGAATCTGGTTTGGGAGAGGATGCCTTCTCGTTGGCAGGCCTGGCGGGAGCGGCGCCTCGAGCCTTGTCAAGAGCTGCCACAAACTCCTCGGGGCTCTTGGGCTGGATTACCAGGACCCCTCTGGGTTGAAGCGTGATCAGGACACTGGGGCCGCTCATTGGTGCAGAGACGGCGCGGGACTCCTTGATACTGCCGAGAGGCACGCTTTTTTGCCTGGGAGCCCCGTAGTAGATGACCATCCTGTCGGAGAAGATGTCGTACCGTGTGTGGCGAGTGAGCCATACATAGAGGAATAAGGCCAAGCCCAAGCTAATGTTGACGGGGTCGAACCCGCTTATCGCTCCAATCACTACCAACGCTATGGCAAACGCCATACTCATGAGTTGAAGGATTGAGCCGCGATACCTGTCACTGTATATAGGTGTTGCTGATTGCATGGCGATAAGTATACAACAAGTGGCCTAGAAATTCCTGTCAGTACCCTCGGTTCGTTTCGCTGATTGCTGGTTGTTGTAGGGGGGAGCAAGAGCACCAAAAATGGGTGGTGTCGCAGGCTGACCTTACATCAGGGCGCTTGCGATGGCTCGCTAGGGCCTTTTTCTGCCTCCTGCCTCTGCTGCTCCATCCAGCCCTCAAGCCAGCGGCGGTACTCGTCCAAGGCTGGCGGGCTCACGTAGAACACCTGCACATCCTGAGGGAACTGCACCTGGTGGTGCTCGTTTACGATGAGGAGACCCGTGTCGCCGGCTTTTAGCGTTTCATTTAGGCGCTGAGCGATGTGCTCGTACCGCTTCCTGGTGCTCTCTGTCAGCCATTCGTGGAGCCGGCGGGTGACCTCGTAACTGCCGAAGGGCAGCATAAGACACCGCTGCAGGTCTTGCACCTGGAGCAGGAGTTCCAGGTCTTCCGTGGCCTCTAGGGTGACGCCTTCCTGGCACCTCTGCTGGAAGAAAGAGTAGCTACGCGGAGCTGCTGCCTCCAGGTACTTCAGGCCCTGGGAGCCGCCTTCAGTGACGGTCTCGTGGTAGAGGTGCTGCACAGGCCCTAGCCTGCTTTCCAGGGATGCTACCTGGGACTTGACCTGGTTCCAGAACCTAACCACAACGACTAGACCATCCCTGGCCTTTGCGGGCGGTTCGTATACCCAGGGGACCAGGAACAGTTTCCGCTGGCCGGCGAATCTCTCCGAGGATGGCCGCTCGATGCGGCCCAACTCTTGTACCATGGGCCTCTCCAGGTAATCTACGACGTCTCCAATATCTTAACCGAAACCCAAAAGATGTGCTCGTTCGGTGCCGTTTGCTCTTGGAGGAGGGAACATGCGAATAAGATTTGGGGTGGGCTTGAGTGGGGAAAATCTTGTTGGGGTGGGGTGCTTCTGCGAAGCTTGTGTTGATTGCCCCCTTAGAAGCAAACGGAATCCTGGCTAGCAATCTGTTGACACCGCTGGTATGCCCTTGTACGATGGCCTTGCTCCCAAGGTGCAGAAAACCAAGGGAGGAGCGTGCAGTGCGGGTAGTCGTTGAAGTTTTGGGTCCCTTGCGAAAGTATCCCGGCTCTGGGGCCAAGAGGATAGAACTGGACCTTCCAGATGGCGCTACTGTCCACGATTTGCTGGTGGAGTTGGAGGGGGCGGCTGAACCTATGAGCGTTAGCTGGGAAGGCAAGTTGGTGGATGGAGATGTAAAGCTATCTGAAGGAGCTTGCCTCTTGGTGTTTGCTCCCATTGCCGGTGGTTAGCGAAGTCCAAGGCGTACAAAGATCAGCAGGAGGAGATGCGTAACATGGTGCCAGGTATCGCCAACAAGGTTCTCCGTGTCAATCTCACCACTCGCAAGGTTTCAGTGGAAGAGCCGGGCGAGCTGTTTTATCGGAAGTACCTGGGTGGCGCGGGGATGGTGGCCTACTACCTTCTCAAGGAGCTGAAGCCTGGCACGGATCCTCTTTCTCCTGGCAACATCCTGGTCATTGCCAACGGTCCATTGACCGGCGCTGCCATGCCCGGCGGCTCTCGTTGCTGCATGGGTGCTAAGTCGCCACTCAGCGGCGGCATTGCCAAGGGCGAGGCTGGAGGATACTTTGGCTATGAAATGAAACGGGCTGGCTACGATGCCCTAGTAGTGGAAGGCAAGGCCAGTTCCCCGGTCTACCTGTGGCTACACGATGGGAATGTCCAGATTCGGGATGCCTCCGCCCTCTGGGGCAAGACCGTTCTGGAGACCCAGGACGCCATGGAGGCTGAGCTGGGAGAGCGGTTCGTGCGCACTGCCCTAATTGGGCCCGCTGGTGAGAACCTTGCCGCCATATCTTGTATCATTACCGACCTGCGCAACGCCGCTGGCAGAGGCGGCCTTGGCGCCGTGATGGGTTCCAAGAACCTCAAGGGTGTGGCCGTTAAGGGGCGCCAGGTGGCCCAGCCTGCCGACCCTGAGAAGTTCCGTGATATGGCCAAGTGGATGAACAACAACTACATGAACATCGGCGCGGGCAAGAGCTTCCATGAACTGGGCACAGGCACCGCCGCAGCCATGGTCGGAGGCAACTCCATCGGCAACCTGCCGGTGCGCAACTGGGGCGACGGCTCCTTTGAACAGGTGGATAAGATCACAGCGGACGCCGTTAGAGATACAGTGCGCGTGGCAATGGAAGCGTGTCCCGCCTGCCAGGTTCGCTGCAAGAAGGTGGTGGAGTTAGAAAACGAGAATTACAAGGTTGACCGACGAAACGGCGGCCCTGAGTATGAGACGCTGGCTTCTTTCGGATCCTTCCTGGGCATAGACGACCTGCAGGCCATCTGTAAGGCCAATGAGCTTTGCTCGCTCTATTCTCTGGATACCATCTCCGTAGGTGGCACCATAGCCTTTGCCATGGAGTGTTTTGAGAACGAGATACTCACCTCCAAGGACACCGGCGGCATAGACTTGCGCTTTGGCAACGCTCAAGCCATGCTCCAAGTCGTCGAGATGATAGCTCGACGTGAGGGCATCGGCGACATCCTGGCGGACGGTAGCCGCAAAGCAGCGGAGCGCATTGGTGGCGGCGCTGCCGAGTTCTCTATGCAGGTGAAGGGTATAGAGTTAGGTATGCACGAACCCAGGCTGAAGCAGGGTCTGGGACTAATCTACTCTGTGGCTACTAACGGCGGTGACCACACCCAGGCTGCCTTGCACGACACTATGTTCAATCAAGAAGGCGATGGCATGAAGCCGGCCCGTGCCTTGGGTGCCACAGACCCGTTGCCGGTGGACGACCTCAGCGGCGCCAAAGTGGCAATTGCAAGGAACAGCCACCTCTGGAGGATGTTCTGCGACTCCATGGTGGTCTGTGGCTTTGTCCCCTGGACCTTCCACCAGCACGTGGACATTCTGCGAGCGCTGACGGGATGGGAGTACACCACGGTAGAAGCCCTTAGGGTAGGGGAACGTGTGGCAACCATGAGCCGCCTGTTCAACGTTCGAGAAGGGTTCACCGCTGCAGACGATAACCTACCCAGGCGTTTCTTCTCACCCACGCCCAGAGGGGCGCTCAAGGACACAGCCATTGACCCCCAGGCCATGTCCAATGCCATCCACAACTTCTACGAATCTATGGGGTGGGACCGCGAGACTGGGGTTCCCACCAGGGCAAAGCTAGAAGACCTGGGCGTTGCCTGGGCTGCGGAACTCCTGCCCGCGGCTTAGTAGTCCAACGCTGGGACAGGTAACTTCTTGGGGCCATTCGCCAGTGGGCTTGCGGGGCCTGCTCAAGGCCGCTGAACGAAGTTGGGCCCGTGGTACCACCTGTTGGCGGGCCTGTAGGTTTGCCTTGCGCTACTGTACTGGAATGGAGGCAAAAAGACTGGTCCCTTTGCCTGGAGTGGACTGTACCTCCAGGCGTCCCCCTAGCAGCTCGGCGCGTTCCCGCATGCCTAGCAGGCCTAGCTGGCGGCGGGCAGCGAAATTCGCAGTCCCCAGCGGAGGTATGAAGCCCACGCCGTTGTCTACTACCTCCAGGGTCACTCGGCCATCGCCAAAGGCCAGAGTCACGGTTACGCGATTCGCATGGGAGTGCCGCTCAACGTTTCGCAGTGTCTCCTGGGCAATCCGGAACAGTCCCACTTCAATATCAGGCAGCATTCTCCTCTGCTGCCCCGTCACTTTCATCTGGCTTTCGATGTGGGTCCGCTCGCTCATGTCCACCAGCAGCCTGCGTATAGAGGTCACAAGTCCTAGATCGTCCAGGGTAGGGGGCCGAAGGCTTCTAGCGAAGTCTCTCAGTCCGTGGACTACCTCTTCGGTGGCTTTCCTGGTGTTTCTTACGTCTTCAACTGCCGAAGCCGGCGCTATGCTGCTGGCGCTTTCGATGGCATCTAGTTGACGGCATATCAGCACTAGTTTCTGGACGGTCTCATCGTGGATTTCCTGAGCGATGCGCCTGCGCTCCTCTTCTTGCGCCCGGAGTATGTGGGCGGCGTAGGCCTTCAGTCCAGCCTGCCGTTGCTGCTCCTCTGTCACGTCTCTAAGAAGCGCCTGGATGGCAGGCCTTCCCGCCTTGTCGCTAATGGGCGTCACCGCGGGCTCCAGGTATACATCTGAACCGTTAACCTGGCGTGTGAAGGTAAAAGGCTGGTTTCCGTTGTTACTGTCGGAGCTAGCCAGTACCTTGGCTGCGACTTCGCTGCCGAGTAGGGCGGGTAATGTTGTCCCCTGCAACCCGTCGGCCCTGTTGCCGAACAGTCTGGCTGCGGCTGGATTCGCATCCAAGACCACGCCGGTTGGGTCAAGGACAAGGATGGAGATGGGGCTGGACTCAAAGACGCCACGGTACTTGGTCTCTGACGCCATCATGGCTAGGCGGGCTGTCTCTGCCTGCTGCCTGGCGGCCCACTCGCGGTCAACGCGCTGTCCCACAAAAAAGGCCAGGATATCCACAATCCCAACTTGAGACATCTCTCTCACTCGCTCCATGCCTGGGTGAAGGAAGAAGTTGGGCAAAGTGATCACCGTGCACCAGGCGGCGGTAGCTACCGCGCCCCTGAATCCGAAGTTCAGGGCAGCATATACGACTGGGATGAAGAAAAGGGATACCGGAACAAAGGAGAGGAAGGCAACAGGGGGATCAGTTCCCAGGAATGTGGGATGTCCCAGATATCTGAGAACCTCAAAGGTGGTGTGTACGCCAGCAATGAGCAGCACCAGGCCCTGCACGATCCAGAAACGTCGTTCGGTGAGTCTGGGGCTGTATTTGGATAGAGAACGGTTCGCCCTTTCTAGCGACATGGTTTACCTTGCATGACAGTGGTAGTGGTCTATCTGTTGATAGCTCTGTTCGTCAGGCCTGGTTCTGTTTGTCCCCATCCACAGTGATCCAACGGTGGGACACGGCATATAGTACGGCCTCAAGACGAGATGAAACGCCGAGCTTGGCCAGCATGTTGTTGAAGTGGCCTTCCACAGTCCGTACGCTTATGCCAAGCCTGTCGGCTATGGCCTTGTTCCGCAGGCCTCTGGCCGCCAGATCCAGCACCTCACGCTCGCGAGGACTTATCTGGTCCTCCACTTCCTTGACCTGCGAAGTACGCCGCTGCGCCCAGAGGCGTGCGACTTTCACTGCAATGGCTGGGTGGAGAACAGGCTCACCTCTTTGAACACTCTGGACTGCTTCCACCAACTCGTTGGCGCGGCTCGTCTTCAACAGATACCCTGAGACTCCTAACTCCATCAAAGTTAGGATGTAGTCATCATCGTCGTAGGCCGTAAGCATAAGGACTCTAGTGTTAGGGGCACGCTCTCTTACCTGGCGTGCGACTTCTATTCCACTGAGCGTGGGCATGCGGATGTCTAGCACAGCAACCTCTGGCTGGAGACGTTCTATGAGGTCCAGCACCTGCTGGCCGTCACCGGCTTCTCCCACCACAACCATATCGGAGCGCTGCTCCAGAATGCGGCGAGTTCCCTCTCGCACCAGGGAATGGTCTTCTCCCAGGACTATTCGTATTGGCCACATCCTCCCACCCCCTACGGAGCGATTCAGAAACATTATTGTAGCACTTGACGCCATGGCACCAGCGTTGCAACTACGCTGTGTATGCAAGTGTTTTTACGCATCTTATAACAGGAGTCTTCTGGGATGTCGTATAACGTCTCCGTCTTCATACTGAGTGTAACGGCTGGTGTTCACGCGTAATTACACCGAAGGGGTGGTGCGACAATGGACAAAGAGGAGAACAATCGCAAGTGGCAACTTAGCCGCCGACAGTTGCTCAAGGCAGTAGGTGCCGCTGGAGTTGTCGCTGTTGCGGCTCCTCTACTGCCCGAGATATTGTCCGCTGCCAGCCGTTCCTCCACCGAAGCGCCGGGGACTGAAGCCAAGTCCACTCGCCAGTGGGCCATGGTCTTCGATCTGCGCAGGTGCGAGGGTTGCGTTACAACCGGCAAGCCCCCTCAATGTGCGGAGGCATGCATTGCCGAGCACTTCGTTCCCAAGGGGCAAGAATGGCTACGGCTATACGAAGTAGAACAACCTACGGGCCACAGCTACATGCTTCCTAGGCCGTGTATGCATTGTGAGAACCCACCCTGCCTTAAGGTGTGTCCAGTAGGAGCAACCTATCGGACTGAGGAAGGCTTAGTCCTCATCAACCACGACCGGTGCATCGGCTGCCGAATGTGTATGGCGGCATGCCCTTACGGGGCGCGCTCATTCAACTGGGACCAGCCTGAAAACCCCCCAGAAGCCGCCTTTGCTAAGTACAGTCCCCAGTATCCTGTCCCTCACCGCAAGGGCACGGTGGAAAAGTGCATGCTGTGTGCTCACCGTGTCGCCGATGGCAAACTTCCTGCATGCGTGGCCGCTTGCCCCATGTTCGCCATCTACTTGGGGGACTTGACAGAGGATATCGCCACCAACGGCAAAGAAGTGGTTAAGCTCTCCGCGCTGATGAGCGACAACACCGCCTTCCGTCTCAAGGAGGACCTGGGCACCAGGCCGCGTGTGTGGTACATCCCTGGTCATGGCCAAGAGTATGGCCATGACCTCAATGAGAACCGCAAGCCAAAGGATCCTCGCTCGTGGCAGGAGCAGGGCGTGACATGGGACCAGCAGCGCCATGAGCAAAACGGAGGGGCCATGAAATGACCAGCACAAGCGCCGAGCAACGTCTGGAAGAAATGACCATCAACTCCGTGACCCGCGTGTCCAAGGCTTGGCTATTGTGGTTCGCTTTGCTGGTTTCGCTCCTGGGCTTTGCCACGTGGGCCTACAGTATCCAGTTCCGGCAAGGGCTGGTGGTGACCGGCATGCGGGACACGGTTATCTGGGGCCTGTACATCTCTAACTTTGTCTTCTTCAGCGGCGTCAGCATGTCTGGCACCTTCATCTCTGCCATATTGCGCATCACTGGCGCCGAATGGCGCCGTCCTCTTACCCGCATATCGGAGCTGACCACGGTGTCAGCTCTGTTTATGACGGGACTTATGCCCGTGGTGGATATGGGTCGCCCAGACAGGTTGCTCAATCTGCTCCGATATGGCCGCCTTGAATCGCCAATGATTTGGGACATCATTGTCATCCCTACCTATCTAACGGCCAGCATCATCTACCTTTACCTGTTCCTGATCCCGGATGCCGCCTTTCTGCGAGACCGTCTTAAGGGGAAGGTGTCCAACCTGCGAATTCGCTTCTACTCACTGGTCGCCGTGGGTTGGCAGGGCGTTCCTGAGCAACGGCACCGTATAGAGCGTGCGGCGTCCATAATGATGGTCATCATCATACCTATCGGCGTGACAGTGCACTCGGTGGTCTCCTGGATCTTCGCCATGACCTATCGCGCCGGTTGGAACAGCACAATCTACGCTCCTTACTTTGCCACTGGCGCTCTCTACTCCGGCGTAGCCATGCTCATCACCGTGATGTTTATCTTCCGCAGGGTATACCACTTGGAGGAGTACATCACCGAAAAACACTTCCGCTACCTGGCGTACCTTATGGCGGTCTTCGGCATCATCTACTTCTACTTCACCTTCGCCGAGTATCTGACCGCGACCTACAAGTTGGAGGAGGGCGAGAAGTCGCTTTTGGAGCAACTTCTTCTGGGCAAGTACAGCAGGTTGGTCTGGTCTGGTTTCCTGGTGGGGCAAATCCTTCCTGTGCTGATTGCCCTCCTGCCCTGGACGCGCTCCATACCAATCCTAGTAGGAGCGTCAGTGCTGGTGAACATAGGCATGTGGATCAAACGATACATCATTGTGGTGCCTACTCTAGCGAATCCCCTCATGCCCTACCAGTGGGGCATCTACACGCCCACCTGGATTGAGGTGGTTGTCACCGTGGCGTCATTGGCAGGCTTTGCCTTCACTTTTACGATCTTCGCTAAGCTGTTTCCCATTGTCTCGCTCTGGGAGATGAAGGAAGGTCGGGAGAAAATGGAGCAGGCAGCAATCGCGGCACGTGAGGCGGCTACAGCCCCGGCAGTGGCTAAGCCAAGGTATGGCGCGGGGTGGCAGCGATGAACGCACGATATCTCCTCAAACTGTTGCCAGCCATTGTAATGATTCTAGTGGTGTTGGCGTCTATAGGACTGGCAAGCGCTGACGGCCTTTCCGTTACAGACCCGGTGCGCATCCGCGTGGAGACCACCGATGCTGGATTCCGGTGTGCCTCCGGCGTGGACAAGTATTGCCTGGGTGACCAGAATGGCCAGTTCGTCATTGAGGTAGACCAGGGACAATTGGTGGAGCTAACCTTCGTGTGGGCCAACCAGACCTATCCCGAGATGCAAGAGCACATTATAGCCCTGGACGGCTATAAGCTGGAGTCGGACAAGATCAACGCGACGAACCGAGAATCCACCATCAAGTTCATAGCCGACAAGCCGGGTACATTTGGGTTCCAGTGCACAGAGATTTGTGTTGCTCATGGCTCTCTACAGAAGGGGAGCCTGAAAGTAAGGCGGGGTACCAGCGTCGCTGCCCCCACTAGCTCCTCCGCCCCAGCAGCAGCATCCTCACAGCCGGTGAGCATCCGTGTGGAGACTACCGATGCAGGATTCCGGTGCGCCGCTGGTGTGAACCAGCACTGCCTGGGTGACCAGAATGGCCAGTTCGTTATCGAGGCGGAGCAGGGGCAACAAGTGGAGCTAACCTTCGTATGGGCCAACCAGTCCTACCCAGAGATGCAAGAGCACATTATAGCCTTGGACGGCTATAAGCTGGAGACTGACAAAATCAACGCGACGAGCCGAGAGACCACCATCAAGTTCATAGCTGATCAGCCGGGTACATTCGGGTTCCAGTGCACAGAGATTTGCGTTGCTCATGGCTACCTTCAGAAGGGGAGCCTCAAGGTAACGCGGAGCGCCGCAGTGGGAGGAGAGAGTGGTGGCGGCACAAGTGTCATTTTATTGGTTCCTACCACACTTTCTGTCACACCGTCCTCGTGGACAACTGCAAAAGACGCGGTGACACTTAAGGCCGTTCTCCAAGATGACAAAGGCGCTCCGGTATCCAAAGCTGAGGTGCGTTTCTATATGGAACGAGAGTTTGGGGGCGTTCAGGGACAGATGCTGATCGGCTCCGCCAAGACAGATTCCAAGGGAATTGCTTCCGTGAAGTTCCAGCCCACCACGTCCGCGCAGCTCCAGACCATAGTCGCTCGGTTTGAGGGAGTGGGCATGTACGCCGAGAGCCAGGAGACACTGCAAATAGAGCAAATGGGCGTGCCCCCACCAGCCTATGAGCAGCACCCGATCGGTCTGGAAAGTGTCCGCTCATGGGCCCAGCGTGGCGTACTGGTCATTGGCACAACGATCTGGTCGCTCTTTGCCTTCGTGCTTTACCAGGCCTTCGCCATATCCCGAGTTCGGCCGGGTGAACCTAGCGGGTTGCAGCGGAGAAGTTCTTTGGAGAGCACAGAAACCCCACTGTCACCACGGAGATAGCCTATGAGGTTGGCTGGGGGGGGTCTCCTGGCTCTCTCCGATGAGAGGGCACAGGCTACAGAGTTCCTGTCAGCACAGCACAGGCGAATAAGGGTGTATCTCGCCACTCATGCGTGAAGGACACTGCGGCGGGGTCTCCCTTTGCAGCACTATGACGTCGCGCTATTAGATAATCCGCGCCGTGGGTCCACCAGGAACAGCACCAGAGGTAGCGACCCTAGCA
>ORJL011382321.1_pt1 | contig 23976 bp, 21 predicted proteins | sample 1779941 | NCBI WGS metagenome assembly ORJL01 (sample SAMEA104232317, study PRJEB22302) | groundwater metagenome | biome: forest; feature: aquifer; material: groundwater | place: USA | collected 2011-08-07 | depth 5.8 m
CCATGGACGCCCCGCTCGTCGCGAGCGCCTCGACGAAGCGGTCGAGATGCGTGAACCCCCCCGATCCCATGATGAGCCGGGAGCCGAGCCGCTCGCCGGCGATCACCAGGGCGTCGCCGTCGTCATCGATCATCGTCAGCCTCCCGCCGTTGCCCGTACGATCTCGACGCGCGCGCCCTCGTGAACGCGCGTCGAGGTCCAGCGCCCGCCGGGTATCACCCGGCCTTCAAGCGCCACCGCGACGCCCGGCTCGCCGGGCCGCACGCCCACGAGCGCGGCGGCGTCGGCCACCGTGGCGCTCTCGGCGAGCCTCCGCTCGCTCCCGTTCAGCGTGACGCGCATGGGACCCCCGGCCGTCCGACGCGGAAGCGGGCCGGGGAGAACGAGCGGGTCGACTCCGGAAGGTCACCTCCGGCGATCACCTCCGCGACGCACGGCGCCGATGCGCTCGGGGCGGTGCGCCGCGAACACCGTGCCGGATCACGGGTACGCGGAATCGACACCCACGGCTCGCGCGAGACCGTCGGCGAAACGCGACCACGCATCCACGGCGCGGCGAGGAATGGAGTTGAGCGCCTCACCGGCTCTCCTCGGCCTCGGACGAGGCCCCCAGCATCCGGGCCGCCACCCGCCCCGCCGAATCGCTCTCGGCCACCGCGGCCCGGATGTCCTCCCAGTCCACGTCCTTGAAGTTGTGCATCGGACAGAACTTGGGTCCGCACATCGAACAGAACTCGGCCGTCTTGAAGTAGTCGTCGTCGAGCGTCTCATCGTGCATGGCCTGCGCCGTCTCGGGATCGAGCGACAGCGCGAACTGCTCTCGCCAGTCGAACCGAAAGCGTGCCTCGGACAGCTTTCGGTCCCATGCGGCGGCCCGCTGGTCGCCGCGTGCGAGATCCGCCGCATGCGCCGCGATGCGATAGGCGATGAGGCCCTCCTTGACGTCTGCCGCGTTCGGCAGCCCGAGGTGCTCCTTGGGCGTGACGTAGCAGAGCATCGAGGTGCCGTGCCAGCCGACGATCGCCGCGCCGATGGCGGAGGTGATGTGGTCGTAGCCCGGCGCGATGTCGGTCACCAAGGGGCCCAGGGTGTAGAAGGGCGCCTCGTGGCAGATGCGCTGCTGCTCGCGCACGTTCATCTCGAGCTGGTCCAGCGGGATGTGGCCGGGGCCCTCCACCATCACCTGCACGTCGCGGGCCCACGCCCGCTCGGTCAGCTCCCCGAGCGTGCGTAGCTCGGCGAACTGAGCGGCGTCGGAGGCGTCGGCGATGGAGCCGGGCCGTAGGCCGTCGCCGAGCGAGATGGTCACGTCGTGGGCGCGGCAGATCTCGAGGATGTCGTCGAAGCGCTCGTAGAGGGGGTTCTCGCGACGGTGCTGCACCATCCAGCGGGCGAGGAGGCCTCCCCCGCGCGAGACGATCCCGGTGACCCGGTGCTGGCAGAGCGGCAGGTGCGCCCGCCGCACGCCGGCATGGATCGTCATGTAGTCGACGCCCTGGATGGCCTGGTGGGCGATGTTCTCGAGCAGGAGATCGCCGGTCAGGTCCTCGAGTTCGTCGACCGCCTCGATCGCCTGATAGATCGGAACCGTGCCGATCGGGACCGTCGCCGCGGCGATGATGGCCTCGCGTGTCTCGTCGATCCGCTTTCCGGTGGACAGGTCCATCACCGTGTCGGCGCCCCAGCGCTCGGCCAAGCGCATCTTGTCGACCTCCTCATCCAGCGACGAGGTAGTGGGCGAGTTGCCGATGTTGGCGTTGATCTTGACCCGGGCCTTCAGGCCGATCGCCATCGGGTCGAGTGCGGCGTGGTGGATATTGGCCGGGATGATCATCCGGCCCCGCGCCACCTCGTCGCGCACCAACGCGGCGGGAAGCTGCTCGCGCTCGGCGACGCGCTCCATCTCGGGCGAGACGATCCCGTCTCGGGCGAGGCGCATCTGGGTGCGGCACGTGGCGTCGGCGGGGAACACGGTGCGGTGCGGCATTGGTCTCCCTTCGCTGGCATTACCCAGATCAGGTTCGACGGGTCAGCGCTAGGAAGCGCTCTCTCAGCCCCTCGTGAAGGGGCCCCCCGGTTGCGTGGCCACGAAGAATAGCGGAGGCGGTTGTCGACCGTTACGCGAGCCTGTTGCGCAGAGATGACCCGCTCTGTCGGGGCCGCGTGGGAACTGACCCACCCCGAGTGGGGCCAGGCCCTCCGGGGCGGTCAGCCGCCCAGGGTCCGGTATCCGATCAGGGTGCCGAGGGCGCCACCGTCGCCATCACGCGGCCAGGCGGATCTCCGCGTCGGTCAGGTGGCAACCCGGGTCGGGCGCCGTCAGGTCGCCGGTCGCCGCGAGCGCCCGCGAGGCCAGCCCACCACCGCACAGCTCCAGGAACCGGCAGCCCGAGCAGCGCCCCGTCAGGTTGTCGGAGCGCCGGCGCAGGCGGGCGAGTTGCTCCGGGGGGTCGGTCCAGATCTCCGAGAGCGGGCGCTCGCGCACCGAGCCCAGAATCGGCCCGCCCCAGAACTGGTCCGGCTTCACGCGCCCCTCCCAGTCCACCGCCGCCAGGCCCACACCGCTGGCGTTGCGGGCCCCACCGTTCCAGGAGAGGCGCTCGTGGATGTGCCCGGCCACCTCCAGGTCGCGGCCCAGCTCGCGCAGGTAGAGGGCCGGGCCGTCGGCGTAGTTGTCGACCGTCAGCACCTCCACCGGGGCGTCGCGCGCCACGAGATCCTCCGCCCAGGTGAAGATCCTCTCCACCGCCTGCCGCACCCCGGGCAGCGCCACGGCCTCCTGCGACACGCCGCGGCCCGCCGGCACCAGGTGGTAGAAGCAGGCCCGGTCGATGCCCTCACGCTCCACCATGGCGAAGATGTCGGGCAGCGCCGCGATGGCGGTGGCGGTGAGGGTCACGCGCACCCCCACGCGCACCCCCTCCTCCTTCAGCGCGGCGATGCCCGCCAGCGAGCGCTGGTAGGCGCCCTTGCGGCCACGGAAGATGTCGTGCTCGGCCTCGAGCCCGTCGATGCTGATACCCACGTAGCGCACACCGGCCGCCGCGACCGCGCGCGCTCGCTCGCGGTCGACCAACGTCCCGTTGCTGGAGATCGTGACCGCCAGGCCCCGGCGGCGGGCTTCGCCCATCAGCTCCAGGAGGTCCGGGCGCAGGAAGGGCTCGCCGCCGGACAGCAGGAGCGCCGGCGACCCGAAGGCGGCGATGTCGTCAAGGAAGACCATCGCCTCGTCGGTGGACATCTCGTCGTAGCGACGCGAGGTTGAGTCGGAGTAGCAGTGGCGGCAGGCCAGGTTGCACCGCCGGGTGCAGTTCCAGACCACCACCGGCCGGCGCTCGGCACCGGAGCGCAGGCGGCTGCCATGTCCGTAGCGCAGGCCGTCGGTGGCGCTCGGGCGGCCAAGCAGGGCGGTGACGTTCAGCACGGGTTCTCCGGTCGGTGTATGCAGGTCGGGTCCTCGCCCAGCGGGTCGCCGCCGAGGGCGTAGGCGCGCGCGCGGCTGCCCCCGCAGATGGCGCGGTAGGAGCAGCGGCCACAACGGCCGAGCAGGCGCTCCGGGTCGCGCAGGGCGCGGAAGAGCGGCGCGTCGCGATAGAGGTCCACCGGCGAGTCGCGGCGCACGTTGCCGGCCGACAGGGGCAGGAAGCCGCTCGGGCAGATCTCGCCGTCGTGCGAGACGAACATGAAGCCCTTTGCGTCGTTGGCCTGACCGGCGGCGGCGGCCGGGGCCCGACCGGTCTGCGCCAGCACGCGCCGGAAGGGCGGCGCAGCGGTGACCTTGATGCGGAAGGGGGTCTCCCCCCACATGCCCGCGAGGCGCCGCCAGGCCCGCTCGTGGCCGTGGGGCGAGAGCAGGTCCGAGCGCCGGCCCCGTCCGGTCGGCACCAGGAAGAAGACGCTCCAGACCGCCGCGCCGGAGCGGGCCACCAGATCGGCCATGGCGTCGATCTCTCCGGCGTTGCGACGCGTGATGGTGGTGTTGACCTGGAGGGGGAAGCCGAGGCCACGCACCCGCTCGAGGATGCGCAGCGTCCGCGCGAAGGAGCCGGGCAGCGCCCGCAGACCGTCGTGGCTCGCGGCGGTTGCGCCGTCCACCGACAGGGCCACCTGCGAGACCCCCGCCCGCTGGAGGGAGGTGAGGCGTTTCCCGGTCACCCGAGGGGTGGCGGCCGGGGTGAGGGCCACCCGCAGCCCGCGCGAGCGAGCCCGCGAGACGATCTCCTCCAAGTCCGGGTGCAGCAGCGGGTCCCCGCCCGTGAGCACGAGGATCGACCCCGCGAATGGCTCCAGGCGGTCCACCAGGCCGAGCGCCTCCTGCCGGTCGAGCTGTCCCGGCTGCGGCAGCGGGCGGGCGTCGGCGCGGCAGTGGGCGCACCGGTAGGGGCACGCGCGGGTGACCTCCCAGGCCACGACGATCGGCTGCTGATCCAAGGCGACCGGCGGGCGGGTCGGGGCGGAGCGGAGCGGGGTGGCCAGCAGGGCCTCCTGCGGCCGGGGAACGAGGGCGATCCACACCACTCTGCGCTTCCCCGAGCGCGCGGTCATCGGGCGATCCGCGGCAGTTGCTTGCGGTGAAGTACGCACCCGCGGCCCCCCGTGACCGAGACGGCCGATGCTCCCAGGAACTTCACCGGCGCCCTGGCGGCCGTCGCCGATGTCGCCGCGTGTGCTGGAGATCGCAATGCTCGAGGCCTCCCCGGACGACTGACCCGGGTCGGCCTGCGGCGGGAGAGGTATCTCTCCCGCCGCACGTGATCGCTCGGGAGATGGTTCGCGGGTGCTGGATGGGAGTTTGTGCATCGGGCCATATGGATGAGCACTGTCTTGTGCATTGGGCCATGCGGGGGCGGGGCCCGTGAATGCGACGGTTCCGCGGTCCCCCGCGGGGTTGACACCCTGCCTTCTGTCCCCGGAGGAAGTGACATGAACACGGTCGCCATCGACACCGTGTGGGTCGTGCTGTGCGGATGCCTGGTGCTGCTCATGCAGTCGGGCTTCGCGGCGTTGGAGATGGGCCTGTCACGCATGAAGAACGCCGGCGCGGTGGCCGCGAAGATCATCGTGAACTTCGCCCTGGCGATCGCGATCTTCTGGGCGGTCGGGTACGCACTCGCCTTCGGGGACGGCAACGGAATCGTCGGTGCCTCAGGCTGGTTCGTCGATCTTGGCAATGCGCACGGGGTGGCATCCCTGGCCTACTCGGGCGTCGATGAACCCACGAAATTCTTCTTCGAGGCCATGTTCGCCGCTGTTGCACTGGCGATCGTCTGGGGCACCATGCTGGACCGGGCGCGGTTCGTGGCGTACCTGCCCTTCGCCATCCTGTTCATCGGGCTGATCTACCCAATCGTGACCCACTGGGTGTGGGGAGGCGGCTGGCTCTCCTCGCATGGCTTTCAGGACTTCGCCGGCTCGGGCGTGGTGCACGTGTGCGGAGCGTTTGCGGGTATCGCGGGAGCGATCGTGCTGGGCGCGCGCATCGGGAAGTTCCGAGACGGCAAGCCGGTGCCATTGCCCGGGCACTCGATGCCCCTGGCCATTCTGGGCGTGTTGATCCTGTGGGTGGGATGGATGGGCTTCAATGCCGGATCGTTTCTGGGAGCGGTGGGCAAGCCCATCGGCCAGGTGATCGTGGTCACCAACCTGTCGGGGGCCTTCGGCGTTCTTGGCGCGGTGGTGGTGTCGCGGTGGCTCCTCGGCACCTTCGACATCGGGATGATGGGTAACGGCGCCATCGCGGGACTTGGGGCCATCGCCGGGCCCTGTGCCTTCGTTGAGCCCTGGGCCGGCGCGGTGATCGGGCTGGTCGCGGGGTGCATGATGGTCCCGATGGTGCTGCTGGTGGACCGCCGGGGCATCGATGACCCCATCGGTGTGTTCGCCGGGCATGGCATGGGCGGCATCGTCGGGGTGATCTCGGCCGGGTTCTTCGCCCCCTCCGACGCCGCCGACCGCCTCGGGGGCCGTCCCGGCCTGTTCTACGGGGGTGGGTTCGCACAGCTGGGCTGGCAGGTGGTGGGCCTCGTGGCCATCGCGGCCTTCTCATTCGTGACCGCGTGGCTCGCCTTCACGGCCATTGCCGCCACGGTGGGCCTGAGGGCCTCCGAGGAGCACGAGATGGCAGGCCTCGATATCTCGGAGCACGGAATGTTCGGCTACCCGGAGCGGTTCATCGAGGTGGTGGGTGCGGAGTCCGAGGAGGCCCACCAGCCCATCACGCCGATTGCGGCTGCACCCGGCGCCTGACCACGCGCGGGTGGGGGGCGCGACGCGACCTCCACCCGCCACACTGCCCGGGTGCTCGTGCTCCTGGACATCGATGGCACCCTGCTGCATGGTCGGCCCGAGGCCCATACCTGGGCGATGACGATGGCCATGCACGAGGTGTGGGGTGTCCCCGCGCAGCCGGATGACGTGTGGCGCATCGACCCGGGGGGGCGCACCGATCGGGAGATCGCACGGCTGGTGCTCCGGGCGCATGGGGTGGATGACCCTGCGATCGACTCGGGTGTGGGGGACTGGATCTTCCTCGCCGGCCGTCTGCACGACGAGGTGGCGAGGGATCACCCTGCGCCGGTGGCCGCAATCGATGCAGCGGATGCGCTGGGTGCGCTGGCCGCGGCGGGGTTCGAGGCCGCGCTGCTCACCGGCAACCTCGAGGCCATTGGCCGGGCGAAGGTGGCGGCCGCGGGCCTTGGGAGATGGTTCCCGCCGGGCGGCGGCGGTTTTGGATCGGATGCCGAGGTGCGTGCGGACTTGGTGGGTGTGGCCCGCGCGCGGGCGTCTGCGGACCATCCGGATGAGCACGTGGTGCTGGTGGGCGATACGCCACGGGATATCGTCGCCGCCCGCGGCGCGGGCGTGCGCGTGGTGGCCGTGACCACGGGGCGGCATGACCGGGATGATCTGGCCGAGGCCGACCACGTGTGCTCCGATCTCGCGACAGCGGCGAAGATCATCCTCCAGTAAGAACCCGTCTCGGAATGGACCGTGCTCGGCCTGCCGCGAGAATCCCGCACGGCACGGACGCAGAGAGGGTGTGATCCCTGAGGGCATCACCCCGACGAAGGACGCCCGCATCGCGATGATTCGCCGCGAGCAGACGGTCGTGGCGGCCATTCCGAAACGGGTTCCACGCCCTGCCGGGGCCTCTTGTCCGCCGGGCGAACCTGCGCCCGCGCATTTTCTCCTCACGCACAAGGAGCGCCGAGCGGCGCCCCCATAGCCTCGGCGACGAATGGGGAGGTGAACGCACGCCCCCCCGAATCCCGAAGAAGGAGACACGTCCATGCGCCATAGGTCACTCCGGCTCGCACCCGTGGTAGCAGCGATGCTGCTCCTCGGCGTGCCCGGCCTGGCCGCGGCTGCCAATGGCCCCAGCCCGACCGACACCGCAGTCAACTCGATCTGGGTCGTGGTCGCTGCCATTCTCGTGCTCTTCATGCAGGCTGGATTCGCGATGCTCGAGATCGGGCTTTCGCGCATGAAGAACGCGGGTGCCGTCGCAGGCAAGATCATCATCAACCTCGCCATCAGCTTCCTGATGTTCTGGTCAATCGGATTTGCCCTGGGCTTCGGTGATGGCAACGACTTCGTCGGATCGGCCGGATGGTTCCTCGGCAACGCCGACGCCGCTGGCGATACGCAGTCGCTGGGCCTGTTCCATTTCGGCAACGCCATCGGTGCCTTCGGGTTGCCGGTTGAGGCCGTTTTCTTCTTCCAGGCCGCGTTCGTGGCGGTGTCGCTGGCAATCGTGTTCGGCACCATGGTCGACCGCACGAAGTTCATCGGTTACGTCATCTTCGGCGTGGTGTTCACAGGCGTCATCTACCCGATCGTCGCGCACTGGACGTGGGGTGGAGGATGGCTCTTCCAGAATGGCTTCCTCGACTTTGCCGGATCGTCGATCGTCCACTTGCAGGGTGCTCTTGCGGCTCTCGCCGGCACCTTGCTGCTTGGGCCACGAATCGGGAAGTTCCGGGAAGGGAAGGCACAGCCGATTCCCGGCCACTCGATACCGCTCGCCGTTCTCGGCGTGCTGATCCTGTGGGTGGGGTGGATGGGCTTCAACCCGGGCTCGTTCCTGGGGGCTGTCGGCTACAACTTCGCCGACGTGGCCATCAACACGAACCTGGCGGCTGCTGCCGGCGTGATCGGCGCAACCATCGGATCGATGCTGATGTTCAAGACCGTTGACGTCAGCCAGATGGGCAACGGCGCCATCGCCGGCCTCGTGGCCATCACGGCGCCCTGCGCCTTCGTGGATCCATGGGCGGCCGTGGTGATCGGGCTCGTGGCCGGCATCCTGGTGCCGCCGCTCGTGGTCGCGGTCGACAAGATGAAGATCGACGACCCGATCGGCTGCCTCCCCGTGCACGGGTTCTCCGGAGTCCTCGGAACCCTGTCCGTAGGCCTGTTCGCCACCCGCGACCGCCTCGACGCACTGTCGCTCAGCGGCTCGACGGAGGGTCTGTTCTACGGCGGTGGAGGCCACCAACTGTGGGTGCAGTTCTATGGAATCGTGGCGACCATCGCCTTCACGTTCACCGCATCGTTCATCGTGTTCGCCCTCATCAAGTACACCGTGGGCCTTCGCGTGACCGAGGAAGATGAGATGCAGGGGCTCGACATTTCCGAGCACGGCATGTACGGATACCCGGAGCAGTTCATCGAGGTGCCCGGGGCGTTCCCGGACTCCGCGTCCGGCACGTCGCTCGGCGCGTCCGGCAGCACACGACCCGCGACCGCGGCGCAGTAGCCCGAGGAGGCACAGAACGGTGAAGAAGATAGAAGCGTTCATTCGCCACGAGGCGTTCGATGAGATCCGCGACACGCTGTCGCACATGGGGCTTCCCTCCATGAGCATCAGCGAGGTCAAGGGCTCCGGGCGTCAGAAGGGCTACACCGAGAGTTACCGCGGGGCCAAGACCACCATCTTCATGCGACCGAAGTTGAAGCTCGAGATGGTGGTGGACGACAGCGACGTGGAGCGCGCGGTGGATGTGATCCTCGAGAAGGCCCATACGGGCGAGCCCGGGGACGGCAAGATCTTCATCATCCCGATCGAGGACACCATTCGCGTCCGCACCGGGGAGCGCGGGAAGATCGTCCTGGAGCCGCATCCGGATGATGCGCCGGCGGGGTCCTAACCCGCCGGAGGTGATGAGGGGCCCGGGGACCCCCCGCTCGAATCGGGCGGGGGGTCCCCGTCGTATGGGGTGCCATCCTGTTCCGCCGGGGCCTCCGCGGGAAGCAGCAGGGTGAAGCGCGCGCCACCCTGCGGGGCCTCGTCGGCAGTGAGGTCGCCGCCGAGCGCGCGCGCCAGTTGCCGGGCGATTGCGAGTCCCAGCCCTGAGCCCTGATGCCCAGAGGGCGTGGCCTCGGACCGGAACGGCTCGAATACCTGATCGCGCATCGCGAGGGGAACCCCGGGCCCGGTATCGGTGACCTCGGCAACCAGCCCGCCTCCGGGCCGGGGCCGGGCGCGGAGCGTGACGGTGCCCCCGGCCGGTGTCCAGCGGATGGCGTTGTCCAGCAGGTTCGCCATGATCTGGTGTACGCGGGACGGGTCCGTGACCATCTCGGGAAGCTCGGGGATGTCGCTGATGAAGGTGAGGCCCGCGGCATCGGCCGTGGATGACATGGCGTCGAATGCCTGGATGAGCGGCTCATCCCCAGCCGCCATGACGGCGTTCACGCGGAAGCGATCGGCATCCATGCGCGCCAGGTCGAGGAGGTCGGTGACCAGCACCTCCAGGCGCTGTGCCTCCGACGAGATGGCCCCGAGCGATCGCGGCACGGCTTGCTCCGGAACGACGCCGTCGACGAGGGCGGCGGCATGTCCCCTGATGGCCGTGAGTGGAGTACGCAGGTCGTGCGTGACGCGCATCAGGAAGTCACGCGCCAGACGCTCCCTGCGTGCCAACTGGCGCACCATGGCGTTGAACGAGCGGGCGACCGCGTCAAGTTCCTCGGCGCCCCCGGTGGCGACCTCGGTATTGAGGTCGCCACCGGCCACGAGGGCTGCCGCCCGCTCCAGGTCGCGCAGCGGGCGCGTGGCGCGACGAGTGATCCACAGGACGAGGATCATCGCGACGACCAGACCGAGGCCTGCGGCCACGAGAACCGGAGGCAGCACCTCTCCCCACGAGGCCGCGACCTTCTGCTGGGGACGCGTGAGAACGATCGCACCGATGTATCGCGACCCCACGGTGACGGGAGCGGCAGCGGCGAACGTGGGGGAGGGCGCGCCGGATGGCGTGAATCCAAAGCCCTGCGAGCCGTCCCGTGTCAGCAGCTCGGGGTTGAGATCGCGTGCAACCGTCTCGGGCAGGCCTCCGGTGGGGTTCTTCGCGCCGGGGGACAGGGCCAGACCCACGTAATAGAACCGTGTGCCTGCGCCGGTGAGCTGCTCGAGGTTGCGGATGGGCTCGGCACGGAATTCGCGACCCGTTTCGAGAGCGGTCTGGGCGCTCTGGGACATGAGTGCGCCGATGGCCCGCGCCTGGCGGTCGAGCTCGGCGCGCGCCTGATTCGTGGCTTCGCCCCGGATCAGTGAGACCGCGATGGCGGCGAACAGGATCGACGCCACCAGAAGCCCACCCACGGCTCCCAGGGCGACCCGTCCGGAGAGGCTCGCCCACGGCCGCCAACGGGCCGGGGCCGCGTTCACCGCCGGGCCGGGACCTTGTACCCCGTGCCCCACACGGTCTCGATGGGGCAGGCCTTACCCAGCTTGCGGCGCAGTTGCCGCACGTGCACGTCGATGGTCCTGCTGTCGCCGAGGAACGTGTAGCCCCAGACACGCTCGAGGAGCTGCTCGCGGCTGAGCACCAGTCCACGGGCCTGCACGAGTGCCGTGAGGAGGTCGAACTCCTTCGGGGTAAGGGCCACCGCCGTGCTGCCCACGTAGACCTCGCGCGGACCGACCTCGATGCGAAGGTCGTCGACCTCGAGGATGGGCGGCAGGTCGGGATCCACGGCATCCGACTGCCCATCCGACCGGCGGAGAATCGCCCGTACCCGCGCCACGATCTCTCGGGGGTCGAAGGGCTTCGTCACGTAGTCGTCGGCGCCCAGTTCCAGCCCGACGATCTTGTCAACCGCATCGTCGCGTGCGGTGAGCATGAGGATGGGCATGACGCCGCCGCCCTGACGGATCCTGCGGGTCACCTCGAATCCATCGACACCCGGAAGGTTCAGGTCGAGCAGCAGCAAGTCCGGCCGCTCGGCCTCGATGGCCGCCAAGGTGTCGTCGCCGCGCTCGGCGACGGACACGCGGAATCCTGCCGCCTCCAGGTACATGCGGGCGAATGACGCGATGTTTGGCTCATCCTCGGCAATGAGGATGAGCTGCTGGTCGTCGGAGGAGCCCATTGTTGAACCCCTGTGAGACTACCCCGGCCCACGGGGTGGGGCCGGACCGAGGGCCAGATTGATGGGGTGGATGGGCCAGTTCCGAGGCGCGCCGCCATTCATGCGGTAGGTGCCGACGCCGTCAAGCTCGCCGTGTCCGCTGCCGGTGATGGCGATCGCCAGGGACCCTCGACCCTCGACCCTGAGGCGAATGCGGGAACCCTCGATGGTGAAGCGACTGGTGGGCGATGAGATTCGCACCTTGCGCATGCCGCGGTTGCGTCTGTCGGGAGTGAGGGCTCTGCATACGCTCCCCACACGCACCACGCCGTCCCCGGCACGATCCTCGATGATGAGGTCCATGTCGTTCACGGTTCCCCATGCCAGGAACGAGCCTTCCAGACGTACGTCGCCGGCCCCCTCGAGCAATATCTGGCCACCCGGTGGCGCCGTCACGCGACCGGGTGCAGCAACTCGAGCACCCCCCGGATGGCATGGCGCCGCCATCGACGGCATCGCCGTGGCTGGGGCGACGAGAACCACCAGGGCGAGGACAGCGCGTATGAGGGGAATGGATCTCATGGAGATGCCGAGGGCAGGGCACCCCGCATGGTCGCCCCTTTGGATGCGCAGGGCGAGGGCATGACGTAAGGGGTTCCTGCGGGGAATGTGCGGCTTCCGTTAATACGCGCCCGCGCCGGGGCGCTCGACGCCGGTCATGGCTCCAGGTTCACGCCCTCTTCCACCTTGACCGGGGTGACCTCGAGCGACACGTTGTCCTCCACGGTGGCAGCCGGGGGCCGGGGCCTCACGGGAGCGTGATCCGATGCGGTCTCACCCTCGGGCACCGGCCGTGGGCCGTCCTCCATGAAGCACCAGACGATCTCTCCACACTCCGGGCACGTGGGGAGCACTGCCCGGTTGCGGATCTGGAACTGGCAGGCGACGCAGCCGAATGTCCCGGCCACCGCCTGCCCGGCGTGGAAGCACGGCCGACCAAGGCGACCCTCCGCCTCCTGCGCACCCTGGGCGGGCGTCAGGTTGCGGGTCTGCGCCGAGGCCCCGCGCCCCGGGCCACCCTGCGGCCGGCGCCCGCCCCTCTGTGGCGGCATAGAGCCCATCTCGACTCCTCCCGGTGCCCCCGAATCGCCGGGTGCGGCCCCCATCGCGTATCCTCAGACCAAGGTTGGACTGTACCGCTCCGGGCAGGCCGTACCCCATCGAGCGAGCGGTCGGAGGGTGGACCATGCGCGTCGCATGTGCGCAGATCAATACGGTCGTGGGCGACCTCGACGGAAATCTCACCCGGGTGCGTGACGCGCTGCGTGCGGCCGCGAGCGCCGGTTGCGATCTCACCCTGACGCCCGAGATGGCTCTCACGGGCTATCCGCCCGAGGATCTGCTGCTGCGCCCGTCGTTCGCCGATGCCTCGCGCGAGGCCCTCGAGGAGCTCGCACGGGACGTCACCCACGGCGCGGCCATCGTCGGGTTCGTCGACCACGATGAGGACTGCCACAATGCCGCCGCGGTGCTCGCAGACGGCCGTGTGCAGGCCGTCTACCACAAGCGATTCCTCCCGACCTACGGCGTATTCGATGAGGCGCGCTACTTTCGCGCCGGGGACCGACCCATCGTGCTCGACCTCCTGGGCGCCCGTATCGGGGTCGTCATCTGCGAGGACATCTGGTATCCGGCGCCCGTGGCGGCCGATCTCGCCCGGGCCCGGTTGGACGTGATCGCGGGTATCTCGGCCTCCCCGTTCCATCTGGGCAAGGGCGAGGCGGGCGAGCGCATGCTCGCCACTCGCGCGTCGGATAGCGCGGCTGCACTCGTGTATTGCAATCAGGTGGGAGGGCAGGACGAGCTGGTGTTCGACGGCCGCTCGGTGGTGATCGACGCATCCGGCGAGGTGCTGGCGCGCGCGCCGCTGTTCGATGAGGACCTCCTCATCGCCGACCTGGAACTCGACCTGGCGGCGGGGCGGCGCCTGCGCGAGCCTCTCCTCAGGCGTCTTGACGTTCCCCGTGGAGACCCGCCGGTGAGCATCACCGTCGCGCCGACCGCCTCGTCGGGCACCCGGCCCAGCGGCATCTGCGCCGCCATCGGGGTCGAGGCCGAGCTCTGGGGCGCGCTCGTGACGGGCGTTCGTGACTACGTGGGGAAGAACGGGTTTCCCGGGGTCGTCATCGGTCTCTCGGGCGGCATCGATTCGGCGCTCACCGCCGCCATCGCCGTGGACGCCCTTGGGGCCGACCGGGTGCGAGGCGTCGCCATGCCATCGGTCTTCACCAGCACACGCAGCACCGAGGATGCCCGCGCCCTCGCCGATGCCCTGGGAATCCGCCTGGACGTCACCGCGATCGCGCCCGTCGTGGCGGCGTTCGAGGCCGCACTCACGGATGTCTTCGAGGGTCGCCCGCGCGACGTGGCCGAGGAGAACCTGCAGGCCCGCGTTCGAGGGACCCTGCTCATGGCGATAAGCAACAAACACGGCGACATGGTGCTTGCCACGGGGAACAAGAGCGAGATGTCGGTGGGCTATTCGACGATCTACGGCGACATGGCGGGCGGCTTCGCCCCCCTCCGCGACGTGTCGAAGACGTGGGTCTACCGCCTGTCGTCGTGGCGGAACCTCTCCGAGGGCAGCGAGGTCATCCCGGAGGCCACCATTGCGCGACCGCCAACCGCGGAACTGCGTCCCGACCAACTCGACTCGGACTCCCTGCCGGAATATGAGGTTCTCGATCCCATTCTTGAGGCATATGTGGAGCACGACCTGCCGCCCGCCGCGCTGGTGGAGCGCGGGTTCCCGGAGGACATCGTGCGTCGCGTGGTGGGCATGGTGGACCGTGCCGAGTACAAGCGGCGTCAGGGCCCTCCCGGAATCAAGACCACCCCACGCGCATTCGGTCGCGACCGGCGCATGCCCATCACCAACCGGTACGGCGCGGGCCGGTAGCCAGGTGGCCCGCGCCCTGGCTGCCCTGGCCGCGCTCGGATTCGCATTGCCCGCTCTGGCCGGGGCCGTTCCGAGCGCCCCGGTGCTTGCCATCACACCCACCGGTGCGTCGCTCATGGTGACCTTCATGGACCCGCCGCCCAACGCCGTGGCGAGGGCGACCCTCGCCGGTCTGGGCGATGTGTCGCCCGTCGCACCCGAGGCCGGTGTGTGGGCCCTGCGGGCGGCACCGCGCGCCGATCTGCGGTCGCGGGTCCTCGCACGCCCGGGCGTCGTCGCCGCGGAGTGGGCGCTCTCGCGCCGCAGCGATGACGTCATCCCCCCGCACCCCGCCGCTCCTCTGCCCCTCCAGCCGGTCGCGGCCCCGACCGACCCCCTGTTCACGCAGCAGCACCAGTGGGGGCTGTTCCCTGGTACGACCACCTGGGGGATCGACCTCACCGGGTTCCCCACGCGCCCTCGCATCGCCATCCTCGATGCCGGCGTCGATTCATCCCACCCGGAATGGTCGGGGCCGGACAGCCCGCTGGTGCGTCCGTGGAGCGCATGGACCGGTCGCCAGGCGGCGGAGGATTGGGGGCGTACGGGGCACGGCACGCACGTGGCCGGCATCGCTGCCGCCCCGGCGAACGGACTGGGAATCGTGGGCGTCGCGCCCGGGCGCGCCGCATCTGCCGAGGTGATTCCCGTGCAGATATCGGATCGCGACGGCTACTCCACCGACGAGACGATGATGAAGGGCATCCGCTGGGCCGTGGCCAACGGAGCCAAGGTCATCAACATCTCGGCCGGTGGCACCGGGTACTCGCGTGCCTTTCAGGGCGTGATCAACTGGGCCTTCGCGCGCGGGGCGCTGCTGGTGGCATCCGTGGGCAACGACGGCCAGGACTATGCGGTGATGAACTACCCGGCGGGGTACGCGCACGTGCTGGGAGTGGCCGCCCAGTGCTCGGGGCGGGTGGTGCCGGGCGACTGCCCCGAGCCCTACGGCCTGGCGCGCTTCAGCAACAGAAACGCCTCGGTGGACGTGGTGGCCCCCGGCGTGGACATCCTCTCGTCGGTCCCCCGCAGGATCACCGAGGGGGCGATCTCACCGGGCTATGCCGTGAAGGAGGGCACCTCGATGGCCGCGCCCTACGTGGCGGGGGTTGCCGCCCTGGTCTTCGCCGCCAACCCGGGGGCGACGCCGTATCAGGTGATGCGCCAGTTGATGAACACGGCGACCGACATGGGGGCGCCGGGGCACGACCTGTCGACTGGCGACGGACTCATCAACCCGCGTGCCGCGGTATCCCTGCGCATCCCCGCGGACGACCCCCAGGAGGTCAACGACGACGCGTCGTTGGTACGTTCGCGTGGAGCCATTGAGGCATCCCGCCCTCCATCGGTGGTGTCCGCCACGCTCGATGCGGCCAACGACCCGCGCGACCTCTACCCGGTGGCCCTGCGCACGGGGCAGTCGGTGACGCTGCGCGTCCGTGCACCGCGCGGGCGGGTGCGAATCTCCCTCTGGCCGCCGGGCACCCGATCGGTCCTGCCGTCGTCGGCGGGCGTGCGCCCGCGCCCCGCCGCGGCCACGGGCAGGCCGGCCCAGTCGACGGTGCTGCGTTACGTGGCGAACCGTGGCGGACGCTGGCTGGTCGAGATCGCCGCCACGGCGGGTGCTCCGACATACCGCTTGGAGGTGGGGCGATAGACGGCGATGGCAGGGTGTTGGCGATCACCGGGGCTTCGAGCGGCATCGGCGCCGAGTGCGCGCGCGCCGCGGTCGCCGATGGCTGGCGAGTGGTGCTGGCCGCCCGTCGCCGAGACCTGCTCGACGCCCTGGCGCGCGACCTCGGCGGCCCCGATCATGCGGTGGCCGTGACCACGGATGTGACGGAGTGGGACGACGTGCAGGCGGTGCCCCGGGCGGCACTCGATGCGTTCGGGCGGCTGGATGGGGTGGTGGCGAACGCGGGATTCGGAGCGAAGCGGGGCTTCTTGAACGAGACCCCCGAGCACTGGCGCGCCATGGTGCTGACCAACGTCTATGGGGCCGCGCTCACGCTTCGCGCGTGCATTCCCGCCCTTATCGAGTCGCGTGGCCATGTGGTGCTGATGGGGTCGGTCTCCGGCCGTCAGGTGGGTACGGGTTCCCTGTACTCATGCACCAAGTGGGCCGTGACCGCCATGGCCGAGGCCGCGCGGCGCGAACTGCAGGGGGCGGGCGTCCGTGTCACCCTCATCGCCCCGGGCACGGTGGACACCGAGTTCTACGACGAACCCCCGGGGGGCGAGCCCCTGGTGAGCGGCGACGTCGCACGCGCCGTGATGTACGCGCTCTCGCAGCCGCCCCACGTGGACGTGAACGAGATCGTGATGCGTCCCACCGAGCAGGAGTTCTAGACCCGCCCCGACTTCCGGGCGTGCCATCATCGGTGCGTGTCATCACCATCGCGGGTCATCGCCGTCATCCGCTGGCCCTGGGTCACTGCCGCCGTTGTGGTCGCCGTGATGCTCTCCGCTCTCACGCGCAGTACGGTCGCGGCCATCGGGGGCATGATCGTGCTGATCGTGGTGCTGCAGGTGATGGCCAACTTCGACTCGCTCGCGTTCCTGCGCCAGTATCTGGTCACGGAGCAGAGCAACGCATGGTTTGGCGTCGTCCGGGACCCGATTGACTGGCCGCAGGTGGCACGGGCATTCGTCGTGGATGCCCGCTGGGCCGTCCCCTGCATCCTCGTGGGCTGGTACTCCTTCATCAGACGCGACGTGTTGGCATGACCGAACCACACATCGAAAACCCGGATGCCCCTGATCGGGCGCTGCGCCTGCGGTTCGACCTTGACGTTCGCGTGGACGACGAGGTGGGTGCGGGTATCTCACGTACGGGCCGTCCCACCCCACCGGCGCGGGATGCCGATCTGGCGATCGTGCTCGGCACGGCACTGGCCCGGGCGGCGCTGGCGTGGCTGCCCAGCGGTGCCCGCCGGGATGCCGCCGTTGTCCTGGCCACGCGTGCACCCGAGCAGGTGGCCCGCGATCTGCGCGACCGAGCGGGCGCCGGTGCCCGCGTGGTGGATCTGCGTGCCGAGGAGCAGGTGGGCGCCCGGGGGTGGTGCGCGCGCGCCGTGCTTCCCGAGGGGATCCCTGCAGCGCACGCCCTGGTGGCGGTCGACCTCATCCGCATGGACAGCGATCCCGCCGTCGCCGCCGAGTGGGCGGCGCGCGTGCCGGAGCTGGTGCCCTTCCTGGTCGCCCGTGTCGCGGGCGACTCACCGGATGTACTCGCGCGCTCGGTGATCGCGCTGAACTCTCTGGCTGAGGAGATCGCCGCCGACCCGACTGCGGCTCTCGACCCAGCCTGTGCCGTCAGGGCCGCCGTGGGCGCCCTGGCTCTTCCCCCGCCCGTGCCCGGTGCGCGGGCATTTGGCCCGCCACCGCCGGACCCCGTGGGCACGACCGCAGCCATCCCGGCATCTGCCGCCGCGGAGCCGGTGACGCGGCCCGTGATCGTCCCTCCCGTCCCTCCGGGGAGGGACTCCGCACGGCGTCTTCAGGGGCTCGTGGTCGCGTGCCTCGCGGTTGCCGTCCTGACCCTGGTCATGCTCATCGCCGTCATCTCATCGCCCGGCACATTCGGGCTGGCCGCCGCCGCCGACGTCGGACCCCGCATCGAGGGCCTCGATGCCCAGGTGTCCCAGCTGCGCGGCGATGTGGGCACCCTCGCCCAGGTCGTTCAGGGATCGTCCGGGAGCGGTACGGCCGATGCCCTGCGGCGGCTCACGGACCGCGTGGACGAGATCGATCGGCAGGTTCACGGGCTCTGCGGTGTGCTGCCCATCGTCTGCTGAGCCACCCCGCTGTGTGAGAGCGATAGCCTTGACAACGATGCCGCGCAACGGGGAATCGGGGGGATGACCACAACCGCCTTCGTGGACCGGCAGGGGCTCGCGGGTTACGACCTTGGCGCCGACCACCCGCTGTCGCCGGTCAATCGCGAGCTGGCCATCGACCTGATTCGCGCGTATGGGCTGCTCGATCGTCCGGACGTGACGGTGATCCCGCCGCGTGCGGTGGATGACGACGTGATCGCCCGCGTTCACACAGAGGCCTACATCCAGGCGGTCAAGCGTTACGGGGCGAACCCCACGCTCGCCGCGGGATTCGAGGCCGGGGTGTGGGGGCTTGCGCATGGGGGCGACACCCCCGCCTTCGCGGGCATGCACGAGGCCGCCGCCGCGGTGTGTGGAGCATCCGTCACCGCGGCGATGGAGGTGTGGGAGGGGCGGGCCACCCGGGTGCTCTCGGTGGCCGGTGGCCTGCATCATGCCTTTGCCAATCGCGCGAACGGCTTCTGCATCTACAACGACGCCGCGGTCGCGATCCAGGCACTCCTGGACGCCGGCGCGGAGCGGATTGCCTACGTCGACGTGGACGTGCACCACGGAGATGGCACCCAGTTCATCTTCTTCGAGGATCCCCGTGTGCTCACGTGTTCGGTGCATGAGAGCGGTCGGTATCTCTTCCCCGGCACGGGTGGTCTGGCCGAGCGCGGTGTGGGGCCCGGGATCGGCACCGCCATCAACATCCCGCTGCCGGCGTTCTCCGGGGACGTGCCCTATCTGCGCGCGGTTGAGGAGGTCATCGTTCCGGCGGTCGTGCACTTTGAGCCCGACGTGATCGTGACCCAGGACGGAGTGGACCCCCATCACCAGGATCCCCTCGCACACCTCCAGGTTCGCATGCACGCATTCCCGCGCCTGTGGCGCGTGCTTCACGATCTGGCGGACCAGGTCGCGTCCGGGCGCTGGGTGGCACTGGGCGGCGGCGGGTACAACGTTGACGTGCTGCCCCGCGCCTGGGCGCTCCTCTTCGCGGAGATGACCGGTGCCGCGCTGCCCGAGGACCTCCCGACCGCGTGGCTGGCCCTTGCCCACGAGCGGACGGGCCAGGAGTTCACCGCACGGCTGATGGACGATCCCGAGCCGGAGGCCCCGGCAGAGGACTGTGCGCGCGCCGACGCCGAGGGGCACGAGGTCGTGGACGAGGCCCTGGAGATGCTGCAGTGACCACTGCAGTCCGACTCGCGTCCGGCGATCAATGCGGCGCCCGCGCGCGGTGCCAGGCGCTCTCAACACCTGCTCGGTATGCGCACTCCCGAGGCGTGGCGCAAAATGCCGCCCGGGCCACGAGACGCATGCGCCAGTGTCGGGATGGGCGCAGGCTGCTGCTCGCGACCGCGTGGCGCCACGCGGTCGGCGATGCGCTGGGCGGCGACGTCCACCCGGTGATCGGCGCCCGCGCGCTGCAGTGGGCTGGCCATGAGCGCCTCGCCCGCGTCATCGCGCACCACTCGGGTGCCGCCGAGCGTGCGCAGGCCGCCGGCCTGCCATCGGTGGAGGCCGAGTTCCCGGCGCCGACGGGCGGCGATGTCCAGGTGCTCGATCTGCTCGATGCGGAAGATCTGGTCACCGGGCCCGGCGGCGAGTGCGTCAGCCCGGTCGAGCGGTTGTGCGGTGTGGTGGATCGGTGTGGACCCCGGCACTTCGCCGTGCGTGCCCTCGTCGCAGGCGCCGAGCGCCTGAGTCGTTCTCAGACCTGGCGGGCCCTGGTTGAGGACGTGGGCCCCATCACCCCTTCCATGCCTGGGGGGCAGGGGTGAGCGCCCGGGGCACGGTCGCGGTATTCGGAAGTTCCCGCCTGGGCCCGGACGACCCCGAGTACGCGGCGGCCGTGCGTCTCGGCCGTCTGCTGGGCGAGGCGGGGTGGACCGTGGCCACGGGCGGTCACGACGGCGCGATGGCCGCGGTGTCGCGTGGCGCTCGTGGCGCGGGCGCTCACGTGATCGGCGTGACCCTCCCCGGCGCGGATGGCCGTCGCCTCCCCAATGAGTGGGTGGCAGAGGAGAGGCCTGCCGCCAGCCTCTTCGCCCGTCTCGAGATGCTCATCGACGCGGACGCCTGGGTGGCGGTGGCAGGCGGCGTCGGAACACTTGCCGAGATCGCCGTGGCCTGGAACCTGATGCAGAACGCACACGTGCCGTCACGTCCCCTCATCGTGGTCGGGGAGCGGTGGCGCAGCGTTCTCGACGTGCTGCGTGCCGAGCTCGTGGTGGATCAGGACGATCTCGCGATGGTGAAGGTGGCGCCCGACGCGGATGCCACTGTCGCGCTGCTCGGCGAGTGGAGTGACCGTCCACATTCACCGGGTTCCGGCGGCGGCGAACGCCTCGCCGGGCAGCGTCCCCGCTCGCGCCCATATGTCCGATAGGGGGGCGCTCCCTCAGTCCTGGCCCGGCTCGGTTCGCCGATGCCACGATCGCGTGCTGAGGTTCGGTCGGGATCCCCATGGAACCGGCACACGTCGGCGGTCACTCCACTAGGAGCCCGCCGCCGCCCGGGCGGCCCGGCGGAGCCCCTCCTCGGGGTCGTCGCCCAGGTCGATCCGTACGACGCGGCGGCCATGGGCTTCGAGCGCCTCGGCATCGCCCTGGGCCTGGGCCCGGATGAGGTCGCCGAATGTGTGGTCCTGGCCGGGAATCGGCACGTCGGGCGTGGCCGGGCCGAGGAACTGCACGAACACTCCGGACGCCGGGCCACCCTTGTGCAACTGCCCGGTGGAGTGCAGGAAGCGCGGGCCCCAACCGGCAGTGGTGGCCGCCCGGGTGCGGGCGCGCACGGCGGCCCGGATCGCGCTCAGGCTGCGCTCTCCCGAGGGCGTGGGGGTGGTGAAGGCGAGCAGCGCCATGTAGTCGCCCGTCTCGAGCATGCCGATGGCACGCTCGATTGCCTCGGGCGGCTCCCGCGTGTCGCTCTGCGCGTCGGCACCCGAGGTCGACGCACGGAGGACGCGCAGGGTGGCGTCCTTCGCCGCCTGCACGTCTGGCTGGTCGAAGGGGTTGATGCCAAGCTCGGCGCCCGCCGTGGCGATGGCGATCTCCAGCGCCATGTACAGGCCACCCACGTCGAGCGGGTCGGGGATGTCCAGCACGAATGCGGGAACCCCGCCATCTGCGATGGCGCGCACGTCCGCATCGTTCTCTCCGGTCACACGCAGGTGCAGGAGCACGCGGTCGAAGCCGTACTCGCCGGGGTCGCCGATGGGCTCGCCGGCGATCGGAATGATGCCGGTGCCGTCCTTGCCCAGGCTCTCGGCCACCAACTGCTCGGCCCACAGGCCAAACGAACCCACGCCGGGGTCGGCGATAATCGTCAGCTTGTCGCGTCCGGCACGCGCGAGTGCCGCCAGCGCCACACCCAGCCGCGGGGGGTCGGCACTCTCGCGCGCCTCGGCGGCGCGGTCGAGCAGGGGTCCAATGGGCACGCCCGCGAGCGCCATCGGGATGAGCCCGAACAGCGTGAGGGCCGAGAACCGACCACCCACGTCGCTCGGGTTCTCGGCCACCATGCGCCAGCCCTCGCGGGCGGCCCGCAGGGCGAGGGGTGTGCCGTGGTCCGTCACGGCCACCATCGAATCGCGCACGGTGGCTGCGAGCGATGTCTCGAACACGGCGCCCACGTGCGCCGCGAAGGCCAGCGGCTCCGCGGTGGTGCCACTCTTCGACGACACCAGCACGATGCAGCGGGATGGATTCACCCCATCGGTGATGGCGGCCACCGCCACGGGGTCGGTGGAGTCGAGGACTCTCAGTTCGATCCCCCCTCCGTGGCCGAATGTGCGTTGCGTGACCACGGGCGACAGGCTGGAACCGCCCATCCCGAGGATGAGCGCGTGCTGCACCCCCTCACGGTGGCACTGGGCCACCAGGGCATCGATGCGCGGCACATGCGAGCGCATCTCCTCGGGCGCACGGAGCCAGCCGGTCCAGGCGGCGGCATCGTCGGCATGGGCTCCCCAGACGGTGGGGTCGCCGGCACGAACTCGGCCGATGAGCCCGCGCGACTCGGCGTCCGCAAGGGCGTCCTCCACCAGACCTGCGGCCGGGCCGGGGTACATGGTCAGCAGCACGATGCAGCCTCCTCGATCGAGCGCCGCGCGGCGAGAGCAACGGCTTCGGGAGTCATTCCCAGATGCTGCATCACCTCGGGGCCGGGTGCGGAGGCGCCGAAGCGGTTGATCGCCACCACCTCGCCGAACGAGCCGGTCCATCGTTCCCATCCGAACCCGGATGCGGCCTCCACGCCCACGCGTGCACGCATGGCCGGAGGGAGCACCTCATCGCGGTATTCCCTGGGTTGGGCGCCGAACAGTTCGAACGACGGCAGGCTCACCACGCGGGCGGATATGCCGTCGGCAGCGAGCAGGTCGCGTGCGGCGAGCGCCAACGAGACCTCGGAGCCCGTGGCGATCAGGGCGCAGTCATCGCCCGGAGCGATCACGTAGCCGCCGCGCTCCACGGGCGCCGGCGTGTCGATCACCGGCAGGCCCTGGCGGGTGAGAACGAGGGCGGTCGGGCCGTCGGTGCGCCCAATGGCCACACGCCATGCCGCCGCGGTCTCATTGGCCTCGGCGGGGCGGATGGTGACGAGCCCCGGGATGGCACGAAGCGCCGCCAACTGCTCGATCGGCTGGTGCGTGGGCCCGTCCTGGCCCAGGGCCACGGAGTCGTGTGTGAAGACATAGATGACGGGCACGCACATGAGCGACGCCACGCGAATGGCGTGCTTCATGTAGTCGGTGAAGGTCATGAAGGTCGATCCGAACACCCGGAATCCGCCATGTGCCGCCATGCCGTTGAGCACCCCACCCATGGCGTGCTCGCGCACCCCGAAGTGGATATTGCGGCCGTCGAAATGGCCCGGGGTGATGTCGCCCGCGCCCGTGATGGTGGTGTTCGTCGACGAGGCCAGGTCCGCGGCGCCTCCGACCAGTTCCGGCATGCGTGCGGCGATGGCGTTCAGCACGGTGCCCGACGCCTGGCGCGTGGCCAGGGACTCGCCGGGCTCGAAGCGCGGCAGGTCGGCCAGGGCATCCGGCGCCGGATCCCCCGCGAGACGACGCCGGAGCTCGGCGGCTTCTGCCGGGTGGTCGGCCGCGTATGCCTGCATCGCGGCGTCCCACTCGGCCACCAGGCCACGTCCGCGTGTGCGCAGCACCTCGGACCACTCGCGCACCTCGTCCGGCACCAGGAAGTACGAGTCCTCGGGCCATCCGTACGACAGCTTCGCGAGGCGGGCCTCCTTCGGCCCCAGAGGCGACCCATGGGCCTTGTGGGTGTCCTGCACATCGGGGGCACCGAATCCGATGTGGGTACGGCACCTGATCAGGGTGGGGCGACCATCGGACACGTGCGCCCTGGCCAGCACGCGATCGATCTCACCGACGTCGTTGCCGTCCTCGATGTGCAGCACCCGCCATCCGTACGCGCGAAAGCGCGCGGGAACGTCCTCACCGAACGACAACGAGGTGGGGCCGTCCAGGCTCACGTGGTTGTCGTCGTAGATCAGCGCCAGCCGCTCCAGGCCCAGGAATCCCGCCAGCGACGCGGCCTCGTGCGAGAGGCCCTCCATCATGTCGCCATCCCCGCAGATCGCCCACGTGCGGTGATTCACGATGTCGTGCCCCGGCCGATTGAAGTCAGCAGCGAGCATGCGCTCGGCAAGGGCCATTCCGACCGCGTTGGCGATGCCCTGCCCGAGGGGCCCCGTGGTCACCTCCACGCCCGGCGTGTGGCCGCGCTCGGGGGGGCCAGGTGTATGGCTGTCCCATTCGCGGAA
>ORJL010550177.1_pt1 | contig 23972 bp, 27 predicted proteins | sample 1779941 | NCBI WGS metagenome assembly ORJL01 (sample SAMEA104232317, study PRJEB22302) | groundwater metagenome | biome: forest; feature: aquifer; material: groundwater | place: USA | collected 2011-08-07 | depth 5.8 m
ATCAGCAAAATGCTCGGCGATCTCAGCGGCTGAAACATTCCCGTCTGGCCTGTACCACTGGGTAATCCAGTTACACATGCCCAAGACGGCAAAGGTAATTACTTTTACATTGGTCTGCCGGAATATTCCCTTATCTACTCCCTGTTGAATAATATCACGGAAAATCCATTCCACCTCATCGCGATCCTTGATGTACTGCTGATAATGCTCCGGCAGGAGGGAGTTCCTCTCTTGGAGAAAAACCGAAACATATTCCTGATAGGCTACTAGCATGTTGGCATTGGTCTTTATCGCCTGCACCAACTTTTCTCTTGGTTCCAGGTCAGACTCCTTAATCTGCTTTAAAGCTGGCAAAACGTTGCGGATACCCCTGGTCGTTATCTCAAAGAGGAGTTCCTCTTTGCTCTCGATATAATAGTACAAGCCTCCTTTGGGCAACCCCACCTCTTTGGCGATGTCCCCAATGGACGTGCCGTGAAAACCTTTACGGTGAAAGAGTTTGGCTGCCGCTTCAATTATATCCTCCCGCCGACTAGCAAAACTGTCGCGCCTGATTGTGTCTTTTGCCATGCTTCTATCATTTCCTCATTTTCTGTTTTTGTAAAACACCTTCATTTTACTACAATTAAGCAGTCAGCGGCAACAGCCCCCTGACCTTTTGGCAGCACTATAAGCGGATTGATTTCAAATTCCATGATCCACTTGCCGCAATCTTTGAGCAACTGTGAAACACCTAAGATATTGTTTATAAGATCTGGTATATCAGCTTCCTCGCGACCTCTGGTTCCCTTCAAGACCTTATACCCTTTTATTTGCTGTACCATTGTCTCGGCATCATGATTAGTAAGCGGTACCACTCGCATACTTACATCACGTAATACCTCCACGAAAATACCCCCTAGACCGAACATCACAACCGAGCCAAAATCAGCATCCTGTAAGGTTCCCAGCAGGCATTCCCCCCCACTTGGGGGCAGCATCTGTTGCACCGAAACGCCGTTCAGTCTAGCTCGAGGGTTATATTGACGGGCATTAGCCAATACCTGATGGTAGGCTTCCTGTAACTCTTCGGGCGTCTTCACGCCCAGACGGATGGCTCCGGCGTCACTGCGATGAAGTATATCCGGGGACTCGATTTTTAACACTACTGGATAGCCAATCTTTTTGGCTAAGTTCAGAGCTTCTCCTTCTTCACGAGCCACCCCGCCACTAGGCGTACGGATACCGTAAGCATTCAAAATTTCATGGGTCTCCATTTCAGTCAGCACCCGTCGCCCGTCATCCCCCACAATGGATCTCTCCCGAGCAGCGGCAAAGGCAAGAATAGCGTCTTCTTGTTTTTCGTCTTCTTTTTTTAGCAAGTGTACCTTTTCTTCTTGATATTTTTTCCTTTCGGACAAGAACTGGTGGTATTTCACTAGAGCATTCACCGCCCGCACACAGCGGTAAGGGGTCTCAAATACTGGGATATTCTGCTGATGAATTATTTCTATCTGTTTATCAGCCAGTTTGGTAGCCATCCAACAGACAACAACTGGTTTGTTACATTTTGGCACCGTCTCAGCTAGCTTAGCAGCGCATATCTCCGCCAACCTCTCGGTGACCATAGTAAACATAATTATAACTAGCCCGACAGTATCGTCTTCCAAGAATATATCCAACGCCTTAGTGAAAATCTCCGGCTGATTGATCATCTGAGCGGTCAAGTCAACCGGATTGGCCACCGATCCGAAATCAGGGAGCACGGCGGATAACTTTTCTTTTGTTTCGCTAGTCAAGGAGGCGAGATTGAGCCCGTACTCTTCGCATCCATCTGTTATTAACACTCCTGCCGCACCAGAGGTGGTAAGAACACCAATTCCGTCTTTGACAGGCTTATTTACATCCGAAAAGATGGTGGCGATGTCAAATAACTCCTCAACCCCGTTCACATTAATTGATTCCTTTTTGGGCGAAGACGGCGCGGGCGACTTCAGCAGACCCAGCAATACTACCAGTATGGGATAATGCTGCCCTGGCCCCACGCTCGGATATACCACCCTTTAAAAGTACAATAGGTTTTCCAGCATCAATGGCCTTTTCCGCCACTGCCATCATCTTGGATCCATCTTTGATACCCTCAATGTATCCGCCCATAACCCGAGTACGACTATCATCAATCATATTCATGAGGCAATCCCAGACATCAAGATCTGCTTGGTTTCCAATACTGACCCAGATGCTTAGCCCTATTCCCCGTTGTTGAGCAAAGTTAAAGATCGACCCACCAAAGGCGCCGCTCTGGCTGACAATACCAATTGATCCTGGTGTTAGCTGTTCAATGACCAAGGCCGCTGTGAAACTCGCAATTATACCCTCTTATAGGTTAATTATTCCTTAGCAGTTCGGTCCAATCAACCGCATACCGCCCTGCCTAGCGGTATCTACTATTTCCCGTTCCAGAACTTTGCCATCCTCACCCATTTCACCAAATCCAGAACTGAAAACGATGCCAAATGGTATGTTTTTGGCGATACATTGACGGACAGCATCTAAAACCAACCGTGCCGGAAGGGCAATTAAAGCTAGTTCAATATCATCGGGTATCTCCCCAACACTGCTATAGCAGGGAAAACCCTGTAAGTTGCCACCAGCAGCACTAGGGTTAACTGCATAGATTTTTGACTGGTTGCCATGTTTCAACGCATAAGCTAAAGGTCGTCCACCGATTTTTGTGGGCTCACCGGAAGCACCAATGAGCGCAACTGTACGCGGTGTAAAGAGTTTTTTTAAATTACATCTTTCCAAGTCCATTCGATAGTCCCTCCACTCTGTAGTTGTTTGTTAGGTCGATTTTCGAGCCATCAGCTGTTTCAACAATACAGTTGTACGATCATTCAAACAAGTAAATTATTATAAGTGTCAGTGTTTATAATCTGTCTTAATTTTGCGCGTCGTAGCCGAATTTTTGCAAAATAGTTCGAAAAATCGTGGCTAACGCAACTACTAAAATACAAAGTAGTATGGAAAAAGCACTAAGCACGGTAATCTGACCATTTTGATACAACTCATAAATAGTTACGGCCACCACCAGGGAACGTGGCCCATAAAGCAGGATAGCAGTGGATATCTCCTTAATAGTGATCAGAAAAATATTAATCAAACCGCTCGCTAATGCGAGGGCCATTAATGGCAATACGATCCTCCTCATGGTTGTGAACCATGAGACACCGTTTATCGCAGCACATTCTTCAAGTTCCTTATGAATTTGTATTAAACCGGAATGGCTGTAAGGCATACCATACGGAAGGTAACGCATCATGTAACCAGCTACAATTAACCATATCGTTCCATAAATGGGTATATTCTGTGTCGGGTAGGTAACCAAGATAGCTAGACCAGCAATAACACCTGGAAAAATCAAAGGTATTGAAGCCAGATTTTCCAGTAGCCAGGGATAGGAAGAACGTGCCCTCCCTCACAAGCAGTCATGAAATAATAAGGGTTAAAATCATTATACCCGTAGCTGAAACCATGCTGACAATAGAATTGCAAATGCATTTTGATACCGAACCCTTTGTTTAATAATGGATTTATATCCTTCAGCCATTAAAGGGTCCTCCCAACGTAACATACGCGAAGTTATCCACAGGTTCCTCTAAGGCTTGCCCCATAAGGGTTTGAGGCACTTCTTATGCCTACAGACTATCGAACCCGAGTCTACCTAAAGATGACAAGTAACCTGTCAGAGCGGAAATTGCATAAAGACAAGTGGTTTTCCTCCATTTACTTCCACTACCGGATCATTGAAAACAATCGTATCGGACAATTGATAACCCGCGCTACAAGATCCCTTTATTTGTTTGACACAAAGTTCTACGCTTTTCACTCGAATACCCCCATACTAGGCCAAGTAAGAATGTATCAGTTCCTCATTAGAAATGAGATCTTCAGAAATCCCAGATTTAACCACGTGACCGTTTCGAAGAATGTATGACCGATTAGAGAGTCTTAAAGCTTGAAGAGCGTTTTGCTCTACAAGTAACACAGACATTCTTTTCGATAAATCTTTGATCACGGAAAAAATATTCTTAGTAACAATTGGAGCAAGTCCCAGGGATGGCTCATCTAACATTAATAACTCTGGCATTGACATGAGGGCACGCCCGATGGCCAACATTTGTTGTTCACCACCAGACAGCGTACCCGCCTTTTGGGAGTACCTTTCCTTTAGAACCGGGAACAAATTTATGATTTCTTCCAATTTGCTCTGGATTTGTTCAGTCGAAAGTTTAGTATGCCTGTTCATCGCAGGTAAAATCAAATTATCTTTGACCGATAAATCGCTGAAGATTTGTCGTCCCTCTGGTACCAACGCTATACCCATCTTATTCACCTCGTGAGAATGACGATTGGTTATATCACTTCCCTTGAATCTAACCTTGCTAGAATGTGATCGAATACTTCCGGCAATGGTTCTTAGTAAAGTCGATTTTCCGGCTCCATTTGCTCCGATAACTGCCACAATCTCACCAGGGGAAACGGTCAAATCAACATCGAACAGTACCGAAATCTTACCATAACCACTCGTTAGCCTATCTGCCTGCAGCAAGGTCATTCCCCCCCTAAATAGGCTGAGACAACCTCAGGATTTTGGACGATCCTGAGCGGAATGTCTTCAGCTAGTTTTGTGCCGTAATTAATTACAACAATTTTATCACAAAGCTTCATAACCAGATCCATGTTATGTTCTACTAATAAAATGGTTAACCCTTGCTCCTTAAGAGAAAATAATACCTCAGCCAGTTGACTTCTTTCGACGTCGTTCAGACCACCTGCGGGCTCATCAAGCAGGAGTAATTTCGGTTGCGTGGCAAGAGCGCGCGCTATTTGTAACCTTTTTTGGGCCCCAAGAGGTATGTTTTCGGCAAGAATATTTGGATTGTCTCCCAGATGAAGCAAGTCCAGGTACTCAAAAGCCTCTTCCCGCAGAATTTTAGTTTCATGCCTACTTTGATAAGCCTAGGAGTATTCCGGCGACAGCGCCTCCTAGGGGATTTTCAATTCCCCCAAGGGTTGCCGCCACAAACCCCTTTATTGCAATCATTAAGCCTCGGTCATAAGTAATAAATATTAGCGGCGTTGATATCATGCCGGCAATGGCACCCAGTGCAGCACTAATTAGGAAACTAAGTTGAGTAACCCTATCGACATTAATTCCAATAAGACCCGCCGCGTCCCGATTTTGCGAACAGGCTAGCATGCCCTTTCCTAGCCAAGTCTTCCTGTACAGAAATTGTAATCCGACCAGTAGAACGAAGAGGGTTGCCACCAGCCAAATTGTCTGGGTTGACATGGAAAACTGCCCTAATACTACCGGTGTTTCACCGGAAAATGCCGGAATCGATTGTGGGCTCGTTCCCCATACCACCCTTGCCAACCCCTGCAAGAAAATAGATACGCCAATGGTGATGACAATTATAGTGTCCTGCGACTCGTTTTTTAAGGGCCTAATGACCAATCTCTCCATGACCAGAGACACAAACACTGCTGAGGTTGATTTTGTTTTTTCTGACGGACGCAGAGTCATTCCGGTGGAGGCTAAAGCAAGTGAAAATGTGCAGGCTCAAAGTCTAAAGGTTTACAGAGCAAAATATGATACGGTACTCGCTGTTCGTACATCCCTTGCAAATCTCCGTTTCGATAACGGCTTGCTGAATATTCCCTTATATGTACTGTGGAATTTTGAAAATTATAAAGCGCTGCTGAATTCAGATTGTGTCAAAAATTGATCATTTATAGGTTGACAAATTCCTTAGCTGTGTATAGTATATGATATAACTTAAATCTATTTTAAAAGCTTAGACGGAGAAAAGTAGATTATTTATAACCTTTCAGGGAGGAAGAGTCTTGACTGAAAACTCTTCTATTGTTGTGATAATTGAAGTTCCCTCCCGAGCTTCCGGCTGAACGAATTCAAGTAGGCTAGGACGGTTCTTCCCCGTTAACAGGAAGGGGGTATCGGATTTCATTCCCGTACCTTTATCGAGTGGGCCTAAGGCCAAGTTGGGTGGTAACGCGAGAGTAACTTCTCGTCCCTACAGGGATGAGAAGTTTTTTTGTTATTTCCTTGAACTTTACTCGATAAATGGGTTAGAAATCTTTGTACCTTTTGAGAGGGTCGTTTCGGCCAAATTGGGTGGTAACGCGGAAGTCCACGACTTTCGTCCCAGATTAGGGATGCTCGTGGACTTTTTTTATTTAATAAACTTAGGGAGGCAATACTATGAAAGATCTACGTTTAGCAGGACTCAAGACAGAAAGAAGCAAAATCACCGTCAATGGGATTACTATCGGTGGAGAAGAAATCATTCTAATGGGTGGACCCTGTGCTGTAGAATCCAAAAGCCAAATGGATAAGGCTGCTGAGACCGTTAAAAAGGCTGGAGGCAAAATCCTTCGTGGAGGGGTTTTCAAACCTCGCTCTTCACCCTATAGTTTTCAGGGTCTAGGCCAGTTAGGACTTGACTATTTGGTCCAAGCTGCTAGAGCACACGATCTGCTCTGCGTGACAGAAGTGATCGATGTTCCCAGCTTAGAGTTAGTGATTGACAAAGTTGATCTCATCCAGATTGGTTCCCGCAATATGCAGAATTTCGAACTGCTAAAAGTAATCGGGAAAACCAAGAAACCCGTAATTCTCAAGAGGGGCTTATCCTCAACGATTGAAGAATGGTTACTAGCTGCTGAATATATTTTAGCCGGTGGAAATTCCCAAGTCATTCTCTGCGAAAGAGGGATTCGCACGTTTGAAACTAGCACCAGAAATACTTTAGACCTTAGCGCTATTGGGGTAGCCAAAGGACTTTCCCACCTACCTGTAATCGTTGATCCCAGTCATGCAGCGGGTCGAAGTGACATAGTTCCTGCTTTGTCGAAAGCCGCTATTGTGGCAGGTGCGGATGGGTTACTCATTGAGATGCACCCTAACCCACTAGAAGCTCTAAGCGACGGGGCCCAATCTTTAACACCGGAACAGTTTGAACAGCTCGCTAAGGAACTGAATAAAATCGCCAGCTCAGTAGCTAGGACGTTCAATCCTATTCGAGAAGACGACACCCAAGACGACGATACCCTCGAAGCACTACGCCTCCAGATAGACGACCTAGATCAAACAATAGTCGAGCTTCTAGCTGCTAGAATACAAGTTGTTAAAAAAGTTGCTGACCAAAAAAGTCTTGATCAGATCAAGGATACCCATCGAGAAAAAGAGATACTTCAACGTTTAGTTAACCTAGCCACCAAACTAGAATTCCCACCCGACTTAGTCAAAAAGATTTATGCCTTGCTCTTCGAATATGGAGTCCAATGTCAATTCAAAAGCAAACTTGCCAAAGAGCAAGAATTAGCGCAAGCGTATCCCCAAACAAGTAAGTAATCATCAGGGAGGAAACAGATGTGAAAAGCATAGGCTATTTGGGTCCAGAAGGTAGCTTTTCTGAGGAAGCTTTATATAACTTTCGATTATTACACCAGGAATTTGCTCCAGATCCAATAAGCCTAGTGGCTTATTCAACTATTCCACTGCTCTTATATGCCTGCGAGCGGGGTGAGGTAGACTGGGCCTTCGTGCCGATAGAAAACTCCACTGAAGGACAAGTTGTCACAACTACAGATATCTTAGGGCAAACTGAAAACCTCTTAATTATTCGCGAATTTATCCATCCCATCGAACAATGCCTATTAACAAAAAAACCCCTACCCTTACTAGAGATCGAACGGGTCCTTTCCCATGAACAAGCTTTAGGACAATGCCGTGAATTCTTAAACGCTCATCTTTCCCATGCTGAACAAATTGTCTGCTCAAGTACCGCAGAAGCAGCCCGCAAAATCTCCCTAACTAACGAAAAATTGGCTGCCATCGCTCCCCGACGCTCAGCCCAAGTATATAAGCTTCATAGTCAATTGGAAGCTATTCAGGATGAAAAACAGAATACCACTCGTTTTATTATGGTTGGACAACAATTGGCCGAAATGTCCGAAAAAGACAAAACCAGCCTTTTACTAAAAACTGCCGATACCCCCGGTTCCTTATTTAACGCCCTGAAGGTATTTGCCGATCGCCAAATTAATTTAACCCGGATCGAATCCCGGCCCTCCAAACAAAAACTTGGTGAATATATCTTTTTCGTCGACCTTGACGGCTATGTCTTTTCCCCGGCTATTCAGGATGCTTTAAGAGTTTTAAAAGAAGATTACGTTTTAACTAAATTACTTGGGTCTTACCCCAAAGCTAACGTATTAGAATCTTTGCCCTTATGACCCAACAAATCATCTAATAACCTTCTGCTACGGCTTCTGCCATCAACTCTTCTAGCTGAAACGAACGTGTAGACGTATCAATCACCGCTACTATCTTAATATCCTCCTTGGTGGCTGCCCCAAGGTCTTTTAGTTTTCGAGCCGTTACCAAAACCCGTCCTTCTAAGGAGCCGACCGCTTTATTATAAGCTTCTACTGCTCCATCTAACCCTTTACGGACATCCCCAAAATGATTGGCAAAAATTCTAACACGCTCATAGAGTTCCCTACCTAATTTACTGATAGCCTCAGCATTTTCGGCAATTTTTTCTTGCCGCCACCCGTAAGCTATAGCCTTTAGTAAGGCAATAAGTGTCGTAGGTGTAGCCAAGATAACCTTCTGGCCTACTCCAAACTCAATCAAACTAGGATCTTGCTCTAAAGCGGCACTAAAAAAGGTTTCTCCAGGTAAAAACAAAACCACAAACTCAGGCGATGACTCAAACTGCTCCCAATAACTTTTGGCACCCAATTGAGTAAGATGCATACGAACTTGGCGAGCGTGGTCTTTAAGTCTAGCTACCCGAGTTACCTCATCAGGGGCTTCTAGGGCCTCTAGATAAGCTTGCAAAGGCGCCTTGGAATCCACAACAATTTCGCGGTTATTAGGAAGTCGGATAATCATATCCGGCCGTAAACGCCCTGTCTCTGTATTTACAGAAGTCTGTTGATTGAAATCACAATACTCCAACATTCCGGCCATTTCAACCACTCTTTGCAGTTGGATTTCACCCCAACGCCCTCGCACCACCGGAGCACGTAAAGCCCTAACTAAATTTGAGGTTTCCAGCTGTAGTTGCCCCTGCGTAATAGCTAGGGATTTAACTTGTTCTGTAAGACTTACATAGGCACTTGTTCTAGTTCTTTCAATATCCTGGAGCTTAATATCAACCTTCTCTAAAGATTCTTTTAAAGGCTTAACGAGACCATCAATGGCCACTTGTCGCGTCTCTAAATCGCTTTTAGCACCCTCCTGAAACTTAGCTAAAGTAAGCTGGGCCAAATCCAAAAAAGATTGATTATTAGTACGTAGAGCCTCAGCTGAAAGAGCTTTGAAGGCATCAGATAGTTTCTCTTGAGCCTCGTTTAAGAGAGCTAACTTTTCTCCTGATGCTTTACGTTCCTCAATAAGTCTGGTTTCCAATTCCGAATGTTTGGATCTCAAGTAATTATTTTCTTCTTGAAGTTTAATAATTTGCGACTCCCTTGATTTAACCATTATTTCAAGTTCCGGAATCCGAGTATTTTTTTCCTCAGCACTTGAACGCTTAGCGGACTCGGATTTCAGTTCCAGTCGCAGTAATTCCAGATCTGCAAGTCCTTTGTGAATTAGTAGTTGAGATTCTTGAAGTTGCAGCTCTTTACCCTGAAGTCGTTCTGCTATGATACCCCGTTCGGCCTCCCCTTTGGCCTTAGCCCTTTCATAGTTCCCTTGTAGCCTTGACTTAACTATCAACCAAACAAGAATTCCACCAATAACAAATCCCAGCCCCAATAGCGAAAATTGTCTTATGTAATCTATTAACACTTCACATTCACTTCCTTCATTATTCGAGGCTCGAAGCACGATACACGATGCACGATGCTTGAATTCAGAGCTTCGACGTCTAGTATCTGGCTTCAGGCGTCTAGCATCAGGCTTCTGGCATCTGACTTCTGACTTCTGACCTCTGACCTCTGACTTCCGACATCACCGCTAGCCTTATTTTACCACAGAAAGGTCTGCCGAGGAACATCTGTTCGCAGAGAGTATTTGAGGACAGCGATTCATCTCCCACCTGTAGAGGATGGGAGATGAATCGCCTCACATGATAAAAAGTTGTGTTCCTGAAAACCAAACTACTTTCAGGAATACAACTTTTTGTTCTTGACCGATAAAGAAAACTCGGCTGGCGCCAAGCCTTAGCAAAGGCGGTCGCTTCATTTGCCATCACGTCACATTCGCCATCCATGGCGGTGACTAATCAGAACATCCATGTTCTAGCCATGGCTTCAGCGACACTTGTCCATCCATGGCCTTCGGCCGCCTTAGTTGCACTTATGCTGACCCAAGATTTATACTTTCTGATAGTGAAATACAATGCAACATGCCCCCGCTTTAGCCATGGGGTAAGGCATCAAAAATACTAGCCATAGGGAGTAGGTCAGATATCCTGAATTTGTCCCTCTTGCCGGATCATCTTATGTAGACAAACCTCAAAACGCCGATCATCTTCAAGCGTCCTTTTCTTAGGCCCTTTAGTTCTTGTACCGCCCCGACGAAGTCGAGCTTTCAGCTCCCTCTCCTCCATTAAAAACTCAATCGTATCTGAGCCAAACTCCTTACCGGATGGACTTAGGCATTTAGCTCGCTTACCCAATAACATAGCAGCTAAGCCCCAATCCTGGGTTACGGCAACATCTCCAGCTATAGTTAGGTTCATCACCTTTAAATCAGCTTCTTGGGAAGCATTTCCCACTACGATATGATAATCAGATTCTATATTATGGTTAAAACTTGCCACGGTCCAAACTGGCACGCCATAATCTCGGCCCACTTTCAAGCAAATTTGCAAAACAGACCTCGGACAAGCGTCAGCATCAATAATAATCTTCATTTAACCTAAACCCCTACATTCCTAAATCTCTAAATCTCGCCCATGATCTTTAAGCCATTTTTTCCACTTCTTATAATCTACCATATAATTAGCCACAACGTACCAAAAATCCCGCGAATGGTTCAAAAACTTCAAGTGGGCAAGCTCATGGATGATTAAGTAGTCGATAACAGCCTCTGGAGCCATGACGACCTTCCAGTTAAGGTTAATGTTTCCATAATCAGAACAACTCCCCCATTTGGTCTTTTGTTCCTTAATTCTTAACTTCTTATATTCTACGCCCATTACCATAGCATAATGATCTAACTTATCCTGAAAAAGCTTTCTTGCCTGAGTCTTATACCAATAAATTAAAGCCTCTTTGATATATCTAGGTCGTTTTTCCAATGAAGTTTTCCTAGGAAAATATATCCACAGAGTATTCTGGATCAATTTTACGCCGATCGTTCTTAGGTCATACTCTTCAACACGGATTGTCAAGTTCCTGCCACAATAGGGAAATTCTTGGCCGGATTTGTATTCCTTCTGGGCTTGAAGCGTTTGATGTTCTTGAAACTCCTGCCAATGCTTATAGATCCACTCTTGTTTGGTCAAGACAAACTTCTCGATTTGCCGTTCCGTAACTCCTCTAGGTACTGACACTTTAACTTGACCATTAATTATTGTAATTAAAATTCTTTGAGCTCGGGTACTAATTCTAGTCTCATAGGGTATAACGACATCCTTCATAATTAGTTGTCCCATTAGCTTCTTCTTGTCCCCCTTTAAAGAACTTATTCCGAAGAATGTTTGATCTTAACTTAACTGTGTAATTACTAAATTAAAAATTGAATAATTTAGTTACTTTCTTGCTAAACTACTTACGCATCGCCCAATCATCACCAAGACAGAAAAGTCATTTTACTCAAGTAATAAGATCAACTAAATTTACGAAAATTAGCGAAAGGGGTGCCTATTTTGGCCAAAAAATTAAACATTCTAATGTTTAGCGGTGAATATGACAAAGCACTTGCAGCTCTAATCTTGGCAAATTCAGCCAAAGAAATGGGCATAGACGTAACTATGTTTTTCTCCTTTTGGGGATTATGCTTGCTTAGGGACCCTGAAAAAATGACCCTGGATGATAAAACCACCTTTGCTCAAATGTTCGAAATCGTTACCCCGAATGGGCCTGAAGAATTACCGTTGTCCAAAATGAACATGGCCGGATTAGGTAAAAAAATGTTACAAGAAATGATGAAAGACGTCGAAGCCCCTAGCCTGACTGATTTTCTAAATGGCGCACGAAAAAAAGAAATTACTCTCTATGCTTGTAAACTTTCGGTAGATGTTATGGGGTTTAAAAAAGAAGAGTTACTCCCTGAGGTGGAAATTATCACAGCTAAAGAATACCTCCAAGATGCTCTGGAATCAGATATGCAATTATTTATCTAGTCGGCTTAACGCCGACTTTTTATATCTTGATGTCCCTCACAGTAACGTATTGTTCCAACTGCCATTCATTAATCTTCTTTGACTTGAATACCCTACTCGGTTTATTGTTTCGATTGCTTGATCAAAATAGGCATTCAAAAACTTTGGTGAATGCGCATCGGAATTCAATATAATAGGGATACCTAACCTTTTAGATTCTTCCAAAATCCAAGTACTAGGGTATAAGGATTTAGTATATCCTCTAGAAATCCCACCTGTATTAATTTCTAAAACTGAACCTACTGCAGCAATTACCTGTAACGTTTGATAAACTTCATTAATATACCATTTTTCATCTTCATAAAAGTACTCATTATTACTATTAAATTTCTTAACTAAATCCAAATGTCCAATTATACTTGGATTATGTTCCCTGATCATCTGTCGAATTAATAAATAATAATAACTTATGAAATCTTGAATTTTTCCATTAAAGATTTCCTTAAGAAGCTTGTTAAAACCTTGAACACTTTCGTCCACACTTAAATATTCCCCATTTTTGAGGTTTTTCATAAAATGGATCGACCCAATAGTATAATCTAATTCTAAGCCACTGAATTGTGGTGAACTGGGACCGATAGCATCCGGAATATAGTCAACTTCTAGACCTAAATAGATTTGAATTTCATCGTTATACTTAACCTTAAGCTTTTTTATCGTATCACAATAAGTTTGGAGTTTAGAGTCTTCCATCACATAGGATCTAAAAAAAGATATAGGGGCATGGCTAGAAAACCCAATAGCATCAAACCCACAATTTAGGGCTTCTTGCACATAGCTTTCCGGTTCTTCCTCTCCGTCACAAAAAAAACAGTGAGTATGATAATTTGCTAAACTCATTTGTTACTTCTCCCCAATTTCTTATTTTTCTAATTTGAGTTTTTCACTCTTGCTTCTTACCTTAATAATCGGCATCGAACCAACCGCCATAGATTAGTATTTTTTTTTGCTTATTGATCCATTCCATCGTAAAACCATGCTATTCAGCTCAACCCCAAGTTTTTGGGCTGCAGCCGGACATTTAGCTCTTAAAAGGAAAAACGTCTTCTCCCCAGCCTCGATAGTTGACTCTAGCGATTCGTAATTAGCTTGACCCTTACTGATAATAACATCAGCCTCTGTCATCGCTTGACAAAATTCCTGCGAACATCGTTTTAGGTTTGTCCCCACAGAATTATTACCATTAGTTATTAGCTCAGCCACCTCTTGCATACCCACCTGCAGAGCATCTTCCATTGTTGCATCATTTATGATCGGTTCACCCTTCACTGCGTAAATGATTTTGTTACCGAGACGTCTCAATTGTTCCACTAACAAAAGGTCAAAGGCAATCTCCCCGCTATTATCTCCGATGATTAATATCCGACGTGACGAATCAACTTGCTTTTTAAATTCGTCATAATCATTTCCGCCAAACTCCGAGGATAAAGCTTCCCGCACACTGTCATTAACATCAAAATCCGGCAAAATACCCATATCGATAATATTCCCCGCTGCAGCTAATTTGCAAGCCATATAAAGCGGGTCATCACTACACTCCACTGTCTCACTTAACTTTGGCAGCATTCCCAATGCCAAAGTATTTGATTCAAGTTTAGCCCGACGATATGGATCCTTAACCCCCAGCAATTCATTGACCTTGTGTAATACAACTGTCACATTCTCAGCAGGGGTTTGCAGAGGATCTAAGCTGGCAATAGTAAATAGGATATCACGTATATGCTTTTGGGCTGCTTTATCATCTATTCCGACTAAATCAAACGTATTAAACACTTGTCTTATATAACAAGGGATACAATCAACCACTTCATACATTTAGCTCACCACTTTCTAATAATATTAAAAATGAAAAACTCGGCTTGCGCAAAGCCCTGGACCTAAATAACTTATATCCATTTATATTTTAATTTAATATAAAAACTAATCGAAGTATTATTTTACCCGGGAAAGGAATTAAGATACAATTATACATGAGAGGAGGCATTTCATGCGTTATGAAGGAACCGTCTATCGTCCACCCAGCGAAGCTGAAAGTTTACTCATCCAAGCAACCATTGGTTGCCCACATAATAAGTGTACTTTCTGCGGTATGTATCAAAAAAAGAAATTCCGAATCCGGCCCGTAACAGAAATAAAAGAAGATCTACTAATGGCCCGCGATTATTACGGTGAAAAAGTTCAGTCGATCTTTTTTCCTGATGGGAACACCATTCTCATGAAGACCGACCAACTTGTGGAAATCCTTAACTATGCTCGGGGCTTGTTCCCCTATCTAATGCGGATGACTGTCTATGGCTCCGCAAAATTCCTCATATTAAAAACTCTAAATGAGTTTCGCCTGCTGAAAGAAGCAGGTTTAACTCGTATCCACTCCGGGATGGAGAGTGGAGATGACGAAGTTCTCCGAAGAATTAAGAAAGGCTTCACTGCTTCAGAAATGATTGCAGCTGGTCTCAAGGTAAGAGAAGCTGGTATTGAACTGAGTGAATATATCCTCATTGGCATTGGAGGGCGAGACCGTACACAAGAACATGCCCTAGAAAGCGCCCGTGTACTGAATGCTTTCACTCCGGACTTTATTCGTTTGCGAACTTATGTTCCAGTTAAACGCACACCACTTTTTGAAGACCATCAACAAGGACAATTCCTTTTACTTAGTCCTCACGAAGCTTTGAAGGAAACCCGTCTACTGATTGCTAATCTAGAAGGTCCTTTCGAACTGTTCAGTGATCATGTCTCAAATTTCGCCTGGATTAATGGAAACATACCTCAAGATAAACCAAAACTTTTAGAAACCCTTGATCGACTTTTACACATACCGGAAAGTGACTTCAAACAAGCCGACCCACGCTACCTTTAATCGACTTAATCCCAACTTAAATCTACATTATAATAAAGTCCGAATCTTGGCTTACCCTAAGCCTGATTCGGACTTTACTTTTTCCCCGATAAAGCAAAACAGAGGCCATAACAGAGGTCAGAGATCAGAGGTCAGAGGTCAGAGGCAGAGATCAGATAGGGGTTAGAGGTTAGAGGTTCACACCATAGTAATTTATTATTAAGCATTGTTCATTATGAATTGTGAATTGTGAATTATGAATTATTCATTGTGAATTTATTTTGGCCCAGGTATCACGCAACGAAACTGTTCGGTTAAATGTTAAATTTCCCTTTTGAGAATCAGAATCTACACAAAAGTAGCCATGTCTTAAGAATTGAAAGTGTTCACCAGAGCTTGCATTCCCTAAGCTGGGTTCGACTCGGCAAGTCGTTAAGGTTTCTAAAGATTGAGGGTTTAGATTTGTCTTTAAGTCTGAACTATCCTCCTCTTCGTCAGGGCCATCTGCTAAAAGAAGGTAATCGTATAAGCGCACCTGCGTAGTTAAGGCCTGAGCAGCCGAAACCCAGTGCAAAGTACCCTTTACCTTACGCCCACTCGCTGGACCGCCACTTCGCGTTTCTGGATCATAGGTGCAATGAAGTTCCAGTATTTCACCGGTTTTTTCATCTTTGATAACATCTACACATTTAATGATAAAGGCATGTTTTAACCGCACCTCTTGACCAAGGGATAACCGAAAAAACTTCTTTGGTGGATTTTCCATAAAATCTTCACGTTCAATATACAGTTCTCTAGAAAAAGGCAGCTTACGTGAGCCCATTTCAGGGTTCTCCGGATTATTTTCCGCAGTTAATTGTTCAACTTGATCCACTGGATAATTATCGATAATTACCCGTAAAGGATGTAATACTGCCATCACTCGTGGAGCACGTGAATTCAGATCCTCACGTATACAATGTTCCAACAAAGCAACATCTACCAAACTATTACTCTTAGCAACTCCAATACGATCACAGAAATCCCGAATGGCTTCTGGAGTATAACCACGTCTTCTTAACCCAGAAATAGTAGGCATCCGCGGATCATCCCAACCAGAGACATGTTCCTGTTCCACTAATAACCGCAACTTTCGTTTGCTCATCACAGTGTTCGTAATATTTAACCGAGCAAACTCAATTTGTTGAGGATGACATTCTAAGTTTAAAGCATCACATACCCAGTCATATAAAGGACGATGATCCTCAAATTCCAAAGTACATATTGAATGAGTCACTTTTTCCAAAGCATCAGACAAGGGATGGGCATAATCATACATCGGATAAATGCACCACTCGTTGCCCGTTCGATGATGTGTGGCCCTTAAAATTCGATAAAGCGCAGGATCACGCATATTCAAATTAGGAGAGGACATATCTATCTTGGCCCGAAGTACCCGCGAACCATCGGGAAATTCGCCTGCCTTCATTCTTTCGAAAAGATCTAAGTTCTCAGCAATGGACCGAGTACGATAAGGGCTTTCTTTGCCCGGTTCTGTCAAAGTACCCCTGTATTCTCTCATTTCCTGCGCACTTAGGTCACAGACATAAGCCTTACCTGCTTTGATTAACTGAACAGCATAGTCGTACAGATTAGTAAAATAATCCGAAGCATAAAACTGTCGATCACCCCAATCAAATCCCAGCCACTGCACATCCTCTTTAATCGAATCTACATATTCGACATCTTCCTTACTGGGATTAGTATCATCAAAACGCAAATTACAGAGCCCATCATTTTCCTTAGCCAAGCCAAAATTTAAGCAAATTGATTTGGCATGCCCTATATGGAGATAGCCATTGGGTTCCGGTGGAAACCTAGTCTGAACTCGGCCATTATTTTTCTGAGCTTTCAAGTCTTCAGTAATAATATTTTGGATGAAGTTAGAACCTGAAGGAGGAATAGTAGAAATAGGCGTAGCCCCCTCTATATTTTTCTCATCATTATTAATCTGTTCAGTTTTCGGCATCATGTTGGCAATTTCCTCCTTGAATATCTTAAAAAAATATCACATAGTTTAAGTATTTACGAAGTAGGGTTATTACATTCATAGGGTTTAAGATTCTTAAATTTCCACTTGGTTAGAATCCAAGGAACTAATCTAAACTACTAATCTAATCTAATTTAGAAACCCTAAGCATTGTTTCGACAAAGAATTACAAGTTATACCATAATAAGTTCTTGAGGTTGGTAACTTGGTATACTAAAATTGTTATTGTGTGAAATATCAGGAGAGGGTAGGTAGAGATGGAGAATAACCTGTTAGATCGAATCGAGGAGCTGCGCAAAAGTCTACACGATTTTGCATTTACAGAAAACCTTGTCGCTCCGGAAGTTGTTGAACTAAGTCAAAGACTAGATCATTTGCTTAACCAATATCACAAGTTTATCAGACAACCATAGTGAACTCGAAAAACAACCCAATCTATGAGTTTGGCTCCTAAGTCTGCTGTTGAATAACCGGCACAAATAAAACGCCCTCCCTAACGTTGAAATCAGCGTGAAGGAGGTATTTTTACATAACAATATAAGTAGCCACCATATTTCAAAGCAAATGAATCCAATCTCGCCTGCCATAAAGGATTCTTACGACAGCAACAGTTTTATCCTTTTCCGAAACAATATAAAAGATTATATAATTGTCCACCATTGTTTTTCTAAGTCCTTGAGAGGCAAGATTCTCGTCAGAAACCAAGTTGTGTCGCAGTGGAAGCGTCGCCAAGCTCATAACGGAATCTTTTATTTTTTCCACCAGCTTTTTGGCTACCGATGGTTCCTTGAGATCATATACGATATATGAGGATAGGCCATTTAGGTCTTGAGTAGCACTCTCGGTCATAAAAACCTTGTAGCTTTCCATTATTTGAGTCCATCCTCAATTTGCCTGAACGCCTCCTCTACAGGAATAACCCTGTTGTATTTCAAGTCATTCATGCCCTCGTCAAGCAATTTACAAAGTTCAAACTTGCCCGCAAGCCTTTCAAAGGTTTCAATACTCATGACCGCCAAATCACCCTGACCATTTTTTGTAATGTACACTGGCTCAGAATATTTGTGGCAGAACTCCGAAATCTCATTGTATCTATTTCTCAAATCCGAACTCGGTCGAATAGATGGCATATGAAGCACCTCCGATTTTAATATATGCATATTTTATCAAAATATTGATATGTGATCAAGTCCCTCCTTCAGCCGAGGAAAAAGCATCAATCACAAAAGGCATACGCCTTAACTGGGCGATCAAATTTAAGTTCTTGGGTTAGTCTAGGGATGGTGGTATAATTAACCTAATAAATTGATTAGGGAAGTGTCATTATGAACAATGAAAAATTTCAAGACTTAATGCTTGAACATTTTGGGAAAGTTCTTAATAAGTTAGACGGTATGGAATCTCGTTTGGGTGGTGTGGAATTACGTTTAGGTAACGTGGAATCAGAACTTTCAGGGGTAAAATAATCACAAGTACGAATGGAAACGGAATTTGGTAAAAAGCTAGATGTCCTCTATGTTGATTGGCGTGAAACTCAAAAGCAGTTTAATGAAGAAATAAAAATTGAGATTAACAATTTAGGCACGAAGGTTGAAGCCTTGCAAATGGAATCGACTAAACACGATCAAGAAATAAAGGATCTCTATCTGGTTAAAGCACTAAAAGAATAGGCGAGGTGTAATACGCTGAAATTATAGGCAAATCGAACTCTTTCCTCAGTTTTCTTATAAACTATTGCTTTCACATATTATTTTCGTTATTATTATTTGTAAGTTGGGTATATATAGCTTTAAAACTTTTCCCAACTTGCGATGGGGCTCGCGTTGCATAATGCTAATGGCTCCTACTGAAACTATCTCAGTAGGAGTTTTTATTTTTTTATAAAGAAAGGGAGGAAATATGCAAAGTATCATGGTTATTGCTTTAGGCGGTACTTTAGGAGCACTGTCCCGCTATGGTCTCGGCTTATGGATATCTAGTAAATGGAACCAAGGATTCCCGTTGCATACTTTTATAATAAATATAACTGGGGCTTTTTTGTTAGGATTTTTGAATATACTATTTGTGGAAAGATTGACAATAAGCCCATTATGGCGGTTAGGTATCGGGATAGGTTTTTTAGGAGCATATACTACATTCTCAACGTTTGGTTATGAGGTTATTATGTTATTAGAAGGAGGCAGTTTACTAACAGCAGGACTATATACTTTATTAAGTGTAATCCTTGGTTTTGCAGGAGTTGCTCTGGGAGTAGGACTGGCTCGTATAATGCCAATGTAATAGTTTGAGCTAATAGTACTTTAAGCACAGGTTACCCAGAAAGGAGGAGATAATATGTTAGGTAAAGCAAAGTTAAAGTTAACTACCCATAGCCCTGGAGGTTACTCCAGCGAATATCTACGACGGAGACATTGGGCCTTACAATCAAGCAAATAAAAAAGTTTAAACCGCTTGGATTCTGCTCCTACATTGTCCAGGCTTTCTTAAACTTAAAAAATTTTTAAGTCCCGTTTTACCGACGGGGCTTATTAAATTGAATTACAATTTACTTTTGTCACTCTTCTAAAGGATGAGAAATATAACATAGCGAAAAATAGTTATTTTTTAAATAAGTGCAATAGATTTTATTGACTATCATATTAGTTTCTGCTAATATATTCTTATAAATATTAGTGCCTACTAATACGTGGAGGTGATTACTATGGATTATCTGGACATCAAAGTAAAATTTTTAAAAGGCTTTGCGGATAGAACCCGCCTTCAGATACTTGAATCTATTAAAGATCAAGAAAAAACCGTTTTGCAAATCGTTGATGAAATTGAGGGAAATCAATCCAACGTTTCCCAGCATCTAGCCTGTCTAAAAGGATGCGGTATCGTCACAGCGCGTCAAGACGGGAAATTCATTTACTATACGCTGCGTGATGAACAAGTTAAAAGCCTGCTTGACATGTTCGATACTATTTTAGGCGATGTAGAACAGCAAGTTGCCTCCTGTGATAAATCTGAAAAATGTCTTTGTGGAAAGGGGGAAATAAAATGTCTAACCAACCGAAAAAAAATATCTCTTTAGAAGAAGATCAGTGCTGTAAACCTGATAACAAAAATAAAAATCTATTTCCTATGTCAGTAAAGAATAACACCAGTGGATCCTCCTGCAGCTGCTGCGCACCGGATACTGAGACCAAGACTGCCTCTCAACAAAGTGCATCTCAACAATCAGGACCGCTTCAATTTCCCCAGATCCCTCTCAATACAGTTAAGGAGTTCCCACTCAATACAGCTAAACAGCCCTCCCTCAATACAGTAAAGTCTGTACTCGCCGTTGGTGGTCTGGACTGCGCTGACTGTGCCGCTAAGCTAGAAAAAAGAATACTCGGGTTAAATGGGGTATTGAAGGCAAATTTGAACTTTGCCACCGCGAAATTGACCATTGAGCATAGCAATTCAGTGGATGCTATCTTAAAAGCTATAACCGATTCCGGTTATTCCGCTACCTTGGAAGGCAGGCAAAAAACGGATGGACAATCCTCCTTTTGGGTAAAAAACAAACGTTCCGTTCTTACCGTGATTTCCGCATTTTTCTTTGCTATTTCATTCCTCCTATCCCTTTTTGGAGTCAATGAACGGATCTTGGTACCTTTAGATATCTTGGCCATGATCGTTGGCGGCTATTATATCGGTAAGGCCGGGTATTATTCTGTTAAAGCTTTGACGTTTGACATGAACTTTCTTATGACCGTTGCCGCTGTTGGTGCAGGAATTATCGGTCAATGGTCCGAGGCGGCAGCAGTAGTGGTATTGTTTTCCCTAGGCAACACTCTGCAGGCTTATACCATGGACAAAACTCGCCGATCGATCAGGGGACTAATGGATCTGTCTCCTAAAGAGGCTTTGGTGCGGAGAGATGGTCGCGAAGTGACGATGCCTGTTGAAGAAATCAAGCTAAAGGATGTAATCATTGTCAAACCCGGTGAACGAATTGCTATGGATGGTGTGGTGATTCAAGGGACATCATCGGTTAATCAAGCACCCATCACCGGTGAATCGATGCCGGTAGACAAAAAAACAGGAGATGAAGTATACGCCGGGACCATCAACGAACGAGGGGCATTAGAAATAGAAGTGACAAAATTAGTAGAGGATACGACCTTAGCCAAGATTATTCACCTGGTAGAGGAGGCACAGTCGCAAAAAGCACCCTCCCAGCAGTTTGTGGATGTCTTTGCCAAATACTACACCCCAATAGTTATGCTTGTCGCAGTCGGGATAGCGGTTATTCCCCCGTTGATCTTTGGTCAGCTCTTTAGTCCCTGGTTTTACAAAGCCCTGATTTTGCTGGTTGTTGCCTGTCCCTGTGCTCTGGTCATCTCAACTCCTGTTTCTATCGTGTCGGCCATAGGCAATGCCGCAAAACATGGTGTCTTGATTAAAGGGGGCGCTCATCTGGAAGAAGCAGGCAAACTGCAAGCACTGGCCTTTGATAAAACCGGAACCCTAACCAATGGACATCCTGACGTGACTGATGTTATAGAAATAGATGCAGAGGAACAGGAGATTTTAAGTATTGCTGCCGCTATTGAACAAAGGTCACAGCACCCTTTAGCAGAGGCAATTACTAAGTATGCCACAAAAAATGGAATCCCTGTCAGCGAAGAAACGGACTTTGAGTCTATAACCGGTAAAGGCGCGAAGGCAACCATTAAAGGGCAAAAGTATTTTATCGGCAATTCCCGGCTCTTTAGTGAAATGGGGATTGGTTTGGACAAGTTTGAACAGATTCTCAAAGAATTACAGGCCAAAGGCCGGACTGTGATGCTGTTAGGAACTGAGGAAAAGATTCTGGGCTTAATTGCTGTGGCAGACAAGCTTAGAGAAAACAGTCTTCAGGCTGTAAATGGTCTCAAAGAAGCCGGCATCAGCCAGGTGGTCATGCTGACCGGGGATAACCGGCGTACCGCTCAGGCTATTGCCGGCGAGCTGGGTATTACTGATACCAGAGCAGAACTCTTACCCCAAGATAAACTTGATGCGGTAAAAGGTCTCTTAGAGGATTACGGCAAAGTAGGTATGGTAGGGGATGGAATTAACGATGCCCCGGCCTTAGCCACAGCTACCATAGGCATCGCCATGGGAGGAGCATGCACGGATACCGCTCTGGAAACCGCAGACATTGTCTTAATGGCGGATGATCTCTCCAAGTTGCCCTTTGCTATGCGTCTCAGCCGCAAAGCATTGGGAATCATCAAGCAGAACATCTGGTTTGCCTTGGTTGTCAAAGCAGTATTTATTCTGCTCACTTTCCTGGGAATCAGCAACCTCTGGTTAGCTGTTATTGCTGATACCGGAGCAGCCCTGGTGGTCATTGCCAACGGGATGCGACTCATGTGGGTTAAGCCCGCAATGTGAAGATGACGAAAATCAAAAGAGACGGAATAAAACTTGAGATTTTTTAGTAATTGTAGTGTGCTATCCCAAAATAGGAGCCTTTCACCCACATAAGGGGTGGAAGGCTCTCAGAATGGCACCGCTATATTATACTTCTGCTATATCCTTCTTCTTATCTTTAATACTTTCATCCTTCGGTTGTCCGGACGCAGCCTTAAATTCATTGATTCCTCTTCCCAACGCTTTTCCTAACTCAGGTAACTTGCCGGGGCCAAAAATAACTAAAGCAATAACGAGTAAGATAACCGTTGTGGTTGGAGTCAAGAAACCGAAAGAAATTAACATATAGTCCCCTCCGTTTACACTTCACACAAATCATAAACGAAAAACATCTTTGCAATTTTCATTTTTCTTTCGTACTTTTTTTCGTAAAATTACTATTTTACTTTTTGCACCGTCACCCACGTATCATAGAAAGAAACACTACCGCCAATCGGTTTACTTAAAGGTGTACCGCGCAGGTTATCATCCAGTCGGAATATAGGCTGAATATGAATGCCCGTGGCTTCATTTAAAAGAACTATGGAAATTTTTAAAAGAACATATGGATGAAAAAACAAAAGCAATCTTGCGCGGATGCTCCAGTAAAAGGATTTTCATTTCACTCACTCACTTTCTGCCACATGAAGACGTTCTTACGCAGATGATAGGTTTCCAAGCGGTAACGCAGCGCTTCATAAGGAGGCGGGTTATAATAGGTCGGATAAAGCAGGTCTGTCTCCGGGCGGATGGTTCCTTCTTTTCTGGCAAGCTCGGCAAGGGGAGTGCCCGGCAAAATACGGACGTTGTTCAACACCAGCGTTCCCAGGTTTCTTTTGGCGCTGTGCAACTCGTAGATGCGGTCCAGGAGACGCATCCCCTTCTCGATGGTCTGCTCGTTTTCCCCAGGCACATTAACCATGAAATGGTACATAGTACATACATCCGTCTGAGCCGCAAGAGTCGCCGCTTTTAAAATATCATCTGTGGAGAGCTTTTTACCGAGAACCTTCAGTGACTCATCACACAACCCATCCGGCGAGAAGGAAAAACAGTTGCAGCCGGCTTCCTCAAAGAGTCGGATATTCTTCTCATCTAAATGGTCTTCTCTGAAAAAACCGCTCCAGGTAATCTTAAGCTTGCGTCGGAGTATTTCCCGGCAGATTTTCTCCAGATGCCCTGCCGGCATATTTAAAACTGGGTCATTAAAATGAAAAGTATTGACCCCATATTCCTTATGTAGGAATTCTAGCTCATCCACCACAGC
>ORJL010089799.1_pt1 | contig 23970 bp, 29 predicted proteins | sample 1779941 | NCBI WGS metagenome assembly ORJL01 (sample SAMEA104232317, study PRJEB22302) | groundwater metagenome | biome: forest; feature: aquifer; material: groundwater | place: USA | collected 2011-08-07 | depth 5.8 m
GTCCTTTAAGATGGAATGAAAATGGCGAAGCTTCCTGTGAAGGGAGTGAGTTAACCCATAGACGTCCTTGAAGGGAACGATGAAACGGCGAACCCCTTGTGGAATGTAAATTCCAAAGGACCTTTAGCAATATATCAAACGCATTTGATATTACGAGACTCGCAAGTCGAGTATAATGGTCCCTGCCGGTGCAAGTGCAGTTTTGCACGCTCAGTCGAATGCTAACCTAAGCCATCGCAGTTACAGGTTAACTGTTTGGGCTTAACCAAAGGCGGCTTATGCCACTCTACCCATTTTTTTAAGAAAAAAATGGAGTAAAAAACATTTAAAAAGACCTCTGCAATATCCTATTAATCATGACCACACAAAGGCAATTCACCGAAAATACAATACTCTGGATAAAGGATGAATGGAAAAGATGGGAAGGTATTGCAGAGCTAATTGTAATTAAAACACCAATAATAAATGAGTTCGGCAATTGTAAAATCACTACCATAAATATAGACGACGAAGTAGAAGATGAAGTTGCAAGAATCAATCTAGATGCGATGATCCAGCAAGTAGGCAATGAACCATATCTAATAAATGTGAGAACTGCACAGTTAGCAAGAACATATCTTGAGCAATATATCCCTGGTGCAATCATCTGCGATTCTAATTTTCCGTTAAATGGCAAAGCTGTCGTCGGATGGCTTAAAGCACATGGCCTTGACAATTATCCTCTTATCGGATATTCTGGAAGAGATTTCAAAAAAGATGATTTAGGTCATGAATTGTTTCAATTCTTTACAGAGACCTCTGCAAGATACATACAGAAGATGAGCAAAACAGAACTAGATGGCAGAGATGAATTTGACAAGATTGCAGAAGGCTGCGCTTTCTCCAGAAGATATGTTATGCTGATGAAAGACAGGCAATAGAATTCTATAATTGAACAAAATTTATAGTTAATATAATATGTCTTCTCCTTCTATATTTAGTTCAAAATAACCCTGAGCGAAGCCACACCTCTTATGAAGTCTTTATTAAAAGATTATATCAGAAAGGCAAAAAGTTTTCTGATGAAGACTTCCAGAAAACAAATATTGTAAATGAATGTTCAAAAATTATTCACAATTATTATAACCTAAATCCAAAAAAATCAAAAGTCTTATAAAAACAGTAAAGATTTATCCCTAAAAATGAGCCAAGATAATAAAATCAGAATGCCTATGGGCCAGGGAGGATTAACCCGCTACTTTGACGAAGTCAAGTCTAAGATCGAATTCTCGCCAGCTGCAGTAGTTGTTTTAAGCATTGTTATTATGATCATCATAATTTTACTGCACTATTTCGGCAAGAGCTGGTTAAGCTAAACAAAAATGTTCCCCGGAATTAATCCCAGAAAAATGCAGCAGATGATGCGCCAGATGGGCATCCAGCAGCAGGAGATTAACGCCACTGAAGTCATCATTAAAACTGCAGATAAAGAATTTATTATTACTAATCCTTCTGTAGCTAAAGTCAATATGATGGGCCAGGAAACTTTCCAGATTTCCGGAGAGATAACTGAAAGGGAATTGTCGTCCACCTCTTTAGCCTCAGAAATTTCTGAAGAGGATATTAAAACTGTCATGGAACAGACCGGAGCAGACCAGAAATCCGCAAAAAAAGCTTTGGAAGAAGCTGACGGAGATCTAGCTCAAGCCATTCTTAACCTTAAAAAATAATACCATTTTTATTCTAAAACATGAAATATAAAATAATTCATCCAGTTAAAGAAGATGAAAGTCCAGCCCGCATTTACCTAGCTCCCCGCCAGGATGGGACTATTTTCCCAGTAAAAGTTAGAGTCTTTGGCCAGCGTCTGGAAGCCTCTCCTGCTCTGAATCAACCTGTTCCCAGCTATCGTAAACCATTCCGAGAGTCTCCTCTTGATCCACCTCCTCCGAATTTGGACGGATTGATGGAACAAACTGCCCGAGAATATATTAACTTGCTAGACCAATTAAATGACCCTATGCCCTAAAATCTCTCTAGAATTAACCAAATATTTTTATATTCATTCTACTTCTTAGAGATTATGGATCATCCTCAAGAATTTCTCAGAGCAAAAGAGAATGCTCTCCAGAAATACGAAGGAGCCAGACATCTGCTCAATGTTACCTATCGCACCGTCAATGATGCTAATTTATTGATTGGTATCTTAAACAATATGGTCAGCTCTATGGAATCTTCTATTGAAGCTATACTCGCTTATGAACGAGTACTAAAATTAGTGCCTGCTTACGGAACTAATGCCCTAAGTAGATTAAACACTTTTAACCATCATTCTCTGCACAGAAACAATATTTCCCCAGAATACGTTCGCATCTTGCAGGATATGAAAGAAGTTCTCGAACTGCACAAAAAAAGTCCTAGCACCTTCCAGCGGGGGAATAAGCTGGTCATCTGCGACCAGCGCTATGAATTAAAAGTACTTTCTATGCAGGATTTTCAGGATTATCTGGGCAAAACTAAACAATTTTTAGAGCTGATGCAAAAAGCAGTCAGCCGTTACGGCCAGGATATAGATCAGCATACCAACGAATCAATCTGAAACTATCCCCAATTGGCCAGCGAGCCAGCCCAGTGTCTCGTCACGCAAAATGAGGCAACGACCTCATTTGCGCGCAGATGAAGTAGTTTCTTCATCTTGCGGACTGCACCCGGTGCTCGATTAAGGTTTGCTTTGATTCGAGCAGGCGAGCGAGATAGTTTCAGATTAGCCAATACCAACGAAAACATTTAAAACCTAAATAATTATTCTCTCTTATCATGAGCTTATTAGACAAATTAAAGTTTTGGAAAAAAGAGGATGAGTTTGATTTTGATTTCGATAAGAAAGTAGACCATGAGATGGGCAAGACTGGATCTCAAGATTTAGGGTTGGGCCATCCAGGAGAAAAATCAATTTTCGATGAGCATACTGAAACTAAGCCTTTTGGCTCAGAAGAACCCTCTTCCGGGCTTTCAGCTTTTCAGGCTGCCCGTGCCAGTACTTCTACCAGCAGTGGAGGAAATCGAGATCTAGAATTAATCAACAGCAAATTAGATACCATCAAAGCCATCTTGAATTCATTGGACCAGAGAATGGCTAGCCTGGAACGTTCTTCTACTGGCGGAAAGAAAGAAGAGAAATTATGGTAAAAGCCGAATCTTTGCTGGAGAGATTGATGAAACTCAAAAAAGAATTATTCTTTTCTTTGATTGTTCTCTTAATTGTTTTCTTTGATCAACTGATCAAATATTTTATTCTAAAAAACAATCCCCAGATAAACTTAAAGATCTTAGAAATTACTTTAATCAAAAATACCGGGGCAGGATTTGGAATTCTGCAGAACCAGACCCTCCTGTTAGGAATTATTTCATTGCTGGTCGCTTTGTTGATTATAATTTATTATAAGAAAATTCCTAAAGATACTTTTCCCCAGATTTTATTCGCTTTGTTTCTAGGCGGGGTTCTTGGCAATATGATCGACCGGCTCTTCCGCGGCTATGTCATCGATTTCATTAATTTCGGCTTCTGGCCTGCTTTTAATCTTGCTGATTCGGTTTTGACTGTCTCAGCGATTGGATTGGTGGTTTATTATTGGAGAAAGGATTAAAAAGTAAGCATTATTTTGCCTATTGATGGGAATAGAATTAGTAGTTTTGGATTTTGATGGGACAGTTACCGAAGTAGATAAAGAAGCAACCTCTGCTGTTGATGGATGGAGAACAGATATTGGTAATGAATTAGAACTTTCAACTTCTGAAATAGAAAAAGAATGGTTGGGAGCACAGATCAGGATAGAAGCAGAACCTGCAAAGTATGGTTGGGTGATGGGAAACAAAATTGTTGCCCCTGCTTATGCTGATCCTCTGGTAATGGCTAGAACCATTTCAGAATTGTTGTTTGATCAGTTCGGAGTTTATCTTGATCGCCCAGAAAGAGAAAATATTTTACAAAACAGGTTCTTTAAAGATAATTATGCTAAAACTGGAACTGTCTTTAAAAACGGGGCTGACCACTTTTTAAAAGAAGTTTGTAATAAATTTGATGTTTGTATTGTCACAAATTCAGGAACTGGAAGTGTCGTTAAAAAAATCGCACAATTACCTACAAAGTATCCCACTATCCCCATTCATGGCGATGCTAAAAAATATATTCTAGATTTGGAATGGAAAGAAGTTCCTGAAAGCGTAGAAAGGGCCGGCTACGGAAGATCTTTATTTTTACAACGAAGGATGTATGCTGTTGTTCTTTCAGGATTAATGGCAGATAGAGAATTAAAGCCTGAACAAGTTGCTGTCGTGGGCGATATTTATGAATTAGATTTATTATTACCTGAACATCAAGGCATGCAGATTGTTCTAACTCCTCGTGAAAGCACCCCTGCATTTGAAGTAGAAGCAGTGAGAACTTGCCCTCGGGGGTATGCAGCCAGAAATCTTCCAGAAGTTTTAGAACACTTAAAAAAATTATAAAATAATCTCAGAAGAAGATAGAAATGAAACCAAAATTATTACTAACTTCCGCAGGAATAGTTCCCGAAATCAGGGATAATTTCCTGGCTCTTCTAACCAAAAAACCAGCTGAAAATAAAGTTGCTTTTATCACCACCGCTGCTTATGGAGAATCGAATAATCCCACTTGGATGGAAAAAGATAGAGAATTACTTCAAAGTTGCGGAATAAAGCAAATTGAAGATTTAGATTTAAAAGATAAAACCAAAAAAGAGCTTAAAAAGATTTTGAAGGATAAAGATATAATTTATCTCAATGGAGGCAATACTTTCTATCTGCTTTATTGGGTCAGGAAAAGTGGTTTTGATCAGGTTCTTCCAAGTTTTTTGGAAAAAGGAAGTTTGTATGTAGGTGTAAGCGCAGGCAGCTATATCGCCTGTCCCACTATTGAGCAAGCGACTTGGAAACACCAAGATCGCAATAGAATAAAAATTACTGAGTTTACTGCTTTAAATCTAGTTCCGTTTTTAATCACTGCTCATTTCGAAGAGAAATATCGGTCGATTGTTGATCAAGCAGCAAAAGGAACGCAATATCCTATTATCGCTCTTACTGATAAGCAAGCAGTGTTAGTAAAAGGGAAGAGCATAACTCTTATTGGTAAAAGTAATAAAGAATTCTGGAATGGATTTGAAGAAAGCTAAGAAAAATATAAATTAAATCTCAATTCACGCACCCATGCTTTTTATAGCCTTTCTTCTGGGCTTCGTTTTTGTCTTTGAACCAGACTCTTCTATTGGCAGAAATCTTTTTGGCCCATTCGCATCTGGGCTCGTGATAAGTATTACTCATATTACTAGCTACATACTTTCCGGGATTGAATTTTGCAGTTTTTTTCGCTTCTCCAACTGATTCTTCTTTCTCATCTTCTTTATCCACTGCGAATTCCTCATCTGGAAGATCAAACACTTCGCTATGCGGCTCATCAATAATTGGAGCTGGTTTGGGTTTAAGAGGCAGCTTAATCTTGCCTTTTTTATTCTTTTTATCTTCACCTGAACCAGCTGATAACCCAGATATCGCCAATACAAAACCCAACAGGCCTAAAAACAAAGAAAAGAATGATAAATTCCCATTATACTTCCAAACTAAGATTACATTAATCAAATACATCAAAAACACAAAAAACAAAACTCTTTCTCCCCAATATTCTTTATAGCCGATAAAGCCGATTAAAGTTAGTATTAATAAAACTAAGAAACCTAATAATTCCAGCATAAAGAATTTTCCCGAACCATCCACAAAAACCCTGATTAGGCTGAAAAAGACTAAAACCAGCACCATTGCATATAATCCCAGTTTGAACTTACTCTTTTCTTCTACCATGGAAGAGTCAAAGTAAAAAAAGAGTTATAAGCATTTCTGTGCTTGATTGGTTATGATTAGAACTAAATATTCAGAACAATAAAAGAGTTGATCTAAAATTAATCTTAAATCTAGCAAAAAATCAAAACTCATCCTGGATATTCTGTAAATAACCTTTTTTCTTTAAGAATTCCACTTCCGTTTTGCTCCTATACTTATAGACCACATCTCCTTTCTCATCCCCGCCTAATTCCCAAGGTTCAACTAAAACTACATCTCCATCCCGCACCCATAATTCTCTTCTTAACCTTCCCGGAATGCGGCAGATCCTCTCTTTTCCATCCAGACAAAGAACTCTCATCCTGCTTCCGCCTAACCTTTGTTGCACTACCCCTAAAACCTCTTTTCCGATGGGCAATCTAACTCTGATCAAAGGTTGTTCAGGTAAAGGTTGTACCATTTTAATAATCTAATTTTGAAGGATATTTATAAACGTTTGTGCTGAGATTAACCTCAAAAGTTATTTAAAGTAAGCAAAGTAATTCTCTAGAATTATGTCCACTGCCCAAAAATTAATCTTCACTAAAAAAGAATCCGTAAGTATTTTCGGCAAGAGCCCTGAAGAAAGAACTACTGCTGAACTGGTCAATTATGGGATTGTAAATATTGATAAGCCTAAAGGTCCAACTTCTCACCAAGTAAGTGCTTACCTCCAAACAATTCTGGGGATAGAAAAAGCCGGCCATTCCGGCACTTTGGATCCGGGAGTTACCGGAGTCCAGCCTATTGCCTTAGGTAAAGCTACCAGAATTACAGAATTTTTTCTTACTGCTCCTAAGGAATATATTGCTTTAATGCACCTGCATCAAGATTTTGAAGAGGAAAAGATAAGAGAAACTTTTCAGAAGCTGATCGGAAAAATATCTCAACTTCCTCCCCTTAAATCCGCAGTGAAAAGGCAGTTAAGAACCAGAGAGATCTACGAAACTGAAATCTTAGAAATTAAAGGCAGAGAGGTCTTATTCAGAATACGCTGTCAAGCAGGAACTTATATCAGAAAATTCTGTTTACATCCCCTGACAAATATTTTGACCACTGAAGGCTCTTTAAGTGCTTCGAATTTTTTTTCTAATCATCCCGGGGTATATTCATACCATCTAGGCAAGATGATTGAAAAAAAACCTTCCGCAACCCAAAAGATTTCTTCTCCTAAAAGACTGGTTAAAATTACGATGTCTTCAGGAATAAGTTTCACTATTACTCCAGATCATGAAATGTTATCTTCACAAGAAGAAAACTATAAAATGGTAGAAGCTAAAGCACTTAGAAAAGGAGACTTTCTCGTTAAAAGCCTCTTTTTTCCTAACATCTCTAAAGAGTGTGTAATTGCAGACTTGTTGGACGATAACTATTTAATCCAACAAGAAGAAATTAAAGAACAGTGTAAACAAGCATTTATCTCTAAATATGGCAGTATTCGGGCAATGTATCGCAGTATCAAATTGGACCGAAAAGCATTTTTGACAAAAGCTAATTATGCCCTTACCATTCGACATTTAAAACTCGCCGGGATATATGAAAAAGTTAAGAAAAATATTCATATTTTTAAAACGCAAAAAGGTAATATTATCGAAATGAAAGAATTTAAAGAAGACTTTTTCTATCTATTAGGTTTAATTGCTTCTGATGGAAACAACACCAAAGAGAAAAGAACAGATCGTTATACTAGAATAAAATTCCATAACAATGAAGAAATATTAATTGACCATTTCTTAATCGCATACAAAAAATTGTTTCCTTCAGTTCCAATCTCTAAACACAAGATAACAACCAAACTCTGGCAACTGGATACATCCAACAGTTTCTTAGCCACTATTGCCGCTTCATTAGGTATTAAGAGTCCTCAGAAAGAATCATCATTGTCTCCAATTATAAACCTAAAACCAAATTTTATTAAATCTTTTTTACGCGGGTATTTTGATGGAGACGGCTCAGTATATCATAAAAAGACTACTACCAATGATAAAAGCAAAATTTGTATTCACACAATTAATCCCATAGATGCTATAAACCTGCATAAAATGCTATTAAAAGTAGGAATTCAAAATAAAATATTCAAAAGAAAGCATCACTCTAATCTCATTAAAAAAACTAGCACAATATACGATGTAACCATCGGAAATATTCCCGCAGAGAAAAAGTTTATCACCGAAATAGGGACAACTCATCCTAAAAAAGCTGAAAAATTTAAAGGGGTATTAGGCTTAAATTATCAAGCTGAACCCGAGGATTATCTTTATATTGGCGTTCATTACAAAGAAGAAATTAGAAAAAATAGATCAAAACTGCACCAAATGGGCGGAAACCTTTCTCGAGTTCTGAATACCAATGTACCGATTACTCGAGCATTCTACAGAAAAGCTTCAAAGATAGTAAACTTGCCTCAGTTAGACGAATTTATCATAGAGAAGATTAAATCAATAGAAAAAGTACCGAAATGTGAATTTGTGTATGACCTTACTGTTCCTGAAACCCACAATTTTCTTATCGAAACAGGTTTTGTCTCTTCTAACTGTCATGATTTTGGTTTAGCCTTAGACACTGGGGCGCATATGGTAGAACTAAGAAGGATCATGGCCGGACCTATGACTGAAAAAGATAATCTGGTTACCTTAAACGATTTAAGTGATGCTTATCATTTCTATAAAGAAGAAAACAATGATAAATTTTTACGTTATTGTATTCAACCCATAGAGAAAGCTTTGAAATTCATGCCCAAATGCTGGGTTCTGGATAATAGCATTCAGAGTTTAACCCATGGAAGAGACTTAGCTATCCCTGGGATTAGTAAACTAGAAAATTTTCCTAAAGGCAGCTTGGTAGCTATTCTCACCCTAAAAGGAGAGTTAGTGGCTGTAGGAGAAGCTTTAATGTCTGCGGTAGAGATTAACACCCAACAGAACGGTCTAGCTCTGAAATTAAAAAAAGTTTTCATGGAAGCGATAGGATCCGTGTAAATATACTGGAAAGAACAATTACTTTATTCTGTTCATCTCCGCTCTTAACTCATTAAACATGGTCCGTCTAAATTTCTTAAAATCCTGCTCTTCTATGCGATCTATAATCTTTTTCTCTCTCATCATCCGAATCAAGTCTGGAGCTAATCTCTCTGCCTCTTCAAACTTTCCCTGATTGACTAGAACTTCCATTTTTCCTACCACTGCTTCCAGCGGGTCTATTCTCTTTTTCTCTCCTTCCAAGAATCTTCTCAGATGATCTAAAGCAGCCAACTCTTTCTTCTTCCTTCTCTCTGCAGACCAATTTTGGTACCAATCCCATAATCCCATTTTAAGTTTAGAGAAATAGTTTAGGTTTATAAGAATTTCCTAAGTTTAGAAGTGTTCTTTCCCCGAGTTTAATCTGTAAACTATTTAAAGTCATTTACTTTTAACTTAAATGATGGGACAAAAAGAACTAACTTTAGAACAAAGAACAGAAACTCCAGATTGGAAACAATGGATTCCTGTTTACGGAATAGTTAGGGCTGAAGTTGATGCTAGAAAAGGAAAGTCATCAATTGGTTTAGACTCTGAAAATCACCCTTTAAGATTTTTGGGAAGTGCTCTTTATCACGCTACGACCACAGTCGGAATATTTGCCAGTGCAGGTTATATTTTATATGAAGCTTTAAAATAAAATATTCCCACTAATTCAGCTCAATGACCATCCCTTCCCAGCCCGGATTGATGACCTTAGTTTCTCCGATATTATCCACTACTCCTGCAGTCTCATGAATATGCCCGCAGATGACTATTTTGGGCTTGATCCTCTCAATAAACCTGCGGATATCCATATTGCCCACTTGTTTATTTTCCAGCAGATCTAATTTCGTCCCAAAGGGCGGACCATGAGTGACTAAAATAGTTTTATTATCTTGATACGAACCATACCAATCGCGGGATATTTTTCTAAACACCGCATCCTCCGCAGTAAATCCGCTAGCACCATATCCTAAGAAAACATAATTCTGTTTCTTGACTGATTTTCCGTTGAAGTTAAGGCAATTTGGATAATCTTTCAGCACCGCATTAAGCATTTCATCATGTTCATGGTTACCCGGGATAAGATAAAACCATTTTCCTAAATCATTAAACCTTTTCAAAAAATAACGCAGGTTTCTGCCGAAAACAGTTAAATCTCCTGCACAAACTATAAAATCAATATCTGGCTGGGATGCCCGCAGAACTAGCTGGTCCAGATACTTCATATTTTCATGAAGGTCCACAAAAGCCAAAAACTTCATCTTAAAGAATAATTATTGGGCTTCTTCTGCAACAGGTTCAGCTAACTCTTCAGCAGCAGCTTTATTTTTAGCATATTTCAGTTCTTCTGTTGCTTTTTCTTCAGAGACCGATCCCTCGACCTTCTTTGGCTCAGGAGCTGGAGTAATGGTTTTATCTTCTACGATTACTTCCTCTTTAGCCAAGCCCTTTTCCTGCACAATGATTGCCTTTACCGCTACCTCTCGAAGAGGATAGATTTTCTTCAGCCTGCTTCTGGCTTCGTTCAATATTTTCCGATTGACCAAATTGGAGATAAAAGTTCCTAGATCAGTTTTCTTCAGCTCAGCATCTAAAAATTCTTTAAACTCTTTCTTTAATCTGGACTGGACTGAACGTTGAGCCTGGTTAGAAACAATTAGCATACTTTTGATGATAACGGTTTTATTTCCCTGGGTCTTCCCAGTAAATACTTCTTCCAATCTGCTGGTTCCAGTTCTCACCATTCTTTTCTGGTAGGCTAAAGCTAAGGCATAATTAACCATAGTAGTTTTTAATAAATTTCCTTCCGAAGAGGTGATTTGCAGGCCAAGATAAGCATTTTGATCTTTAATATTCCCGGTAAGATCTTTCAGGTTAACTTTTAATTTCCTGCCTATAGCGCTTTCCGCGCTGGTTAGATAAGATTCGCCCACTTCTCTATTTCCGAATATTTTCGGAGAGATGATTTTAAACCATAATTTCTTTTTAACTTTGATTCTGCTAACTTTTTTTACTTCTGTTTTTTCCGCCATTTGATAATAACCTCAGATGATTATATAGAAGGTTTTAAATCCTCATTTTAGATTGCATGATTTATGTCAACCAAAAACCTTCTAAGTATGATTTTGAATATATCAAACGCGGTTTTGTGTATCAAACGCTTTTGGTATAGTAAGACTTGTCGAACGTGTTTGATATTATGAAACCGTGTCGAATATAGTTTTTCAAAATCCTCTATAGATACCCGTAACTTGTCTTTAGAACTGAAGGTTATTTAAAAAGGTTACTCTTTAGACTTTCATAAACCTAATTTAAGTAAAAAAATATAAACCTGTAACTTTCCCGATTAAAGATGGCCCCTAAAACAGTAATTGGAATTAGTTATTATGGAACTTATCATCAGGAAGATATTCTAAAAAATATTAAAGAGATTGCTGATTTAGGATTTAAGGTTTTAGTATTGGCTGTATCTGAGAACGATTGGAATAATTTTCGTGGTGCAGTACATTTTGCAGTTGCCCTTGCCAAGAACTTAGGATTGGAAGTGATCATTGACCTGTGGGGTTTTGCCGGATGTTTTGGAGGAGAGGCTGGTTCACTTTTTTTAACCAATCATCCGGAAGCGCGGCAGACCTTGGATACTGGTGAGAAAGTCCCCATGGCCTGTCTTAATAACCCGAAGTTAAGGTCTTTCTTGAAAGAAGTAATCATAGAAATGATCACAGTTTTAAGTCCAGACGGTTTTTTTCTCGATGAACCGCATTTCTTCTATAATCCCCCACAGAACAAAAAAGCCTGTTTTTGTGAAACCTGTCTAAAACTCTCCCAAGAGAACAGATTAGATCTATCTAAAGAGGAAGATTTAGCTAAGCATAAAAACCAAAGCCTGATTTCTTTTTGCCAAGAAATATTAGAAGTGATTAAAAATATTTCTCCGCAGTTAAAGACTATCCTCTGTATTTTCCCAGAAGAAAGAGATCAAGCCTACCAAAAAAAAGATTTAGTTTTATTGCCTTCCCTAGACGTACTCGCAACCGATCCTTACTGGCAGGTGCCTTGCTGGAAAGGCCTCTTTGAAGTAAAAGATGATTTTGTCTTTAATACCACCAAAGAATTAATCCAATTAACTTCCGCAGAGAATAAGCAGTTAGAAATCTGGATTCAGGCTTTTGCCATTAAGGAAAGAGAAGAAGAAAAAATAGGGAAATATTTTAGAGAGGTATATTCTTTAAAACCGGATCGGATTATGTTCTGGACTTACCGCTGCGGTTGGGGCAGTATAGTTAGCTCTGAAAATGCTGAACTCTGCTGGGAAATAATTAAAAAAGAGATGAAGAGGATTAATTGCCTTAAGCTGTAATCCTGCGTAAAGGCAATCCTTTTTTAGCCTGCATCTTTCTTACCGCTTCCAAACAGCGCGGCCAAAGCTTTTGTGATTCAACAATAAGGTTAAACTCTTCCCGGATGGTCTGCTGCGCTTTCTGATAGAATGCATCTGCATCAAAATCCATAAATTCAGTACGAAGTTCTCGAGCGAATCCGATTAATTGCCGATACCTTCCAGAATGCGGATCACTCTCTCTAATTCTCTCTTCAACATCCGCGTAAACTTTTCTTCCAAGCGAAAGAATTGCCTCAGTTTCCCTTTCAGTAACTTTTCCGTCATCATCAAAGGCCAGATTTACTGGGCCAATACTACCAAGAGATGCACGTAATTTATCTTTAAGCAAATTGGCAAATTCCTCATTCACTATTTCACTGGGAAGAGATGCTCTCTCATGGGCATCACGGTTATGGTGCTGGAAAGCTTTGATATGAGCAGAAGCATACTCTTCTTTTTGGATCCAAAGCCGGTAAGCATAATTCTCGAAACGTAATGCAGTAGGAAAAAAGGCAGGCAAGCCTTCAGTATTATCATATCCTGAAACGCCGCAAGCATTTTTCCAGTTTTCTTTAGTTACAAAAGGATGATAGACTGAGACTACAAAGACATGGCCGTCATCTTGCAGACTTTGGGCTGAAAGATCATTAAGGAAAAAATAGGCAAAATCCAAAGAATCTAAGTTGTCTGTTCCGGTTAAACAAGTTTCCGCCATCTTAATTTTTGCATCTGAAAAATCTTCCTTTGAAGGAACAAGATGAAAAACACTTTCTGAAGCAGCCAGGACTTGAGACTTATTCTTATACAATTCCGCTTTTGGATCCCGAACATATTCTCCCCTAAGGAAACCATCAACTGCTCCCGCCGGCTGGCCTAAAACTTCTAAAAAAGCCCCGATTAGATCCTCTTCTTTTTTATCTGGGGTTACTCTATTTAAAGAAACCGGATTGCCTTTAATAACTAGATTTTCATCTTCTATACCTCGGTTTAAATTCGGGGTTACTAATCCATACGGACAGATATCATCATCTACTGCCATAAACTTCTGTCCAAAAGTATACAAAACAATATGGTTGCGGTTGCCCCCAAAACTCGGTCTTAACATTTTTGTAAGGGTAGCCAGATCTGAATCAGAACAAGCCATTTCTGAAGCCAATTCCTCTAAAAAAGCTTTTTTCTCCTCTTTTCCTATTACCCATACCGGAGATTGTAATTGTGATGCGATTTTAGATAAATTAGCTGCTGTTCGATTATAAGCCGAATCATCAAAAATATAAATCGGTATTTCATGCCCAAACTTAGAGAAATGAGCATCGTATTCTAAAACAGTCCGGACAACTTTCTCTGGTCGATAAGTTGGAATGGTTAAACAAAAATTATCAAGACCCATTTTCTGAAATCAATATATCCTCCGGAACAATTAAAGGAGAGAAAATGACAAAATCTATATAAATTTTTCGAGTTTACAGACTAATAATCCATATTATTGCCCATTCCACTCTAGAAAAACTATAAAAACCTAATAAAATCGCCAGAATCGGTTATTTTAAAGGAGATTCCCAAAAGTAATAACATTTAAATACTGATTAATATTAAACATTTAAGATGCAGCCTTACCTCCAAACCACCCCTTTTACCTGTGCCGCCTCTTCTTTATTAACCATACTGCATCATTTTCACCCTCAGATTGAATTAAATCCGGAAAATGAGTTCAAAATCTGGCGGGAGACGGTTACCTTGCCTACCCGGGGCTCTTCTATTTTTGCCCTGGCCAATTACGCTAAAAAGCAAGGCTTAAATCCCAGAATCGTGGTCGAATCAAAGAAATACGGCTTTCCTGATTACCGTTTTTATCGTTACACTAAAGAGGATATTGATCAGGCTGCTTTTTCCTCTTCTCTGCATCTAAAAGAAGCAGAAAAAAATCAGATTCCCATTGAAGAAAGAGAAATTACTTTAGAAGAGATAAAAAAAGAGCTTAACCAAAAGAATATTTTAATCTTAAGAATCAACGCTAAACCTTTACGTAATGAAAAGAGGAACACTTCTAATTATATTATCGTGCTAGGATATAATTCTGGTTATTACCAAATTATCGATCCCAAAGTTGGGGCAGTTTCTATTCCTGAAGAGACGGTTAAAGAAGCTTTTGAAACTTTGGAAACTAAGAAATATCGGGATCATCGCATGATGGTTTTTGAAGGGAAAAATTTAGTTTAAAAAAAGTGTTAATCCATCCTAGAAATCTTACTAATTAAATCCAGTTCAAAACTACCCTCTTTGGTAATCAACAAAGCTTCGTAATGTTTAACCACCTCCGGGAATTGATCTTTTAATTTTGTGAGCACCGCACATAAATTCCTGAAAGAATCAATTTCTATTTCTAATTCCAATTGCCAGGGGCCAACGCAGAAGATTATCGCAGTGATATTTTTTTGTTCTCTGCACCAATGAACCACTGAAGGGATAATCCCTCCCCGCGGATTATGCAGGTAAAGAAGAACTTTGTAATATTCATATCCTATTTTAGTCGTATCTATTGATGGCCTGTAAAAGACAATCATCCCTGACTTTCTTAACTCTTCTATGGTTTTTTTGATGGTCTTGACATTCTTTTTAGTCTTTTGCCCCAATTCCGCATAATTAATCCTGGAATTGATTGAAAGCAGGCGCAATATTTCTAAAGCATCTTTAGAAATTGTCTTCACCAAAGGCTTCTGCTGAAAAGCGCTCTCTATCAGCCTAGAACGGTTATTGAGAAGAAAGCCTCTGGTATGATACTCAAAACTAACATTGATCAAGATAGAAGAATCAGTGACAATCTCTCCGTATTTATTTTGAATCAAATTAAAGAACTCATTAAATTCATGGGGCGTTTTAGCCAGAACACAAATTACTGCATCATAAATTCCCGCGCATTCAGCATACCACCATACCCGCGGGTGTTTCTCAATTAAATCAAAAAAATCTTCCCTCTCTTTTTGAGAGGTTGGCCTAAGAGAAACCCATAACTTCCAGACTGTTAAACCAAATTTTGAGGGGTCAAGCAAACAATAATATCCCCTAATAATTCCTTTTTTCTCCAATTGCTTTAAGCGGTATTCTGCGATAGTTCTGGAAACTCGGGCCTCTTTCGCCAGAACGGTGATGGGGATTCTGGCATTTCTTTCTACTGCTGAAAGTATTTTCCGGTCTATCTGATCGATTTTGATTATTTTATTAATTTCATCCATTTTTAAACTTATTAATTACTAGTTATTATTAAGATTTAATCAATTCTTATTTATATAACTTTCTCTCCCATCGTTTCAGAAATTAAATGCGCAAAGCATTGGAGGAAAATAAAATGGTAAAAAGCGAAACTGAAGAACAACACAGTATTTTAGATGATTTTGTGTCAGGAATACTATTTGGTGAACCTGCATCACCCACATATCGGACTACAATTACTGACGATAGTGCTAATTCGTATAGTCCTATTGAATATGTCGGGGAAGGATCAACACCCGAAGAATCGCAGGAAAGAGCGAGTGAAAGATATAGAAAAGGACCTTAAATCACAGCCTAACCCCTGGATTTAAAGTATTGAACTTTTCTTCTGTAAAAGATCTTATTAAAATGCCCCCTCTCGGACAACCACAAAAATATGCGCAAGCATGGGAAACTGGACTCTATAATGGTTTCAGCGAAAGAACATCCGCCAGAGATTCGACCCCTTTACTAGAAAGATTAATCGCAGGATTAACTAGTGATCTTAAAAAATTAGGTAGTAGAAAGCTGAACGAGAATGAAACTCCCGCACTTATTTTAGAGGCCGGAGCAGGATTAGGAAGCCATGCCTTACGTTTAGTTCAAGAAGGCTTTTCGGTAATAGCTAATGAATATTCTGAACTTGCTGCAAGAGAAATCCATCATAAAAGAGATCAATTAACTCCTTCCGCTCAAGCCAGACTTCAAATAGCCAAAGGAGACATATTGGATTGCTTAAGATCCCTAGCAGAAGAATCAATCGCGGGATTCTATGCCCATTCTTTAGTTCATACTTTTTCAGAAGACGAAAGAAAATTATTATACACCGAAATAAGAAGAGTTCAACCGCAGGGAGGAATAATTGCTGTTTCGTTTAAAGCTTATGGAGATTATGTCCAGAACGAAAAAGGAAATGGTGTTAAACCAACAGAAGCCGGTCCGGTAATTAGCGATCATGCTGGAAGAATCAGCCGGCTTTTTGTAACCGATCCTTTCCCCCTGATCAGAGAACTTCAAGATGCTGACTACCAAGTCTTTGATACTTATTGGTGGGATGTGCCCAAGAATAGTAGTCAAAATGCTCGCGACCACCCTCGGTCACAGACCGAGGGCATGACTCGCCCCTTCGGGGCTCGGGTAGCTCGCAATATAAAAGCTGAGCATTTTGACTTAGGAGTGCATCACCAGTCGCAGACTGATGGAAACGACTTTATTAAAAATAGGATTGAGTATAGAAAGTTCGTTGGCTTAATCGCCCAAAAAACAAATGGAGAAAAAAGATGATTCAGACTACGGTGATAGGAAGTTATCCTAAGTACCCTCAGCTTATCGGAAAAGATTTTGATACTAAATGGCTGGTCGTTCCAGAAAATAATTTAGATTCAGGTTGGAAAGATAAAGAGAACTTGGAATCTCTCCAGAAAGAAGCTATTCGCTGGGCAGTGAAAGAACAGGAAGAAACTGGTCTTGATGTGGTTACTGATGGCGAACAGAAAAGGGGAAACTACGTTTTGTATCACTGCCAGCATCTAGAAGGATTTGATTTTGTGAATAAAGAAGAAAAAGTTTTCAGGGATGGACTGGTTAAAGGGTTAGTTCCGGTAGTGCGGGGAAAAATCAAAGCTAAAGATCATTTTTTAGTGAATGAGTTTAAGTTTCTCCAATCTTTAACCAATAAACAGATTAAAGTGACTATCCCCGGACCGGTAACCATCATTGATTCTGTAAAAGACGCTTTTTATTTTGATGAGAGAAAATTAGCCTTAGATTTAGCCAAAGCTATTAGAACAGAAGTATTAGCTTTAGCTGAAGCAGGATGCACCTTGATCCAATTTGATGAGCCAGTATTTATTCGCGATCCGGGAAAGTTTTTTTCTTACGGTCTGGAAGCGCTTCAGGCTTGTTTTGAAGGAGTAAATAATATTACTAAACAAGTCCATATCTGTCGCGGATATCCCAAAGAAGGGGTGCCTAAAACAGACGCTGCTAGGTATGCCCGGATTATCGAAGCTTTGTCCACAATAGATATAGATGCCATAGCTGTAGAAGATGCTCATGAACATTTAGATCTAGATATTTTTAAAAAATTTGGTTCTAAGAAAGTAATTCTTGGGGTGATAGATATCGGAAACTCACAGATAGAAACAGTGGCCGAAATTGAAGACAGAATTAAAGAAGTTCTGAAAGTAATTCCTCCGGAAAGGCTTTTAGTTGCTCCTGATTGCGGCCTTTTGCTTTTAAAGCCGGAGATAGCCCAAGCAAAGTTAAGTAATATGGTTCTGGCAGCAAAAAAAGTAAACTACCAATTACAACAACTGGATCATAACTTCAACTCACCTTAAACCCTTTCGTCTCCAGAATCTTCTTCACTGAAGCATCAATTTGCTCTTCAGGAATTTCTCCCCTTTCTACTGCTGCCTTCACTACTTGGATCATCTGATAAATCTCGTTAGGATCATCATTGAAATTGATCACTAGATCATTTCCTGCCTTGAACACGGCCAGATATAATTCTTCCGATGAAGCAAAGAAATTCTTCAAACCCCACATCATCGTATCATCGGTAATGATTAGCCCGGTATAATTACCTTTCAAGCTGGCTACAGCCACTTCAGAAGCATCAGCGGGTAAACCTCCCGAATCTAACTCTCCGCTGGCGATGATATGACTGATCATAATCGCTTTAATTTTATTTTTTTGGATAAATTGGTTATAGGGATAAAGATCTTCTATTCCTATTTTCGCTGCTACTAAACCTTTATGCGGATCAGAAACTACTAAAGTTTTACCGGGATAATGTTTCGCTGTAGCTATAATCCCCTGGTTCTGTAATCCTAAGAAATAAGCTTCCGCTAGCTCAGTCACTTTCTTTTCATCTCCCAAAAAACTACGGCATTTCCAGATTTCATCTTTTAAATCTACCACCGGAGCAAAATTCAAATTGAACCCTAATTTTTTCAAGAATTTACCTTCCTCTGTACCTTTCTCAAAAGCTTCTCCTATGGTCTTGATTTCACCGGCCGGAGTAAACTGCTGAAAATAAGAAAAAGGGCTCCAACATCCCTCTAAATCTGCGCTGACAAAGAAAGGAATCTGCATTCCCGATTGAAATTTATTAATCGTTTCTATAAACGCATCCTCATCTTGCATGGCAAAGAGATGTATTCCTCCTAACTGCATATTCTTCCACGCATCTAAGTTCCAGACTCCGCCTGAAACAATAATCATCTGAGCAATTTTTTGCTCTAAAGTTAAAGAATCCAAATTAATGGTCTTATCCACTATGTTTAGGGCCGGCTGTTCAGGGATAAGCCAACCCTTAGCTTTGGCTACATTTAGAGAAGCTAAAACTAAAACCAAAATTAGTAAAACCAAAAAAATCTTCTCATTAAGATTCCATCTTCCTCTTTTTGGTTGGATTATCTTTTGTTTTTTCTTTACTTTCTTTTTTACCATCATCACATCATTCAATCTTTTTTATCCAGTTAACTTTTTACAATACTTATATCCTGCCTGATTAAAATAATATTCAATCTTGTTTCCAGTAAAGCATTTCCATTGCAAAGTTTTATCCATATAATATAACTTTTCGGATTTACATCCTACAGCCACTTTTTTTATTTCTAAACAGCAGTCCTTAACCTCTCTTCCCACAAATTCGCTTTCCCAATTTCGCATCACGCATAAAGAATCTTTTTCTAATTGCTCAGCTGCTGCCTTTCCGGTGCTAGGAAATTCTACTCCCCAGAGGTTTAAGGCTAAAACTAAAGCTACCAAAAATAAAGAAAAGTTCAGGATGGTCCAGGCTTTTCTGCTGATCATACCCTAAATAAAGAGAAAAGTATATATAAAAGTATCTTCATTATGAACATATCAAAGGGAGGGTACCAAGAGCATGGAAATCAAAGTTTATTCCACACCAAGCTGTCCTTGGTGCAAGAAATTAAAAGATTGGTTAAAAACTAAAAAAATTGCCTTTCAGGATATTGACGTTACTGAAAGTGATACTGCCCGTGATGAAATGATCGAAAAGTCTGGCCAGATGGGCGTACCTGTAACTATCATTAAAAATACAGATAAAGAAGAAGTGGTAGTTGGTTTTACTGAAGCTAAATTTGAAGCCGCAATTAAGAAGATGAGTTGAAGAGTCTAAAAATGGTTGGCAGAATCTCCCGCAGTTTTAGGTTAGTCAAAGAAAGTTATCGTATTCTGAAACAGGATAAAAATTACTGTTTTCATTTAGAATATGGTTCTCTGAAGGTTACCTCTCCAGACGCATTTAAACCATTATTGCGATATAATAACACTTGAGTAGAATCACCTATCACTACATCCTTCAAAGAATCGCCATTAACATCGCTGATTGAGATAGAAGGTGTGTTAGAATAAAGCGAATATTCAAAAGTGATCATTCTTTTTGGTTGACTAAATCTATTCTGACCTTCATTTTGTACTAAAAATACACCACTATTACAACCAAGAGCAATATCTTCCAAGCTATCACCGGTTAAATCTCCAATTCCCACTGCGGGGGTTTCACAACAACAAGGCAATCCATTTAAATCTGCAATTTTAGCTTCAAATATCGGCTCAGCATGGAAATACGGTGTTTCAGCTAAACGCCGATAATGATCTGATTGCAGTCTTAATCCACCAATGGATGCTAATCCAGTAATAAATACTCCCAGTGCTCCAACTGGGATTATAATGGAAAGAGTACGTGAGTTAAACCCGTTCCGGATTTTTTCATAAAGAGTCATTTTATCGTTTAAATTTAAGCATATATATATATATTATGAAATTAAAAACTATAGATTCTATTCTATGTTTGGATATTTAATTTTATGCCACCGTTCACAGAACGGTGGAAAAAGATTTTTATCTTTTTTTCAACAACTTTAGAAGAAGTGGAAAAGATAGGCTCTGTCCTAAATCCTTTTCAACACTTCCCTAGGCTCTTTCCCTTCCATCAGAATTTCATATAGCCCGCTGATCAAAGGCAATTTCAACTTAAATCTCTCTCGGAGATTAATCGCTTCTTTTAGAGCTGTCACTCCCTCTGCCACCATTTTCATCTCCGCTAGAACCTCAGATAATTTCCTACCCTTGCCTACTTCTTCTCCTACATGCCTATTTCTAGAATGTTTGCTGGTACAGGTTACAATTAAATCTCCCATTCCCGCCAGGCCATAAAAAGTTTCTTTTTTAGCTCCCCAGGCTAAACCTACCTCTTTAATCTCTTCCAGCCCTTTAGTCATAATATAGGCTTTGGCATTATCTCCCTCGTTTAATCCCTCCAGAAGACCAATAAATACCGCAAAGACATTCTTTAACGCCGCAGCTACCTGCACTCCCACTACATCTTTACTTAATTCTACTTTTAAATTCTCATTTTCTATAACTTTTTTCAGTTTATGTTTTCCTTTTCCTCCAGCTAGAACAATCCCGCTTAATTTTCCTTTTCCTACCTCTTCCGCATGGGTTGGCCCGTATAAACAATAGACTTCTCCTCTAACTTTCTCTTTAACTACCTCGCTTAACAGTCTCAAATTGGAAGCAAAACCTTTAGAACAAATAATTATAGGTTGGCTTTCCAAAAACTTAGCTGCCTGATTAATAGTAACCTCCACCTTATCTGAAGGTACAACTATCAAGACCAGTTTAGAATCAAGAAGAACTTCCTCCATTTTCGAGGAGACGAAAATATTGTCTGGCAATCTAACTTCAGGCAATAGCGGACAGACTCTCTCTTGCTGCATTTTTTGAGCTTGCTCTTCAAAGAATTCCCAAATCTTTACCTGATGCTTATTCTTAGCTAATTGCATCGCTAGGGCCGTACCCCAGCTGCCCCCGCCCAGGATAGATATTTTCATTTAGAGAAAGAAAATCAAGAATAGTTTATATTAGTTTTGGAACTGTGGGCTCTGTAGAAAGTAAGAAACAAGAAAAATTAAAACCGTTCAATAAATCTTCTTGATCCAGGTGCCCAGAACTAACTGGTGCTGTAAAGTTTGTTCGTATTCATAACCTAGATCCAAAGTTAAGGTAGTCATATAAGAATCCTGCCCTTTCAGATAAGTCTCGCAGATTAAAAGCGCTTCCTGTTTTTGGTCAGTAAAGACAAATTTGGTTTCCTCATTGACAAAATTTTGGAAAGCACATTTTAGGAAATCTTCCCCTCCCAACTGGGCTTTATTTAATTTCAGATAGCCTATTTTACTATTACTGCCGCTCCAACTACCTCCTCCATTATTTCGCAGATAAAACCTAAATTCCGCTTTAGTTCCCCCAGCTAAAGGCATCACTATCTCTTCCATCTCCGAAACTGCTACTGATGCCCCCTGGCCAGAATAAGATTTCTGCTCCTCCACTTTACAGCCGGAATCATACACTTCATAAAGATTAGGGTTCAAACAAACTGAATCTGCAAACTCTAAAGTAGATTCATAGCTGGCTTTAACAAAGAAAGTGTTGGAATATTTTTCTGCATTTCCAGATAAAGATCCGGCTAGGCCATTAAATTCTAAAAAAGCCTTATCTCCGGAAGGGTTGGTCAAACTTCTTCCCCCCAATTGATTGAAAGGTTGTTCGATAGGATTAATCTGGAAATAACGGTCATCCAAACCTATAATGCGCACTTTTCCGTTGATTAGATCATAAGCTGCTTGATTATCTAATTTTACAATTAATTTGAATTCTGAGCCGGGATAAATCTTTTCCGGAGGAGCATTCTCTAGAAAACTTAATTGCAATCCTCCATAACCTTGTTTGAAATTATAGGTAGTTTGTTTTTCTTCGGTAGATCCGCAGCCGATTAATAATAAGGTCAGTATAATCACTATACTAAAACAAAACTGTTTTGAATTTATCCTTTTTACCGACCTATTTAATTTCATCAGTTCATTACCTCCTTAAAATTCACCTCTACACTCTTACTGATCAGATAATCATAATCTAAACTGGCCAGAAAAGTTTTCGGAACCCAATCTTTAGTATTTTTTAATTCTGCAGGATAATCTTTAACCTGACATTGCGGCCTAGAAATTATGGTCTTATATCCGGAAACATCAATATTGGTTTCATAGAGACATTGAGAATTATCTACTACAAATCCAGGCAGTTCAATCTGAAACCGTTTTATCCATAAAATCTTTCCCACACCCCCATTTTCAATATTGGAAGTTAAACTTAAAGTTTTAAATGGCTTATTTTCGATGATTGAATCTTTCTGCACATGCCCTAGATTAAAATTAATCTTAGCAAATTCTTTGGGCGCCTTGGATTCTTTGATCGTAACTATCTTATTAATTTCCGATAATAAAGCTTTTTTCTCTTCAGCAGTTTTATCTCCGATAAAAGCTCTTTGTAATAAAGATTGGGTATTTAAATCTAATAACTTCGCGGAAAATTCTAAACTATAGCTGGCATTGAGCACTTTTCCTTCCGGAGGATAGCATAAGAAAGTATTTCCTAATTCTTCTTCTTTGAATTCAATTGCTGGAGAGGTGCTCGGCTCAATCCTTCCCAAGAAACTCTCCTTAGAAATCTTATCCGTAAAATTACAGAACACCTCTACTTTAATCACTAATTTTCTAGGATTCTTTATTTTCAGCTCTACCGGAAAGGGCAGATTTGCAGCATAGAATTGAGGGAAATAATCTTTATTGACTACTAATTCTGCGCTGGTAGGAATTTTGATCATAGGGTCAATCACTCCCCCCACCATTAAGGAAACTTCCTGCTTTTCTTTTTTCTTTTCAGTTATACAGGCCTCAAATTCCGGTGTTCCCTCTTTCTTCTTTTCCATTTCAGTACAGCTATAACTTAACTCAGAATATTCTTGTTTCTCTTCCACACAACCTTCATTATTAGTATACTGTCCTTCCAATAGGCATTTTAAGTTCGACCAGGCCGGATTTTCTTTCTGAGGCAATTGTTCTCTTAATCTCGCCTGGGCCTCTTCGAACTCAGCTGCGCTGGGCAATAAAGATTGGTCATAGCCTAGATTAGGAATGCTCGGAGCTACAAAAACAAAGATCAAATACATAATTCCTACTATCCGAATTAAATTGATGGTCATATTGGCGAACTTACTCTCGCTGGGCTCTGCAGGTAAGGTCAATAGCCCAAAGAAAGCCCACCAAGGCATGAATAGGACTAAACTTTCCATTAAGGGGGTTAGGGGTAAACTTAAATTTTCCGCTAAGAAAGCAATCAGTCCAATATCTAAAAAAAAGAAAATTACCGGTAGAAAACCCAACAATTCTGGTTTGACGCTTTGGCCTTTGGAAAAGACTCCGAAGATAAGTGAAATCATCAATATTCCTGCTCCAAAATAAAGCAGGAATTCCGGATCATAATTCCCTCCAAATAAAAAGTACCAGATTACAAAGACTAACATAGGAATTAAAACTGCGCTGCGATTCTTCTCAGTTTTCTGGGCTAGAGCATATCCCGCCAGGATAA
>ORJL010299783.1_pt1 | contig 23970 bp, 28 predicted proteins | sample 1779941 | NCBI WGS metagenome assembly ORJL01 (sample SAMEA104232317, study PRJEB22302) | groundwater metagenome | biome: forest; feature: aquifer; material: groundwater | place: USA | collected 2011-08-07 | depth 5.8 m
CAAAAATATTCAAGACTATGTGCGGCACTACAACGAACAGCGACCGCACATGAGCTTGAATTACCAAACGCCACAAAAAGTATGGAATGATTTAACCAGTAAACCAGTTTCGGGATGTTAACCAGTTTCGGGATAACAGAATTGAATCAATTTGTAGAGATATATTTTTATACTCTCCCTCTTGCCTTGCTTTTCATGCCTGAACTATTCCTCTTGGTTATCGCCCTTATTGTTCTTGCTATTGGGTCATTCACTGATTTTCGTTCTCGTGAGGTGCCTGACTGGCTGAGTTATGCTGGAATTGTGCTTGGTGCATTAATTCGCATTGTGTGGTCTATTACCAGCTCAGACTATCATCCTCTTCTTTGGGGTGTTCTCGGCTTCGCTATTTTCTGGCTTGTTGGCGCAGTTATGTACTATACTGGTCAGTGGGGTGGTGGTGATGCAAAAATACTTATGGCTCTTGGCACAATAATGGGTGTTCAGTTAAGTGTGCCTGGTGTTCAATTCAGCTGGTATAGTTGGTATACTATACTGTGGTCTGACTTTATGATTAGCTTCTTAATCAATAGTTTGCTTATTGGCGCAGTTTATGGCATTGTGTGGCTGGCACTTCTTTCAATAAAAAAGTATGCTGAATTAAACCAGTCATGGATTACTATTCTTGCGCGCGAGAGTTCTTTGCACTGGGCTTCTCTCTCAAGTTTTGTTATTTGCATTGCTCTTGCCTTATTTTTGCCTGTAGGGCTGCAGCCAGTCATGTTATTATTAGCAGTGTGGTGCTTGTTGTTCTTTTACTTGTTTGTCTGGCTTAAATCTGTTGAAGAATCTTGCATGAAAGTTCAGCTTCCAGTTTCGCAAGTCACTGAGGGTGATTGGATTGCAGAAGAGGTTGTAGTTTCAGGCAAACGTATTTGCGGACCACACTATGAAGGTATCACAAAAAAACAACTTGAATTGTTGCAGAAATTAAGCATGCAAGGAAAAATCAAACAAGTTCTTGTCAAGCAAGGAATTCCTTTTGTGCCAAACTTTTTGATAGCATTTGTGGTGACCATGGTTGCGGGTAATTTGGTGTTATTCCTGCCATAGTTAACAGCATCTTCCAGTTCATAGCAGTGGTTTTTTGTGTGAGTGTTTATGGTTTGGGTGGATTCAGTCTAGTTTTTTTGTCTGACTCACAGCAAAATGTTGTTTCTATTAACCGAAAGATTTATATGGTAGTTACCCATTAGGTAACTTCATGACTATAGAAATACCGCAGTATGGCTTAAAAGCATATGCTTTGTTGTTTTCAAAAAATGGCGTTCATGGAAGGTTTAGGCAATCGGAATTAGACTGGATTGTTTCTGATAGTATGAAAAAAAAGATTTTTGCATTATTATTAAGAGCTGGTTGGATAAAAAAGAGTTCTGTGGTTACTTATTCTTGTATTGCTCCTTCTGACGCGATAAAAGGTTTGTTGGAATTTCGAGTTCCTGAAATTATTAAAACTGCAAAAAAGAACTATGCGTTTACTCAGTTATCTGCTGTTGAAATCTGGTCTGATTTTGTGTATGTGCAGAGGGGTTTAGAAAAGTCTCCGTATTTTATCAAAGTTTTAAGAAAAGATTTGAGTTATTGGAAGACTTTTTTCAATTCTCGCGGAATAACAAACTATGTTAATTCAGGAGGAACAATAGGTGAATTTGTTATATTGATGCCTGTGCGCTCATTGTTGTTTACACAGAAAGAAGGATACAAAGTTGAGCCAGTAAAAAAAACTATGAGGTATGCAAGATCCAATGACATATATGAGTATGCTTCAAACTATTTAGAGAAAAAATATGGTGCGTTAGCATGATTAACTATTTGTTTTCTCTCAGAGAAGAAGAAATATTTAAGACTCTTAAAGAATTGAAAGAGTGCTTTTTTGTTGTCATAGGAGGATACGCGGTTAATGCGTATGCTTTGCCAAGATTTTCAACAGATTGTGATATTGTGATAAAAGATGAAAACGAGCTGAGAAAAATAGAAAAACATCTTTTAAAAAGGGGTTACGAGAAAGAAAAACTTCTGAAAGAAGCACAATATTCTGGGAGCTTTTTCAGGTATGAAAAAACTCTTGATACTAATTTTTCTGTAAGCATGGACATTCTGGTTGGCAAAGTGACTGATAGAATGACTGGCGCAATATTTGCCACAGACTGGGTTTTTGAGAACTCAAACACAAGATTATTGAACGGAAAAACCATTGCTGAAGAGCTTAGGCTGCGAATAATCAATATTGACGCGCTTCTTGTTATGAAAATCATTTCCTGCAGATCCACAGATATACGCGATGTGTTTATGATGATTCCCAGTGCTAAAGATAAAAACTGGATAGTTTCTGAAATTCAACTCAGATGTGCTTTCAATGATAGGTTAGCCAAGATTATGGAAAAAGTGAATTCAACTCAGTTCAAAGACGGGCTTTCTGGAGTGTATGGCAGAGTTGAACAGAAACTCTTTGAAAAACACAGGAATGCACTGCTTTCTTTGCAGAGTAAATAAATCAGACACTTCTTTTTTCCATTTTCTTCTATATTTTCTATTCAAACTGTATTTCTGATTGTTCTAAAAGTGAAAACTTATAAACATTTAGTGAACAATTGATTTTATGTCGCCGCAAAGATTTGGTATTGAAGAAATTGCTAAGGGTTTTCATCTTGATGGAGTATTGTATCGCGGTAAGCTAAAGTCTTTTGATTTTATGAGTGAACCACTTCCTGAATGCACTTCTTCTGAGCACGTGCGATTAGCTAAAAAAGCTGGTGTGCATGATTATCGCGCAGCATCAGCTCCTCATGTTTATTCGATTTGTGCTGCATTGTCCAAAAATAAAGCTGGCAAATATAAAGCACTTGTTGAAAAAGCGCGCAAGTCATTATGTGATATTCTTGGTTCTGATGCAAATTTTATTCTTGCTCTGTCACAAGTAGTGTATTCTCCTAAAGGACTTGATACTGCCGTTCATGATGTGGGTCTTGAAACAAGCTGGCGGAAAAAAGCACATCTCGTCGGATCTGATGGGCATATTACTGCTGCAGAAACAAGTGCCAGAGAGTATGTTCAAGCATTGTTAGACACAAATGATTCTGTGAAAGAAGTGAATGCTGTTTTCAAATGGATCACCGCACGAGATAGTTATGCATACAGACTGAATGAACCGCAAGATTCAGAGGAGACTCGGGTTGTGGGGCTTGGCGTCGGCAGTAATTTTTGGTTCATCCTGGATGCCAATGATATTGTCGACGACGATGGGCCGGCTCTCGGGGTACGTAGAGCAAAAAAAATCATTGAATGAGTTTTTAGTGTTTTTTTATTCGTAACCAGCTGAACTGCAAATATTTGTCTGTTGTCCATTATTCTTTTGCAAACATTTAAAATCTCTATCTATTGCCATCGTCGTATGAAACGCGTCTCAGTGTTTGCAATTGTAGTTTTATTTCTTTTGTCTGCCTGCACTTCTGGTATTAATTCAGGCAAAGCAATTGCTCTTCCTGATGGTTTTGGTTTTATTGCTCCAACTCCTGCAAATGGTGCAACTATTTTCACAAATCAGGCTTCTATTGCAGTTTCAGTTCCTGCAAATACTGCATTGTGCTCATTAGTTCAAGATTCTGCTAAATCTGCAACAGGCAGTGGCAAAGATGGAGCGCTCACAGTCTCTCAAGCAGGACAAATCATTAACACATACATTTCACCAATAACTGCATTGGCGTCAGGCATGACTTCTATTCCTGTAAGAAGCAGTGCTGGTTTTTCTGCAGGTGATGTAGTATTATTTGTGAATGTTCGTTCTGGAATTAATGAACGTAAAGAAGTTTTTTCAGTAGCTATCAATACTCTTAATTTCATAACAGGTCTTTTACAAAACTATCCTCAAGCAGAAACTCAGATTGTTCGTCTTCCACAGTTTACAACTCTTACAATTAATGCTGGTGCGAGTATTACTGCTCCAGCATTTAATGGAGCAACTGGTGGTATTGTTGGCTTTTTAGCAAATGGTGATGTGACAATTAATGGAAATATTGATGTGAACTCTTTAGGTTATGCTGGAGGCACTGGCTTGGGAGCATGTAGAGGAAGGTGCCCTTTGCCAGGTGGTACTGTAGGACAAGGTCCTGGTGGTGGAGCAGGTTCAGGTTGTGCTGGTGCTGGTGGTGGGGGCACTAATTCAGCATCCGGTGACCAGCTTATTTTGGGTTCTGGTGGTGGTGGAGGTATGTGCGTAAGCACAGGAGGAAGAGGTGCGGGGATTATTTTTGCAATTGCCAAATCAATAGTTCTCAATGGTGCAATGACTTCTAATGGACAGGCTGGCATGCCAGGCACATGGTCTGTTGGTGGAGCATATCCTGCAGGCGGAGGTAGTGGTGGTGTTATTCATCTTGAAGCAGAAACCCTTACTCTTGGTGCTAACAAAATAACTGCTCTTGGTGGTCAGGGTGGTTTTGATGGGTTTAATCAGAGATTTGCTCCTTCAGGAGGACCAGGTCTTATTAGGCTGAAAGGAACTGTTTCTGGCAGTACAAATCCTGTGGCAAGTGTTGATGTTTTTCAAAACAAAATCTCTCAAGAAACTGTAATGACCCTTGCAAATGAGGTTGCAACTTTATCGCTAACTAATCTTTCTTTAGGTCTTGTTTCTTATGGTGTTGTTTGCAATACTGGTTCAACACCTACAAATACATTTACTGTTGTAGCTGATACTACTGTTCCTATAACAACATCTTCTGCAACATCAAATGGTCAACAGTATGTGTTTGGTGGCCAGAGTATTGCTCCTGTTTCTTTATTATTGGCCTGTGCTGATTCTGGTTCTGGATGCAGGGAAACAAAGTTCTGCACTAACCAAAATACTACCTGCGCTCCAAATACTTTATTTGCTCAGCCAGTCATTATTTCTCAGTTTGGCACGACTAAGTTTTGTTTTGCATCAATTGATAATACAGGTAATACCGAAGCTACAGTTTGTAATGATGTTGTGATTGTTCCTGTAGATACTACTGCGCCAACCACAACTTCTTCTGCGATTAGTACTGGTGTTGCATATGTGTTTGGTGCAACAGCGAACAATACGGTGATCAGTACATTGGCGTGTGCTGATGCTGGTAATCCGGTGAGTGGATGTCAGTCTACTTTGTTTTGTGCTAGTCCTAATAATAATTGTATTCCTAATTTGAATTATGCTCTTGGTCAGCAGATTGTGACTAATTCTGCCGGTACTACTAAGTTGTGTTTTGCTTCAAAGGATAATGCTAATCATCAGGAAGTTACTGTTTGTAAGACTATTGTTATTCAGTTTCCTGTTGTAGCTCAAGATACAGTTGCTCCAACTACAACACCATCAGCTACTGCTTTTGGTCTGGTTTATGATTTTGGAAGTCAGTCTTTTGGTCCTGTTGTTGCTTCATTATTTTGTGCAGATGCTGGTAATCCAGTTAGTGGTTGTGCTTCAACAAAGTTTTGCACTAGTTTTAATGTGAATTGTAACCCGTCAACAGTGTTTGCTGGTCAGCAAATTATTGTTAGTGCAGTAGGCACAACAAAACTGTGCTTCCGGTCTTTTGATAATGTAAATAATGCTGAGGCTGTTGTGTGTAGAGATATCGTGATTGTTGCTCAAGAAAATCCTCAGGATATTGTTGCTCCAACTACTTCATCAACTGCAACAACAAATGGGATTCCTTATGTTTTTGGCGCGACAGCAAATAACACAGTGATAAGCACACTGGCATGCGCTGATGCTAGTAATCCAGTTAGTGGTTGTCAGTCTACTTTGTTTTGTACAAGTTTGAATAATAATTGTGTTCCTAATTTGAATTATGTTTCTGGCCAACAGATTATAACAAACACTGCTGGCACAACAAAGCTTTGTTTTGCATCAAAAGACAATGCCAACAATCAAGAAGCAGCTGTTTGCAAAACTATTGTTATTCAGTTTTCTCCTAATCTGCAAGATATTGTTGTTCCAGTCACTGCTGCTACTGGCACAAATAATGGTGTTGCCTATGTGTATGGCACTCCGGCAGTTGGTAGTGTGATTAGTACACTTGCATGTGTTGATGCAGGAGTTCCAACAAGTGGTTGTGCTTCAACAAAGTTTTGCACAAACCTAAACACAGACTGTGTTCCTAATTTGAATTATGCTCTTGGTCAGCAGATTGTGACAAATGCTATTGGAACAACTCGTCTATGTTTTGCTTCAGTTGATGCAGGCAATAATGCTGAGCTTACAAAGTGTGTTTCTATTGTTCTTCAGGCTCAGAATACTGCTGTGGACACTGTTGCACCAACCACTACTGCTTCTGCTACAGTAAACGGTCAGATGTATGTGTATAGTTCTGCAGTTATTGGTCCTGTAGTAAATTCTTTGTTTTGCGCTGATGCTGGCAGTCCTGTGAGTGGGTGCAGTGTGACAAGGTTTTGCACAAACATAAATAATAACTGCGCACCTAATATTTTATACTCAGGACAGTTTATCTCAGTAAATGCAGTAGGCATAACAAAGCTGTGCTTCCAGTCTATTGACAATGCAGCTAATCAAGAGGCTCTGGTATGCAAGGATATTGTAATAGTTGCTGCTGCTCAAGACCTTACACCGCCTATTACAAATGCGAGTGCCACAACAAATGGTCAAGATTACTTGTATGGTGCTCAAACTCAATTTTCTGTTGTCTCAACACTTGCATGTGCTGATGGACAGTCTGAGTGTGCAAGCACTTTGTTTTGCACTAATCTGAATGCAAATTGCAATCCAAATCTTGCATATGCTCAAGCCCAGCAAATCATTACATCAGCTGTTGGCACAACTAAGCTTTGTTTTGCGTCAAAGGATGTGGCTAATAACCATGAAGCAGTAAAGTGCAAAGATATTGTGATTGCAGCTTCTCCACCAGTTGGTGCTGATATCACTGCTCCTGTTACCTCTGCAAATGCTTCAATCAATAATTCAGCGTATATTTTCGGCACAAGTGTTTCAACACCTGTTTTTGTGAGTTTGTCATGTGCTGATGTAGGTACTGCAGCAAATCCTGCGAGTGGCTGTCGTAATACAGTATTTTGTGTGAATGCAAATTCTGATTGTGTTCCAGCAACATTATACACAGCTCAAGAAATTCAGATAAACCAAAATGGAACAACGAGAGTGTGTTTCAAAAGTTCAGATATCGCAAATAATGCTGAGCAAAAAGCTTGTGTTTCAGTACTTCTCAATGTGTTGCCAGTTCCTGATAATGTTTTGCCAGTTACAAACGCCCAATTCCTAAACGGTAACTTGCCGTATATTTCTGGAACAATTGCTCAGAGTTTTGTTTCATTTACTCTCAATTGTGCTGACGCAGGAAGCGGTTGTAAGCGGACCTTGATGTGTACTGGTCAAGAATCTTGTGTTCCAACTATAGTTATGCATCAAGGCATTCAAGCATTATTTAATCCAGTCATCACACAATCAGGAACAACGCATGTCTGTTTCAGATCTATTGACCAGTCAAATAATCTTGAAGCAACAAAATGCGAAGTTGTGGTTAGACCAAATGTTTTCTGTTGAATGTACTGTTCAGTTAGCTTTCAAAATTTTCATGATTTCTGAATGTGCTGATTTCTCAGGTTTTATGGCGAATAAGTTTAAATTAAGACAACTGTCTTAAAAAAAAAAGAAAGTTATTTAAAGACAGTTGTACTATTATCGCTATGCAAGAAGAAAAACACATTGCTGCGCTACAAGAAGTGCTTCGCACTATTGAGCAAGCCTTGAATGACAAAGAAGGACTGCTTAACTATCAACGCAGAATAATGAGTATGCTCTCACTAGGTGCTCAGCATCTTATTGAGCTTTATCTCCATAAAATGGCCGCAATTCAGCCTGGTGCTCAAATTAAGCATGAATGGCTTAAACTTTCAGATGTTAATTTAAGAGAGCGAATTCAGCCAGCGCTCACAAAAGAATTTAATTCATTGCCAAGTCTTGCAGATGTTTGTTTTATTGCTAGAAAAATAGAAACAGAAAGAAATGACGCGGTCTACGGTGCACCTCTCACAAATGATGTTCTTCTCAGAAAAAGTATTGACTCATTTCTTCAACTGAGAAAAATTGTTGAAGAGCAAACGGGTAAGATAATATGAGCGTTATTTTGCAATACGCTATTCAAGGAGTGGCGTATGTGTTGGGAAAAATCTCTGAAAAAGAATTTGAAAGCATAAACGCAGTCTACATATTTGGAAGTGTTGCCAGAAAAATAGCAGATGCAAAAAGTGATGTAGATGTGTTCTTTGATGCAGAAAAGAAATCAAAAAACAAGTCATTACGAAAAAAATTCTTTGCAAAATTTGAAGAATACCAACTAACAACACAAGGTCTTAAATATCAACTCGCAGGAGTTCATAACGCCTTTTCGCCAATTGTAGGTGTGTTGGAAGAATGGGGGGAGCTTAAACATTCAATCGCAGTCTCAGGAATACAAGTATATGGTTCTGCGCTTATTTCTGTCAAATCAAAGCCTTGGTTTGTTTATTCTTGGGAAAAATCAACAAATAGAGGCGCCTTTCTTAACAAGCTGTATGGATATCATGTGAAAAAAAAGCATTATAGAGGTCTTTTGGAAAAAACAGGCAGTCTTAAACTGGGCAAAAGCACCATCGCAGTTCCAAGAGAACACAAAAACACAATAGAACAAGTGCTAAAAAAGTACAATGCCTCTTATAGAATTTACGAGTTCGCGAGGTGAGTATTGAGTACTACTTATCGCGGACTGAATTGTATGGTTGATTGTTTGGACTGGGTGATAGGGCGTTTAGGGGTTGTTAGCCAAAATATTACTCTGACAATCTTTCTAATTAATTAAAAGGTGAGAAATCTCTTGCTAATCTTTGAATTGAATTCTTACATCCAATTCTTTAGAAATATTATTGGCTATCTCTTCAGGTAAATCAAAAAATTTATCTCCAACCATAAATATGTATATGTATCGAGGCATGTTCTTAGTTTTTTTTTCAAATTCGTATCTTATTAATTCAACTTGGTTACTTTTCTTAAACGCCAATTCCATTTCTGTCAGAGGAGATATTAGTATCTCTTCTTTTGAAGGAAAAATCAGTTTAATATATGCAGGATTCTTTGAGTATTCATTATCACCAATAATTTCAAAATATATCTTATAGATCACGCCACCTTTTAGTTTTTCAATTATTAAAGAACCATATGCTTTTCCTTCATTTTTATTAGTAAATTTATGTATGATTGATACTGCTTTTTTTGACAAACCCATAATAACAATTTTAATCATCATACCTATAAATAGTTTTTTATTTATTCATTTCTGTGTTGAGATTTTTCACTAACATGGTTTTATTGTAAGGTGCTTCGCACTTGAGAAAGACTGCCCTACGTCGTACTTCCTTTCCAACTTTGTAGGAGTTATTTCGACTAACAGGAATTTAAAGGCTACGAAGTTTTGAGCTTATAATATGAAGGTTTTCTTCTCAAAAATTCTCTGCTCAAATTTATTTTTGGAGAGTATAGGTTGTGGGTTGCCTCAGCCTCGCCCATCTCTGAAAAATAAACTTCGTTAAATTCTATATGTTAATTTCAATTGTGTTTAAGTTCTCCCTTCAACCCTCTCACATACTCTCCTTTATCCATCCCTTTTTTCTTTGCTAATTTTTCCATTGCCCAGTCTAGCTTGCTTCCATACTGTGCTGCTTGCCTTTTTCGCCATGCAAATTCTTTGGGCAGCCCTAACTCTTCAGCAACTTCTCGCAAAATAAGTTTTTTGTGCTCGCCTGCAATTTTTCGCTCTCCAGAGATTGCCATAGCTTCAACAATTAGTTTCTCATCAAGAAATGGTGTGAGTACTGTGATTCCCAGAGTTTTTCCAAGAGTGAAGTCACGCACAAGGTCTCGTTTCCACATGTGCTTGAGTCCTTTCCAGCATTCTTCATTTATGTTTGTTGATTTTGAATGTCGTTCATAGCCTGCAAATATTTCTTCGCTTCCCAAGCCTCCAAAAAATGTTGTGACACCATTTGCTTTGCCTAGCTCTGCTGCTGCAGCAACAACTGCTCCAACGCCTACAGAAAGTACTTCTGGCTCAGAAAAAAGCACTGCAGTTTTCTTAAATAGTTCTTCTGCCTCGCTGAGAGTGAATTCTTTTGTCACAAGCTCAAGCTTTAATTGCTCTGCTAGCTTTTTTGCCATCAACACATCAGGACTTGTTTCCATGCCTACTGAAACACAGAGTGGGTTTGTTCCTGCTTTTTTGCACAGAAATGCAATAAGACTGCTGTCAACACCTCCTGATAAGAATATGCCAAATCTATTTTTTGGAATGCGTGAGTGTACTGCAGAGACAATTGTTTGTTTCAATATTTCTTTTTCAGTTACTCCACTGAATTTTAATAAATTTTCTTTTTCTGCAAATCTTTCTTTTACCTGAGCATGCAATCGTGCAATGTGCGCATGCCATTCTTCTTCAGTTATCAATATCCCTTTTTGAATCCAATCCATACACGCACTTGTTGTGCAAATGTTTAAAAACATGCCTGTCCACACTTGTTCATGAAAAAGCAGTTAAGCAAAGCAGAAGTTGAAGCGATTAATGTAGAACTCAGACTAATATTTGGCAAAGAATTTTTTGCAAAAAAACAGCGTGTTGAATTGCTCAATGACAAAGAATCAGGTCTTGAGATAATACTTGTTGATGCACTGCCTTGGTTTTTCAAGCAGAATACTCTGCAACATAGTTCGCTGTCCAGCACTTCTCTACTTGCTGTTTCATGGCTTCCTCACCTAAAATTTATTCTTACAAACTGCTTTCTCAAACGCATCACTGTTGATAAAGGCGCAATTCCCTTTGTAGTCAAAGGCGCAGATATCATGCGTCCAGGTATTGTGGCAGTTGATGAAGGAATTGCAGTAAATGAATTAGTTGTAATCATTGATCAAACTCACAGCAAGCCTATTGCAATTGGCAAAGCTCTTTTCTCCACAGCAGACATGTTTGCTCTTAAATCAGGCAAGTGCATTCAAAACCTGCATTTTATTGGCGATAAAGCGTGGCAGATTGTTGTTTGAGTGAAAGCAAAAATTACGTGATCAATTCTTTCGTTCTTCTATTCTTTGGCACAAAATTGTATAATATTCCCTTGCTTATTCTTCCACAGCCTATGATGTCTTTTTTGAATTTTATTATTATAAATCCCTCTAATTTTTTGTCTTCTTCATTAAGGTCTATTTCATTTCCTGAGAGCCACTGTCTTGCTTGCGCTTCACTAACTTCAAAAATATTCTTTGTTGCTTTGGCTCCAACAAGCTGTGCTCCTTCAATGCTCAATCTAAGTCCGCTGTTTTCTATATCCACTAAATACATACCAACACTATTAAGTCTAAACTTGCTCACATCAATCTTCTCAATGTCGCGAGAAATAAGATACACCTTGCCTTCATTGCTCTGCGCCAGAGCATATTCCTCCAGCAAATACTCATACTCTCCGCCCCACTGATCGGTTATTTTGTGAAGTATTTCTCGGCTATGTTTTGCTGTCAGAAAGTGTAATGATTGCATAACCCAAAAGATATGTGTTAGGATAAAAGGGTTGCGGTTAACTGCTGTTGTTTTTTGGGTGTCTTTGAAAATAGTTTGGCTCTGGCGCAGTTGCCCCTTTTGCTTCAGCTGAGAGAAAAATACGTGCGGTAATTCCCAACTGGAAATAAGTGTCCGCACGCATTTTTCCTGAACAAAAAGATTCAAGGGCAACAAACACCAAAGCCATTTTATTAAGAATTCCAACCAAAAAAATAAACCTCTCACACCCCCCACACTGGATTCTTCACTCGCATTATCACAGCTATTTCTTTTAATAATTCTTTCTCATCTGTTGTCAATGTTTCTTTCAGCTCTTTGTATTTTCTAAAGTGTTCTTCGGGCAGCATGCTATAAAGTATCTCTCCTTCTTTTATGTGCCTTCCTACAATTACGTCAGGCATTGCAATGCTAACTCTGCTTCCGCGCTTAGCTTCTGGCACTGGTTTCTGTTCGTTTTCCACTTGTTTAACGAGCGCGACTTCTTGTCCATTTGCTTTCATTAGGGTGGTGTTGGGCAATAATCTTCCTGACATTACTTCTATACCCATTACTGCAGGATTGCTTTGTCTAAAGGTATAGCCGTTCAACAATAATATTTTTGCAGGGCTTACCAGTCCATGGAGCTCTTGGCGTTCATGGTGTATTTTTTGCTCTTCCTGCCATGCTTTGAAATCATCCAGCAATCTATATATTACATCAGAACAAAATACTGGAATGCTTGTTTGTTCTGGTTTTGGAATATTAAATCCAAGAATTGCTGCATTAAATGCGTCTGCACTCAGGTTTGCTTCTGCGTCGCTAAGATCTTTTTTTGTGATTAATCCCACGCTTGCTCTTTTGACAAGCACTCCAGCATCTTGCAATAATTTACTCAGTGCTTCAAGCGAGCCAAGAGTATCTGCTTTTATGATAACTCCAGTGGGATTTGTTTTCACAAGTACTTCTTCAATCTCTTTTTGCACATCAATTGCTGATTGTTTTTCATCTCCTCCTGCAATAAATGGCACTCCTGCAACAACTTTTTCAATATTTGGCGCACTAATACGTACACCCATTGCCGCATGAACTTTTTCTGTTTTTTTAAATCGTGTTTTTCTCTCGCGCATATCTGCAAGCGGTGCTGGGATGAGAATTGCCCGTGCTTTTGTAATTATTGGCGCATCAATGCCTCCAATCACTAGGGTATCATTTTTGTGTAATGTTCCGTCATAAATTATTGCATCCATGACTATGCCCAATCCTTTTTCTTCTTTGATTTCAAGAACAGTGCCTCTTGCTGGACCTTCTTGTGTTGTCTGTAGAGTTTGTTCTAAATATTTTTGAGCAAGTCCTGTGAGCACCATGAGCAGTTCTGGAATTCCTTGGCCTGTTTTTGCACTAAGTGGAATAATTGCAACAGACTTTGTAAAATCATCAACTCTATCAAAACGATCTGCAATAAATCCAAGTTCTGAAAGCCTGCCAACCAGACTGTATAATAGTATTTCAAACTCTCTTTGGACATGAGGGTCTTGTGCTGCAATGCTTTGCAACAAAGATTTTTCTGTTTTTTCTGTGCTTGCACTCCAGTGCTGAATTGTGTCAATCTTGTTAAGGGCTATTACAAAAGGCACATGATAGCTTTTGAGTATCTCAATACTTTCTTTAGTCTGCGGCATGACTCCTTCTTTGATGTCAATTACTAAAATTGCAATGTCTGCCAGATTTCCTCCACGCTTGCGCAAGTTGCTAAACACTGCATGGCCTGGAGTATCAACAAACAACAAACCAGGAATTGTCACAGTAAACCTGAGCGCAGTTAAAAGAGCACCACACACTTTTTTAAGCGTAACAAGAGGAATAATGCTTGCACCAATTGCCTGAGTAATTCCTCCTGCTTCTCCTGCAGCAACAGCACTGCCTCTAATCTTGTCAAGCAAAGTAGTCTTGCCGTGATCTACGTGTCCGAGAATAGTAACTATAGGTTGGCGGAGCATAGGCATTATCTTCTTGTCTGCTATTTAAAGATTAGTGACTCTCTTCCTCATAATAACATCACTCATTAATAATTATTGTCTTTTGTCACTAATCAATGCTCTTTTTGCGCAAGCTTTAAAAAACCCGGTTGCTTTCTGAGCTCATAACATTTCCGTATGGGGTGGAATACTATGCAAGCAAAATGGTTTTTTGGAATTTTAGCATTGCTCATTGTCGCATTGAGCGCAGTGAGTTATGGCCAGTCTGTTCCAGTATTTATTAGTGAAGTTCAGCTGGATGATGTGACTCTTGTTCAGAGCCCTTTTGATAATCGTTTAGATGTTGAAAGAGGAAAAGAAGTTGAACTTGAGATTCAGCTTGAAGCATTTGGTGACGCAGATGATGTTGAAGTCATGGCATTCTTGTCAGGCTATGAATACAACAATGTTGAACCAGTGAATGATAGAACACCAACATTTGAAGTTGAAGATGGTGTTCGTTACATCAAGCGCCTGCATTTAAAGATTCCAGACCTTGTTGAGACAGATGATTACAAATTAAGAATCATAGTGTCTGACAGAAACAATTTTGAATTCATCCTAAACTATGACTTGAAACTTGACACAAAGCGCCATGATTTGAAAATCAAAGAAGTTATGATTTATCCAGAATCAGATGTAAAAAGCGGCACTGCATTGCTTGCGCGTGTTCGTGTTGAAAACTATGGCCAAAAGGATGAAGAAGATGTTCGTGTCAGAGTATCTATCCCAGACCTTGGTTTGTCAGTTGTTGACTACATCAATGAAGTAGAATCTGACGAAGAGGAAGAAACTGAAGAAATGTATCTTAAGCTTCCTTGCGCAAAACCAGGAACCTATGGTGTAAAAGTTGATGTAGCATATAACAATGGTAAAAGCACATTAGCTCAATCACGTAGCATTAACTTGGTTGAAGGGGATTTGTGTAAAGCACTTGCAGCACCAACAGCGCAAACAACTCAAGTCACACAAACTCCTGCGCCAGCAGCAGTCCAGCCAGCACCTCAAAAAAGCATGCTCAGAACAGCATTGGAAATAATCCTGCTTGTGCTCGTAGTCTTGCTTGTGCTTGTCGGTCTTGTGATTGGCTTTGGCAGAATGCGCGCAGACAGCGAATAAAACTTTTGTTTTTTTGCTCTTTTTTAGTTTTTTTATGTTTTTTAGAGTTCTTTTTGATTATTCTAAATTATCTTTATTGATAATTATTACGATATGAATAGTTCAGTTATTACTATAATCTCTGTTCAAAATTAGCTAATATGATAATTGTGCTGAATCAATAGGATAAGTATTGCGGTATTTTGCTTTTGTTTGATTGTTCAGGGCTTGAGCACGGATCAATGTCAATGACTGATCTCAGCGTGTTGCTGTAGTTGCATGTGCAGGCGCTGTAGGCATAAATTCATTTACTGCAAAACCGCCTTAATCCTTCTCACTCCTGCTGCGCTTGATTCTTCTTTTATGATTCTGAATTTTCCCAGCTCTTTGGTGTTTTCAACATGAGGTCCTCCGCAGACTTCTAATGAAAAATCTCCAATAGAATACACTGAAACGCGTGAATCATATTTTGCCCCAAACTCTGCTTGTGCTCCTTTTTTTCTTGCTTGTTCAAGACTTATCTCAGTGCGAGTCACAGCTAATGCTTGAGCAATTTTCTGATTGACAAGCACCTCAACTTTTGTTATCTCTTCAGGGGTTAGTTTTCGTTCAAAGTTAAAATCAAATCTTAAGCGTTCAGGAGTTATGTTGCTTCCTCTTTGAACAATGTCTTTGCTTACAGCTTTTCGTAAAGCTTCATTTAACAAATGTGTTGCAGTGTGTAATTTTTTTGTAATCTCGCTTGCTTCACTTAGTCCTCCTTTGAATTTTTTTTCTGCGCCAACACGTGATAGTTCCTGATGCGCATTGTACTCCGCAGTGAAGCCTTGCTCATCAACTTTTATTCCTTGCTCTGCTGCAAGTTCTTTGATAATCTCTAAAGGAAATCCATAGCTTTGAAATAATAAAAATGCTTGTTTACCCTCTAACAATTTGTTGCTTATTGCAAGCTTCTTAAACTCTTTCAAGCCATGCTCAAGTGTTTGCTCAAACTTTTCTTCTTCTTTAGATAATTCTTTTAAAATAAAGTCTTGTCTTTGCGCAAGACATGGATATTCTTTCTTATACAACTTAATAATCACCTTTGCAACTTCTGTGGTGAAGTTTTTTGCGCCTCCTAAGAATTTTGTGTGCCTGATGACTCTGCGAATAAAGCGTCGTAATACATAGCCTTGGTCAACATTGCTTGGCGCAAGACCTCGTTCATCGCCTAATACAAATGTTGCTGCTCTCATGTGGTCTGCAATAATACGATATGACTTAATGTTTTTTTCAGGACTTGTGCCTGTTAGTTCAGAGATCTTTGCAAATATTGGTTGGAAAAGTTCTGTGTCAAACACTGTTTTTTTGCCTTGTAAAATCATTGTGACTCTTTCTACTCCAAGACCTGTATCAACATTTTTTTGTTGTAACGGAACAAATATTCCTTTCTCATTTTTGTTGTACTGCAAGAATACATTATTCCAAATTTCTACCCAGTGTTTGTCTTTTGAATCAAAAGCAATAGGTGGGTTTTCATCAGAGACCCAGTAAAACATTTCTGTATCTGGTCCGCAGGGTCCTGTTGTTCCTGCTGGACCCCACCAATTGTCTTTTTTTGGCAGAAATGCGATCCTTTTAGTAGGAATGCCTAAGCTTTCCCATATTGTTGCTGCTTCATCATCTTTTGGCGCGTCTTTGTCTCCTGCAAAACACGTAACTCCAAGTCGGTTAATTGGTAATCCGAGAACTTTTGTGAGGAATTCAAAACTCCAAGAAATAGCTTCTTTTTTAAAATAATCTCCTAATGACCAGTTGCCTAGCATTTCAAAAAATGTTGTGTGTGTTGCATCGCCTACCTCATCAATATCCTGAGTGCGTATGCATCTTTGTACATCGACAAGTCTTTTTCCTGCAGGGTGTTTTGCTCCGAGCAAGTATGGCACAAGAGGATGCATACCTGCTGTGGTAAATAACACCGTCGGATCATTTTCTGGAATGAGAGAGCTTCCTTGAATAACTGTATGACCTTTTTTTTGGAAGAATTCTAGATACTTTTGTTTCAACTCTTTAGCAGTCCTATCTTTGGCGTTCATAATAGGAGTGTGTAATTCAAGGGTTTTAAAAGGTATCTTCTGGTTGGCTTAACTGGCGCACTGCCTCGTTTCTAGTTCTCTTAAGAAAAACTTTCAAAAGCACAACAGATAGTTTATTAATGATGCAGTATATTTGTCTTAGAGGTGTAAACATGTCTTATACTGTAGAGCAATTCCTAGCACTTGATTTAGAAGCGGAGGCGAGTGATGGTTGCACTGAATGCAAAAAGCCTATTGATGAACATCCTGAGGAGTATTACACTATTTCTAATAAACCGGTGTGCAGTGATTGTTATTACAACAGCATGAGCGAGCTAATAGAGAAATATCCTATTTACACTCCAAAAATGATTTTTCGTTAGAGTGGTTTTTTGATTAATCTATTTAACAGAAATCAATATTTGACTATATTATTCTCAGACTATCTACTCACAATTTTTTCGGCACTCGCCTTCAATTCTTCCATCGCCTCTCCCATCTCTTTTTCACCAAACACCGCGCTATTTGCAATTAGTATGTTTGCACCTGCTCGCACAGCACTTCCTATATTCTTAGTATTTATTCCGCCATCAACAGCAATGTTTTTATCAGGAAAAAGCTTTCTCAGCTCTTTCACCTTTTTTAGTTCTTGTTTTATGAATTCTTGTCCTTTTTTGCCAGGATGTACTGTCATGACAAGCAATTCATCAGCATACAGTGCACACTTATCAATTGCACTTACTTTTGTTTCTGGGCTTAGTGCAATGCTTGCTTGAATATTGTGCTTGTGCAAGTGTTCAACAAGATAGTTTGCTTCTGCCTGGGTTCTGCATGCTTCTCTGTGAAAAATAACAAGTGAAGGTTTGTGCCTATGCATGAGCAGCTGCTGAATAACTGAGAGAGGGTTTCTTACCATCAAATGAAGTTCTACTCGTGCTTTGGTATTCAGATAATCCATGAAATTAAACATAATTGTTTGCTCTGGTACAAAAAGTCCATCTTCTATGTCTATGTGAAATCTTGAACTATACAGCTCTGTCATCCTTGCCTTTCGTAGCACTTCATCTTTGCTTTGCGTGAGCACTGCCGGAACTATTACAACTGAATTCATGTTTTAATTCTCGCAATCATTTTCAAGTTTCTTTATTTTGTTTATTCTGCGCACATAACGCGCTTTATTTCCAAAAGGCGTATTCAGCCATATTGTTGTAATGCGTTGTGCTTGTGCAATACTCATTCCTAATCCTTTTGGCGCATTGCGTATCTTGCCTCCTGCAAGGCAGAGTATGTTTGAGTCTTCATCCTGTCGACTGAGCTTTGCAACCAATACGCTTGTTGGAGCAACTGCGCGTATGCCTTTTATTTTGTTTGCTGCAATGCACACTCCTGTTGCGCTGCCACAGATTAGTATGCCTTTTGTTTTTCTGCTTGCAACTTCTTTTCCAACTTTTTCAGCAACATCTGGATAATCATCATCAGGGATCATGCTGTGGCTTCCTGCATCAATCATTATGTGGCCTTGCGCGGTCAGCCAGTGCTTGAGTTTTTCTTTTAACTCAAATCCTGCATGGTCTGCGCCAATAATAAGTTTCATCAAATCCTCTGTGCATTAAATATTTTTATGTGCTTTTCAATAACTTTCTGCATTAGTTCTCTGCTATGTCCAAGCATATGCCGTGGATCAATATCCTGTGGATTATTTGCAAGAAACTCTCTTGCTCCAGTACCAAATGCAATTCTCAGGTCTGTGTCTGTATTGATTTTTGCAATTCCTAGTCTGATTGCTCTTTGAATATCAGTTTGTGGTATTCCTTTTGCGTTTTTTAAAACAATACCTGCTTTTCTTGCTCTTGTAATGAGTTGTGCTTGAAGCATGCTTGCGCCGTGCAACACAAGTGGTATCTTGACTTTTTTTGAGATTTGTGTCAGAAGATTCAGATTAATGTGTGAATTGTTTTGCGCTTGCAGTTTGTGGCTGCCATGACTCGTGCCTATTGCAACAGCAAGAGTATCACATCCTGTGCGTTCTACAAAGTCTTTTGCTAAGTCAGGATCAGTATATTCTACTTTGCCGTGCACAAAATCTTCTTTGCTGCCAAGGGTGCCAAGCTCTGCCTCAACACAGATATTTTTTCTTTTAGCCAAGTGTACAACTTTTTTTGTGAGCTGTACATTTTTTGTATAAGAATGGGCTGATGCATCAATCATGACTGAAGTATAGCCTATTTGTATTGCTCTGCGAATAAGCCTCATATCTCTGCCATGATCAAGATGAAGTCCAACAGGAACTCTTGCAAGCTCAGCACCAGTCTGTATTATGCATTTCAATTCCTCAAGTCCTGCGTATTCAATAGCTCCTTCACTGGTTTGCACAATCACTGGAGTTTTGCAATTCTCAGCTGCGCAAATAACTGCTTGTAATGTTTCAAGATTATTAACATTAAAAGCTCCAATGGCATAGTGGTGTGCGCGAGCATGACAAAGCAATCGCAGGGGATTAACAAGGGGCATGCATACTACGCAGAGTAGATGGTTTAAATATCTATCTCAGAATTTTGGCTTAAGAATGAATTTTTTGGGTTTGAATTATTTTTTTACCAATAATATTTTTTATACTAGCTTTGGCACTTCATGCCTTTTTTTTAATTTATGTAGGAAAAACACCTGCGGACAAACTAAACACCCTTCGGGTTTACCGCAGGTGTTTTTCGTGTTTATGATGTGTGGGGCAGCACACGCCAGAGCGCAACTATTTTTCTCAACAAATCATGTTTTCAAGTCCTCTGATTGAAAGCAAGAAATAAAGAAAAGAAGCGTTCAAACTCCATACTACTATTGATGAAGATGTCAGATGTTTTTTACAGTTTGCCAATTGCTTCAAGAAGCTTCCCATGACTTTTTAGGAGCGCTTCAAGATGTTTTAACTCAGTCAAAGACTGCTGTTTTTCATTGCCTTTTGAATTGTTTGATTTTGCCATATTTAATCCACTCCTTTATTTCTTTTGAAGTATAAAAACCTTCGCGTATTCCTTGCAAAACTTTGGCTTGATAGGGTTCATTGCTTATGCCTAAAGGTGCATTGTTGTGTGACAGAAAGTCTGCTATAACAACAAATGCTGTTCTGCGATTCCCACTTGCAAAAGGGTGTTTTTGTATGATTGCCGTAAGAAGGACAACGGTTTTATCATAAATGTCTCCCTCTTTGCGTTTGCACTCTTCAAGAGAGTCAAGAACTTTTTGATAACTCAAAACCTTGGGCGTGTCTGCTTTACGCACTTTTACAAGCACGAGAACCATTTTATTAAACTCAACAATTTGCTCTGCTGAAGGATAGTGGAGCTTCATATAATATTGCTAAATTGAAGTTAATAATAAACTTACCTGAAAGAAAATTGATTGACAGACTTCAAGATAAGACTTTCACAAAAGCCACTCTTAAGTTTTTTTGCGCACAACCTTTATATGGAACAATAACCTTCTCATAAATAGTGAAGATAAAATGACAATTAAGTCCAGGACGAATACACAGCCTAAATCAATTCACACAAGAAAGAAAAGCCTTGCAATGCTTGGACTTGTTGCAGTAGTTAGCGGATTGTGGGGCAGAGAGCAGATTAGGGAGTCATATCTTTTGCCTGCGATTCAGAGGCGACTTGAGCATGAGTGGAATGAAGCCTTCTTCAATACAAAAGATCCTCATGGGTGGAGAGTGTGCAATGATCCAATAGCTACTGCTCATGGAGAAGGGAGAGCTGCATATGTGTATGGTAGAGTTGGTTATACCGATCCAAGATACCATGAGTACCAGACTTATTTGGAGCAGCTGGTTAAAGAAGGCAGGGATTCAGAAAAGAAAATACGACAAGAGTTTGAGTGTAAATAGCTAGTAAAATAGTCTGCTGAACATTAATTTCTTTTGGTCAATAGTCTTTTTCCATTGTCTTTCGGATATTTTTTATACTAGCTTTGGCACTTCATGCCTTTTTTTTAATTTATGTAGGAAAAACACCTGCGGACAAACTAAACACCCTTCGGGTTCACCGCAGGTGTTTTTCGTGTTTATGATGTGTGGGGCAGCACACGCCAGAGCCACTGCAAAAGAAGTTTGCAGGGATCCAACCACTGTTGAGAGCTCAACTATTGTTCAATTCCAACAGTTCTTTTTTCAAAACCTCTACCGTAACTCTTAAATACTCAACATTTACACTAAATGTAACATGAAAAAGCGTTATATTGCAGTTATTGTGTTGATCATAATTGTTGCACTGTATTGGTGGTCGCGTCCTGTGCCTTATGAGTCTATTTCTTTAGAAGGAGATCATGTTCGTGGTGAGGGTGTTGAAGTTGTTGAGTTTTCTGATTTTGAGTGTCCTGCATGTCAGCGCGCATATCCTGAAGTTGAAGAAGCATTTAGCAACGCGTCAGTAAAATTCATCTACAAGCATTTTCCTCTTACGCAAATACATCCTCGTGCAATGTCTGCTGCTGAAGCAAGCGAGTGTGCTGCTGATCAGGGAAAGTTTTGGGAGTATTATACTGTATTATTCCAGAAGCGTTCTCTTGCGTATGAAGACTTGATCAGTCATGCAAAGAGTATAGGCATTGATTCTGAGCAGTTTAAGATTTGTCTCAAAAGCAGTGCAATGCGTTCAAGAGTGCTTGCTGACCAGCAGGAAGGTATTGCTCGCGGAGTAAGAGCTACGCCTACATTTTTTATCAGCGGCAAAAAATATGAGGGTGTTTTATCTGCTGATAAACTTCGTTCATTGACTGGAGTTAAACCATGAAAGGCTCTTTGATAATTCTGGTTATTGTTCTTTCTGTGATTGCTGGAGCAGCTGGCGGTTATTTTGGTTCTTCACTAGCCAGTCCTTCTCAAAATGCTTTGATTAAAGAATTTTATGTGGTGGAAAACGCAGTGCATGTGAGCCCTCATTCATTACGAAAAAAAAATGGATTCTGGAGCAACAAATTTTATTCTTGTTGATTTGCGCAGTCAGGAGGAATATGAAAAAGAGCATATTGCCGGAGCAATTAATATTCCAGCATACAAAGATAAAGACACATCAGATTATGGGGCTGTTGATCGCATTGTGACTGCGTTTTCTCAGCTTCCTAAAGACAAAGAAATAATTACTTATTGCTACAGTATTCCTTGCATGACCGGTAGAAAGATTGGCAAAATTCTCGCAGAACATGACTTATATGTAAAGACTCTTGGCATTGGGTGGAATGAGTGGCGTTATTTTTGGAATTTATGGAATCATGAGCATGAGTGGAATCAAACCCTTGCGTCAGATTATGTTGTTTCTGGTCCAGAGCCTGGTGTGCCGAAACTGCGCGGTGAAGGGGGTGTTTGTGCTGTAGGACAGTTTGGGTGCTGAAAAGTCAGATTACTACTACTATCTAGCCATTATTTTGTCACTCTTAAGTTACTAGCTATGCCTCAAGATTTATAAACTGCTGCAAAACACAATATTATATGACAGCACTTCTTGGATTTGCAAAAAAGCTGTATTCTAGTGTTGATTCTCTGCTGTTTAGTGGCTATCGTCAGTGTAGAGTGCAAGAAGAAACACGTAGAAATGAATTCTTAGCAAAACATGATAAATGGTGTGCAGCTCTTTCAAAACAAAAAACTTTTGCGCCTTCTTTGTTCCCGCAACCAACAATAGCTGAGAAGAACCAATTTTTCATCTGATGATTCTGTTTTATCTAGTGGTAATGTCTGCGCCAAAATATATACCCCTCCTGCATCTGCTCGTAAGGATCTTCAAAAAATTGTTGCAAATTCAGTGATTTTTCATGCAATCCAAACTGGTGTGCGAGAGTATGCTTCAGCAAAATCTGTGCTAGAAAAAGCTGTTCAGGTCTCCCAACCACAACTTAGTGGTATTACAAATCTGTGTGCATCAGGTTATGGTTTTTCAGCAGGCGCAATTGCTGGAGGTCTTGCATCATTAGCAGGTGCAGTGTATGTGCGTGCCAGCTGTTCAGAAATATATGCTCTGCCAGAAGCAACTAGCCAACAGCTTTTTGCATATGGTATGTGCACCCTTGCAACTGTGCCTCTGGCGTTAGCTGGAGTTAAGTTGCGAGAGATGTGTGAACAAGGCAAAAATGCTATTGTTCAAGCACAAGTTTGTCGTGAAAAAGTTAAAGCTGCCTTAGCATCAGGCAATCTTCTTGAATCGCTTGCAAGCGCTGTTCAGCCAACCAAACCTGTTTCTGCGCGAACTCTTGATCATCTTTCGGTGATTAATGAAGGTATTGCTGTCTGTGCTGAACTGCTGCCACCTTCTCGCGCATATCTGTTTGAATCTGTTGCGAGTATGAGAAAGTCGGTTATAGGTGGTGCATCAAAATATGTCTCATTACTATGTGCTTCAGCATCTGCTGCTCTGAAGAAAATGCCTGTTTCAGCTTTTGCGCGACTGTTGTTCTAGAATAAGTTTTCTTATTGCGTCTTGATGGTTAGGCTCACTTTTCAAGCAATCAATTGATAACAGGCATTATTGTTGTCTTTCATTTTCGGCAGGAAATAAGTGACAGTTTTGTTCTTTCTAGAAGGAAATAAAGTGAATATTTGTCCTTTTCAAGAGGAAATAAATATTCTTTTTAGTGAACAAGCTTTTTTTAACAACTCAAGTTCTACTTGTTTTGCTATATTGTGCCTGTCAAAGCCTGTGATTGCTGACTTCAAATGAAGTGTTGCTTTTTCCCAGACTTTTCCGTTTTTTACATTAATTTTTTGCATAGAATTCACCTCCGTATTGTTTTTAATAAATTTAGAATTCAAAAGTATTTATTTCGCATGTAGTTTCGTCTATTCATATTTTGAACTTAACTTCGCCACTTTGGTGTTTTGCCATCTCTTTCTGGTTATTCCATTTTTCTAATTGTATTGACTTTCCATACCTCTGAAAAAAATCAGGAGTTTCTTCTATCCCAAAATGTTCTCTTAATGTTTTTGAAATTCCAATATTCTTTGTTCCTAAAGTTTCCCACAAATCAAAAATTATCAGTTTAAGCATTCTAATTAACAAGAAATCGGTTGTATATAACTCTTTTGAAATATTGAGACATTCTGATTAGCCCGTGATTTTTGACTTTGAAGGCCGCTTGATTGAACCTTTGTTTCGACTGGAAGTTTCTGGCAGAATTAAGAAATAGTTATCGTCGATAGTTTTATATTCTACCGACGATAACCAACCTCTA
>ORJL010712397.1_pt1 | contig 23941 bp, 19 predicted proteins | sample 1779941 | NCBI WGS metagenome assembly ORJL01 (sample SAMEA104232317, study PRJEB22302) | groundwater metagenome | biome: forest; feature: aquifer; material: groundwater | place: USA | collected 2011-08-07 | depth 5.8 m
CCTGAATACAAATACAGCATCAACTTTGGCGATGCATTAGCAAACGAAGGCGGAAATGATAACGAGAACGGTTTTGGTAGCAACCACACATTATCATTAGATAAATTCACCTCCAGTGTTATTGTCGTTGATACTTTTGGTATCATGGGTGTTTCTGATATGGTTAACGAGTCATCATCGGGTAATTCAGTTGCAAGTTACAGCTCAAGCTGGAACATGGTATCAGTGCCGCGTATCGTAGCAGACTTTGCCGCAACAGCAGTATATCCCGGTGCGGCAACACAAGTGTTTGCCTATGATCATGGTTATGTCGGAAAAACAACATTACAGAATGGTGCAGGATATTGGGTGAAATATAACTCAGCTACTTCCGATACATTCGTTGGTAATTCATTAACAGTTGCAAACTTTGCAGTGAAAGCAGGATGGAACATCATCGGCGCAATCACAACACCTGTAGCAGTAACAAACATCAGTTCAACACCCGGCGGACTTGTAACATCACAGTTCTTCGGCTATGCAGGCAGTTATTCAAATGCCGCTACATTAGAACCGGGTAAAGGCTATTGGGTAAAAGTATCAGCTGATGGTGTGTTATCATTATCAGAAGCAATGTCAAGTGCAGCAAACAGAATTAAGATCGTCCCCACAAACGAATTACCGCCACCTCCGCCACAAGCTTCTTCAGATAATGGCAAGCCGGCAGTGTTCGCATTAAATCAGAACTATCCGAACCCCTTCAACCCAACAACATTGATCAACTATGCTTTACCGACAGATGAATATGTTACATTAACAGTATTCAACCTTCTTGGTCAGGAAGTTGCAACATTAGTCAATGGTGTGCAAGAAGCCGGTTACAAATCAATTGAATTCAATTCAAGTAACTTACCCAGCGGTATTTACTTCTACAAAATTCAAGCAGGTAGCTTCAGCGATTTAAAGAAGATGGTCATCATGAAGTAATTTCAGGGTCGGGTTTCCCGGATTCTGAAATAAAGAATATTGCCTTTTCATAAAAGGTGAATTCACAAAACCCCCGATTGCATAAATCGGGGGTTTTGTTTTATTAAGGATATTTTTCAGAATAACAGCATTTTTAAAGCATCTACCTTGCTTCATACCCAATTTTCTTACTATATTTATAGTTTGATAAGAATATAGAACGAAAAATGACAAATCTACCGGTAGAACAGCCAAATAATCCGCCAATTCAAGACGATATCAACGAGTTGATGAAACGCCGCCGCGAAGAGTTAGAAGAACTCAAAGCGCGTAATATCAATCCCTATCCTTACGAATTTGACAGGAGAGATTACTCCTTAGATATCATCAATCATTTTGAACAAAATTCGGTTCAAGCAGATGTCTCGATTGCAGGAAGAATTATGTCCATCAGAAGGATGGGCAAAGCATCGTTCTGTCATGTGCAGGATACAAAAGGCAGGATTCAAGTCTATCTCAAAAAGGATGATGTCGGTGAATCATACGATGCGTTTCGATTACTTGATATCGGAGATATCATTGGTGTAGAAGGGTATGTCTTTCGCACGAAAATGGGAGAAGTCTCCGTTCATGCAAAACGATTTGAATTACTTTCCAAGTCATTGCGCCCGCTGCCTATCGTTAAAGAAAAAGTTGATGAGCAGGGGAACAAGCAAATCTTTGATCCGTTTTCCGATAAAGAATTACGTTATCGCCAACGCTATGTTGATTTAATTGTTAACCCGGCTGTACGCGAAGTATTTATCAAGAGAACAAAAATCGTGAATGGCATCAGAAGATTTTTTGATGCACGCGGATATCTTGAAGTGGAAACACCAATTCTCCAACCGATGTACGGCGGAGCATTTGCACGTCCGTTTGTTACCCATCATAATGCTCTTGATATTGATTTGTACATGAGAATAGCAGATGAGTTGTATCTCAAACGTCTCATTGTCGGCGGTTTTGATGCCGTGTATGAATTCTCAAAAGATTTCCGTAACGAAGGAATGGATCGTTCGCACAACCCTGAGTTTACGATGCTTGAGATCTATGTCGCGTATCGAGATTACAAGTGGATGATGGAACTTGTCGAGCAGATGGTCAGCACTGTTTGTATGGAAGTCAATACTTCAACCAAGTGCCAGCTCGGTGAAAACGTCATAGACTTCACTGCCCCGTGGAGACGGCTGACGATGTTTGATTCCATAAAAGAATATACCGGAAAAGACCTTCGCGGAGCATCCGAAGATGATGTAAAGAAAATCATGAAAGAACTTCACCTCGAAGTGCTTCCCGGAATGAATCTCGGCAATATGATTGATGAAATCTTCAGTGAATTTGTTGAACCAAAATTAATTCAACCCACGTTTATTACCGATTATCCCATTGAAATGTCACCCCTTGCAAAACGCCACCGTTCCGAGCCGGGATTAGTAGAGCGTTTTGAAGTGATTGTAAACGGACACGAATTATGTAACGCCTTCAGTGAATTGAATGACCCGCTCGATCAGAGATATCGCTTTGAAGAACAAATGAAATTAAAAGATAAAGGGGATGAGGAAGCGCAGGTGTTAGATGAAGATTATCTTCGTGCCCTCGAGTTTGGCATGCCACCGACTGCAGGATTAGGCATTGGAATTGACCGGCTTACTATGATGTTAACCAATCAAGATTCTATCCGTGATGTACTCTTTTTCCCACAAATGAAACCGGAACATAGAAATGAGTAAGTTCTATAGTATAATAGTACTATTATTGTTCTTTGCTTCCACGCTTCTTTCCGGAACGAAAGGTATTCTTGAAGGAAAAGTCATCGATAAGGATACTGATGATCCTTTGATTGGGGTTAGCGTCTCTATTGTAGGTACGAGCATCGGTGCGGCAACCGATATCGAAGGCAAGTTCATGTTCAATAATATCGATGTCGGAACGTATGAAGTACGTTTTACAAGTATTGGATATCAACCGCAAATCTATAAAGAGGTTGTCGTTCGGCCTGATTTAAGAACCACGCTGTTAATCAAACTTACGCCATCAACTGTTGAATTAAAGGAAGTTGAAGTAACTGCCGAACGACCGTTAATCGAAAAAGATGTTACAAGTACCAACTTTTCCTATGGCGGTTCAAGAGTTGAAGCCCTGCCCGTGCGCGATGTTCAAGAAATTATGTCATTGTTCCCTAGCGTAACTCCGGAAGGAAATGTACGCGGCGGAAAAGCAACCGAAGTTGTGTATATGGTGGATGGATTACCGATGCAAAATGTTATTTCGGGTGGGATGTCGAACTCACTTCCGAAAAGTTCTATCACTGAGTTTAGCGTGCAAACCGGCGGGTATGAAGCCGAATACGGCAATGCACTTTCCGGTGTTGTAAATATTATCACAAAAAGAGGAAGTGACCGTTATTCAACCGTTGCACGCGTTGAGCGCGATAGTTGGCTTTCTTCAAGTGTGAACTCGCAAACGAATAAAATGTCTGAAATCGAATTGACATTGGCAGGTCCAATTATTCGGGAAAAGCTCCACTACTTCACAGCGAATACTTACCAGATGCATGATACGCGCTGGTGGCAGGATTTTGATAAATTTTTCGATTCTCCTATCGTTCAAGATTTTAACGGAATGACTAAACTTGATTGGATAGTTTCTTCAAAAATACGACTCACAGGGCAAACAATTTATTCAATTAGAAATTTCCGCGATTACGAATACAGTTGGCGTTTTAATTTAGACGGACTACCTGCACGAAAACAAGCATCGGATAGAATATCGTTATTGCTTTCTCATACATTAGCGGATAATATTAATTATACGTTTAATCTCAGCTATTCTTACATGTTTACCGGTATCGGCGGTGATGATAAAAATGCTATGGATCTCACACCGTACCAATATGACTTTTATCTCCAGTATATAACTTCAGGAGTAAGAGCGTGGTGGGCACAGAACAAACAACAAATTATCACTGCTAAGGGCGATCTGAATATTCAGCCCAACCCGCTTAATTTGATAAAGTTTGGTTTTGAATATAATGTGTATGATATCTTTTCAGATGTCGTAAAATATGATCCACAGACAACGTATTTCGGTAAAGTGCTTGTGGATGAACCGTTGCTCAATTATAGTTCAAGCTATCATTATTACCCTAAGTCCGGTGCAATATTCCTTCAGGATAAGTTACAGGTAGAAGCAGATGGTGCGACTGTAAATATCGGATTCCGTTGGGATTTTCTTGACCCTTCGAGCGAACGACCTGTATTAGAAAATCTACCGGCGGATACAACAGGACAGGTTCACTCAACAGTTACAAGCTATACAAAAGCAAGTCTAAAGCAACAGATAAGCCCGCGTCTCGGTCTGTCATTCCCCCTTGCCTGGAACGTTGTCCTCGTCATGAATTACGGTCATTATTTTCAGTTCCCGTTATTTGATTATCTCTATTCAGGAATTAATCCCTCACAGTTACGTAATGGCATCAGCGTGTTAGTGGGAAATCCTGATTTGAAACCGGAACGAACCCATGCTTGGGAACTTGGTGTTAAATACGGTTTGGATGAAAAGAATATGGTAAGCATGACTTACTTCAAAAAAGAATTTATCGATCAAATCGATTCAAAAACTTTTTCAGCCTCAAAAGCCAGAGCCGCCGGCGATTACGGTTTTGCTGAGTATATCAATAATGCGTTTGCCGATGCAGAAGGGCTTGAACTTGTCTATATTCGTCACCATTCTGAACTACTTTCTGGTTCAATTGGTTATACCCTTATGAGAACTGAAGGTGTGAGTGATTATGTCAACCAGGGGCTAAATTTGGCGCAATGGGGGTATCCCATTGCAAATACTCCTTATCCGTTAAGCTGGGATCAAAAGCATTCACTTAAAATAGAATTGGATACTCAGTTACCCGGGGACATTACAGCGAACTTTACATGGTCGTTTGCCACAGGAAAACCGTACACATATTTCCCGACAAAAGATGGGTTTACGCCATTAGATTCCACTACTGTGTTTATTCCGAATAATGGAAGATTACCTTCGAGCAGTACGCTCAATGTTAAATTCTCTAAACGTTTCAAGTTCTCAAATACGATGGGGTTGATGTTCTACGGAAGTATTTCCAATCTCTTTAATAATGAGAATGCTCGCTGGGCTGATTCCAATGGAAAAATCGGCGGTCAATTAGGTGATCCGTCTGCTTATTATGAATTCCGACGGTTTTCTTTTGGTGTGAAATATGAGATGTAATGTATCACGCATAACTAAGTATCAACGGTATAATAGTAAGGTATTGAGTCGCACTAAGAAATATTCATGAGTCAAAACCGGCATACATTCAGTATCATTATTCCTACGTTTCAAGAAGAAAAAATACTTGAGCGAACACTTGCTCAATTTTCTCCTGAACTGAAGAAGGAGTACGGTATGGAAGTGATAGTGAGTGATGGCGGAAGTACCGATACAACATTATCTATAGCACAGAAATACGCCGATAAGATTATTGAAGCGGATCCTGCTGTGCATCAAACAATTGCCGTTGGCAGAAATGTAGGCGCACTTGCCGCAGATGCCGAAATACTTGTTTTTATAGATGCGGATGTGATGATTGATAAGATCAACTCCTTTTTTGCAATCTTGCGACAAACAATGCAAACGGTGAACATAGTGGCTGTTACATGTAATGTTCGTGTATACCAAGCTGAAGAAGGGATGAGTGATCTCCTTTTTCATCAATTCTATAACAAATATTTTTATTTCCTTAATGTTATAGGAATAGGGATGGGAAGAGGAGAGTGTCAGGTCATTCGGCGTTCTGTATTTCAAGATTTGAATGGCTACAAAGAAAGTATGGCCGCAGGTGAAGACTTCGATATGTTCTCACGGCTCAAAAAACGGGGTAAAATTTGTTTTGCACATACGCTGACTGTACGGGAGTCTCCGAGAAGATTTCGGAAGTATGGATATCTCTATATCAGCGGAATGTGGTTTCTCAATGCAATGAGTGTATGGTTATTCAGAAAATCAGCTGTCAAGGAATGGAAACCGGTACGCTAATTGCAATTGCTCAAAGTTTAATATGATATAGATGGTTCACTATGATAGATGTTCTAATGAAGAAATTTAATATTGTTCCGGTACTCGCGATCATGCTCTCGTTATGTTCCATCACTTGTGATGAAGCATTGCCGACCTATGTCGCTCCGAAAAATGTACTCTCAGTTCATTTAGAAACTGTTGAACAACTCTCAGATCGTCTCGCACCACCGCCTGATCATCAAATGGTTCGGATTCGCTTGATGGCTCAAAATACTTTTGATGAAGTATTTTTTGATACTGTCAATATTTCAGGAACAATGACCATTTCGTGGGTGCGCAGGCCCCTCCGTGTTCGAAATATTCGAATAGAAGAAAAGGATTTCTTAGATCGAGGGTTAATTAAAAATAAAAAGATGATGCTCTTACCGGGTCAGCAGGTTGGTATCCAATTCTATTGGGATATGAAGAGCGATGATAGTGTTTACTTCCCGACTGAAATGAATTACATCCCTGCATATAATCGTAATTGTGGTGTGTATCTCGGTAATACAGTTATTTGCTCGAATCCTGAAGAAATGATAATAGAGGGACATCTTTCTCTCTTCAAAAATCTTGATTCGGTTCACGTTGAACCAACTGCATTTAGTATCATAGGAAGAAATATTATAGTCCCGTAATGGTTCCTTATTACCCTTTTTTTGATAAAAATAGATAAAATGCTTCTTAAGATCAACTAATAGCGATATAAACCTCTTGTTGACCTACAACATAACCCTTGGTAAATAATTTGCCTTTCAGGTGAATTTTAGATATACTCTCAATAACTGTGAAAATAATACAATAAATAAATGAAAAAACGATTTTCAGTCTCAATAACTGCTATTTTGTGTGTTTTAGCGCTCCTTGTCGGGATGCAGCTCAATAACCTCTTTTCAGGTGACACCCTGCTTGGTGAGATGACTAAATTCAATCACATCATTTCACTCGCGACCAAAAATTATGTTGATGAGGTAGATACCCAAAAACTTGTTGAAGGAGCAATCAACGGAGTCCTTGGTGAACTTGATCCCCACTCTATATACATTCCGCCTAAAGAATTAAAAGCCGTGAATGAAGAATTTCAAGGTGCATTCGAAGGAGTAGGAATAGAATTTGACGTAATGAATGATACGTTATTAGTCGTATCACCAATACCAACTGGCCCAAGTGAAATGCTTGGTATTTTATCAGGTGATAAAATTGTTAAAATCAATGATACATCATGCATTGGTATTAAGCGTGATGATGTTCCGAAGAAATTACGCGGACCTAAAGGGACCCATGTTAAAGTCTCAATTGTGAGAGTAGATGTAAAAGATATCATTGACTTTGATATTGTCCGTGATAAAATTCCAATTTTCACGGTTGATGTTTCCTTTATGGTTGATAAGGAAGTGGGATATATACGTGTCAATCGTTTTGCCGCTAAAACACATGATGAATTTGCTCAAGCAGTAACAAAACTACGAGCGCAGGGGATGAAAGAACTTGTTCTCGATTTGCGAGACAATCCCGGCGGCTATTTAGATCAAGCATTTAGAATGGCTGATGATCTTTTGAGTGCAGGGAAGAAAATTGTCTATACAAAAGCGCGCATTAGCACACTTAGTGAAGAATATAATGCAAGCGGTCAAGGACCGCTTCAGGATATGCCTCTTGTTGTGTTAGTCAATCGTGGTTCTGCCTCAGCAAGCGAAATTGTTTCCGGAGCTGTGCAGGATTGGGATAGAGGGTTAATTGTTGGTGAAACGACATTTGGGAAAGGACTTGTGCAACGACAATATCCTTTAGCTGATAATTCTGCTTTCAGACTAACCATTGCTCGTTACTATACTCCTTCAGGAAGATTGATACAACGCCCTTATGATAACAAAGACCGCGATGCGTACCGGCACACAGTAGTGAATGAAGAAGAAGGTGAGAACGTTGAGCACAAAGAAGAAAATGATACGACAAAACCGAAGTACAAAACTTCCGGTGGAAGAACAGTTCTTGGCGGCGGTGGCATTACTCCTGATTATATCGTTAAAGCAGGTAAATTGACTGATTATACTGTTGAATTACGCCGGAAAGTTATTTTCTTAGATTACGGCACCAAGTATATGGAAACAAACGGAAAAAAGATCCGTGAAGAGTATGAAAAAGATTTCCATAAATTTATGAAAGAATTCGAAGTTACAGACCAAATGGTAAGTGACTGTATCGAAATTGCGGCAAAAAAAGATGTAAAAATGAATGAAGAACAATTTACAACCGATAAAGGATTCATTAAAGCATATATTAAAGCGCAAATCGGCAAGAGCATTTGGGGAAACGAAGGTTCATTCCCTGTTATTTTAGCTGAAGACCGCCAATTCCAAAAAGCGTTAACTTTATTCCCGGAAGCAAAGAAGATCTCCGGGTTAAAGTAAAGGGTAGATACCTCAAGGAACAAAAGGTCACCGGTACAAGTATAATCTTTGTAACTGAGTTTAAGTTGTAAGTTGTTAGCAAGCAGTTAAGTGGTAAGTAGAGTTAAAGAACAAGTGTATATCCATGACCATTTCAATCTCTTTAGGTGGAAGGTTGTGGCAAGAGATTAAAAAAAAATGAAAATCATAACAATCGAATAAAAATGAAGAAAGTAGTTTCACTCGTAATATGTTTTATGCTTTGCATAGCCATGGCTTTTGCTGATAATGGTCACGCAAGTATCTATAAAAACACATGGGAGTCGAGTGATAGTGTCCTGTTTCAAGTTGGAGAAGAATTAACGTACAATGTCAGCTATACATTTCTTGATATCGGTCAGGTTCGTATAAAAATCGTTGACAAGAAAACCGAAAACGGAAGAACAACATATTCGGCGGCGGCATACATTGATTCCTACAAAGGTGTGCCGTTTGTTGATTTGCATACCATTTATGAAACAGTAATGAATACTCCTGTCTATTCAAGTTACTTCCGTGGCAGAACAAAAAATAATGATACAGGAAAATGGTACCACATCACGTATAATTTCGATTACACAAAACGGAAAGCAACCATTCAAGAAGGTGAATACGGCTCGACAGTAATTAATAAAGAACAATCGATGAACCTTGATACCTTATATCAGGACGGCCTTTCTTTATTTTTCTTTGCTCGCGCGAATGTCAAAAATAAAAAATCTATTATTGTTCCAACAATCGTTCAGGAACAAAAGGTCAATACAGAATTAAATTTCTTGAATGAACGCTCTTCAGAAGAAATCGATGCAGTCGATTATCCTGTTGATGTTATTCACTTTGATGGACATGCCGATTTTGTGGGCATATTCGGACTTACGGGCGATTTTGAAGGTTGGTTTAGTAACGATGAAGCCGCTATTCCTATCGTGGCGAAAATGAAAGTCCTCATCGGTAACGTGCGGATGGAATTGATGAAATGGAATCGTAAAGGGTGGACTCCACCTCGTGGCGAAGATTAATGATTCATCCGTTTAAGGGAATTCTCCCGAAAATTCATCCCAGTGTGTTTCTTGTCGATAGTGCGGAAATCATCGGTGATGTAGTTATCGAAAAAGATGCAAGTGTCTGGTATAACACGGTTATTCGTGGCGATGTCAATTATATTCGCATCGGCGAAGGGACAAATATTCAGGATGGATGTGTCCTGCATGTCCGCCATGAAAAATATCCGTTGATCATGGGTTCGAATATTACGGTCGGACATGGAGCAATACTCCATGCGTGTACTGTTAAGGATACCTGTTTAATTGGTATGGGCGCCATTGTGTTAGATGATGCGGAGATTGGAAGTTATTCCTTAATTGCCGCTGGTACAATTATTAAAGAACACATGAAAGTGCCTGAAGGGGTGTTGGTTGCTGGTGTCCCCGGAAAAGTTGTCCGTGAGTTAACGCAGGATGAACGAAGAATGATAGAAGAGTCAGCTTCAAATTATAAAGAATATGTCAAACAATATCGTCAACAATCGTAACGGAAACGCTATGCATCTGAAATTTTGGGGTACTCGCGGATCTATCCCGACACCCGGAACACAAACAGTTCGTTACGGGGGAAATACACCATGCGTCGAGTTGAGACTCAACGATGATAAATTAATTATTCTTGATGCAGGAACAGGAATCCGAAATCTGGGTGATAAATTAATGGAAAAAGGGGAATCCATTAATGCCTATATTTTTGTTTCTCATCCTCACTGGGATCATATTCAGGGCTTTCCATTTTTTAAACCTGCGTTTGTCTCAGGAAATCATTTTACCATTGTTGGCGGTGAAAATAGTAAAGTCACATTACAAAAGATGATTGCCGATCAAATGAATAGTGTCTATTTTCCTATTCAACTTAACGAGTTAAAAGCAACACTCGATTTTCGTCGCGTGGCTGAAGAAACGTTTGAAGTGTTCGGTGCAAAAGTTGAAACTTCGTATGTCAATCATCCGACCTTTGCAATGGCATACAGGATAACACAAAACGGAAAATCAATCGTTTACATTAGTGATAACGAACCATACGATAGACGTTCTGCACATGAACCACGTAAAGTGGAAAAAGTGATTGTTGAGAAGTATTCTAAAAACCCTCTCAATCCGAATAAATGTGTCTTCGATTTTGTTCGTAACGCTGATGTGTTAATTCATGATACAACATACACTCCTGAGGAATATGTTGACCGTGTTGGGTGGGGGCACTCTCACTATTTGTTCACATTGAACGTAGCCGCAGAAGGCAATGTCAAACGCCTTATTTTGTTCCATCACGATCCATCGCATAACGATGACAGAGTTGATGATATATTGAAAAAATGTCAGAAAGAGATTGCTAACCGTAAGTATAATTTTGATTGCTTAGCCGCATCAGAAGGGTTAGAGTTAGACATTTAAACTAAGATTTACCTGTTCCACTCATTTTCTAAGATTATTGAGAAAATACAAAGTGCCCAATAAGGGCTGTTTAGAGCGTTTTTTAGTTTTTCAGAAAATCGTTTTTATGTAATACTTGACACAAATAGCTTTAAGGTGTTATATTTGAATAAGAACTATATACAATAATCGGAAACGTAGGTGTTTGAAGAGTTTGAGCGTATATCAAAAAAGAAATAGTATATTGTTGTATTGCTTTGAATCCCGAGAGTTTTGCTCGTTAATGGCAACTATCGGGTTTTTTATCTTATGAACCAAGCTTAATTATTATCATGGCATTTGAATTTAAAAAAACTGATTTCAAAAAATTATCAAAAGCATTCGGTGTTCCTGCAAAACAACTGGGAAATAACATTCGATATGAAATCATGCTGAGTGATCCCCAGCGAAAACTTGCATTGGAAATTTACCCGAATATCCCGATTGGAAAAAGACAAGGAAATCTGATTTCTGTCTATACTCCTACCGCTCATTTACAGCTTCATTTCTGCTCCGGCTTTGTTATTAGCGATGTATTGAATGAAGTCACCTTTATTGGTGAGCAGGAGGGCAAAATGTCAGGATTAATTATTGAGAAAGAGGGCGGGTGCTCTCTTTATGCCAATGTTGATCGTTCTATTCTCTCCGGTGATTTTACCACACTGGGACCCGAAATTATGCTTTCGGGGATTGCTCTTTCCTTAACCGAACCATTGTTTGAAGAAAAGAAAGCGCCGGTAAAAAAAAACAAAAAAAAAGTTCTCAAAAAGAAAAAATAACTATGTATCAACGGCAAACCGGAAACAAACTCAATCCTCGGGAAGCCGTAAATTTGGCGGCAGGGGGGCTCGCCAATGAAGGAGCGCCGGATGCAGTAGTCAATATTATCTTGATTGAAGATAAAACAATGATTGATCTCAATAGCGCTTATTTAGAACATCATTATACAACAGATGTCTTAACATTTCCCCTTGCCGAGCAAGGTGAACCTATTGAAGGTGAAGTCTATGTTAATGTTGCACAGGCAAAACGGCAAGCAAAAGAATATGGTGTTTCTCCGAGAAATGAAATTGGACGGTTAATCGTTCACGGAGTGTTACATCTTGTAGGATATGAAGATGATACGAAAAAGAAAAAATTAAGAATGAGCAAACGCGAAGATTTTTATTTAGGGAAATTTGGATTGGAGTATTTTCATGCATGAAAAAATAGTTGAAATTTTGATTTATGTGTTGAATGAAGTCAAAAATTCAAATAAAACTATCGGGGAAATTGATTTTAAAGACCTCGAACGTAAAGGCTATACCCAATCCGAAATAAGCACAGCGATTAGTTGGTTATATGAACGAGCCAACCCGGAACGAGAGTTTATTGAACGGGGGATTGAACAACAGCCCCATTCATTTCGCATATTACATCCTGCCGAACGATTCATTATTAGCCCCGAAGCGAACGGCTATTTGATTCAGTTACGGGAGTTTAATATCCTTTCTGATCAAGAACTGGAACTGGTTATCGAACGGGCGATGTTGAGCGGATACGAACAACTTTCCTTATCGGAAATACAAACTATCGTCAATTCGGTATTATTCGGCAACTTCGACACGTTTGATATACGACGCGGGCAGATTATTTTCAACGCCAGCGATACAATACAATAGGAATGGAAGTAGAAAAATTTTAATGGAGAAATCACTTATTATTGTTGAGTCGCCTGCGAAAGCAAAAACGATCAACAAGTATTTGGGGAAAGATTACGTCGTTCACGCTTCGGTCGGTCATATTAAGAACCTGCCGAAAAGCAAAATCGGTGTGGATATTGAAGGGGGATTTGTTCCTACTTTTGAAATCATCGAGGGAAAAAACGAAATTGTTGAGAAGTTACGGTCGGCAGCGGAAAAAGCTGATAAAATCTATCTCGCAACTGACCCTGACCGCGAAGGCGAAGCCATCGCAGCAGATATCGCTGAAGAATTAGGGAATAACGATAAACCAATGTTTCGTGTCTTGTTTCATGAGATAACCCAAAAGGGTATTTCGGAAGCTATGGCAAGTCCTGAAAAGCTCGACAACAATCTTGTCTCATCACAACGCGCTCGCCGTATCATGGATCGGATTGTGGGATATAAGGTTAGTCCCGTATTATGGAAGACATTCTTCTACGGACTTTCAGCCGGTCGTGTACAATCTGTCGCCCTTCGTCTTATCTGTGAGCGGGAAGAAGAAATTCAAGCGTTTCGCCCTCAAGAATATTGGTCGATTATAGGAGAGTTTGAACCTCAGTCGAAAAAACCTTTCTATGCAAAACTCTTCAGAATCGAAGGCAAAGAGTTTATTGTTCCATCAAAAGAAACGTTACTTGAGATAGAACATAAAGGGACGAAAGATCGATATACCTATATCGCATCTGAGGAATCTGCTCAGCAACATCTTGAAGAAATTAAACGCCAAGCGTATCGCATATCTGATTTTCAGAAACGTGATTCGAAGCGAAACCCGTTGCCCCCATTCATAACAAGTACGTTACAACAGGAAGCATCTCGTAAGCTACGTCTCTCCGCATCCAAAACAATGAAAGCGGCTCAGAAGCTATACGAAGGACAAGAAATTGGCGGAGACGGTTTAGTCGGGTTAATTACCTACATGCGTACCGATTCGACACGTCTTAGCGCAGATGCTGTTACAGAGGCTCGCGAATATATTCTCAATAGCTATGGCAAAGAGTATGTTCCGGCTCACCCGAATGTGTACAAGAAAAAAGCTTCACAGGATGCCCACGAAGCAATTCGACCTACTTCGATGAAGTATCCTCCCAGCGTTGTAAAAAAATACCTTGATAAAGATCTGTTCAAACTGTACGAGTTAATTTGGAATCGTTTTGTTGCGTGTCAGATGGAAGCCGCTATTATGGAAACGACAACTGTCATTGTCGAAGGCGGTGTGTATCAGTTCAAAGCAACGGCATCCCGGTATAAATTCAGAGGATTCTTATTAGCTTATGATGATACGAAGGATGAAGGGGAAACAGTCATTGATGAAGATACCGAAATGCTTGATGAAATATTGCCGGATGAATTAGCGATTGGTCATCCGACAAATTTACGCGATGCTGTCCCTCACCGTCACGAAACAAAACCACCTCCGCGATATACAGAGGCGAGTCTTGTGAAGATGCTTGAATCATTACGTATCGGAAGACCAAGCACGTATGCTTCCATTGTAGGTACTATTCAGGATAGAAAGTACGTTGAACAAAAAGAGCGCAGATTGTTTGCTCTTGGTCTTGGTATGGCTGTGAATAAAATGCTCGTCGTTCATTTCCCTGATATCTTCAGTGTGAAATTTACTGCCAAAATGGAAGATGAACTCGATACGATTGCCAATGGCAAGCAAGAATACAAACAGGTGATGGAAGATTTCTACACACCGTTTGTGAAGAACCTTGATAAAGTATCGTTGAAGACATCTGAACTGAAAAAAGCCACTCAGGAAGATACGGGAGAAGTTTGCGAAAAATGCGGTAAAGCAATGGTTACCAAGTGGGGAAGGAACGGCAAATTTATGGCTTGTTCCGGCTACCCGACTTGTAAAAATGCTAAACCCTTAGCCGAAGAAGCCGCTCTTCAGGCGCAAATTGCAGGGATTAAATGCGATCTCTGCGGCGCCGATATGATTGTACGTTCCAGCAAATTTGGTACGTTTATGGGATGTTCAAACTATCCCAAGTGTACCAACACCAAACCTATTGGGCTCGGCGTTCAATGCCCGAAATGTAATACCGGTGATGTCATCGAACGGAAAACAAAACGTAAGCGTGCATTTTATGGTTGCTCACGGTATCCCGAATGCGATTTTGCATCATGGGATAAACCGGTCAACGAAAAATGTGATACATGTGGTAGTCCATATATGCTCAAAAAATACAGCGCCAAACGGGGTGAATATTTCGTTTGTCCTAACTGTAAAGCGGAAGTAGAAAAAGACCAACAGGCATCTGCCGTGGCATAGTATGGAGAAGCATATCAGAGCATACTTAGAGTATTTGGAAAGAGAGAAGCAATATTCTCCCAATACTGTGCGTTCGTATGAAGATGATTTACTTCAGTTCAATACATTTGTCGCTAAAGGTGAGGGGACTCTCTCGTTTTCATTAACAGTTATTACACAGGAAACAATTCGGGAATTTCTTGGAACTCTTCGTCAGGATGGCTTGGCAAGAAGAAGTATTGCCCGTAAACTTGTAGCTATCCGTTCCTATTTCAAGTTTCTCGTCAAGAAACAGATTGTTGAAGGTAATCCGGCGCTCAATGTTGGCTCCGGCAAGCTGGATAAATTATTGCCTGAGTTTGTCGATGAACAAGCCATTCACACGATGATGGAGACTATCGATACTGCAACTGTTGAAGGAATGCGCGACAAAGCGATTCTGGAAGTTCTCTACGGTACGGGCATACGTCTCAGTGAATTAGTCGGATTGAATCTCTATCATATCGATGAATACGATGGTACGATTAAAGTGCTCGGAAAAGGGAATAAACAACGGGTTGTTCCGCTCGGAAGAAAAGCAAAAGATGCGTTGCATCACTATTTAACTCAACGAACATCCTTATATTCCGACAGTATGACGAGCGATGATAAAACTGCAGTATTTCTTACCAAACAGGGAAAACGTATCTATCCTAAAGCTGTGTACCGGTTAGTACACACAAGCATCGGAAAGGTCTCTGAAATCGAAAAGAAAAGCCCCCACATTTTACGCCACACGTTTGCTACCCATTTACTTAATCGCGGAGCAGATTTACGAGCTGTCAAAGAATTATTAGGTCACGAAAGCCTTTCAACTACTCAATTGTACACTCATGTCACGATTGACCGGTTGAAAAAAATATACCAACAAGCACATCCTAAATCATAAATTAATAAAAGGAGATTATATGGATATCCATTTTACCGCCAGAAAATTTAAACCACACGAAGCGATACGCGATCATGCGTTAAGCGTTATTAAGAAACTCGATAATTATTATGACGGAATTATACGGTGCGATGTTATTTTAAGTTTTGAAGGCAAAGACCCGAGTTTAAAAACTGTCGAAATTAATATTCATGTGCTGGGAACAATTCTCATCGCGAAAGAAAAGTCGGATGAGTTCCTGAAATCGATAGATGTGGCTGTTGAAAAAATTGAACGCCAGCTTGATAAGTATAAATCGAAACAGCGTATGAAGAACAAGAAAACATTGAGAAAAATGAAAGAGAAAACCACGGTTGAAGATGCCGGGGATGATGAATGAAACTTAGCAACATTAAAGAAACCCAGAAGAAGAGCATTACGGTAGGATTTTTCTATGAGGCGAATAAAGAACGACTTCGCCTCACTCCTCTAGCCGGAGATGAAGGGTACTATCGCGAAATAGTTGATAAAAATCTCCACCGACCGGGATTAGCACTGGCAGGATATGTGCGTTTATTTACGTTCAATCGTGTTCAGATTTTTGGCAATACCGAAATGCAGTATTTACAACAACTAACAGATGAAGAACGGTTAAAATCTTTAGAGACGTTTTTTCAGTTTGATTTACCTTGTATTATTATTACCAATAATAATCCGGTATATCAAGAATTGACCCGCCTCGCGATTGAACGTAAAGTCCCGGTATTTCTTTCCCCTCTGGAAACAACAACACTTACCTATTTTTTAAGTGATTTCCTCGACGATCAATTTGCACGGCAATGTGTTATCCATGGCTCCTTTGTGGATGTCTATGGTATAGGGTTGCTGTTGATCGGACGTTCTGGAATAGGCAAGAGTGAAATTGCTCTCGATCTTATCGAGCGCGGTCATCGTCTTGTTGCCGATGATGTGGTCACAGTTACCCGTAAAGGTGAGGGCATCCTTATGGGCGCCGGAACTGATCTGGTAAAACACTTTATGGAAATTCGTGGACTTGGACTTATTGATGTTCGCAGTATGTTCGGTGTTCGTGCTATCAGGTATCAGAAGAGGGTTGAAGTGATTATCGAACTGATGGAATGGCGCCCCGATGAAGAGTACACGCGCACCGGACTTGATGATGAAACAACAACCTTACTCGATGTCCCGCTCCCCTGGGTGAAACTCCCGATTTTCCCCGGTAAAAACGTAACGGTAATTTGTGAAGTGATAGCATTAAATTATCTTCTTAAGCATTACGGCTACGATTCTGCAATTGAATTTTCTAAACGGCTTGAATCTGTCTTAGCTCAGAAGTCAAAACATATTGGGAATAGAGTCATTAACTATTTTGAACATGACTATGAGTAATAGTTGAACCGTTCAAGAGATATTCTGTTTTTCTTGAATGAAAGAAAAGCATCTATGGAGTAATAATTTTGTGGAATCAATTTCCATGCATCAATGGAATCAATAGGAATAGCAAGTAATGTTTCAAGTTCTTTTAACAAACATCCGGCGAATAGAGGTAATTGCTGTATGGATCGTTGTTGTTGTTATATGTGGGCAAGCTCAATCCATAAAACCGATTGATACCCACAATTTTGACACAACAGTAAAGCCAACGGAAGATTTTTATAAGTACGTGAACGGTAATTGGTTGAAGAATCATCCGGTTCCGCCTGATCGCGTTAAATACGGAAGTAAGGCAGAAGTTGAAGAACGTAATTACTCCGTGTTGCACCAAATCCTTGATTCTGCCTCCTCACTAAGTTCTGCTCCAAAAGGCAGTATAATCCAAAAAGTAGGTGATTTCTATTTTAGCGGAATGGATTCTGCCGGTATCGAAAAACAGGGTTTATTCCCCCTCATCGACGAATTTAACTCTATTGCAAGAATTAAAGCCTCGAAAGACATTATGGATGTGATCGCCTCACTCCAGAAAGAACAAATGTCTGCACCTTTTGGTGTTATTGTAGCTCAGGATTTTCAAAACAGTGATCGAGTTATTGCCAATGTATTTCAGTACGGTCTGGGCTTACCTGACCGTGAATATTATGTAGCAGAGGATAAAGAATCGAAAGACCTCAGGAAACAATATCTTGACCATCTTAAAAAAACATTTCAATTGTTGGGAGATGATGAAAAACTTGCCTCTTCAAATGCAAAATCTGTCCTAAAGTTCGAAACCAGACTTGCCCGTGCCTCCATGTCGGCAGAAGACTCTCGCGATATGGAATTAATTTACCACAAAGTATCCCTCGCAGATGCTGACATTATTACCCCCGGTATAAGTTGGAAACCATATTTTAATTCCATTGGTCTTTCCACAATTAAAGAATTTAATCTTTGCCAGCCTGAATTTTTCAAGGAAGTTGGCGCAATGATAACAGGCATTCCTGTTGACGAATGGAAAACATATCTCCGATGGCATCTCACAGTGTTTGTTGCTGAATATCTTACCGATGCAATCGTAAAAGAACATTACAATTTCTTCGGAAAAATATTGACCGGACAGGAAGAAATGGAACCGCGCTGGAAACGTGTCTTGCAATGTATCGATGAAAATATCGGTGAAGCGTTGGGGCAACTCTTTGTAGAACGGACCTTTGGCGGTCGAGCAAAAGAACGTACTATCGAAATGGCGAATAATATCCGCGATGCATATCGCGAACGTATCCGTACTATTGATTGGATGACGAAACCGACAAAAAAAGCCGCGTTAGAAAAACTTGAAGCGATGAGAATGAAAATAGGTTATCCTGATAGATGGCGCGATTATTCAGCCCTCACTATCAATCGTGGATCCTATGTTCTGAATGTATTAGCCACACTGAGATTTGAATTCAGTCGCAACATTAAAAAAATATCACAACCAATTGATCGATTCGAGTGGGGATTAACCCCTCCTTCAGTTGAAGCCTATTATGATGTTACGGCAAACGAAATTGTTTTCCCCGCGGGCTTTTTACAACCGCCATATTTTCAAGCCAATGCCGATGATGCTGTTAACTATGGAGCAATTGGAGCAATATTCGGGCATGAATTGACCCACGGTTTTGATGACGTAGGGAGAAAATTTGACGCAACGGGCAACATGCTTGATTGGTGGAATGCAGACGATGGCTCAGCGTATGATGATAAAGCCGCCGATGTTGTAAAACAATACAATGCTTACATCGCTATAGATAAATTACATGTTAATGGGAAATTAACGCTTGGTGAGAATATTGCCGATATTGGCGGACTTATGATAGCGTATGATGCTCTCCAACGTGCTCTTTCCAAAACCGGAAGGCCGGAAAATATCGATGGATTTACTCCTGAACAACGGTTTTTTATTTCCTATGCACAAGCGTACAGACAGAATATTCGCCCCGAAGCGCTTCGTTTAGATATAACAACAAATCCCCATGCTCCCAATAAATATCGCTGTCTCGGTCCCATCACAAATATGGAAGAATGGAAAGAAGCCTTCCACGCCAAAGAAGGGGATAAGATGGTGCGAAAGAATAAATTAAAAATCTGGTAAAAAGAACCTATTCCTTTTTCTGTTCACTTCAAACCACCAACTCATTCTCGATATAAAGCAGTTTACTTCTTATTTTAATTCAATAAAACAAATCATAAGAGGTTAAATTTCTTCAATATCTCCATTCTTTCTGCAACATTCCTGTCTCTTTTAGAGTACAAAATACCGTAGCCTTTAAGTATCCGCTTTTTCAAACATTATGTTGTTTTCACCCCCCCACCGATGAACCATTTTCCTCAAAAGGCGGTTATTATTGGGTATTCTGTAAAGTTACTTAGGTTCTGATGATAATATTTGTTACTTTATCACGTTTTCAATGACGGAGAATATGAAAACTGAATCATTGGAAGCTACTTTTTACCATTTTCCATAAGGAGATTTTTATGATTGATGTTTGTTATAATGTTGTTAAGCGAGCTTTTCTCGTCTCAGGAGTTCTTTGTATTACTACTTTCTTTACTATGGCACAAAATTCAAAACCAATTGACCCTCAAAATATGGATACTTCAGTTAAACCGACTGAAGACTTTTTCCAGTACGTAAATGGAAATTGGATTAAAAACAATCCTATTCCACCTGACCAGAGCAGATGGGCGAGCTTCAGCGAAGTTCAGGAACGTAATTTCAAAATATTACGTCAAATTCTTGATGAAGCCGCAAACAATTCGGGCGCACCCAAAGGGAGCAATAAACAAAAGGTCGGAGATTTTTACTTTAGCGGTATGGATTCCATCAGCATCGAAAAACAAGGCGCGTTACCCCTTGCAGATGAATTCAATAAAATCGAGAGAGTAAAAGATTCAAGGGATTTAGTTGAACTCATTGGAGATTTTCATAAAGCCCAACAGTATGTACCCTTTGTCTTTTATGCAGGTCAAGATTTTAAAAACAGTACTGTTATTATCGGAAATACTTTTCAGGCAGGTCTCGGATTACCCGATCGTGACTACTATTTCAAGACAGATGAAAAATCAACATCATTACGCGAAAAATATCTTGTTCATGTTACCAACATGTTCAAACTGCTCGGAGATTCTCCAGCAATGGCAGATGCAAACGCAAAGTCTGTTATGGAATTTGAAACCCGTCTTGCCAATGCTTCCATGACTCGCGTCGAAACACGCGACCCTGAAAAGATTTATCACAAAATGTCGGTTGATGATGCAAACTCACTCACACCCGGTTTTTCATGGAGTCAATACTTCACTGCTATCGGTTTACCGAAACCCGGAGATTTTAATGTAGGTCAACCCGAGTTTATGAAAGAAGTTGGCAAGATGATGACAGAAGTTGCTCTCCCTCAATGGAAAACATATCTTCGCTGGCATCTCATTAATTCAGCCGCAGATTACCTCAGCTCTGATTTTGTAAACGAACATTTCGATTTCTACGGCAGAACACTCACAGGCCAACAGGAAATGAAACCGCGCTGGAAAAGAATTTTACAAAATGTCGATGGTAACATTGGCGAAGCCCTTGGTCAGTTATATGTGGATAAAGCTTTCGGTGGAAACGCGAAAGCCCGTGCTCTGGAACTTGTGCGTAACCTTCAGGATGTCTTCCGAGATCGTATCAATAATCTCGATTGGATGAGTGACGCTACCAAGAAAGAAGCCTTGCGCAAGCTTGCCGCATTCACGGTTAAAATCGGCTATCCTGATAAATGGCGCGATTATTCAAGCCTCTCCATTAATCGTGGTTCTTATGTATTAAATGCATTAGCGGCATCACAATTTGAATTCAATCGTAACCTCAAACAAATCGGTGCGCCGGTTGATAGAACAGAGTGGGGTATGTCACCGCCTACCGTAAATGCGTATTACAATCCAAGCATGAATGAAATCGTATTCCCCGCCGGAATTCTCCAGCCCCCGTTCTTTGATGCAAATGCAGATGATGCGGTCAATTACGGCGGCATCGGCGCTGTCATCGGACATGAAATGACTCACGGCTTCGATGATGAAGGCCGTAAATTTAATGCTGACGGAAACATGGTTGATTGGTGGACCGAAGCCGATGGAAAACAATACGAAGCAAAAGCGTGGAAAGTTGAAGAGCAGTTTAATAATTATGTTGCTTTAGATACCATGCACGTGAACGGTAAACTTACATTAGGTGAAAACATTGCCGATCTCGGCGGGTTATCAATTGCATACGAAGCATTACAGAAAGCCCTTGAAAAGAACGGGAGACCTGAAAACATCGACGGTTTCACGCCTGAGCAACGCTTCTTTATCTCCTTCGGTCAAATTTGGAGACAGAACATCCGTCCCGAAGCATTACGTCTTCGCCTAACAACCGATCCGCATTCTCCGGGCAAGTTCCGTTGCATCGGACCTGTTTCCAACATGGAAGAGTGGAAGAAAGCTTTTAGCGCAAATGAAGGCGATCCTATGGTACGTAAAGACAAAGCTAAAATTTGGTAAACTCATAGACAGCACAAGTAGGTTACATCGCATTATCGTTTGTACTTGTCTGTCTCGTATCAATCATGAAGGTAGCATTATCGTAAACATTATTCATCAAAGGGTAGAAGAAATTCTACCCTTTGTAGTATAAAGGCGACAACAATGTTCTCTGAAATGTGAGACACAATACACATTCCGGTGAATAAGGTCATAAAAACCATATAACAAGGAAGTATTCAGTGTTCCGGTACTGAACACGAGGAAAAGTGGAGACAGTGGTCACATCAAGTTTGCTTTTCGAAGTGTATATTTAAGGTATCATAAAGATTGTGTTCTTTTCTCTGAATAATTCATGATTAATGCCATTCGGAAATATCAAAATTATCTCAATTCGTGTATCGATGAATTGAGTATTATTGTTGAACAAGCGGCTACGTATCGTAAATCCGCGATTGTTCCTGTAACCAATGATGACGAACTTTTCTATCCGTTATTCTTCAAAATACAATCGATGATGAACAGTATCAATAAAAATTCTCAACAACAGGAAGCGGAACGCGAAATATTTTTACTCGGTCATACTCTGAATAGTTTACATGAGTGTGTTATTATTACCGATTTGGAAAATATGATCACATCAGTCAATCCCGCAATGTTGAGGCTGTACGGGTATTCCGCTGAAGAAGTAATCGGACAGGATGTAAAGAAGTTACGGACAGATCAGGAAACATCTGAGCTGACAGATTTGATTATCGCAAAAACAATGCAGGACGGTTGGGAAGGCGAAATCATGAATCGAAAAAAAAATGGAGATGTCTTTCCAATTCATCTTTCAACATCGTTAGTAAGAGATGAAGATGGGACTCCGATAGCATTTGTCGGAATAGCCCGCGATATCACAGAACAAAAAAAACTTCAACATCAACTGGAAGAATCGACAAAGGTTCACGCAGATGATTTACGGTATTTCAGCACTTCAATCCAACATGCACAGGAAGAAGAGCGAAGAAGAATCGCTCGCGAACTCCATGACGGGTTAAGCCAGCGATTAAGCGGCATGAAACTCCATCTTGAATTGCTTTTAAGCGAATTAAACCCGGAAGACAAAAAAAGCCTCCTCCGAGTCAAAAAAATCAAGAAACAAATTAATGATATGATTACGGAAACGCATCGTATCTCCGTAAACCTGCACCCCACCGCGCTGGATGACTTCGGCTTAACTGTTGCACTACAATTGCTATTTAAAGATTTTGAAAGTACATTCAAGATACCAATTGCATACTATCCTACAATTTCAACGCACGAACATTTTGATAGACAAATTGAAATAGCGCTCTATCGCATAACTCAGGAAGCTTTAAATAATATTGTTAAACATGCCAAAGCATCTGCAATTACCATACGTTTCAAACGTGATACCAAGCAGTACGTCTTATCCATTGAGGATGATGGGATTGGTTTTGAGCATAGCATTATACGTAAATTAGTGCAGGGAAAGCGCGGGCTCGGTTTAATAAGTATGAAAGAACGTACAGAAAACGTGGGCGGTACATTTGAAATTTCTAGTGTATCACAGCAAGGAACATCAATACGTATTCAAGTTCCTGTCCAACTATGAAAAAAATTAAAATAGTCATAGCAGATGACCATGATGTCGTTCGCACAGGATTAAAACTTTTGTTGAAGAGTAATCCTGAATTTATGGTTATAGGTGAAGCGGGGAACGGGGAAGAGGCTATCGCTAAAGCGGCAGAGCTTAATCCTGATGTTCTTCTCGTCGATATTTCCATGCCCGCCAAAAACGGCATCGAGGTAACACGAACGATCCGGCAAAAGAACCAGACGATGAAAATCATCGTCTTCACCATTCATGAGAATGATGAATATGTCTATCAGGTTATACGGGCCGGCGCTAACGGATATGTTCTTAAGAATGCTGATAAAGATGAATTATTTAATGCCATTAAGACCGTTCAGAGCGGTGAATTCTTCTTCAGTCCTAATATCTCCAAACTCCTCATCAATGATTATATAAAACGCTCCAAGAGCGATACTACGCAGCAACAGGTTGCGGGCTCACCGCTTACAAAACGCGAAACTGAAATTCTCCGCCACATCGCACA
>ORJL011626069.1_pt1 | contig 23939 bp, 25 predicted proteins | sample 1779941 | NCBI WGS metagenome assembly ORJL01 (sample SAMEA104232317, study PRJEB22302) | groundwater metagenome | biome: forest; feature: aquifer; material: groundwater | place: USA | collected 2011-08-07 | depth 5.8 m
AAGTTGGGCGAGAAGGGCGCGGGGTGGAGGATCTTGGCTTCCATCTCGAGGACGAAGTCGGCAATCTTGGGCGGCCAGACCTTGGTCGCGACGGCCTCGGCGCGGATGCGGTCGCGTTCGGCGGTGCTCTCGTAGGGCCAGATATGGATGATCTGGTTCAGCGTGCCGACTTCGGTCCGCCAGAATCCGGCTAGCGGGGAGAGCTTCAGGCGACCGGGCAGTGCCGTCGCGAAGGCTTCCTCAACCTGGGGAATGGTGCCCGGCTTCATCAGGTAGGTGCGCATTTCGAAGATCATCGCTTGCTCCCGCAGGTTCAATTGCCGTAGTCGACAGTTCGCATATTCGCCGTAGGCTGCCAACAGCTGGTCCGCGTGGCAGACCAAACCGCGCCAATTCGGTGATGATGTCTTCGCTAACTCGACCAAGGCCCCGTCGCCCGTCGTCGCGGTCCGCCATTGCGTCGCTCGGTGTAAGCGCCGGAGACAAACTCCCTCACTGAAGCGGCCAGAAAGTCTGGTTGCGCCGGAGCAAAAATGCCTCGGCAGATAGCTCTTTGCATGGAGAGCAGAGGGCGGAGGGATGAAGGGCGTGGAACTTTACAGGCAGGTCCGCCATTCGGTGCGGATCGAGGGGCTGAGCCGTCGTGAGGCGGCTCGGCGGTTCGGGCTGGATCCTCGGACGGTAGCGAAGATGCTGGCCTTCTCAGTTCCGCCCGGGTACCGGCGTAGCCGTCCGCCGGCACGGCCGAAGCTGGACCCGTTCGTCGGTATCATCGATCAGATCCTGAAGGACGATAAGGGCCGTTCAGCGAAGCAGCGGCACACCTCGAAGCGGATCCGGCAGAGACGACGGAGGCATTCTGCGCCGGTCACGTTGCGGCCTTCGACTTCTTCGGCAAGGTGCCGCAGTCGATCCTGTACGACAACGGATCGCGGTGGCGCGGATCCTGGGAGAAGCCGACCGTTGGCACGACCAGGAAATCCATGGCGGCGATGCCGGCCGCATGATTGTGAAGGAAAGTCTTCCAGGTCTGCGACCGCCCTCGCCCAGCCAAGCGGGCGGGTCCAGCTGTTTAGCTCCCGCCTTCGTCGTCGAGGACGTCTTGGACCATTCGCAAAAGTTCTTTGAGGCGATCTCGTGCCTCCCTTAGCCGGTTTTCTCCCGTCAAATTCTGACGCCCGGCGCGTTCCAGGAATGCCGACAGCACCGCATCTGAGTGGCGAGCGAGACCGATCAGATGGGCACCACTTGGGCCTCTCGAACCACTGAACCAGTATTTCACTGTCCGTTCACTCGCGCCCGTCCACCGTCTCGCCGACTTCACCGCCTGGTGCGTGGTTCCGAGTTCTTGTCGCAATGCCATGGCGATCGCCGCCGCGTACTCTGCGCCTGATCCGACGGAGGGCGCACGTCGGTGCACAAATGTGCCCTTCTTCGGAACAATTGTGCCCTTCTTTCCGGCCACGATCCGCTCCTCTGCGTCTACACTGCCTTTGAGTAAGTAGCCGTAGATCGTTGCAGAGCATGTCGCAGCGCATCTGCCGGCGTGCAGCAAGCGGCCTCGGTCGAGGCAAAGCATCGGGGGAGCAAGTGGTGGCCCGTCCGCACCAGGAAGGCTCGGGTGATGATCAAGGGAGCATGCCCGGGCAAACCCGCGCGGCGCAGTATGTCCGCATGTCGACTGAGCATCAGCAATACTCGACCGAGAACCAAGCCGATGCCATCCGCCAATACGCCGAGCTACGCGGCTTCGAGATCGTGCGCACCTACGCCGATGAAGGTCGAAGCGGCCTTAGCCTGGACGGTCGCGACGCCTTCAAGCAGCTGATTGAAGATGTAAGAAGTGGGTCGGCCGATTTCCAAGCGATCCTGGTCTACGATGTAAGCCGCTGGGGCCGCTTCCAGGACGCAGACGAGGGCGGCTACTACGAGCACGTCTGCAAACGCGCCGGCATCAGCGTGCACTTCTGCGCCGAGCAATTCGAGAACGATGGAAGTTCTCTGGCCGGTATCGTGAAGGCCGTGAAGCGCTCCATGGCTGGCGAATACAGCCGAGAACTCTCGGTCAAGGTCTTTGCCGGGCAGCGTCGCCTGATCGAACTTGGATACCGTCAGGGTGGTGCCCCCGGGTTTGGTCTTCGCCGTTCTCTCATCGACCACACCGGGACGGCCAAGGGAAACCTTTCCCGTGGAGAGCAAAAGAGCATTCAGACCGACCGCGTCGTCCTCGTTCCCGGACCGGCCGAAGAGATCGAAATCGTCCGATGGATCTACAGGGTGTTCGTCGACGATCGGATGCTGGAGCAAGCCATTGCCGACCAGCTGAATGCTCGCGGAATACTGACCGATCTGCATCGGTCCTGGACCCGAGGCACCATCCACCAGGTGCTGATCAACGAGAAATACATCGGCAACAACGTGTGGAATAGGATCTCCTTCAAGCTGAAGAAGCACCGCGTCCGCAACAGCCCCGATCGCTGGATCCGGGTTGATGGAGTTTTCGCCCCTATTGTCGATGCGACGCTATTCCAGTCAGCGCAAACACTCATCCTTGATCGTGCGAAGCGCATCTCGAACGATGAAATGCTGAGCGGCCTTCAACGTCTGTACCAGGAGCGCGGCTACCTTTCCGGCTTGATCATTGACGAGACCGACAACCTCCCCTCCAGCAGCACCTACCAAAGCCGCTTCGGCAGTCTCCTTCGCGCCTATCAGCTTGTAGGCTTCACCCCAGCCCAGGACTATAGCTACGTCGCGATCAACAAGATGTTGCGCAAACTGCACCCCGCTGTTGTTGCATCGACGACAGAGGAAATCACGCGGGTCGGCGGCACGGTCAAGCAAGACGCTGACAACGGTCTCCTGACCGTGAACGATGAGTTCACCGCCTCCATTGTGATTGCCCGATGCCAGCAGACTGTCGCTGGCTCCATGAGATGGCATATCCGCCTGGACACCGGCCTTAGTCCGGACATCACGGTCGCCGTCCGAATGGACACGCCGAACGAGGCGCCCCTCGATTACTATCTCCTCCCCCGGATTGACATGAGCATGACCCGATTGCGTCTCGCCATGCACAACACCATTTCTCTCGATGCCTACCGCTTCGATACGCTCGACGCATTGTACGGTATGGCCGCGCGCGCAAACCTCCTCGAGGTCGCCTAATGAAGCCCTTGGCGGTCCCCTCGATAAGGCAGATCGACACCAATCTCATCGACGTCATCAACCCGCGTGTGCGCAACAAGCGGATATTCCGGGAGATCGTCGAGAACATCAGCGACATCGGGCTTAAGAGACCCATCACTGTGGCACGCCGCACGCATGCTAGCGGATCGCGTTACGACCTGGTTTGTGGCCAGGGCCGACTGGAGGCCTACAGAGCCCTCGGCCAGCGGACCATTCCAGCGATCGTCATCGACGCTGACAGCGATGACTGCCTCGTGATGAGCCTTGTAGAGAATTGTGCTCGGCGCAAGCATCAGGCCGCCGACCTCTTGCGCGACATCGAAGGGCTCAAACGTCGTGGCTACAAGGAGAGCGAGATTGCGCGCAAGACGGGATTGTCTGTCGAGTACGTCAAGGGTGTCGCTCACCTGCTTGAAAAGGGAGAGCACCGCCTCATCCGATCCGTCGAATCTTCGCAGATCCCCCTGAGCGTAGCCGTGCAGATAGCCGAGGCCGACGACGCCGGAGTGCAACGCGCCCTTCAGCAGGCCTATGAGAAGAATCTACTGAGGGGACGGAAGCTGCTGGCCGCGAAACGCGTCGTGGAGCAACGACGCCGACGAGGCAAGGGGTATCGCGCCAACGTCCACAAGCGCGACGGTCTCATTTCTTCAGCGACATTGCTTCGAGCATATCGCGATGATGCAGACAAGAGAAGGCTATTGATCAGAAAGGCCAACGCCACTCGGGATCGCCTCATCTTTGTCACCGAAGCACTGCGAACGCTACTGACGGATGAGAACTTCGTCACGCTGCTTCGTGCGGAACGCCTCGACAGCTTGCCCCGCAACATTGCCGACCGGATCCAGCCCGGCAGATCGGTATAAGCATGCGCTCCAAGACGCCAACGACGCCTGTCGCTCTGGGGTTTGAGGAAACCTGCCAGCGCATTGCGATCGAGCACATCCACCCACTCCGCCTTATCGCGCCGGCGATGAAGAAGACCGCAAAGTACGCGCAAATAGAGGCTTCTGTTCAGGATGTCGGCCTCGTCGAACCGCCAGTGGTGGCGCGGGATCGAAGTGATCCGGGCAAGTACCTCCTTCTGGATGGACACTTGCGTATCGAGATCCTGAAGGACAGGGGCGCCAAGGAGGTCGACTGCCTGGTATCGAACGACGATGAGGCCTTCACCTACAACAGACGCATCAATCGAATCGCGATCATTCAGGAGCACAGGATGATCCTGAAGGCGGTCGAGCGTGGAGTATCGGAAGAGCGCCTTGCGCGCGCGCTGAACGTGAACGTCGATGCCATTCGGCGAAAGCGGAGGCTCCTCGACGGCATCTGCGCCGAAGCAGCAGAACTGCTCAAGGACAAGCATGTCCCTATCAATGCCTTTGCCGAGATCAAGAAGATGGCCCCGCTCCGCCAAATTGAGGCAGCGGAGCTCATGGTCGCCATGAACAAGTATACGATCAGCTATGCCAAATCCCTGTTCGCCGCCACGCCACAGGATCAGCTCTCCGATTCCCAAAGGGGCAAGGTCATAAAGGGTCTCACCGATGAGCAGGTCTCCCTCATGGAGCGCGAGTCGGCGAGCCTCGATCGCGAATTCAAGATGGCTGAGCAGTCATACGGCACCGACCACCTCGACCTCGTCCTCGCCAGAGGATTCCTGACCAAGGTGCTGGGGAACGCCCGTGTGGTTCGCTACCTTTCGCAGCATCATCAGGAAATTCTATCCGAGTTCCACAAGGTCGCCCAACTGGAGGCTTCGACGGGCTGAATCACAAAGTTTCGGGCCGCGCAGCCGGTTGCCTGCGGCCACCATTGGGGACCCGGACCCATAAGCGCGGGGACCGCAGGAGACGCCGCACTGTGGGGCGGATCGAGCGTGGTGGTGGGGATGACGGCGAACCCGTTCGGAGCCCACCAAGCTGGCCATCATATGGTCAGCTGGGTAGCCGGCCGAAACGCGCCCGGCTACCCCTGAGAGGGCGTGTTGCAGCTCCTGCCGAACCGGTTCCGTACGGCGTCTGCGGCACGTCCTCGCCCGGTCGTTCTTGGTCGCCACTGAACCCACCGTGCCGCCATGTCCTGTCGGTTACCTCTGTGCCAGCGCCTTCTCCAAAGCTGCATTCTTCTGCATCGACCCGTTGGACGAGCCGACCCAGTACGCGACAACGCTTGAAGCCATACCGGCGAGCGTTCCGAGCAACAGCGTGACCATGTCGCGCTGATTGGCCGGCACCTCCTCCCGGATAACCAGCCAGAGCATGACGGCAAAGCCCACCAACACAATGGCCGACACCAAAACGGCCCCATAGGCGATCGGGCTCTTGGCCTCGGCCAGACGCACTGTCTGCTCTCGGGCACTCTGCACGTCGCGGATCTGGGCCAGGATGGCCTCATGCTCGAGCCGCCGGACATCGGCCTCAGCCTGGATCAGCGCTGTCTTGAACTGCAAGGCCGCGTTGGGATCACGCGCGATCGCTGCTTCTATGCCTGCGGGGTCATCGGTACCCAGGATCTCGCGGGCGATGCCGGTCACCTTCTCGACGGCCGCCCCGGTCCTGTCCCCCAGGATCCACGACGCGACGGTGGGCGCCACGCCCAGCAGCAGCGGAAGCAACGGCATCATTCTCCTCCATGGCGGGTATAGGCCTGGGCGATCCGGCCGGCGTAGTGATCGACCTGACCGGGCCCGTTGTAGCGCCCGGCAAAGCCGTGCCAGTCCTGCCGCCGTAGGGCATCGACGAGCACTGCGTCGGCCTCGACGAAGCGCACGAATGCGTCGAGTTGGCCGCCAGCGGTGTCCATTGCCGCGACCATTTCCTGCACGCTTGCGTAGCCCAGCGCCTTAAAATGGAAGCCCATGATCTGGAAGGCCCCCCAGGAGGCCGCCTGCAGCGCCGCGTCCTCGTCGAGCGCACAGGCCGCCTCGACCTGTGCCCAGGCGCCGGCCCACGTGCTGGCGGCCAGTCCCGGCTTCCACCGGGTACAACTGATCGCCGGGTGGCTGTCATTGAAGCTGTAGCCGGTGAGCTTGCCGAACCAATGCGCCTCCAGCCGCACCGGCGGCCGAAGCACGCCGGCGATGTTCCAGTGGGTCGCCCCACCCGCCTCCACTTCGGCCACGGCCTTGATCGCGGCAACGGGAACGCGGAGACGCGCCGCGGCGGCCTCGTAGTCTTCTTCGGCAAAACTCACTTGTGGAACCTCTCGAACAGTGCCCAGCCCGCGGCGACCAGCACCGCGACAAGGCCACCCAGCTTCAAGAACACGCCCAGCGCCCCCTGGCCCATGTGGGCGTAGGATTCGAGACGTGCGGTGGACTTCTTGATCTCGGCGAGATCGTCCTTCATGTCGGCCACGACCTGCTCCAGCTTGGCCAGCCGGTCGCGCTCGTCGGGAGTCATGTTGACCTCATGGCTAGGACTCCCATCCGATCTGTGCGTCGATTGCCGCCGCGGCCCCGATGTCGGCCGCCGCGATGAGCGCGCCCTTGAGCGCGCGCGCGTTGAGCGTGAGAGCCGTGACCCGCGCGTGTGCGGCGGCGGCGAACGTTGAGAACGTCTCCGCGATAGCGAATGTCGGCCGCAATCCTCTGCATGATGCGTTTGTGCGGCAGCGAGCGGATCCAACCGAACAGGCCGCCTCCCACGACGACCGAGGCGATGGTCGACGCGAGCACCTGCAGGTCGACTTAGAAGACTGTTAGTTTCCACCATTCGCCCATCGTCAGTCTCCCCAAACAGAGGTCTCGTCGATGGCCTCGATGGCCTTGGCAGATTGCGCGGCAGCGACGGCATCTTTCAGGGCGCCGAAACGGTAGCGCAGCATCATGAAGTGGCCGGCAGCAGTCAGCGCCATCGTCACCATCTGCGGGGCGGTCATGGGCAGATAGCTGTTGTCTCTTGTGCGCCAGCCGATGTTTGCCATGTCGGCGGGCCAACTCACGCCGGGCGTGTTGTCGTTCACGAGCTTGGCAAGGAGCGCCATGCTGTTGATGTTGCTGCGCGACGTGTCGTCGATCTGGATGATCTTGCCTCGGTGGGGAACGCCGGCAGCGACTTTGGCGTGGAACATCGCCGCGATCTTCTCGCGCTTGGTGATTGTCGCCAGCGCCTTTGTCATATCGAAGGCAGCGACGAAGACGATGGCGGCGGTGCGCTGTTCCGGTGTGGCATTTTGAGCGAAGCTGATCGGCCACGTCGAAAGGTCGTTAGGGTTCCCTTCTGTATTGCCGACTATGGGCGCGATGGTGCTGACTGCTTCGTGCAAAATATGGGTGGGGTGCATTTAGTATCTCCAATTATAAACCAGGCCAGCCTTGGCGGCGGTCGAATAGCCACCGCCGCTTCCAAATTCTTCCAAGGCGCACAGATAATTCAGACCAAATGGTTGTCCCGATCCCGCTCCTGTTGGAGACCCGTAGCCATGATTGCCAGGGCTTCCAGTCACGACAGCTATGGCTATTGAAGATGAGTTGAAGCCGACACTCATGCTGATATTTGCGCCAACGCCAGCCGAGTACACAGCAGCCCCGAATGTGCCGGATATCCCGTCTTCTTTGAGACCCGCAACGACCGTCGCTCTAGCCGTTGCGGAAGCAGCCGCCGCTCGCCAGGTCGCTGTGTTGCTCCAAGTGCCGGAATTGACAACGGCTCCCGACAATTTCACGCGGTTGTAGGCGTTCCAAATGCCAATCATGGCCTCGCCAAACGCGGCTGCCGACGAGCCCATCTTGAAGTCGATCTGCGACGAGGCGTTACCGTAGGCGCTGCCGAGATACGTCCCCTGACCGATGCCGGGGCCGTTGGTGATCGCAACGGCGTTGACGCGGATACCGTTGACTACGGCAAGCTCCGGCGTGCCTGCGCCAGTGCCGCGAGCGCTCGTGTAATTGTTGACGGTGTGAACGCCCGATTGCGAACCGCTCGTGGCGACGTAGGTGCCTGCGACTTGATTGGCGAGTGTCGTCGAGAGCTTATAGCTGTTGTTGTCGACCTTTGTGATGAAGTAGTCGGTGCCGGCCGTGACGCCAGTGGGCAACGCTCCTGTCGTGGTAAAGCGAACCGTAGAGCCGTCCCAAAGACCATGTGCCGTGTGCGTCACCACGCCCGGCGTCGCAATGGTCATCGTAACCGTCGCGGTCAACAGCCACTTGGCGCTGCGCGTTAGCGTCGGCACGCCAGCATTGAGCCAGCCGTATAGATCAACGACCTGATAAGGGCCGAGCGCGGCCGGGCCCGCGGCGCCGCTAGCGGAGGCGGTGGTGTCGTTCGATAGCTCCGCTGTGAGCGGGAACATCGCGAAACCAGCACCGCAGCGGAACGGAAACATGCCGTGGCTACCAATCGGGCTGTAGTAGATTGTCGCCTTGCCGGCCTGATCGGTCGAGGAAACAGGCACTCCGGTTTCCAGCGTGAGACGACCGCTCGGCAGCATCGTCGGGGAGTGGGCCAAGTCCGTCTTCCACTGCCCCGCAACGTCATCCCACCAGAGCGCAGTGATGCGGCCGGCCGGGACATACAGGGTCGCGCCCACTGTTCCGCCGTCGATCACTTCCGAGCCGTTCGGAACAAGGCCCACAGCGTTCGTTCCCCCATACGGGAACACATAGACCGGGAAACCTGGACCGATACCGGAAGCGGCCCCGGCGAGCAGGGTCAGCGTGCGCGCGGCGGCGGTCACGTCGAACTTGAGCGTCTGGCCGGCCATTGCGGCGGTGAGCACGGCATTGGCCGCGCCAATATCGACGAAGTAGCGACGGTGATCGGGGAAGTAGGCGCCCTTGACGGCATCGTAGGTGCCAACGGCGGTGTCCGTCGCATCGCCGGTGGCGAGCTTGTGGCGCCAGCTCACCGCCACGTCGGCGGTGGTGAAGAACATCGCGCCGGCGCGGATCAGCGCGTGTCGCGCCGCCGCCAGCCAGCCGGTGACGACGCCCTCGTGCAGCTCGGCCGACGACGGGACCGTGATTGTGAGAGGCAGGTCGTCGGACGTCCACGAGACCGCGGCGTTGCCGTTTGTCGACTTCCAGACGCCGCGTGCCAGCGTGTCCGGCGGCCCGATGGTAAGCGCGCCGCCGCGATTGTATTCGGACTTCGTGTTGAGACGATTTCGGACGACGAAGGCCGGCTTCTCGCCCGTCGCGTAGGAGGCGCTGAACGGGAAGTAGCTTCCCTTCGGGCCTTCGAGCGTATAGGTGCCCGTCCCCGTGGTGTTGCTCAGCTCCACGGTTTCTTCAGCGAATGTGCGCGCCATGTTTGATCCTCAGAGCAGTTCGATGAGGTTGATGGATGAACGCCACACCTGGCCGTCGGCATCCCAGAGCGGCTGCGATTCGAATTGAGCGTCGTTCTCGAACAGCGCCTGCAGCGAGAAGGTGTGGAAGAAAGTCGTCGCCGTGGGATCGAGCGAAAACACGAAGTCGCGCGCGAGGCCGCAGTACCGCTGCAGCTCGAACAGTCCCGCCTTCATGTCGTCCTGGTTGATCGCGGAGAGCGGCAGGATGAGACGGCGCGATGGGTGGCCGCGATTGTCGGTGTAGGTCCGGCCGAAGGGTGAGCGGGCGCGCTCGTCCGGCGAGACGAGACCAAGTCCGACATTCAGGTCGACGTTGATGCGCGTCTGCAGCGCCGCGCCCGCCATCAGGCGGCCAGCCTGAGCGTAGCCCTCGCTGTTGGTCGGGTCCGCGATGTCGAGCCGGCCGTAGCGGTAGCCGGTCGAATTCGTAACGCGGATCAGCGACAGTTCCTCGGGCCAATCCTCGTCGGTGTGCTTACCCGACGTGGGCCAGGCCGAGACCACGCCGCTGTCCTTCGCGGGCGCCGCCGTGACGTTGGCGGCCGATGCCCCGAGCCGTAGCCGAAGCGTCGCGTCGGCGCCGAGATTGTGGCCGACCAGCGCCAGAGAGTTGCAAGCGACGTCCTGGCCGAAGTCGAAGGTGATGTATTCGGCCGTGCAGCCCGTGAAGCGATGCTTCTTTTCCGGCCGACGATCCTGCAGGTTGGCGACGACGAGGGTGCCTTCCTCCGACGAGGCCACGAGAGTCGCGGCATCAATACGTTTCGAGGACAGCCACCACGCTCTTTCAGCCATATCAGCCCCACCAGCCGAGCGTGACCTGGCTCGTGCCCTGCGTGTCGATGCTGGCGCTCAACAGGGGCTTGGACGCACCGAAGCCCAGGCGATTGACGTTGTTGATCGTGGCGACGATGCCGGTCAGGTCGATGAAGGGGTCGATCAGCATTTCCCACTCCCATCGGTTCCGCTCGATCTCGAGGATGCCCTGCTGGCGCGCGGTTTCGGTTTCCGCGTCGATCTGGCTCCAGAATCCGGAGTTGGCGACAAAGACAACCTTCGCCGTCGGGTAGAGCGTCGCGACGTGGGGCGACAGCGCCTGCGCGTAGCGTGCTTCCTGGCCCAGGATGGCCGCGGTCTCGTCGTCGACGGAGCCCGCGAGATCGCTGCGGCCTTGGGGCGCTGTATTGGTTTTCCAGCTGACGTAGGTGCCGGCGCGCGGCGGCGCCGCCGCCACGAGGCGGGGCTTGCCCATGCCCTCGGCCTTGAAGTCGAGCGCGAGCTGCGAGCCCAGGACCGGCGAACCGACATAGCCGATCGCGAGGCGGCCATCGGGCCTGATCTTCCACCAGCCGAGGATCCCGCCCATGACGAGATCGAGCGCGTCTGCCTTCGATATCGGGTCTGTGAAAATCCAGCCGACCGGTGCCGAGTGGCGGTTGTCGACGCGGCCGAAAGCCGTGATGTCGATCTGCGCGGCATCGTCGAGGCGGCTCAGACCGCGCGTCGTGGCGATCCTGCGGGCGATGGCGGCGCGAGTCGTCGGCTGCGGGTGGCCGTAGGCCGTCTCGGCGTCACCGACGAAATCGACGCGGATGCCATATTCGAGATCAATGTTCACCCGGGCGAGCGATCTTGCCAGACAGGTGCCGTACTCGCCCGACGGTATCGCCGCGTCACGCAGAGCCTCGTAGGTCAGATAGTCGGCATCGAACGGCAGGGCGACACCGCCGTGCTTGAACGCCGATACAGCCGACGAGCTGGTGAGGCTCCATTGGAAAATCTGGTACTGAGCGTTCACCAGCAGCGGCTCGGCGTTAAAATTGTAGCCGAGCGCCCAAGGCTTCCAGACGCCCTTGAGGCTGGGGTCGCCCTCTAGTCCGCCGGTGCCGGCGTAGTATTCGCTGTGAAGCGGGCCCTGCAGCGGCCAGCCGAGGTCGCGCAGCGCGATCCGCTTTTCGTCGAGGTCGTGGATCAGGGCCTTGGCCGTGAAGCGCGCCACGGTCTCCCAGGTCGAAAGCGGCGTGCCCCGGACGCCGCGTTTCACCGTGAGCGGTGCACCGTCCCACACATAGGCGAGCAGATAGTCGAGCTCGCCGTCGGGATCGATCAGCACGATCTCGCCCACTGTCGGCCGCGACCGGCTCATCGGGTCGACGCCATCGAAGAGCGCGCTGCCAAAGTTGGCCGACGCCGGCAGCACGCCGTCGATGAATTGTGCGGCCGGCGTGTCGTCGTTGCCGGTCGACCGCGGCGTCGTCATCGCGAGATATATCGTCGTCCTGGCGCCGTTCCATCCCCACTCGCCGCCGCCCGGGTCCGGCGTCTCGGGCCAGACTGGCGTGCCGAGCGGCCCGTAGGGGCCGAGTTCAACGGCGGGGACGGGATCGGCGGGGGCTACGATCAGCAAGAGGTCCTTGCCGCGGTGGGCGCCGAGATTGAACGGATCGAGGCCGGTGGCGATGACCCACGGTTCGCCCGGGCCACCATACGTACCGAGCGGCGGAAAATAGTCGACGATCTCCGACTCTGCCATGTCACGCCGCCCGCTGGCCGTTCGTCAGGTAGCGCGAGAGCAAGTTCGTCAGGCGCGTCACTTCCTCGCTCTTTCGCCTGTCGTTCTCGACCAGCGTTTGGACCGCCTGCTGCAGGATCTGATTCTGCTGCACGAGCGTCTGGATACCGGGGTCGTTCGTGTTGAGAGGCGTCGACGATCCAGCGGGCGACTGGATGGCGGCCTGGATCGTCTGGAAGTTGGCGAGGATTTCGTCGCGCATGGCGTTGTATTCCGGCGAGCCCGCGTAATAGGCCTTTTCGAAGTCCGCCCGCGCGATGCCTTCGCCGGCGAGACGTGCGATCGCGGTACCGTCGCCGGCCGCTGCCTGGCTGTAGGTCGCACGGTAGGAGGCCCGCAGGCCCGCCAGCGTGCCCACAGGGTCAAGGTTCGAGAGGCTGCCGCCCGGCATGAGCCGCTTGATCGCGTCCTCGAGCTGGGAGACCGCGCCGCCGTAGAGCTGTTCTTTGAGCGCGGCTTCCTTCCTGGCGTAGTATTCCTCGACCTTGGCCTGCGCGATGACGATCTCTTTGACGTTGTCGTTGATGTAGACCCATTCCTTCATGCCGGCTTCGCGCTCCTTGGCGAAGTCGTCGAGCGCGGTGCCGACGGGATCGAGCACGCTGTCGATCGTGTGCAGGAAGTCCTCGGCATAGGCCTTGCGCTGCTTGGTTATCTCGGCGGTGATCGGCGCCATCGACAGGCCCCACTCCCGCGCGCCGGCCGAAAGGCTGGCAAAGTTGGCGTCGATTTCCTTCAAGGCCCGTTCGGCGGCCGTGATGTTGTCACTCTTGCCGAGCTGGTCGTAGACCTGGATGAGATCGAACAGGCCGCTGATCTGCGCGGTGCTGGTCGGCTCCCGGTTCGAGAACGCCGTGCGCAGCGTGGGCGAGGCGTTCATCGCCGCGTTGTTCTGGATCGAGTTGTAGAACGCCTTGGCGATGAGGCGGTCGATGGCCTTCGCCGGGTCGCCACTCTCGTCGTAGGTCTGCTGGTTGGAGCCCTGGGTTGGGCTGAGCAGGTAGGTCGAGGTCGTGCCCTCGCGCTGGTTGTTCCAGACCGCGGCGCCGAAGGCGTTGCCGGGATTCGTGAGGCCGCCGGCCGCGTTGAAGAACGCATCGAGCGTGCTGCCGATGCCGGCAAACTGGCCGTTGATCGAGCCACCGCCATTCTGCTGCGAGCCCGACTGGACATAGCCACCGGCGCCGGGATCGAAGCGGGTGTTCGCCCCGGAGAGCGGCGGCATCGGCGCAGTCTCGCCGCCGAACAGGCCCGGCAGGATCGAGGACAGCAGCGAGATACCCATGCCGATTGGCGCCATGCCCGGGATCAGCGAGACGCCGGCGCCGATCATGGTGCCGATGCCGCCGATGGTGCCGGCCGTGGTTCTGCTGGTGGCGAGCTGGTAGGCGCCCATGCCGACACCGGCGGCGGCACCCAGCGCGCCGAGCGGTGTGATGCCAGCGCCCGCTGCGCCCGAGAGCATGGGCACGCCCTGCATAGAGGACGGCGACATGCCCGCATAGGCGCCGGTAAACGGCGTGTTGAGCCAGTCGCCAAGGCCGCCGAACATGGAGCTGCCGCCACCCAAGCTCGGCGTCGAGAAGCCGCCACCAGCACCGCCGCCGTAGCCCATCGAGGCAGCTTGCCCACCTGACAGAAAGCCCATGCTCGACGCGCCCTGTACGAGCACCGACATGACCGGCCGGATCGTCGCGAGCGCCAAGAATTCCGCCGCCATGCGGATGATCGTTTTCTTGAACACGTCGCCCAGCGACTGAAACGAGATCGTGCCGCTTTCGAGGATGCCCTGCCAGGCGTCGGCCGCCGTGGCCTGGATCGACTGCAGCGCGCCCTTGATGGGTTCGAGCCACAAGTCGGAGGCCTTCTTCGTTTTCTCGATCTTCTGCTTGAGCAGGTCCTGTTGCGTGACCGCGGCGATGCGCCGGTCGAGGTCTTCCTGGCTGTCAGCGATCCCGCGCTTCTGCACTTCCTGCGTCGCCTTGATGATCGCGAGTTCGCGCGCCCTGATCTCGGGCAGTTCGTTGGCAAGCCGTACCTCGGCCGCGAGCAACTCAGTGTCGTTGCGGATACCCTCGGTGCCGAGCCGGAATTCGGTGAGGTTCTTCGCCTTGTCGGCGGCCTTGCCGAGATCGTAGAGCTTTTCGGCCAGCGCCTGCACGGCAGGAACGTTGGCCTTCGCGCTGTCGCCATAGGCGTCCTGGGCAGCCTTGGTGGCCTTGTAGCGGGCTTCCAGTTCCTCGACGGCCGCCGAGCCCTGCTTTGCCGCCTCGGCAATCTTGGCGCCGTAGTCGGCCGCCATTTGGCCGTCGCCCAGCAGCTTCTCGATGCGCTTGGCAGTCTCCCCGCCGGCGCCTTTGACGGCCGTGGTCGACGCGCCTCGGGTCGGCGTGGTGATTCCCCGCCCGACACGAGCCGCGGTCTCGTCGTCCTCGAAGCCAGCCTGCCGAGCGAGAAACGCCTGACGCTCGGCCTGGGCGCGCGCGGTGGCCTGCAGCGCCAGCATCTTGTCGCCAGCGGCATTGCCGGCGGCCTGGACGCGGCCGGTGTAGTCACCGAACGAAGCGCCGCCGCCTTCGAGGCGTGGCAGCTTGATCGCATCGGCCGTCACGCCGAGCTTGCCGGCAGCCCACGGCGCCTTTTCGGCAAAGCCGCGATTGATCGCGTTCAGGCCCCATTCCACCGCACCGATGGCCGCGTTCATCGCGTCGGTGAACAGCTTGCCCATCCGCTCGGGCAGTGCCGCGAACGACTCGATGAACATAGCCGAGGCGCGCACGCCAGCGACGTTGAGGCCGTCGACGAACGAGGTGAGGTCCTTGCTGAGACCCTTGAGCCAGCCGTTGTCGGCGCTGGCGCTCTTGCTCCACTTTTCCTCGAGCTTTTCGAGCCAGGTGATCGCGTCGGCCACGCCATTGACGAACGTAGCCCGCAGCTTGAGCCCGGCGCGCTCGCTGGCGTCGGCCCACTCGTCGAGCTTCTTGACCGCCTTGTCGTCGATCATGGTGCCGAGGCGTTCCGCCTGGGCCGCCATGTAGTCAGTGCCTTTCGCGAGATCGCCCATCATCGGCAGGAGCCGCGCGCCTGACTTGCCGAAGAAGTCGACCGCGGCGGCGGCCTTTTTGGCCGGGTCCTCGATGGCGACAATGGCGGTTGCCACGTCCTGCATGATGTCTTCGGTCGGCCGCAGCTTACCCACTACATCGAGGTTCTTGACGCCCAGCGACTGCAGCGCGTCGATCATCGCCTTCGTGCCGTCGGCCGCCTCACCCATCTTCTGCGAGAATTTGCCGTAGCCGGCTTCGAGCTGTTCGAGCTTCGCCCCGCTCTGCGCTGCGGCCAGCTGCGACGCCTGCAGGAACCGTGTCGTGATGCCGAGCTGTTCGCTGAGTTCGTCGAGACCGGCGGCGGCGTTGAGTGCCTGCCCGGCAAACGCCGCGCCCCAGGCGATCGCCGCAGCCACGGCCATACCCTTGAGGTGGCCGACCGCCATCGAGAGCTTGTCGCCCATCCGGTCGATGGATGCGCCCATCTTGCCGGTCTGCTGTTCGATCCCCTGCAGCGCGCGCTTTGCGTCCTCGCCGCCGTCCTTCGCAGGGCGCGCGTCGATCACGATGCGGATGGTTTGGGTCTGGTCGTTCATGCGTGACCTGGCCTCCGCGTCTTGCGCGCGCGCTGCTCTGTTTCTTTGGCGAGGCGCTGCATGGCGAGTTCGACAGCGTGATCGTCGATTTCCATGACGATTTCGATGAATTCCTCGAGGTCGTCGTGCTCGAATCCGAGCCGCCGGCCTTCGCGCTCGATCTGCTCGGGCGGGACAGGTCGCGGGAAGGCGACCATGCCGCCGACCATCGGACGGCTCCGTTCGAGTCGCTTGAAGGCGAGCCAGTACGGCTCGGCGTCGTCGCTGATCTCGGGCTGGGACAGGAGATCGTCAACCGCGTCGGCGTCGCCCTTCGTGGCGCGATCCAGGACGCCGGCGAGCACCGGCGCCCACTCCTGGTCCCAGCTCAGTCGTTTTTTATGTCGTCCTTGATGTCGTTCGCGCGGTTGCGGCGGAAGTTGGTCTCGTCCTCCGTGAACGTGTCGAGGATCTTGATGACGCGCGGATGCTGGATGATCCAGGCCACGCAATTCGCCCGCGTGAAAGGCACGTCCTGGCCGTTGGCCGTCACGCCCTCCCAGCCGATCACCATGCAGTCGGTGAACAGTTCGGCCCAGCGGGCGGTCAGGTCCTCCGGCGTCGCCTTGGCGTTGGCCTGGCGCCGCAGTTCCTTGAAGCGCTTGGGGCCGAGTTCACGATAGCGCGGGTTGGCGTCGGACTGGCAGAGCACTTTTAGGAATATGTGGTCGGTGATGCGGAGAAAAACTCCGATCTCGCCCTCGATGTCGCGCTCGCGCTTAAGCTCGTCCACATCGTCGAATTTTATGTCGCTCATTGCATTCTCGTTTCATGGGTCGGGGGGGGTTGGTGGGGCGCCGCCCCGACGACGGCGCCCCGGCATCGGATGCGGGTTGCCCAGCCGATACGATTCGCCGGGACCGGACCGGCCGAAACGCTCGTTCGGGAGCGTCAGTCTTCGAGAAACGCCGGCGTGTGCAGGCGGCGAGCCAGGCCCTTCGCCTCCCAATTGTCGGCGTCTTCGACGCTGACGGCGGGGTGGGGTTGCTGGCCCTTTGCGTAGGCCGTCGCGCCGCGCGGGCCGGCCATGAAGTTCGCGAGGATTTCAACCTCGACCATGCCGTCGGCCGCCTCCCGCTTGGCGCGCGCCATCAGGCCACCGCCTTCGTCAGCACGATCGCGGCGCTGTCGGCGGCCGAGAAGGTGCCCATGAACGTGATATCGAGCATGATCGGACCCGACGGGCCGGGGTCCGAGCGCTGCGGGTTCCAGACGTCGCACTTCGGGATCTGCAGTTGGTACTTGTTGGTGGTGACGCCGCCCATCGTGATGTCGAGAGCTTCGGTGCCGCCGGCGCCCAGGAACGCCGTGTATTGCGCCAGCGACTTGAAGTAGAGCGAGATCGAGCCCTCGATGTCGAGCTGGCCGAGGCCGCTTTCCGACGGCTCATTGCTGCCGAATCCGAAGATGTCGTAGGCGTTATTGCGGACATTGAGCGTCAGGCTCTGCACCTTGGGCGCCGTGAGACCGAAGCCGTCGTTGACGAGGAAGTCGGCCGGCGTCATCGGCGGATCGCCCGGGTCGGGCCCGGCATAGGTGGCGCCGGCGATGATGGCGCTGTCAGTCGCGTGCGACAGGTGGCGGATGCCGAACGAGAGCTGCGCGGGCTGGCCATTGGAGGCCTGCAGCGACATCGACTCGACGAAGGCCCCGACCGACCGGAAGTAGAGATCGGTCGCGCCGTTCTCCAGCTTTTCCTCGAGCGTGAGCGGCTGGATCGTGCTGCCGTTCTTGAGCTCGTTCGTCGCGTAGTCGGCCTGGAACAGCGACGAGAACAGCTCGTGGAGCGCCGGGTCGTAGGCGAGCGGCATTTCGAGCGTCTTGGCGTAAGTCGTGAGACCGCGATAGGTGGCCCGCGCCGTGCGATCGTTGCTGCGCTCAGGCGAGCGCGACCTGGGCGTCACCGGATCACCAGTCAGCCGCGAGTCGCGGAGCGTGAGGAAGCCCGGGGTCGCGGGCGTGGTTCCCTGCGTCGACTCGACAACGAGCGCGACGCGCTTCTGTGCACCGTCCATCAATAGTCTCCTTGTCGACTAGCCGACGTTGTAGATGCGGTAGCCCAAGGCGATGGTCTTGACGCGCAACCCGCCCTCGACTCCCTGTCCGCCGAATAGGGGCGATACGGTCTCGATCCTGATTTCGACCGAGCCCGCTTCTGCTGATGTGTTGAAACGACGATCCCTGAACGCCTCGCGTACGTTGCGCGAATGGCGCTCCGCTTCCTCGCGGCCGTCGCCCAGCGGGACGACGAAATCGACAAAGACCTGCCCTTCCTCGCGCCACCAGTTCGAACCAGGCGAGCCCCAATAGGCCAGCGCCTCTGAGCCGCCTTCGAACCGGAGTTGAATGTACGACGTCGAGGTGTCGGGCGGCTCGGCGGCGTCGTTGTCGGTGTCCACGACTTCCCAGGTGATCGGCGGCGTCGCAGCGTCGAGGACCGCCTGCAGCTCGAGGCGGAAGGCGTCGCAGAGAGGATCACCGGCCATCGCGCAACCCCGCTACGCCTTGATGTAGACTTGGATGGCTGGGTAAACCTGATCTCGCAGCACGCGCTTGACCGATCGCTTGGTGGCGCCGGACCGATAGCCCCCACCCTGGTCGCCCCACACCTTCACGCCCGTATCGAGTTTCACGTACTTGAAGTCGACGAACAGCGACCGCCCGTATCGTTGAACCATCCCGCGCTGGACCACACGATAGATGCCACTGCGGGCCTGTTTGCTCGCCGCCTTTCGCTTGCCGCGACCGGTCCTCTTATTGGCCGTGGCGCCTTCGAGTTTGCGAGCGTAGGGCTGTGGATTGGCGATCTGCACGCGGTCGGTCGGCTTGACGTTGGCAAGTGCCGCCCCAATGTCGCCTTCGATCTGGCGGCCGTTGATCAGCACCGTGTGCGACTGGACGTACCGGCCAGTCAGTACCGGGCTGCGCTTCCGTAGCTGATCCAGCGCCCACAGAACGGCCTCGGCCATCGTCGGCCGCCGGATGAATTCGATACGGCCGAACGGCCGGACCAGCCGGTAGTCGGCGCGCGGCCTGCCGTCGGTGACGACGATGGGCTGATTGTCGAAGCCCTTCGCGACGGCGGCCTGCAAAGCCTGCTCGGCAACCTTGATCTGATAATCCTGAATTCGCGGGGTCATCACCTTGTCCCATTGGACCGAGGTGAAGCCCGAGACCCGTACCGACTGCGCCATCAGCCGATGCAGGTGATCACATGGGCGACGACAACGGCGCCGCGTTTCTTTGTATCGACGTGGACGATTGCCATGTCCCGGCTGTCGACGCGTATCTTGTCGCCGCGGCGTGGCGCGCGGGGGTCGGCTGCCAGCGACAGTTCGCCGTTGCCGATCCTGACCGTGCGCTGCGACTGCGCGGCGGTGTTGCCGGTCTCGTCTTCAGAGCTGCCGTTGGCGCGGCCCTTTACATCGAGGTCGGCCAGGTCGCGGCGCTTGAGCGTCATGGGCGTGCCTTCGCGCTGCATCACGCGATCGACGCGGCTTGCCGTGTGAGCGCCCGACATCAGCCCTGACTCCACTCTTTATACGGCGAGAGGGCCGACTCGAGCGCGGTCAGCAGGCCGGACGATCCGATGCTGTCGCCGCCGGCGACGGCGTACTGCCAGGCGCCCACGTCGTTGATGGTCTCGCTCCTGATCGCGCCGTCGCGGTCGGCCCCGAGGTAGTTGGTTTTCACCTGCTCGATGACCTGTTCTTCAAGGTCTGGCGGAACGCCGTCGGGGAGTGACCAGCCGGCCGCGTAGACGACGACGATCTTGCCGGTCGACCAGTCATAGGAGTCGCTGTCGGAGAGGCGGCGCACCATGCCGCCGCCCGCCAGCCTGTAATCGGTGTCGGCCGCCAGCGTGACGCCATCCTCGACGATGGAGGTGATGGCGGTGACGGGTACGCGCCACGGCAGCATCAGGTCGCAGCTGCGCGGCTCCTGGGTGGCGTAGAAAGTCGCACGCAGCGCCTCGGCGCCGAAGGTCGGCACGGTGCCGACAGGATCGATCGCCAGCTTGCAGTGTCTCGCAGCGCGCGCTGACACGCGGTCGATGATCGACTCGATCATCGAATCGTCGCCGGCAGGCGAGCCGATCATCGCGCGTACCCTGGCCGCTGTCGTGAGGCGTCGCGCGGCGGCGGTGGCCGCTGCCGTGACGACCTCGAAGAGTGGGCGCATGGGCTAGGCCCCGGCGCCGGCGGCTTCGACCTTCTTGAGATAGTCGACGGCGTGCGCCTTGGTCATGACGTCATCGCCGGCGCCATGGCGGCGCGCGAGCGCCAGCATGGTCGGCGCGTTCAACATGGCCCAGCCGTCGGGCAGGCCACCGGCCTTGCCGGTCCCGACGCCCTTCGCTGGGTCGCCTCGGGTCGCCCATTTCTCAGCGACAGCGACGCGGGCCAGGTCGCCCTCGATCACATCGCCGGGCTTGAATTTGGTCGGATAGATCGCGCCGTCCCTGGCGCCATCGAATTCCGCAGTAACGATGGCTTTCATCGTCGTGCCTTCTACGTGTCGGGGAAGAGTTAAGGGCGGCCCCAAAGGCCGCCCTACTCCAATCAGGCCGGCGGGTTCGACGTCGGTGCGTTGCGCGGGTGGCCAAGGATCCAGACCCCCGCGACGAAGGCATCACCGGTGTTGGCCGCTGGCGTGATAGTCACCCGGGCATACCGTTTGCTGGTGCGCAGGCCGATTTTTAGAACCTTGTCGTCGTCGCCGAACAGGAAGCTCGCCTCGGTCTCCAGTCCCAGCAACTGTTCATCGGGAATGGCGACGGCATCCGACAGATTGGCCACGTCGCCATGCTCGACGAGCGTCGTAAAGGTGGCGTCGGCGTCGGTCAGAGAGCCCGTCAGGATCGCGAACTCTGCCGCATCGTAGCCCGCAAGGTCGACGATCTGCGATACAAGCGGCGTATTGTCGGTAGCGGCAGCGGCCGGGCTGATACCGCGCTTCAGGTGAATGTTGTTGTGCAGGTCTTGCATGGTGATCTTCCTTTGAAGGCAAAATGAGAAAAGGCGCGCCTCGCAGAAGCGCGCCTTCGATCGATGTCCGGTGTTTGCTGCCCGATCAGGTCGAGCACTTCAGCTTGCGAATGGCCTCAGCCAGCGTCACCGCGCCGCCGACACGCTTCCAGAACAGGAACCGGACATTGCCGCTGGTCGCCTGGGTGAGATTGTCGCGCTGGAGCGACATGGCGAGGCGGTCGACCAGTGTATAGGCCCGGGCGAAGTCGCCGTAGGCGATCGGGTAGGTATTCGCTCCCTCGCTCGGCATGTCGGGGACTTCCACATACGGGTCGCCGTCGATGGTGTTGGGCTTGCCGAGCGCAATGCCGGGCATCCAGATGTACTGCTTGTTGTCGTCCTTGAGCTTTCGGACCGAACCGAGTGTGGTGCGGTTCAGGGCCCAGGTGGCATTGCGCGTATAAGCCGTCTTGATCGCATGTTTCAGGGTCAGGATACCGTCCGCCTGGCCGTTGGCATCCGCCACGGTGGCCGCGGACCCCGAGACGGTCGAGCCCACGTCGGTATTGGTCAAAAAGCCCTCGCACTGGTTAACGCCCGTGCCAGATACGACCTCAGCGCCTTCCTTGACCGCGAACTGCTCGTCGGCTTCAAGCCGCAGCTCGGCTTCCAGATCGAACGCCGAATCTTCCAGGTTCTGCCGACTGATATCAATCAGCGCGCACATCTCCGGAGCCACGATCTCGATCATGCCCCAGGTGAGACCGGTGGTTTCGGTGCGGGTCTCCTGCTCGCCGACGCGGCGCGCGGCGAACTGGCCGGTGCGCTTGGGCAGCATGATGGACTTGGCCCCGGTCGAGCGGACCCGAACCAGGGAGCGGACCGGCGACATCTCGGTGATGCCTTTTATGATCTCTTTCACATACTCCGGAGGCGCCAGGTAGCCGCCGGTGGTGTCGTTCTGGATCGAGAGCGACTTGCACTCAGCCTCGACGTCGGCCAGCACCTTGCGGTGCTCGTCCGAGAGCGGCGTGCCCCCCATCGAAGACAGGACCGCCGCGCGCGCCCAGGTCGCGTGTGTGGCCTTGCGCTGCAGTTTGAGGTCTTCGCCACCGACCAGCGGCCGCTTGAGCTTTAGTTCCAGCCTGTCGATGGTCTCGCGCAGCTCCTGCTCGCGCTCGATCGCGGCCTTGGCTTCCCGCTCGATGGCGACCAACTTCTGGTTCACCTCTTCGGTCCGGGCGAGATCGGCCTCGATCCTGTTAAGCTTTTCCAGGGTCAGGGGATCGGCCGCCCCCTTCTTCTCGATCTCCGCCAGGCGCTGATCGTTCGTCTTCTTGAACTCCTCGAAGCCCGTCATCAGCGGGTCGACCACCTTCTTGACCTCGGCGGCGACGCCTAGACCGCCATCGTCCTTGCGCTCGATACGGCGCTGATTGCCCATATTCATTGTCCTGTCCTTCGGTTCAGGGGGAGAAAACGCTGGCGGCACGGTCACGCAGGCTCGCCAGCTCCTTCGCCGTCCCGCCCTCATCCCGAGGGATCGGATTGGCCTTGTAACCACCGCTGGCAATCGCCTTGGCGGCAGCAATCGAAAACCCGCCTGCATCCCGCAGGAAGCTCTCGAAATCTCGGATGGTCTTGATGTTCCTCGACGCCTTGGCGTCCTCGATCCCGGCCTGGTCGTTCATGCCCCACAGCACGGGGCCCACTTCGTACAGGTCGAGCTTGCTGATGGAGCGGAAGGTCTCGCCGGCCAGCTTGCCGTAAGAACTTTCCACGACCGAGTAGGTGATCGACATGGCGTCGATCGCCTCGGCCATCATGCCTTCGTGCAGGGTGCGGCCGCGGTCGGTATCCAGGGCAATGAGCTGTCCCTCGACTCTTAGGCCGTGGTCGTCTTCCTCCAGCCCGGTCCAGTAGCCGATCGGCAGCAGATCCTCCGACGACATGCCAAGGCCGTGATGCCACAGCATCTTCGGCATCTTGCCCCGGGCCTTCCACTCGGCGAGCGTGTCCCTAAAAGCGCCTTTGACGATCATGTCGCCGCCGTCGTCGATATTGTCGAACACTGCGCCGTAACCGGAGAAAGACCCCGGCTTCGTGTCGCTCGCGAACTTCAGCTCGAACGGCCGGGTGGTACGCAGCATGTCAGTTGCCTCCAGGCGGTAGCGGCGCGGCGCGTTCGGCCTGCGTGCTCATGTTGAGGGGCAGCAGCGGCTCGCCGAGACCCGCGATCGGGTTCAGATCTTCCAGCCGCCGCGCCTCGTTGCGGGTCAGCCAGCCATTGGCGATGCCGCTGGCATAAAAGGTGGCGCGGGCGGTGTTATCGCCGCGCAACAAACCCTGCATGGAAAACTTCGCTAAAATGTCGTCCTCGTCGGGAAACAGGTCGCGGGCCAGCGACTGCTCCCAGTTTTCTATCCACGGGTTGAGCGTGTGGATGACGTGCGCCAGAAAGAACGCCTCGGCCGATGCAAACGTCGCCGTCTTATCGGCGTAGCCCACCATCTGCGGGAACACTTTCAGGTCTCGGCAAATTTCCTCGATCTGGAAGCGACGCGTATCAAGATGCTCGGCATCGACACCCTTCATGCCGAGCGGCGTCCAGGTGCTGTCCATGTCGAGCACGGCCGTCTTGAAGCGGTTCGCCAGCCCGCCCTGGTACTGCGCCCAGGACTCCTTCAGGCGGGCCCGGGCAGCATCGTCCAGGGAGCCCTTTACGGACAGGACGCCGCCGGGCTGCGTGCCGTTGGCGTGGAGCGCCGCGTGCGTCTCCTCCGTGGCGATGGCCAGGCCCACCGCCTCGCGTGCGACCTGCAGGGCATCCAGGCCGGCGGCGCCGGTCCAGCTCGGGCCCCGCAGGTGGAACACGTCTTCGCGCGGCAGGGCCGCTGTTTGTCCATTCAGGCCGGTTAGCCGGTAGGTGAGCGTGTAATCTTTTGCCTGCTCGATCATATAACTGCCGGGCACCAGCGGGATCAGTTCCTTCGGCACGCCGCGGATCCGACCGATATAGGCGCAGCCGTTCCCGAGCAGGGCGGCATGAAACATCATTACCTGGCGGAACTCGAACGAAGTCATCCAATCGTTTGGTCGGCGCGAGAGCAGCCGGTAGGCCGGGTGGTCCTTCGCCAGCTCCTTCGAGCCGTCGGCCTTCTCCCGATAGACTTTCAGCGGCACCTGCGCGATGCCGTCGGCCAGTACGCGCAGGCAGGCGAAAAACGACGGA